>Ga0075024_100000483_pt1 | contig 14546 bp, 17 predicted proteins | sample Str013_2_FD_71389 | JGI IMG/M metagenome (GOLD analysis project Ga0075024, IMG submission 71389) | Freshwater sediment microbial communities in response to fracking from Pennsylvania, USA - Straight Creek_MetaG_SC_2013 | ecosystem: Environmental > Aquatic > Freshwater > Creek > Sediment... | reverse complement strand
GTACCTGGTTATAAGATTTCTTTTGGGTGATGAAAAAAGAAAAACAGTGCTACAAGAAATGAAAGGAACAAAAAAAACGGGATGACCAGTATATTCAAAACGTTGTAAAAAAGTGCATACAGCATTGGAGCTGTTTCGGAATCTGCCTGTGGATTTTTATGGTGGAAGTCAATGATTCTTTTATTCTGGTCGTATTCGGCATTGCCCACGCTGCCGGCTCTTTTTAACAAGCTGTCTTCAAAATTATCAAACTCGTGCGGGAAGCCGTTTTTTTTATATTGTTCTTCCAGCGGTTTGTAGAAAATAAAGCCGGTAAATACATCTTTGTAGGTTAACCTGTTTGAGACCAGGTAAAATAAATCCCAATTATCGTCTCCAAACGGGCTGCCATTAAAATCAAAGCCAACAGAGGGATTGCCGGCCATTGAAAATGCTGCATCCCATTTTCCATTTTGTACGGGCGTAAACAGCCATCCTGATTTTAGCGAAACTGTATTTATCATTACGTTGGCAACTTTTGAAGGCAGGTCTTTCATCAGGTAGTGGGTCGTGGAAGAATCGATCCATTTGATGCCGGCATCGGTTTTTCCATTTAACAAGCCAAAACCGTGATTGGAATTCATGATTACGAGGGCTTTTTTTCGTTTTTGCGTTAAAATCTCTTGCCGGTATTGCTGCAGAATGTGCATTGCCATTAAGCTGTCCCGCTTCAAGGCTGTGTAGCCCGCAAGGTAGTTGTCGCGGGTCATCGTTTCCCAGTGTACCGGCAGGTCGGTAAAATACCAGTTTATTCTGTTACTATCCGGCAAAGCCAGGTTTAACTGATTGACAGTTTTCAGCAGATCAAAAAGATTTGTATAACCCCAAAGCGGCCAGATGGCATTGCTGTTTCTTTGCAGGATGGCTGTCTGTTTATTAAGCGCATCTTCGTTGCGGAATGAGGTGTGCAGGTAGGTATTTAAGCTATCCTGGAAGCTAACGGAACCCTGTTCTGTAAAAAGGTTGCCAATATTTGTGCGAAAGCGCTCATCTTTTAAAAGTTCGGTGATGAACGTATACTGTGAATATTCGGGGTGATTTCGTTCCGATAAAACTACAACATCATATTTTTTATACAAATCGAAAATATAATCAACCGGGGAACGCCCATGGGTACGGATAAAAGCGGCGTATTTTGCTGTTTGCCTGTTGACAGGGTATTTTGGATAAAATGAAGATTGGAGTTTTGTTTTAAATGCCGCTTTGTTACCGGCAAAAGGAAGAAAAATAATGATTAGCGCTGCGGAAATTAAAACAGCCATGGTTGCAAGGATGTTTCTCCTGCATTTAAATGTTGGCCTGTTCTCTTTTACAATCCGGGTTTTAGAAAATAAATCCCACCAGGTGTTTTTAAAAAGCAAGAATAAAAAAAACGATGGCAATAATATTACCATAAAAAGCAGGGTAGTGATGAGTGGAGACCATACCGGAAATGTCTTTGGTAACACAAACGCAGGTACAACCAATCCCGCAAATCCTTTTAATAAAAATTCTCTCTGGAATAAATTTTTTAAAGGTGGGTTGCCACTATGTTTGGCCGTTATTTTTAGCCCTGTCAGGGTTTTGCCGGGCGTTCTTCCTTCAACAAAAATTGCCAGGGTAAAATTGTAAAGCAGTAGCACGCCGGTGAAGAGATCCGGAAAAGAGACAAATGCAAATTTCCATAAAATGCCCTGCAACAATATGCTGCTGCTGTAAACAATTGAGAGATCAATTATTGCAGCGGAAAGTCGCGGCCAAAAATAAATTCGATTTTTAATGGGGATGATGTATTAATTTACCAGCCTGTAGTCACTGTATTTATAAGCCTAAAACGCTTAGGCTATTGCGCTGCAGGTAGTCGTATTTAAATTAAGTTATTTTGCAATAAAGGTTGCCTTCTCATTTCAGTTTATAGCCTAAAGCAGGGCCTTGTGCAGTTCAATGCAAAAATCGGGCATGCGCATTCCTCTTCCGTACAGTTTACCCGCTGCCAGGTCTAATCTTGCAGTTGCAGGCCAAACATAGTCATCCTCGGCATGTGTCTGATTAAACCAGTGGAAGGGCACCAGGTTTACCTGTTCTTGCGCTACTATTACAATAGCAAACTTTTCGTAAGCAGCCTGGCCGTAACTGATCCCGCTTTTTCTTGCATAGGTGATAAAGTTGTTACAACCGAGGTGTGTTTTAAATTCATTTTTTCCCAAATGAAGATGGGAAAGATCGAGTTTAGTATTCAGCACCCAGGGGTCGCTGGTTAGATTGTTTAAACTGATTTGGTCAATGGCTACCCCGTCGGTGTCGGTCTCCCAATGATAGAGTTTATCTTCCTGTACCATCAGCGTTCTGCCAAAAGCAATGTTTAACAGGCTGTCTTTAAAATCGACTTTGGCCAGTATCAGTTCCTCCGGCATTTTTGTTTCCTCCTCATATTTTACATAGGAATACAGGCCAAAGGGAGCCAGCTTTTTATTGAAGCTGTCTGTATTGAAGAGATAGGGGAAATAATATTGTTCTGCTGTCATTTTTTGGAATCATTGACCAGTCATGACGGGTAAGGCTTTGCGTTTGTTGTAAATTACCTGCCGCTCTTCGTTATTGTTGTGGTTCCAATGTTTGTTGACCTGCTTTGAAATTGTCCGCTGCCCCGGTATACATATTTTATTTGCCCGGTCATTTGCTCTTTTGGAAATATTGAATAAAATCAATGACTATCCTAATTGCTTACAAACCGGCCAATGCTTTTTTGGATGCATTTACCCATTGGGCGTTGAGTCGGCGTACGTGTGGCGGGTGAAGACTGCGTTCATCCACTACCGTCTGAAATGCTGTTTTTGCTTCGTCTATCCGGCCCGTTTCTTTCAACAGCAAGCCATAATTATACCGCCCCTCCATAGAATGCTGTACACGGATAAATTGTTTGTAAGCGGCTTCTGCACGAACAATGTCACCCGATTTGTGGAGTGCTTTTGCATACAACAACTCATCCTCGGGCCTGTCAAATCTATTTTGCTTTTCCTTTAAGGCTTTGTCTAACCAGGCAAGGCTTTGCGCATAGTTACCAGCACCAAATGAATAGCGGCCCATGTCCATCATCATGCCGGGGTTTGTTGCATAAATTCCCTTCAGGCAAGAGCCGGTGAGCTCCATTGCTTTTTCAAAATTTTGCTGCCGTGCATATTCTTCTGCCAGACGCAATTTGTTGGTATCAGTATCGGCTATTTTAAGATTGCGCTCCAGCTCTTTTATTCTGCCACCGGGGAAAAAGCTTTTCATATTGCCGCTGTTGATGCCCGAATGTCCTAATCCCGGCAGTATTTCGCGGACAATATAAATAATGGCACCAACACCGGGCAGAAAAATCAGCAGGTAGATCCAGTCGCGCCGGTTTGTTTTAAGGGCATGCAGAATGCAAATAATTTGCAGAACTGGAATCAGGTAATAGCCATAGCCAATAGACGCAAAAGGAAACATAGTAAAGGAGTGTTTTACGGATGCTAAGATAATAGATTGAAATAAAAATGCTATAAAAAAGGGGCAATGCACCGAAGATGGAGTACAAGGTTAGTTTTTTTACTCGTAGGGACTGCTTCTGAACAACCGTGTGCAGATTGCTAACCGTGCTAATCTTAGAAAAAATGCTTTCAAGTCAGTTAACAGGCTATCATTTTTTTATTTCGTAGCAAAGTTCCAGCATGCCACTCTTATAGGCTTTCATGTCAACAAGGTGCAATGCCTGTTCGGTGCCTATTTGGTCGAGAAACAATAGTCCTTCACCCAAAATAATGGGCAAAACCGATAACCTTATTTTGTCGGCCAATTGCAGCCGGATAAAATCTTTGGCAAGCATTGCGCCACCCACCAGCCACACATTTTTGTAGATGGGTTTCAGTTTTTCATTCACCAGTTTGTGCAGGTCGCCCGAATAAATTTCAATGTTCGGTCTGTTTATGGGCAGGTTTCTTTTGGATACAACAATTGTTGGCAGGTCTCCATATACCCACCCGTATGATTTTGAAAGTTCCACGGCATGCTCATAAGTATGTGATCCCATTACATAGCAATCTATTGAAGTAAGGAAAGCCGCCCTGTCCGCTTCGGTCACTTCAATACCTTTTTCATAATGATCAGTTGTTTCAAACCAGGCAACGCTATTGTCTTTTTTGGCAATCATTCCGTCGAGACTGGAGACCATATGTATCGTTAACTCAAATGGGTTTGTTGTCATTGTAATAGGTTTTGCAATGCATTGGGGTAGTTAAGCAGTTACCCTGCGCTAAAATATTGAAACGGCTGTTGTTTTATTAATTTGGAATTTTCTCCTCCAGCATTGGATTGCCCGATGTGTCGTAGTAGGTACAGGTCATTAATTTCATGTCTACCGTCCATTTTTCTACACCGCTTTCTGCTGAATGACGACAAAAAGTTGGGTAATCAGTTTGGCCTTGCTGGTGAATTTTCAGGCAATGCTTAAAATTGTGCGGGTCACTAATTCCGGCAACAGCTAATACCGGGTATTTGGGTGCTGACTGAACCTGAAAATTGCCAGTTCCAAAATATATTGTATGGCCGTCGCGTACAAAACTGTCGTATTTTTCAACACCCAATATTTTAAGTTGCTGTACATATGCAGGGAAGTCTGCGCCGCTTTTAACTTTTGAATGCGCTTTTGTAATTTCTTCCAGTTGAAACATCTTTTAATAATTTGTTTTTAGTTTACAATGTAAGAACAGCCCATGCCCTGGGGTTTTATGAATACAGGAACCCGGCACGCTATAAATTTAGTGGTTTTGCAAAGTGCTGGAGCTTTTTGGCTGCTTTACTTCTTTTCTAATTTTGCAGCAATCCAGGATTCTAATTCATTTTTTGCATCCAGTTCAGCCAGTTTGTCGATGTCTTTGTCTTTCTTTACACCCTCGCCCATTTTATATACTCTGAGTACGCTTTTTATGCCGGCCAGGTTGCACTTTACCGGGTCTTTGCTGTATGCGTTTTGTAAGGAATATTTTGTCCACCCGGCCATAAATACGGGCAGTAAATCCGGGTTCTTTTTAGATAAAGGGGTAATCTTCGAATCAATTTCAATTGTAATGGTAGGCGAATTGGTGAGCCAGGTAAGCAGTAGCGTGTTTAAATATTTTCTTTTATCAGTTTCCAGGTTTAAAGGGGTATTTTCCAGCCAGTCTGCAACACTGATGATGGCGGGTTCGCTTTTTATAAACTCCTCTTTTGTAGAGGGCATGGGGGTTAACGAACCAGTGTCCTGGCAGAAAGACATCGTTTTTTGCATAAGAAAGAGGGCGAGTACAAGAAATGTTTTGTTAAGGTTCATACTATTGCTTTTTATTTTGAAAGGATAGAGACGGGTGTAATCAATATAATGCTGCCACTGGTACGGAGCTATAACCTTTGCCAGCACTTATTTTTAAGTTCGTTTTTTATTTAACACATAAAACATTTACAAAAGATATATTTTTTTGGGATCGTTTTGTTTTGTGCAAAGGCAAGTGTAGTTGAAAGCAGGTTTACTTTTAAAAATAGATGGCACATAAACTTTGCATCGGAAATTTTGGATTTGTATGTCCGTCTTTCAGTGATGTATTAGCACTGAGTCTACCATTTGTTTTGCCAGATTTTTTTTGTCGTCTCAATTTTACATTGCGTGCGTTGTTAAATGGCTATTTTATTCTTTTCCAATTCAAGTCAAACTTGCCGTCTTTAATAACTTTTAGGTGGTCGGGCGGAATTTCTACAACTGCTTTGAATGGTCCGGTGCCGCTTTCCATATAATATATTTTATCTTCAGTACTGAATTGCCGGCTAAAAAATAATTGAACTAGGGTCAAATCCCGGGTCGAGTAAACGATGCTACTATCGACCCATTTGGGTGTTTTGCTCTCTTGGTAAAATAAGTCGACAACCTGGTCAAACAATAGTTGTTTGTCACGGAAGCTATTCCAGATTTTCAAATAACCGTTTTCCTCTTTTGTCAGGTGATCACCTGTTGTCCACTGACTCGGCACAAGAACAAATTTATAATTTTCTGAAAGTTCATTGAAACAGTTTTGCGATGTCCAGTCCTTTAAATGAACCAGCAAAAGATGGAAATTTGCAATAAATGTTTGTCCATTTCTTAACTGGTGATTTGTGAAATGCTTGCCGCAAGCGATTACTGATTTGTATTCCCGCTGCTAATTTCGAAACTGCCAGCTTTCAAAAGCTTTATCGTTATGCCTATTTGCCCCAGGTGGTACACATCATGATGAATAATTCCTTCTAGCAAGTATTTAAAATTGTAATTGGTATCAGAAAATCTTCTTTCCAGGTATATATCGTCACGACCCTGCAGCAGGTTAATTAAATCAAGCCGGCTGGCGTACAATGCGTTCTTTAAATTGTTCCAGCCAATTTCCCGCAGCACTGTATTGTCTTTCCAGTCCTCGGGGCTGTCCATTAATTCTTTTTTACCGCCCTGGTACCTAAGGATGCACTCTTTGCGCCATTCCAGCATATGCGACACATGTTCAGCAACACTGTGCACTACAGGAGCCGGCCGCGCAAAGGCGTCCTCAGCAGAAAGGCTTTCCAGTTTGTCCTTAAAACATTGGTCAAACCAAAGCGAGCCTTCCTGGATTTCATTCAACTGCCGGATAAAATTTTCGATTAATATTGCAGACATAAAATGTATTAAGCTTTAAAAATGTTTGGGCTGCGAAACTTTTTGATGAGCAATCAGCACAAGCACCTACTATTTAGGAGTCCAGTAATTGTGAGATAGAATAATTAAGGCTAACATTTTGATGCTGTTGTCATAGTAATCAAAATCTTTTGCTTTAAAAGCAACCAGATAGTCCCATAATTTATTTAACCATACCTGATTTTTACTGTCAACCATTGCAGATACCGAAAACGAGCTGATAAAGCTTAAGGCTTCAAAATTTCTTGATTTCAGGTCGTCGCCTGATAGGGTGTAGCCTGCTGATATATTATCAGGATTGCCTTCTGTAGTTTCTCTTATCCATTTGTTTATTGGTTCTACAAACAGCCTGGCCCGACTATCGCCATTAACAATAAAATCTGTTGCAACACGCCAGGGAACTCTGCAGGCATTGTAATTGTACATTCCATCATATTTAGATTCCAGGTAAAATTGTTTTGCAGGCCCTGGCTTTGTGTTGATGTGCTGGATAAAATCAGGAACCAGGCCTGTTTCTTTGCTATATTCTTTTTGTAATAGGTTAAAGAGTTTATAATTGTTATCAATTGCTCTGCTCCATATTTTACTGCCCGTAAGTGAAAATGCTCTTATTTCTGACGGAATGAAATCTGAAGAACGCATATCAAAGTAGTCGTTGCTGTCATTTTCTATTGAATTACTTTGCAAAATGTTTAATGACTGCTTATTTATTTCTTGTTCTTCTATTGCAGTAATTATGTTGATTGCCTCTTGTAAATAATTTATTCTGCCGTTACTTGTCCATTGAGAATTTGCCAGCAGCAGGGAAAAAGCAATATCGATATCTCCATCAGCTGCCGAGCTCTCTTCAAATTTTTCGCAGTCTTTACTTTGCGCCCACGACATTAAGTAGTTGCTTCTTTTGCTTGGATGCTCTTTGTAATAATTGTATAATCCGTCAAATACGTTTTGGGCTGTTGTATCGTAGCCCGACATCTGGGCAACAATAATCATTCCGTAACCCTGCCCCTCAGAAACACATTGGTGCATTTTTCCAGTGTTTTCACCCCAAATATAATAGCTGTCTGAGCAAGAACTTTTTTTAAGGTAGATCTTTTTCCATTGATTATAAAACGAGCGCACCTTGTCGTCCAATTCCTTTTGTGAAATGTGGTTTGGTATAATGACAGCTTCAGTATATGCTGAATGCTGGGGAAACGGCCGCAAAGAGCCTTGCGAAAGGGCTGAGGAACAGACAAATGCTAATTGGAGCAGAAATGCGAGTTTCAAGATTTCCTATTATTTGAAATGATTTATTTAAATAGGCTTGTAGCCAATGTTGGTGGCTTTGTTCTCTACAGGGCAGCCTGCAACTTTATTTTTCAATTCCCAGAAATTCTTCTATCGTGTCTTCCCATTTATCGGGTTCGTTCTCGCAAAGGTTTTCGTGACCGCTGTTTTCGTACACCACTAATTTTTTTGCAGTAGGTATGTTTCTATACAGTTCAGTGATTTCTGCTTCGGTTACGCCTTTGTCTTTTTTGCCCCATTGCAGCAATACCGGGCAGTTGATTTTTTTCACGAACTCTTTGGGCTTCATATCAAAAGCCCAATAGCCATTGATGGCGCCTCCCCAGAACGTTAATAAGCCGGCAAGGGGTTCCGCCGGTAAGCCCGCCATTCTCATCTTGCCTTCTACCGTAGCTGGTAATGATCCAAAAGGCATTTCAAGAATAATTTTTTCGGGGTTTAAATGATAATCGGCAACGGCTTTGGTAATGGTAGCCGCACCCAGCGATATGCCATACAGCACAATATTTTTTTCGCCATTGTTTTTTAAATAATCATAGGCCAGTTTTACATCTTCCGCTTCTCGGTAACCAATGGTGCAGGTATTGCCTTCACTTAATCCATGCGCCCTGAAATCAACCAATAAAGTGGAATACCCCAATTCATTAAACGTATTGCTTTGCGAAAGATTGGCCGACTTCTCACTGCCATGCCCGTGAAAGATGGCAATGGTGCCTTTTGCATGCGGCACGCAAATGAGCCATGCATCCAGGGTTAAACTGTCTTTTGTTTTCAATTTAATAGTAGAATATGCTGAATCGGGAACCGCTCCTGTCAGCTTTTCCAGCTTCAGGCCCAACAATGCTACCCGGACCTTTCCCCAAAAACCAGTTGTTTGCGCTGCCAGCGGAGCCGTTGTTCCGTGCTCGTAAAAATGGGTGAGGTGATAAGTATGGTTAATGACCACAATATTAAATAGCAACAAAAACAACAGGACGGAAAAGAATATTTTTTTATAAGGCTTACGGGTTTTACCTGGCATAGTACTAAATAGGGGTTAATGTGGTTGGTTAAAATTGCAGGCAATATTATGGCAACAGTTTTTCTAAACTAAGGTATGAAAAGGGTATGTTGCAATTTTCACAAATTTGCTCTTTTAAATGGGAGCGCCGATAAAGCTGATTGGGCCTGTTTCTTATAATTGAGGCCCCTGTTATTTCGTAGATCAATTGTTATATGGAGGGAAACGATACAGGGAATATATTTCGATAAAGCCTTTTACTGCTCAGTTTGCTGTTTTTTTTGGCTGTCATTTTTTACAACCCGGGTTCCTGAAACCAGGTCGTGCAGGCCCAGGTGTCCAAACAGAAAAGAAATCCCTTCAATCGGAATAAGGCGCACCAGGGTTCTGGCAAGGAGATTCAGTACGCCGGGTTTGTTTCCGTTGCGGTCAACCACAAAAGTTTGTGTCAGCATTTTTCCGGGCGTTTTGCTAAAAAAATGCTCCCAAAAAAAATAATAGGAGAAGTATGTGATAGACGCCAGCAGCTCAAATGCCGGGGAATTGCCATCGCTTATGCCCGGGTAAAACAGTGAGATAGACAAAGCTACCAGAACAATTATGATAATGACGATGATGCTGTCGATAATAAAATTTCCGGCCCTGGTTCCTTTGTCGGCTTGTGTCATGTGATTTATGTTCTGAAGGTATTGCCGGCCGCAATTTTACAACCTGCATGCTGCCTGCCCGCTGTCTTTATTAGTGAAGGGTTGTTTCGATTTCGTTTTTTGCAATATCAATTTAGATACCAGACTGCAAATAAAAAACGGGGATTTGCGCAAATGTGAATACATGATTTACTATAATACCGCCAAAACTTTTTCTTCTTTTACGCCCTTTATCAATAACCAGAGGCAGAAAGACAGTTCGCCGATAAAGATGGGAATGGCCAGGTAAATAAACAACGGGTTGGTAAATCCTTTTGAAAGAAACATGGCAAAGCTATTGATTAAATAACCCAGGCCGGCAATTGCGTACAGTATACCCAGCAGGCCGGGCACAATGCCGGATTTATAAATAAGGTAGCCAATGATAAGACAGTAAAAGCCAAAAAATACCAGTCCAATACCATAGCCCAATGCCTGTATGTGGAGCGAGAGCAGTGAGAGCGCCGCCAGCTGACCGGGCTGTAAAGGGCTGAGGTATTGTTTGCCGCTCAGCAGCAATAAGGGGGCTATTTGAAACAGCAGGTTCACAGCAATGATGGCTGTTTGTATAACTACAAAAAGCATGGCCAGTTTTGCCAGGTTTTTATTGACCGGGCCAAAAAGAATGTAAACTATCAGCACACAAGGCAGTCCGCAAACAAAGTTAACCAGATCGGCCACAATGCCATAATGGAAAAGCATTTCATGGGTTTGGATATTGTGTGCCGTTGCCATAGCATCCCCGGAAACTGTCAGGGCCTGGCGAACAAATACTTCTGCAAACAAACCCGTTGCAATCACCACCAGGTACAGCAGTCCCGCTATTCTTGCCCATTTTTTAGGTGCCCTCATTTCATTCTTGTCTTTGCTGTTGAAATTAATTTTTTAAATAAGCAATTTCGAAGAAAAAGGACAGGCGGTAGGGGCAAGCTCTAGTTCAACAGTCCTTTGTTTTTAAGAATTTGGTGCAACACGCTGTACACTATCCCGGCATTCCAGTGATGCAGGTATTCAAACGCACGGTAGGCGGAAGGGTCAGCTTTTGGATAAATTGTAAAATATGTTTTGTGTTTACCGGTGCCAATTTGCTCCCAGTCAACAAGGTCTGATTTCGTATTTAAAATTACACCCCTTTGAGAAAATTGCATTCCTTCCAGCTCAAAATCAACCTGGTTATCAAACAGTGCCAGGTATTGCCTTGAGATATCGTTAAAGATATTTTCGTACAAAGCATTTACAATATTGATGTATTTATCAGTAAGTTGTTTTCGCCTTATGCCGTAAATAGATTTAAGCCGGAGTTTGATTATTTTATTTTGATTATTGCGTACGTCTATGCAATAAATTCTCCCGATGGCGAAAGAATAACCCCTTATCCACTCCACACCAAAACGAAATGCCCCAATCTCTTCTTTGCTGAACCTGGTAGGCAATTTGGAAATCAGGTCATGGTCGTCGAATTCAATATAAGTTTCGCTGATTGTAAGCTGCCTGATTCTGTCGAAAACAGATGATTTAAGTGCTGTTTGAAATAAGGGGCTTTCCGGCATAGAGAATAGTAATAAATTAATCGCTGAGATGGTAAATAAAATGTTCCGCGAATTTTATAATTAATAGTTTGGGAGCGGCTTTATAAAAATACCGGTAGTCGATATTATTTCGCAAGCTGCCAAAAAAGCTCGTTGTCTTCATTCAATCAATAAAATTGTTGAGAATGCAGGTCATTTGCTTTTCTGTGCTATTCGCCGCTTGTTTTATCGGGGGTGGCCGGTGGCGCTGGCGCAACAATTTCTTCCGGTGTGTAGGGTGTGTTGTTTTCTTCCCATTCGTCGTAATTGCGTTTGAGTGCCCAGAGTGCCGTAAATAAAATTACCGACAATGCCAGTCCCAGTACAAGGCCCACAAAAAAGAAGAGGACAAATGCCACAATGATTAAATAAATCCGGATGCCCACTTTCTTGTACTCGTCTTCATACAGTTTGTACGAATTACAAAGTTGAAAACCAATGATGCTTGCCCAAAGCAGGAACGCCCAGGATACAATGCCCAGTACGAAGGCAAAGCCAAACTGTGTATGCGTTAACAATACAGTGCCCAGTACGCTGATCAATAAACCAATAACGCATAAAACGATGGCTACAATGGAGAAGGCTTTTACGGTTGCTTGTTTAAACATGGTTATTTTTTTTAGTAATTGCTGGGGTATTTATTTTTGATTGCTGGAAACGAAGGTGAATTTGCGCTGCGGGCTGTTTCAGTAAACCCGGAGATGCCTGCACAACGAATGGCAATACTTTTAAGGATGTAAATACGGTGCTTCACTGTAAGCCAGGGCTTTTACATTGTGCAATACATGTTTCATGTAAATACGCCAGCAAATTTTTGTAATGAGCCAGTGAAAGGAGTAGAGCCACCTGTTTTCGGAAAATAGACGATAGGTATACAATACTTCTGTGCGGTTATTACTTAGTGCTGTTGTAGTCCATTCTCCCTGAAACTTCGTAAAACCCAGGGCCGAAAATTTGAAATGGGTAATCTCAATTTTCCAGTATTGGTTTTCGATTCTTTCCAGTACATAGTCCGTGGCGCCTTCACCACCTTTAAAGCCGATGGTTTTGGCCATGTATATTTTGCGGCTGCCGCCGGTTTGTCCCCAGCTGGCATCCTCTTCGCAATGGGTAACCCTTGGCATAGGCCCATAGCCCGTATGCACTTTGCAGATATCACAAAGCATAGGTGTTTTAAAGGCCCTTTCCAGGTTGCAGTTAAAGATAGTTCTGATAGAAGTGCTGCTGATCATAGTTGCAATTTGCAGGCTTTCATGCCGGGTGTAATATGGAATATTCGTTATCGCCGCCATCACCAGCAAAAGCCTTTTTTACTGTGGAACAACCGAATTTATTGTTTGCAGCATTTACATGGCTTCGCCACCCTCAGTCACGTTGTTGAGTTGTAAAAACTGATTCAATATACTGTTTAATACGGTAGCTTTCCAATCAAGGGGGCTAATTTATTTTGTACAGCAATGCGCTGGCTGTTCTCGGTGCCGGGTATGGGGGGAATGATATTTTTTTTGGATTTGTTGCATACATTTCAAGGGTTTTCTTAAAGCCGCCTCCGCAGGATCTTTTTGCATTACAAATTATTTTTATGTTACCAGTTAGTTGGCCGGCTTAGCGTTTTTGGTGATTGCATTGTTTGCGTAACCCTTTGCCGGCAAGCCGCCGGGGTATGCCCATCATGATCGGCATCAAGTCAAAAAGTTCCCGCAATGGGCATTAGCAGTCCGGCCATTGCCGCGGTCTGTATTCCTGCTAATTTTTTGATAACAATACGGCCAAACCAACCCCTTGGTACTGAATTTGCACACTGCTGATGATTAGCTTATTTTTACCCGATTAATAAAATACCTTCCCACTGGAAAAACCCCTGGAAATAAAGATTTATACCGTATCGTCGCTGCTGGTGGCCTATATTGCTGCGCTGCTGGTTTTTCCGGATACGCGGCTCTGGGTAACAGTGGGTTTTGTGCTTTTGCTGATTGCGGTGCTGGTACCCAAACATTTTTTTAGAACGGTGCTCATCCTGCTGGGTTTCCTGCTTCTCTGCTTTTTACTCATTCAAACATCGCTGGTGCAAAACTGGCTGGCAGACCAGGCTTCGGGCCGGCTTTCAAAAGGCCTTGGCACCCGTGTTTCCGTTAAACATGTCAATATCTCTTTTTTTAGCAAACTACAGCTGGAAGGCGTTTATGTGGAAGATAAAAACAAAGATACCCTGCTGTATGCCGGCAAACTGCGGGTAAACATCAACGATTGGTTTTTTCTGCGCGATACCGCCGTGCTGCAGTATGTGGCACTGGAAGATGCCAGCATCCACCTTTACCGCACGGATACCGTCTGGAACTACCAGTTTATTGCCGATTATTTTGGCGGCTCCTCTGATACGACAAAGAAAAAAACCATCCAGTTGCAATTGCAAAAAGTCGAACTCAAAAACATCCACCTGCTAAAAAGGGATGGTTGGCGGGGAGAGGACATGGGGCTTTTCCTGGCCTCACTGAGTGTGGATGCCCGCAGCATAGACTTCAATAAAAAACTGGTGGATATAAAAGACCTGGCGATAGTAGAACCCATTTTCTCTATCACCAATTACGAGGGAAAGCGAAAAGTGAAACCACCTCCTTTTTACCGCAATCCCAATGATACCGCGTTGTTCTGGAACCCCGGTGGATGGCGGATAATGGCCAGCAACGTTAGCATCAGCAATGGTTTTTTTAAAGACGAGAAAAAATCCGACCGGCCCGATTATTATTATTTTGATGCGCAGCACATCCAGTTTGCCAATATCAACGCTAGCTTTAAGAACCTTACGTTTGTAAAAGATACCCTTTCGGCGGCGGTAACGCTGTCAAGCAAAGAAAGAAGCGGTTTCGAAATCAAATCACTAAAGGCCAATATGAAATGGCAGCCCCGCGCCATGGAGTTCAACAGCCTCGACATACGCACCAACAAAAGCCGCCTCACACAATACTTCGTGATGCGGTACAACAATTTTGATGATATGGGCGATTTCATTGAAAAAGTGCACATGCAGGGTGTTTTTAAAAATGCACTGGTACACAGCGATGACATTGCCTTTTTTGCGCCCGCACTGGAAAACTGGAAAAAAGAAATCTTTATCACCGGCGCCCTGCAGGGCAGCGTCTCTAACCTGAGGGGCAAAAACATTTTGCTGAAAGCGGGCAACAATACCACCCTCAATGGCGATATCTCCATGAAAGGCCTGCCGGATATTGATAAAACTTATATCGATTTCAAATCAAACGATTTCAGAACCACTTATGCCGATGTGG
>Ga0075024_100000482_pt1 | contig 14582 bp, 11 predicted proteins | sample Str013_2_FD_71389 | JGI IMG/M metagenome (GOLD analysis project Ga0075024, IMG submission 71389) | Freshwater sediment microbial communities in response to fracking from Pennsylvania, USA - Straight Creek_MetaG_SC_2013 | ecosystem: Environmental > Aquatic > Freshwater > Creek > Sediment... | reverse complement strand
GGGTTTTGTGTTCGAATAAATATTGAAGGATTTTTTTCATTGAGGTCAAACGCTTTTAAAATTCAATAATTATTATTTTATCATTCAGCAATCAGTCTTACTTATTTGCCAATTGCTCATTCCACAACACTATACCGCCAGCCAGTTCCTCATGATCTTTTCTCCGTCGGGCGTGAGCACACTTTCCGGATGAAACTGAACGCCCTGCACATCGTATCGTTTATGTTGCAAACCCATGATATAATGATTGTCATCCCATGCGGTCACTTCCAGGTCTGCCGGGAATTTCTTTTCATTGATAACCCAACTGTGATAACGTCGCACTTCAAGTACAGGCTGCATACCACCAAATAACCTGCCCATCGGCAGATGATCCTTTCCTTCCACCAACTGCACGGGCGTTGCTACGCCGTGATAAACAGTAGAGAGATTAATCAATTCGCCTCCAAATGCTTCCCCAATCGCCTGATGCCCCAAACAGACGCCGAGGATGGATTTAGTTGGAGCATATTCCCTGATCAATGGCAGCAGTAGTCCGGCTTCTACCGGAACTCCGGGGCCCGGTGATAAAATAATCTTATCATACTCCTTCACTTTCTCCAGCGGGATCTGATCATTCCTGAACACTTCCACTTTTTGATGCAGGATTTTCTCCACCAGGTGAACCAGGTTGTAGGTGAAGGAATCATAATTGTCAAATACCAATAGCTTCATACAATATCCTTGATAAATATTTTTCCCATTAAAGGCTCTCTGCCTTTTCAATGGCTTTTTTAAGTGCACCAAGTTTGTTATTTACTTCCTGCAATTCACTTTCGGGATTGCTTGCGGCTACGATGCCTGCACCAGCCTGATAGGTTAAACTGTTCCCCTTACTCAGGAAAGTCCGTATCATGATGGCATGTATACAAGTGCCATCAAATCCCATGAATCCAATACAGCCTCCATAGTAGCTTCTCGCGGTCGGTTCATAGGAGTTAATCAATTCCATCGCCTTGAATTTTGGCGCCCCGCTCAAAGTACCTGCCGGAAAGGTTACCGCCAGCAGCTCGAATGGATTGGTTCCTTCTTTTACCCGACCCTGCACTTCACTCACCAGGTGAATGACGTGAGAATAGTACTGAACCTGCCGGTAATGCACAACCGAAACCTCATCACAAATCCTGCTGAGATCATTTCTGGCGAGGTCCACCAGCATTACATGCTCGGCATTTTCTTTGGGATCTTTAAGCAGATCATCGGCCATGCGCTGATCTGTCTGTTCATCGCCTGTTCTCTTAAAGGTCCCGGCGATGGGATGTACTATTGCTTTGCCTCCCTGTATAAGTAATTGAGATTCGGGTGATGAGCCCAGGAGCTTATAATCACCATAATCGAAGAAAAACAAGTAAGGCGATGGATTGATATTACGCAACGCCCGGTAAACATTAAATTCGTCACCGGTAAATCCCTGGTTGAATTTCCTGCTTAAAACAATTTGAAAAACATCTCCTCGATAGCAACTTTGAATACCTTTTTTCACCATTTGCCGGTACGCTTCGTCGGTGAGATTGGACGACTCAACTCCTTTTTTCGCGAAAGGAAAAGTAGGCACATCTTTACTCCGTATCAGCGATTCCACGACACTCATATCGCCCTCCAGGCCCTGCACCTGATTCTCGCACAAATGTAATTCGTCTTTGAAATGATTAATAACTATAACGTACTGGTATAGCCGATATCGCATCAGGGGGATGATCGGTGGTGCGGCGTCGTCCCGTTTCAATTCAATGGTATCAAAAAACTGTACCGCATCGAAGGCAGTATAGCCAAAAAGCCCCTGGGCAGTTTTCACTGATTTTTCCGCAACTGTTTCCACATCGAAACGGTTCATAAAATTCCAGATTAACCCAGGAACCTCTGAAGCCTTCCCGATATCCAAACGCTCGGGTTTTTCATTTGGCAATTTGAATTCGATACTTTTTGTATCTGTTATTTCTATGCCTGCAATCGCATTGATGCAAATAAAGGAATAGCTATTTTCTGCGTCATGATAGTCTGTACTTTCCAACAGAATGGTATCCCGGAAACGATCTCTCAGCCGCAGGTAGATACCCACCGGCGTATAGACGTCTGATAGCAATTTTTTGAAATTGGTTCTGATCCCGATCTTTTTCATACTTTTTGATTGACCCTATGCAATAAAAAAACCCCGATGAATATCGGGGCCTGAATATGTTATTCAATAAACAACAATAGCAGCTACAAGCCCCTAAGTAGGTTTGTATGCCACCACCAATTATTATTGAGCTTCTGAATTTTCATTGCATTACAAATATGTACTGGAAATTTGATTTCACCAAATTTTTTATAAGATAGCGTTTTATCTTTATTACATGATGGATTTCAACATATTCATGGTTCCCGGCTTAAACAGCTCCGGGCCACTACATTGGCAAACGCTTTGGGAAAAGCAATTTGGCTTTACGCGCATTCAGCAAACAGAATGGGATCAACCGGTTTGTGATGACTGGATCTGCCAGGTCGATGTAAGTGTTCAGTCATTTCCTGCCGAACAAACGATACTCGTTGGACATAGTCTCGGATGTTGTACAATCGCGCACTGGGCTGGGAAATATAAAAAGAAGATTAATGGCGCCCTGCTGGTTGGCCCAAGCGATGTGGATGCGCCAAGCTATCCTAAAGGCACCAGTGGTTTTATGCCCATGCCAATGGTTCCTCTTCCATTTCCTTCTATCATGATCGCCAGCAGCGACGACTACTATGTGAGTCTTGAAAGAGCCCGCTTTTTTGCGAAGAACTGGGGCAGCGAATTCGTAAACATCGGCGCCTTCGGACATATCAATGCCGCATCCAATATCGGTGTCTGGCCAGAGGGGGTAGAGTGGTTGAGGAAGTTGGCGTCGGGAAGTTTACAGTTAACAGTGTGAGATATTGAGTTAATAAACATTTTTTGAAAGTTCAGACTATTCCTGTTACTTACTGTCAACTGTTAACCGTAATCGTCAACTATTTCCTCATGTCCCAACAACCAACACTTACGCCTTCCCAGCGACTGCTTTCGCTTGACTTTATGCGGGGCTTTATTATGGTGCTATTGGCAGCGGAAAGCGCCGGACTCTATGAGCATCTGTTCGAAGGGACCAAAGGTGTGACGGTAGTAAATGGTTTCTTTTTGCAGTTCTTTCATCACCCCTGGAACGGCCTGCGTTTTTGGGATCTGATACAGCCATCCTTTATGTTCATGGCGGGTGTCGCAATGGCCTTCTCCCTTCACAAGCAACAGCAACAGGGACTGACCTGGCAACAGTCATTTAAGAAGATCCTGAAGCGTTGTTTCTGGCTTTTTTTCTGGGGTGTATTGGACTATGCTGTTCGTCCGCAGGGATTATCTTTTGAATTGTGGGATGTATTAACCCAACTCTCCTTTACCACATTGGTTGCCTTCCTGATTTTTAAATGGTCAAATCTGGCGCAGATACTGGTTTGCGTGGGATTGTTACTGCTCACGGAAATTTTGTACCGCTACACGCATGTTCCCGGCTTCGATCAGCCATTCACAGATCAGCATAATTTTGGAAACTATGTGGACACGATATTGATGAACAAGATCAATCCCGGAGGTTGGGTCGCTATCAATTGTATACCAACTGCTGTTCACACCATCGCGGGTGCACTTGTTGGGAAATTATTTTTGAGTAAAAATGATAAAATAAGGCCGATGCTGATCTGCGCCGCAATATGCCTGGTGGCAGGATATGGCCTTGATGCACTCGGTATAACTCCCATCATCAAACGCATTGCCACCAGTTCTTTCACGCTGGCTTCGCTGGGATGGTGTTTGGTGGAACTGTCTTTTTGTTACTGGTGGATTGACATCAGGGACCACCGCAAACACCTGCAGTTTTTTACAATCGTAGGTATGAATTCCATCTTCATTTACCTCTTTTTTGAAATCGTGGGGGATAGATGGTTCACGAAATACATCTCTACGATTTCGAATGGGGTACTTGGTTGGGTCCATACACCTGAAATGCTGAGCGCGATCATTAGTTCGCTCTGCGTGTTTGGACTGGAATGGTACCTCTGTTATTTCCTTTACAAGAAAAAAATATTCTTTAAACTGTGAGAACTTTGTTTCACGCAAAGACGCAAAGGGAAACCTCTTCTTTGCGCCTTTGCGCCTCCTTTGCGTCTTTGCGTGAAACAAATCATTCTGTTCTGAGTACGGACGAGAAATAGAAGGAAATTAATAAATTGTTTTTTCGAGTACTGCGAATTCGAGAGGCTGTGTAGGGATCCCAAATTTTTCTTCCGGGCGGAATGGAATTTTTTCTCCTGTTTTCGCGTAGCCATGACGTTCATACCAGGTAATCAATTCTTCCCGGACGGAGATTACGGTCATGTATAGTATCGGGCAATCTAAGTCTTTCGCATACTGATCCGCCGCGGCGAGTAGTTGCTTTCCCGTTCCACGCCCTTGCAATCCCGGCGAGACCGACAACATACCCAGGTAGATTTTTTTATCTTTTTGCTCGAGATAAACTGTTCCAATGATTTGCCCTTCTTCGTTGAGGCATTTTAGAAAAACGGCTTTTGGAATTTCCATATTTTTTTGGATCGATTCTACATCGATACGCTGGGAACCTTTTAGCAGTTCTGCTTCGGTCGTCCAACCCTGCTTAGAACCATCACCTCGATAAGCGCTGTTGATAAGTGCAACGAGTTCCGGTATATCTGTGAGATCTGCTTTGGAAATGGTTGTCATGGAAATAGTATTAAATGTTGTGCTATTAAATTTCCCTATGTGAAACCTATGTGCCCTATCTCCTATGTGGTTCAAAAAGCGGAGAGGGCAGCTCGCCCGGCTTTTTGAACCACATAGGACATAGGGCACATAGGTTTCACATAGGGGAACACAAGTTGGGGTTACCCAACCGGGCTGCAACGATACAATTCCTCGCAGTAAAGGACAAATCATTTTTGCAGATAATGACAAAGACGCCATTCGCTATCTTTGCACCACATTGCATGAAATATGAATAAAAGAGAAGTGTATATCCTCTCGGCTGTTCGCACACCGATAGGAAGTTTTGGAGGGATCCTCAAGGATCTTACGGCAACTCGTTTGGGCGCAATTGCAATAAAAGCAGCGCTCGAGAAAGCCGGTGTTTCGCCCGCTTTGGTACAGGATGTATTGATGGGTTCAGTTTTGCAGGCAAACCTGGGACAAGCACCGGCACGACAGGCGGCTAAATTTGCCGGACTTCCTAACGAAGTAAATTGCACGACGGTTAATAAAGTTTGTGCCAGCGGTATGAAGGCAATTGCATTTGCGGCACAAAGCATTGCTTTGGGGGATGCGGACATTGTAATAGCGGGTGGGATGGAAAGTATGAGCAATGTACCTTTCTATGCCGATTCGGTTAGATGGGGAAACAAATATGGAAACGCAATGCTGATTGATGGTCTTGCAAAAGATGGTCTGACAGATGTATATGACGGGAGAGCGATGGGCAACGCGGCAGAGTTGTGTGCTTCGGAATGTGGCATCACCAGGGGCGAGCAGGATGCTTTTGCCATTGAAAGTTATAAACGATCGCAGGCTGCCTGGAATGAAGGAAAATTTAATGAGGAGATCGTCCCGGTTTCCATTCCGCAACGCAAGGGCGATCCCGTTTTGTTTTCAAAAGACGAAGAGCCTTTCAATGTTAAGTTCGATAAGATCCCCGAATTGAAACCGGCCTTTCAAAAAGACGGGACCGTTACTGCTGCCAATGCTTCATCCATGAACGATGGTGCTGCTGCGATGGTAATGATCAGTCGTGACAAAGCAGAAGAACTGAAATTAAAACCCATCGCTAAAATTCTTTCTTTTGCCGATGCGGAACAGGCACCAGAATGGTTTACGACAAGTCCGTCACTGGCGGTGCCGAAAGCCGTTGCCAAGGCAGGATTAAAAATGGAAGACATTTCTTACTGGGAACTCAATGAAGCTTTCTCGGTGGTGGGCATCGAAAACACGCGCCGAATGAAACTGGATCCCGCAACAGTAAATGTACATGGTGGGGCTGTATCGATTGGGCATCCTCTGGGTTGTAGTGGTGCCAGAATCATGGTAACGCTCCTGCATATCCTAAAACAGCATAAGGCAAAATATGGCGCTGCCGGAATTTGTAATGGTGGCGGTGGAGCCTCGGCAATGGTGATTGAAAATATTTAGGCCTGAAGTCAGCAGAATGAATAAATACAGTTTGTGATTTTATCGTTGATCCTGGTGAATCGAAAAGCATTTTTTTAATCTGTATCCGGCCTCTTTTACTGCAGATAAAATATACAGAAGATCATTCCCAGATTAAATGCGGCATGGCAAATGATTGCACCTAAGATAGATCCAGAATGTTTTCTAAACATAAAAAACAGTAAACTCACGAGAAACATACCGGATACCCAGATGAGCGCTGGTATCGTGAAGAAACTCCAGTGGCTATTGACAAATACCAACCCGAAATGTGAAATATGAGTCAGTGAAAATGCCAGGCTGTCAACGAGCGATGCTTTTCTTTCCCCGATTGATTTAGCAAAACTTGAATGTACAATTCCCCTGAAAAACAACTCTTCGCCAATCGGACTAAAAATCATTCCTGTAATGGCCATGATGGAGAACAGCATTGCCTTGTCGTTGCCATGTATGCCTTTAGGTATATTATAAGACTTGCCAATATATTCATACCAATTTTCGTAGGAGCTTCCGTACAAAGAATGACCCAGGGCATAAAGTAAAAAGCTAGCGATCAGCCCGGCGATAAAAGCAATCCAAAGCCAGCTGTATCGCCGGGGTTTAGTGATTCCAATTTTTTTTTGTCCCGCTTTACTAAGAAATAGAAAAGGCGCGATTGCTGAAATACCCATTATCATTCCGATGGCTCCATAGTGGCCAGATGAATTTGCTTTCAAAACCAATATAAAGCGGGGCAGACAAACGATGAGAATTAAGAAAAGACCAAACTTCCAATTAAAACTGAAAATTCTATTCCAAAAGGGCCTCAATTCATTGTTCATATCATTTTTGAGTTGGCCTTAAGATGAAAGAGTTGAAGGATGACTGTAGACAGATAAGAGATAGCACATTTGAATGCAGCTGCCCGATCATCTGTAAATTTTTTAAAAGCACCCGGGGAATAGATTACAAACCATGGAGGAATTGTTCATGGATATAATCAACGACACTCGAGAGCGCACCTGTTTGCTCATAGACTTTTAGCTGCCTGTCTGCGCCGGTTCCTTTTTCGAAAATTTTGCTTACGATGTGAACAGCCTGGCGGCTCCCGAGATGATCAACTACATCATCCACGAAGTCGAGCAATTCATAGATGAGGACGCGGGTGTTCACTTCCTCTTCTTTCCCGAAATCGATCAGTCTTCCGTCGATACCGTATCGGCCCGCCCGCCATTTGTTTTCGTTGATGAGGGCGCGATGGTACATCATGAAATTCAGGTTTTGCGCCTTGAGTTTGTATATCTTGGCACATACCGCCTGGAAGAGTGCTGCGATACAAATAGTCTCTTCCACGGTCATAGGCACGTCACAGATGCGGAATTCAACTGTATTGAAGAAAGGATGCACCCGCAAGTCCCACCAAATTTTCTTTGCATTGTCTATGCAGTTTGTTTTGACCAGCAGCTTCACATAACTTTCATAGGCTTCGATGCTTTCGAAATATTCGGGTATACCTGTACGTGGGAATTTATCGAAGACTTTTGTCCGGAAGGATTTATATCCTGTTTTGCGTCCTTCCCAGAAAGGGGAATTGGTACTCAAAGCATAGATATGCGGCAGGAAATAACGAGTTGAGTTGGCAATATGATTGGCCATTTCGCGGCTTTCCATGCCTACGTGCACATGCAAACCAAAGATGAGGTTGCTGCGTGCGGCTTCCTGCAATTCATTAACGATTTCGTTGTACCGTACATGGTCTGTAATAAGCTGGCTTTCCCAATGACTGAACGGATGGGTGCCGGAAGCACCTACCCATAGTCCCAGTTCATCTGCGATACTGGAAATGGTGCTTCTTAAAATGCTTACGTCTTTCAGTGCCTCATCAATGTCCTGGCAGATATCTGTTCCTACTTCCACCACAGCCTGGTGCATCTCGGCTTTTACTTTGTCTTTGAGCATTTTTTGTCCTTCCAGCACGATCTTTTGTTCATGGCTCTTCAGTTCCCGGGAAGTGGGATCCACTACCATATACTCTTCTTCGATGCCCAGTGTAAAATTTTTGTAATTGATATTTGCCATATCAGTGTGTTAAGGTTTGAAACAATAATTGCTGTTACACCAGCGCTTTTTTATTGGTGCTCCGTTTGAGATATTCTCCCCAGGTCAGGTTGTCAGCATCGTCTTTATGTGCCAGTGCTCTTTCAATCGCGTAATTCGCGGCAGTTTCAACGACCCATTCAAAATTTTCTTCACCCACGCTTGTTTTTTCCGCATCTGGTGCCGGATTGCAGAAATCGATAGCATAAGGAATGCCATCGCGGAGTGCGAGTTCCACGGTATTGAAATCATAACCTAAATATTGATTGATTCGCAGTACGATCTGTTCCATGAGTTGTAGTCTTTCTGCGCTGGGTTTGAAATCGCTGGTATACCGGAGATGATGTGGGTTGCGTGGTTCATAAGGCATGATGCGTACGTGTTTTCCACCAATGCAATAGCAGCGATAATATTCATCAAAAACAATTTCTTCCTGCAATAGCATGACGAGCTCACCTGTTTCACTGTGTTTCTGAAAAAATTCTTCCATGCTTCTCAATTTGTACACATGCTTCCAACCACCGCCAGCAAAGGGTTTCATATAAGCGGGGAAACCGATGTATTTGAAGATCGCATCCCAATCCAATGGAAATGCGAGGTTGGAGAAGGATTGATCATTCGTATCGGCGGGATGGTCGCGGGAAGGAAGTATCACGGTCTTGGGTACCGGAACACCGATTTTGGTGGCAAGGCAGTTGTTAAAAAATTTTTCGTCGGCACTCCACCAGAATGGGTTGTTGATAACAGCCGTTCCGCAGAGTGCCGCGTTTTTCAGGAAGGCTCGGTAAAAAGGAACGTCCTGCGAAATGCGGTCGATGATGACGGCATAGCCACTCGATTCGCCCTGCACGACTTTGTCGATTCGGACGGGCTCAGCTACCACGCCGGGAACGTTCTTACTATTTACTTTTTCCACGAAGGCCATAGGAAAACTTCTTTCCTGCCCGAAGAGAACGCCGATTTTTTTCATAACATGTTTTTAATTATGATTGGATGATCTTATTTACTGCCGATTGCTGCGGTGCTGTTGAACGGAGCGTCGCAACAATGTTCCATAGTAGCACCAAAGCCGGGTGCCAAATTTCTGCCTTACCATTACATACGTGACAAATAATCCGGGAACATCTCTTTCCACACTGGCCAGTCATGGTTGGCATGCGGGCGAATATCCAGCCAGTGCTGAATATTTTTCTGGCGGAGAATGTTACTCAGACACTCGTTGTCGGCCTTACAAATATCATATTCCGCAGTTCCCAGAATGATGCCCATGTTCCAAAGAGCAGGATCATTGTCATTGGGAATAAAATCAACGGGGTTATTGAAATAGATATTATCATCGTAGTATCCGTCAACAAATTGCCGGATATTAAATGCGCCGCTCATGGAAAAGCAATAGGAGCAAAGCTGCGGGTGTCGAAAAGAGAAATTGACGGCATGGTAGCCCCCAAAACTGCAACCCGCCATGGCCATCCGTGCATGTCCGGTTTCATTTTGGGCCCTGCTCACCACTTCCTCCCGTATTAACCGGTCATAACAGTCATGATTATACGCCCGTATCGCTGGGGGTACGGATTTATTATACCAGCTCAGCCCATCGATGCTGTCGGGACAGTAGATCCTGACCATCCCCTGTTCGAGAAACCAGCCGGCGGTGGCAATCAGTCCCTGGTCCTTGTTCTGGTAATAAGATCCTTTGGAGGTTGGAAATAAAATGACGGGCTGCCCCGAATGTCCGAAGACGAGCATCTCAAATTCCCTTCCAATTGCAGGGGAATACCATTTGTGAAATTCTTCGTGTATAGCCATGTACTTACAACCCAATCAAATTTATTTTTAAAAGGACAATAAAACAAATGATTTTGTCAGTTGACAGTGTACAGTTGACAGTTATTCGATAGTTGTTCTTTCGCCAAATGTCAAATGAGTAAGCGTCCAGTAAATGCGGGTCTGCGAATTACTATCACCTGTCAACCGTCCATTGTCAACTAACCTTGGTCGCCAAACATTACCATCATTTCCTTATTTTTGGAGCCATGCAAATGCAGCAAAACAAGGCAGTTTTGAAAGAAACTGCCAAAATTGATTCTGAAAACCTCGATCGGTCCGTGTCTGTAGACTTTTACCTGCCAACATGGGTAACCGATCCCAGAGAAATGAGCCTGCTGCTGATCAATGACGGGCAGGATCTCGAAAAAGCAGGTTTGAAAGACACCCTTGACCATCTTTACGACAATGACCTTATCGAAGCAGTCTTGTGCGTCGGCATCCATGCCGGCACTCAACGAAAAATGGAATATGGTACAGCTGCAGAGCCCGACTATAAGGGCCGTGGCGTTAAGGCGGGGAATTATACGCGGTTTATTTTTGATGAACTGCTTCCTTATATCCGGGAGAAATACAAGGTGCCTGATTTTAAAGAAAAAGCTTTTGCCGGATTCTCACTGGGAGCACTCAGCGCTTTGGACATCGTATGGAACCATCCGAAAGAATTTTCCAAGGTAGGCGTATTTTCAGGATCCTTATGGTGGCGCGACAAAGACCAGCATGATCCAACCTACAGCGATGATAAGAACCGCATCATGCACCAGCAAATTCGTTCGGGGGCATTTTATCCCTGGCTTAAATTCTTTTTCGAATGTGGCGGCGCTGATGAGGGAGAAGACAGGAACAATAACGGTATCATCGACTCCATTGATGATACCCTGGATCTGATTGCGGCATTAAAGGCGAAAGGATACCAGGAACCGCGTGATATTAACTACCTGTTGTTGGAAGATGGTAAACACGATGTAACTACCTGGGGACTGGCGCTTCCTGTTTTCCTGAGTTGGGCCTGGAATAGGGATTAAATAATTTTTTATAGCCATAAAAAAACCGGCCACTGGCCGGTTTTTTCTAATGTAGTAGTCGTTCCGGGATTAATTGAAAAGATATCTGATTCCGAATTGCATCTGCCAGCGAGACAGGATGCTAATATCATCCCTGAAAGATGATGTGTAAGGTGTTTGAGTCGCTGCCACTTTGTATGGGAACGAGTAGATAGGTGTTGTTTTATCGACATCTAACTTGTCATACTTGATGATACTCACGTTGCCGGTACCTGCGCTGGGCAATTTGTAAACACCCCAATCCTTGTTGATCAGGTTTCCTACGTTTACAATATCTACAGACAAACGCAAAGTATGTTTGTCTTTTCCTTTGTTCGCCATGATGTAAAAATCCTGCGTAATATTCAGATCAAGTCTCTTGAACCATGGATAAACCAGTGCATTTCTTTCTGCATATTGACCGCGGTGTTTGCTCAGGTATTTATCCTGGCTGATAAAGGCATTGATCTGGTTCCACACGTCCTGGGGTGTACGGGTATCCGTGCCACCACTACTTTCTACTTTATATTTCCCGGCGTCATAATCTGCCTGGGTTGGAATATAGATAAGATCATTCGATGTTTGTCCGTCGCCGTTTAAGTCTCCATTATACACATAGGATCCCACTCCGGAAGGTGAGGCTTCGAAGATCGCGCCGATGGAGGTTGCAAAATATTTTCCATAAGTGAACCTGTACGATGCAGAAGCGATGATACGATGAGGCAAATAAGCATTTGAATATCCGAGCTCGGGCTTATTGGGATCACCGATCACAGGTTTGGATCCCCACATCGTTGCTGCCGTGGAGCCCCCGATCATCACGTCTTTAGTTTGGGTATAAGTGTAGGCTACGTTTACATATAAGTTTCTAAAGTTTTTCTGTACTTGCAAGGTGGCAGTATACGCATAACCCTTATTAACATTCGTCATGTAAATAGCGTTCCCGATATTGGGATTGTTGACCGTAGCTGCTGCAGCACCACCCACGGGATATACCTGTGATGCGCGATAACGGGTACGGTTATCCGCACCAGTAAGGGTAATACCCGATCCGGGCAGATTCACGTTCTGGAAGAAAGCTGCGTTTACATCTTTAGCATAGGTTCCCTCCAAGGTGATGATAAATCCTCCGGGAATTTTCTGATCCACGGCCAGGCTTGCTTTGAAAGCCTGCGGGAATTTGAATTTTGGATCGGTTACGTTGAGGCTATACGATTTACTAAGTGCGTTGCCCGTAGAAGCGGGCCAGTTTGGATTGGGATTGGTAACAGGGCTGAATCCTGTAGTAGTATTGTTACTGACAGATCCGAAAAGAGCAACACCACTGTTGCTGGCCTGATTGCTGATCCATACAAACGGAGGGGGGCCGGCAAAGAGCCCGGCGCCACCCCGAACCTGCGTTTCCTGGTTACCCTGTACATCCCAGTTAAACCCGATCCTTGGCCCAAACAGCGGATTGGTTTTGGGTCCCTGGCCAGTATTCAGGTGGGTTCCCGCATAGAATCCTTTGAGTGTATCCACCACAGGATTGTAGAGGAATGTATTCTGGAATACCGGGATATCAACTCTTAACCCATAAATAAGTGTGAAATTGGGAACAACCCTCCATTTATCCTGTACAAAAAATCCATATTCCTGGTCCTTTGGTCCAACGAGCGGGAACTTACTATTGGGAGGAAGTGTATAGGAAAGATCATACCGAAGGGCATGCACATTGGGATCTGCTGCAGCTGCGTAAAATTGGGAAAGGCTGCTGAACCGATAAACCCCTTCATAGGAAGGTGAAAATCCATTCTGATATTTCTTAAAAGAATTTTGGGTTCCGATAGTGATCTCATGACTTCCCTTGTAAAAAGTGAAGATATCATTGATCTGGAAGATGTCGGATTTCAGCAGGTTTCCATAGGTAAATTGTTCATATCCGAACGACGTATAAGGGTTTCCGTTACCATCGAGGATGTCAACCAGCGGAAAGTTGCTGGTGGTGAGCGCAGAGCGGAAATCATGCAATGCGGTGTATCCGACCTGCAGTTTATTGGAAGCCTTGTTGCTAAACCTCGTGTTCAATTCCGCAATAAAAATGTTGAAGTTGTTATTGATGGTATAGCCGCTGCCGTAGAATGGCATTGCATACTGACCAGGTGTGCGACCAATGGAAGGGTTTACAGATCCGCTGTTACTTGCAGGTGCATCCCGGAATGATTTCAGGTAATTGTATTTGAGGGTAAGGGTATTGTTGGCATTGATGTTCCAATCAATTTTTAAGGTGATCTTATCACTTTGTGTCCGGTAACTGTAATTCTGAAAGGCACCCGGATCATATTTATAATTTGATTTGAGAAAAGCCGACAAAGCATTCAGCGAATCGGCATTGGCATTTGATATGGTTACACCATTAGGAGCGTGACTGGCATCGGAAGCAATAAAAGTTGTTCCGGGATCAGTTCTTCTTTCCGATTCACCACTAATGAAAAAGAATAGTTTATTTGGGATAATCGGTCCGCCGATTGCAATACCGCGCAGATTATAAGAAAATGACTGTCGAGGAACTTTATTGTTTTCTACGTCATAGCCCTGGGTTCCGGGTCCTTTCAGGTAGGTGTATACGGTTGCACGTAATTTGTTCGTTCCGCTGCGGGTTACAGAGTTCACGCCGGCACCGGAGAATCCACCTTGCCTTACATCATAAGGCGAGATATTCACCTGCACCTGTTCAATAGCATCTAAACTGATCGGTTGTGAGTTTGTTTGTCCACCCAACGTGCCCGACAATCCAAATGAGTTATTGAAATTGGCTCCGTCTACGGTGATATTGTTGTATTGATTGCTTTGCCCACCAAAAGCGACACCACCAACTACGGTAGCGTTCGCCGAGGGCGTTAATTTCATTGCATCTTGCAGGGAACGTGATACAGTGGGTAGTCTTTCTAACTGACTTCGGTTAATAATCTCCTGACTTCCGGTGTGACTTGTGTTAAATACTTTTCCCTGCCTCGCCGCCGACGTAACAGTGACTTCATTAAGTACATTGGCCTCAGGCTGAAGTCCAAAATCTGCTTTGAAATCCTGACCGAGTACCAGGAAAATGCTGTCCTGTGTTTGTTTTTTAAATCCCACATTGGTAACGGTTACCAGGTAAGGGCCACCGATACGAAGATTTGGAAGGTTATATCTTCCATCCTTTCTGGTTGTGGTAGTATAAGTGACGCCTGTTGGCTGATTAAGTGCGGCTATCGTAGCTCCTGCAAGAGGTGCTTTGCCATCGGTTACGGTTCCTACTATTTCGGCTGTGGTTTCCTGCGCCATACCGAAATAAAAGGAGAGCGCACAAAGGACTGATGCGAAGAGTCTTTTTATCATAAACAGTAGTTTTTCGAGAAACAAAGAAACGATATAAC
>Ga0075024_100000479_pt1 | contig 14593 bp, 11 predicted proteins | sample Str013_2_FD_71389 | JGI IMG/M metagenome (GOLD analysis project Ga0075024, IMG submission 71389) | Freshwater sediment microbial communities in response to fracking from Pennsylvania, USA - Straight Creek_MetaG_SC_2013 | ecosystem: Environmental > Aquatic > Freshwater > Creek > Sediment... | reverse complement strand
GATGGGCGGCGGGCTGTGGTATGCGGCGGCCGAGTTCGCGCCCTGGTTCACGTCGAGCCACAACCTGCTGGAACGAGCCGGCGCGTTGACGGTGCTGGTCGGAGCGGGGTTGCTGCTCTATGCGGCGCTGATTCTCGCCACCGGTGCCGTCCGAATCGGGCAGTTGCGGCGGATGCTGCGACGGGGTGCTTGACCACAGGGCACCAGCCGCTGCTTGACACGATCATTGCCGATGGCCGGGACGGCGTTACCCTGCCTTTGAGCGGGATGGTTTGCCCTGTGCGCCATGCTTACCCTTGCCGGATTTCGGTCGCCCCCTTTTGACCGGCCTGTTGGCAACGACCGCACCGGTTTTCTCGAGGTCCGATCGTACCAGGTCCGAAATGTACTCGGACCTGTTGCTGGTGATGAGGTCCAGGGCATGCAAGAGGCTAACGGGCATCATCAGATTGAGGCGCTCCTTCCGCTCCTGGATAAGCAACGGAACCAGAATGATGCATCCGCCCGCGGCCAGATCCTTCGCAACCTCGCCATCATTGCGAAGGGCTTCGAGATCACGGCTGGGCGGGATGCCTTCCTCGTCCTCGACGTAGAGCGCCAGCGCCTGCCTGGCGTTGGCGACGGCTTCAACGAGTGTGTCTCCGGCCGAGAAACAGCCCGGCAGGTCCGGAAAGTGCACGCCATAGGCGCTGCCGGTATCTTTGTGAATGATGGCGAAGTAAGTGATCATTTTTGCCTTACAGCCAGCCCGCAGCTTTCGCAATCTGTCTTGCTGTCCCGAGCGGTAGATCGTCTCTCGGGTGCGGAACGACGATGTGGTGCTTGAAGCCTGAACGCTTGAATTTGTGGTGGCTTCCTTTACTGGAAACCTCTCTCCAACCATCGCTCTTGAGACGCTGGATGATGGCTTTGGAATTCCGTTCGACGTAGGTTTCAGCCATCAACATGGACTTTCGGGATGCAAATTGCAAGATAAGTATGCGCTGATTTATACACACTCGTTTCAAGCAGGGCCGGGCACGGCCGTCTCTGGGACTGTCCCGCCGGTCCTTCCTTGCGCACCAAGCCTGCCCACGTCATAACACGCAGGCATTTTTTGCAAGGCGAACCTCCCATGAAACTCCCCGTCAAGCCGACTCCACGCGTGTTTTCCGGCATGCAGCCGACCGGCAGCCTGCACCTCGGCAACTATCTGGGGGCGCTGGTCAATTGGGTGCGCATGCAGCAGACCCACGAGTGCATCTATTGCATCGTCGACATGCACGCGATCACGGTCTGGCAGGACCCCGCGGAGCTGCGCCAGGCCGTGCGTGCGGTGATGGCCGCCTATATCGCCTCTGGTGTGGACCCGGCGAAGTCGGTGATCTTCAACCAGTCGCAGGTGGCGGCCCATGCGGAGCTGGCCTGGATCTTCAACTGCGTCGCCCGCCTCGGCTGGCTGAACCGCATGACCCAGTTCAAGGAGAAGGCCGGCAAGGACCGCGAGAACGCCTCGGTCGGGCTTTACGCCTATCCGAACCTGATGGCCGCCGACATTCTCGCCTACCGGGCGACGCACGTGCCGGTCGGCGAGGATCAGAAGCAGCATCTGGAGCTCGCCCGCGACATCGCCCAGAAGTTCAACAACGACTTCCGCGCCGGGATCGAGCTGGCCGGCTTTGCAAATGGCTTCTTCCCGCTGCCCGAGCCGATGATCGAGGGCCCGGCGACGCGCGTCATGAGCCTGCGCGACGGCACCAGGAAGATGTCGAAGTCCGACCCCTCCGACCTCTCCCGCATCAACATGACGGATGATGCCGATACCATCGCCCGCAAGATCCAGAAGGCGAAGACCGATCCGGCACCGTTGCCGTCGGATATTCAGGCGCTGACCACGCGGCCGGAGGCGGACAACCTCGTCGGTATTTATGCCGCCTTGACCGGGACCGGCGTCGATACCGTTTTGCGCGAATTCGGCGGCGCCCAGTTCTCGACTTTCAAGAAGAGCCTTGCCGAGGTGGCCGTCGCCAAGCTCGCTCCGATCACCGCCGAGATGTCGCGGCTGCTCGCCGACCCCGCCGAGATCGACCGCCAGCTGGCCGACGGCGCCCGCCGCGCCCGCGCCATCGCCGATCCGATCATGAACCAGGTGAAGGACATCGTCGGGTTTTTGCGCAGCTGAGCCGAATTTAAGCGACCCCCAAATAAAATCCCATTGGTTGTCATCCCGGCATTTATTGCCGGGACCCATGCAGCCGCTGGCACCTGAGATCGCGGAAGGATGGATCCCGGTGACAAGCACCGCGATGACAGTCATTGCTTGGCGTTCCCCCGCCCCACGAACTCACCGGCCAGCCGCGTCGCCACGATCGAGGCGAAGAACAGCGCCTCAAACCACTCCTGCCAGACGCCGTAGCTGAACGCCGCTATCGTCGCCGCCGACGTGAACGCCGCCAGCGCGTAGGGCTGGAAAAGCTCGGGTTGCCGCGCGATCCAGCCGAGCGGCCCCAGCCCGAGCAGCAGCAGGAACACCGCCCCGACGGCGCCGAGCTCGAACCAGGTCTGCAGATAGACGTCGTGCGAATGCCTTCCGGTATCGAGCGGATAGACGAACCCCTCCGGCCGCTCCGCCGTGCGCATGTGCCTGGCGCTGATTGCCTCGGTGGAGCCGACACCGGTCCCCAGCAGCGGCGCCTTCAAGGTCTGCTCCGCTGTGTAGTTCCACAGGATGATGCGGGCGCGACCCGATTCGGGGATTTTCATCGCATGATGCAGGTCCGCGCGGAACGCAAGCAGCGCGATCGGCACCACCGCCAGCGTGGCCAGCATCCAGCCGGCCATCACCAGGCGGCGCGCGGCGGCGGGGGCGAGCCAGGCGAGCGCGAAAACCGCGGCCGAAAAGATCAGCGCCAGCTGCGAGGTTTCGTGCGGCGAGCGCAGGATCGCAACGCCGGCCAGCGCGAACAGTCCCAATGCCAGAAAACGCGCCATCCCCGCCTTGCCAAACCGAGTCAGCATCGCCAGCGCCGGCCACAGCAGCACGCTGAGCGCCGCGCAGTTGCGGTTGATCACATAGTCGTTGGCGTGGGCCACCTGCCCGTTGACCACCTGCAGGTGCTTCAGATCCGGGCCGAGCTTGGGACTGATCTTGAGCAGCAGCGTGGTGAACGCCTGGTCGGTCAGCACCTGGAAGCAGATGAAACCCGCGCCGACCAGCGCGGCCCAGGCGACACTGCGCCCGAGCCGGCCGATGACGCGTTCAGACTCGCCGGCGAGCCCGGCGAGGGCGAGCCTCAGCAGGCCGGCGTAGGCGGCCAGCAGCGCGATCTTGGGCAGCGCCCCCTTGGCATCCTGCGACCAGGCCAGGCTCAAGCCCAGATAGCCGAGCAGCGCCACCCACAGCAGCGCGCCGGCGTCGAGCCTGAAGGCCGCGCCGATGCCGCCGCGTTGCCAGAGCCCGAGCCCGGCCAGCAACGCCAGCACCGCGTAGGCGACATGCGCCGCCCGCGGGAACGCCAGCATCACCAGCACCGCCGCGAACGCGCAGCCGCCGAGCACCGCGACCGGGATCTGCCGCGGCAGCGCCGGCTCCATGTTCCCTGCCAATGTCATCGCGGCTCCCTGCTGCTGAGTTCGGCTCGATCGCCGATTGGCGATTTTGCTGCCCGTTTTTGCGTATTCCCGGACCGCATGCAATCCTGTTCTCGCGCCGATTGCGTGGCGCATGCCATTTGGCCGCGGGCTCGGCAGCGTTGGTCCGCGGAGGCCAGGAGCGGAACCGATGCCGACTTCGCACTATCGTCCCGACCTGATGGGCCGCGCCACGCTGGAGCCGTCGGGCGCGTTCGAGGCCGGGTCGTGGCAGAGCTTCACCCTCGTCTACACCGCCGGCCGCTTCGGCATCGACGATACCGGCTCGCTCAAGATCGGCTTCCGCTTCGCCACGGATTTCGGCCCGGTCCAATTCGGCGACCCGCAAGCCCCCGGCTACACCACCGCCGAGGCCTCCAACGGCGCGATTTTGGAAACCAAGTGGGAGTTCAAGCGCAACATCCGGCCGTGGAGCCGCTCGCTCTACGTCGGCGTCGTGAAAGACTTCCTCGCGCCCGGCGATACCATCACGATCCGCTTCGGCGACCGCCGCAAGGGCTCGCCGGGTGTCCGCTTGCAGACCTATTGTGAAACAGAGTTCGAGTTCCACGTGCTGGTCGACGCGATCGCCACCTACGATTACGTGGCCTTGCCGGAGAGCCCCGCCATCAGCATCACCCCGGGGGCGGGCGTCCGCTGGTTCGCGATCGCACCGACGCTGGTGCGGGTCAACGAGCCGTTCCGCCTGGCGCTGAAGGTCGACGACGCCTGGGGCAATCCCTCCGACCAGGTCGACCGAGAGTTGCGCATCGTCTCCGACAAGAGCATTGCGGGTCTGCCGCCGAGCGTGCGGCTGGTGCCAGGACGCTTCGGCGCCGTCATCGACACGCTGCGCGTCGCAACGCCGGGCGACGTCACGATCCGCCTCATCGACGAGGCCGGTATCGAGGTGGTTCGCGCCAACCCGCTCAGGGTGGCGCCGGCCGACACCGCACTCGTGCATTACTGGGGCGACACGCATGGCCAGTCGAACGAGACGCTCGGCACCAACAGCGCGCGCGAATACTTCGGGTTCGGGCGCGACCGCGCGCACCTCGACGTGATGGGCCACCAGGGCAACGACTTCCAGATCACCGCCGCGTTCTGGCGCGAGCTCAACGTCCTGACGCGCGAGTTCGACCAGCCGGGCCGCTTCGTCTGCATTCCGGGTTACGAATGGTCGGCGAACACGGCGGTCGGCGGCGACCGCAACGTACATTTCCGCAACGAGGGCGAGTTGTTGCACCGCTCCTCGCACGCGCAGATCGCCGACGCTGCAGACAGCGTCGATGAAGCCAGCGACGCGCATGACGCGCACGTGCTGTTCGAGAAGCTGCGCGGGCGGGATTGCGTGGTGCTGGCCCACGTCGGCGGCCGCTACGCGGATATCAAATTCGCCCACGATGGCGCGCTGGAAACCGCGGTCGAGGTGCATTCCGCCTGGGGCACCTTCGAATGGATCCTGCGCGATGCGCTGGAGGCCGGCTACCGCGTCGGCGTGATGGCCAACTCCGACGGACACAAGGGGCGGCCCGGCGCGTGCTATCCCGGCGCATCGTTCTTCGGCAGCTATGGCGGGCTCACCTGCTTCCTTGCCGAGCGGCTCGATCGCGACGCGGTGTTTCAATGCATGCGGCGGCGGCGCCACTATGCGACCACCGGCAACCGCGCGCTTCTCGACGTGCGAGTGGCGACGGGCTCCCCCGCCGCGCGGTACGACCGCGATCCGGCGCTGGCAGGTGCCGCATCGACGCAGCCCACGCACCAGCTGCTGATGGGCGACATCGCCCGCGTTCGCGACGGCACCGTCGAGCTCATCGCCGATGTCGCCGGCTCGGCCCCGATCGAGCGGCTCGACATTTTCGACGGCCTCGATCTGCTCGAAACCGTGCGGCCTTACGGGGACGCCGACCTCGGCGCGCGCATCCGCCTCGTCTACGAGGGGGCCGAATACCGGGGCCGGGCCCGCGCCACCACCTGGGACGGCGTGCTGCAGGTCACCGGTAATCGCATCCTGCGCAGCGCCGTCATCAACAACTGGAACCTCGACCGCGGCATCCGGCGGCAGGACGAGCATGGGCTGGCCTGGAATGCGGTCACCACCGGCAATTACGGTGCCATCGATCTGTGGCTCGCCTCGCCGACGGCGGGAAGCCTGTCATTCGAGACAAAGCCGGTGTCGGGCCGGGCCGACATCGCCGGCATCGGCCTGGAGCCGACCGTGTTCCCGGCCGGCGGCCTCGAGCGCGCGATCCGCCTGCAGCGCCTGCCGGCGGTCATGACCGAGCGGAGCGTTTCGCTGCGCCGGACCGTCGAGGTGCGGGCAGCCGGCGACACGCGCCTCTACGTGCGCGTGCAGCAGGAGGACGGCCACCGCATGTGGTCGAGCCCGATCTATCTGATGCGGGAGCGATGAAGGCCGGGCACAATTTTCAACCACCTACCAGCGGAGCCAGGTCCGCCCGGCGAGCGCGCCGGCGGCCACCACCAGCAGCGTGCCCAGCGTATACCAGACCGCCACGAACAGCGGCGAATCGTCCGGGCAATGGGCGGCGTATGCGGTCGCGGCGATGGCTGCGGACGCCAGTCCCGCCAGCGCTCCCGCGCCAACAGGCGAGCGCGGCGCGCCCTGCCGCATCACGAACAGCAGCAGCGCGAGCGGGGTAAGCGCCAGCGCCGGGATCGCCATCAGGCAGACCATGGAATTGCTGCCGACCAGCCGGGCGAGCCACACGGCATGCGGGACCGTGCCCAGCTCGACCCCCACCGCGCCGAGCAGGATCGCAGGTGCGGCGAGCACGCTCATCCAATCCAGGGTTTGGAAATGCGCGTCGGGCCGCCAGGCCATCCGACAGGCCCGCACCGCCATAATCCCCAGCAGCCCCGTCACCAGGAACTTGAATGTAAACCGCCAGGTGTGGAGTGCGGCGGCGAAATCCGGGCGGGCGCCGAGCGTCAGCAGCATCGCCGTCAGCGCGAGCAGCGCGCCGAGCCCGAGCGCAGACGCGAAATTCAGCCGGACGCTCGGGGGCGTGGTGGCGCCGTCCGCAGCCAGGCATCGGATCAGCTCTTGAGTCTTCACGGGTTCTGCTCCCCATATGCCGAGGCGAGCGATTTCAACCCCCGGTGCAGCGCCACACGCACGGCGCCCTCCGAAATGCCGAGCCGCAGTCCGACCTCGCGGATGCTGATCCCCTCCAGCGAGATGGCCCGCACCACCTCGGCCTGCCGACCCTGCAGTCGGCCGAGCAACCGCTCGAGCTCGGCTCCCGACAGCTCGGCTTCGGTCTCGGCCGCCGGCAACAGGTCGATCACATCGTCGATCGGCACGCTCTGGCGGAACCCCTGCCGGCGCAAGCCATCGATCAGCTTGTTGCGCGCGATCGCCTTGACCCACGGCAATATCGGCCGCTTGCCGTCCCAGGTCTGCCGCTTCAGATGGATCGCCAGCAGCGTCTCCTGCACCACATCCTCGACATCTTCGGGGCCTCGTCCGTACCGAAGCAAGGTCCGCCGCGCGAATTCCCGCAGTATCGGAACGAACGCCGCCAGTACCTGCCGGTAGGCGGCCTCGTCGCCGGCGTTCGCGGCCCGCATCCATTTCGACCAGTCGTCCTCGGGGCTGTTCAAACACACTCCTTCTTGCTTACGCGGCCGTCGGCTCTGTCGTTACCTGTCCAGTGGGCCCGGCTGCACCCGCAACCCCCGGAATACGCATGACCCCGTTCACTGCGAAGTGACACCAGCAAGACCGTTGATCCAGTCTATGTTAAGAAACTACAACCTGATGGAGGCTACCATGAAATCCCTTCCCAGCGTGCTCCTGGCCGGACTCGGGATGGCTGTTCTGATGGTCAGCGTCACCGCGGCCGATGGCAAACCGCGCAAGTCCAATCAGAGCACGCCATCATCCTCATCCTCGGGGTCGGTGAGCGGCACCCGCTGCTTCTGGGTGTACAACGGCAGCCCGGCCGGTCCGGGCCGCTGGTGCAGCTGTGGGACGGGCAACTGCCGCGACTGATGGCTTGGCCCCGGCGCGGCGATGAACGCAATGGCCCGGCGGGCAGGATCTGGACTGTTACGACAAACACCCGATGACGCCGCCCATCAGGACGTGTAGCCTCTCAACGCGTGATGATATCGTTCATTCACGCGCCAAGCGTGGCGGACCGCCACGCGCAGTTCAGCATTGAACCAGCATCGAGGGAGGACGTCATGACGATCAGGTACGCGTTGCCCGTCGCCATTCTCGCCGGCATCGGAATTGGCGCCGTCGCGGTCGAGACGCTGCACGCGCAGGCCAAGCCGCCGGTCTATGTCATCAGCGAAATCGAGGTGTCGAACGTCGAGGCCTACGCCAAGGAATTCGTGCCTCTGGCGCGGGCGGCTCTCGAAAAAACCGGCGGCAAGTTCATCGGTGCCAGCCAAAGCCCGACGTCATTGGAAGGCGCCCCGCAAAAGTCGCGCATCACCATCAACGTCTATGACAGCCTGGAAAAAGCGCAAGCCTCGCGCAGCTCCGCCGAGTACAAGGACGCCCGCAAGGTCGGCGACAAGTACGCCAAGTTCCGCGCCTACGTCGTCGAGGGTCTGGCGAAATAGCAGCCGCCTGGAGCTCACGTTCATGCCGCCGAGGCCGCGGTTCTCCCTCTCCCCGTCCTTAACGGGGAGAGGGAGAGCACCCTCCCCGCCCGGCCAAATGCGGATCGGCAGGACTGGATCGTCCCATGCAGCGTCTCTCCCAGCCGCTCGAACGCATCAGGCCGCGCTATGACGTGGTCATCGTCGGCTCGGGCTATGGCGGCGGCGTCGCCGCCTCGCGCCTGGCGCGGGCGGGCCTCAAGGTGTGCGTGCTGGAGCGCGGCCGCGAGTTCCTGACCGGTGAGTTCCCATCCCGCTTCCCCGAGTTCAGCAGGCAGATGCGGGTGAGCGGCCAGCGGCTGCGCACCGGCTCGGAGGCGGCGCTGTTCGACGTGCGGCTCGGCCCCGACATGCACGTGCTGGTCGGCTGCGGGCTCGGCGGCGGCTCGCTGATCAACGCCGGCGTGACGCTGAAGCCCGATCCGCGCGTGTTCGCCGACCCGGTGTGGCCGCAGCCGGTGCGGGGCGATGGCCTGCTCGAGGAAGGATTCGCGCGGGCGGCGCGCTGGCTGGCGCCGCGACCGACGCCCGGCGGCGAGACGCTGCTGGCCAGCAGGGCGCTGGCCAGGGCCGCGCCCTATTTCGGCAGACAGCCGGAGCCGCCGCCGATGGCGGTCGCATTCGCCGAAACGATCAACCCGGCAGGTGTCAGGCAGAGTGCGTGCACGCTGTGCGGCGATTGCTGCGGCGGCTGCAATGTCGGCGCCAAGACCACCGTCGCCGTCACCTACCTGCCCGATGCGCGTCGGCACGGGGCCGAAATCTTCACGCTCGCCAAGGTGCTGCGGGTGGAACGCAACGCGTCCGGCGGCTGGCGCGTGGTGCTGGTGGCGAGCGATGCGGGTGATGCGCCCGAGGGCGAGCGGGCGATCGAGGCCGGCACCCTGATCCTCGCCGCGGGCACGCTCGGCTCGACCGAAATCCTCATCAGATCCCGCGAGCGCGGGCTCGCGGTCTCGGGCCGGCTCGGCCACGGCTTCTCCGCCAACGGCGACATCATCGCGTTCGGCTACGGCGCCAAGACCCGCGTCAATGCCATCGGCGTCGGCCATCCCGCCAAGGTCGAGACGGATCCGGTCGGCCCGTCGGTCGCCGGCCAGTATCAGATCACCGATCCCGATCGGCTGGAGAACGGGATGTGCATCCAGCATGGCGCCATGCCGTCGGCGCTGGCGCCCGCGCTGCCGGTGATGTTCATACCCGGCGGCCGGCTGCTGGGCGCGCTGCAGAGCCTCGTCACCGGCGTCTACAAGGGGCCGTTCCAGGGCCTGCAGACGTTCTTCGCGGTCTCGCACGACAGCGCCTCGGGTCAATTGCGGCTCGAGGACGGGCGGCTGCAGGTGCATTGGCCGAATGCCAAGGACCAACAGGTCTACGCCCGTCTCGACCGGGCGCTGGAAGCCGCGGTGAAGGCCGCCGGCGGCAGCTACGTGAAGAACCCGCTCGCCTCGACGGTGATGGGCAAGACGCCTTCGACCGCGCATCCGCTCGGCGGCTGCGGCCTTGGCGCGGATGCGCGCGCGGGCGTCGTCAATCACAAGAGCCAGGTGTTCGATGCGGGAGCGGGCGGCGACGGGACGGCGGTGCATGCCGGGCTCTACGTGCTCGACGGCTCGATCATTCCCCGCTCGCTCGGCGTCAACCCGCTGCTGACCATCACCGCGCTCGCCGAGCGCGCCGTGATGCTGCTGGCGCGCGATCTCGACGTGGCATTCGACGACGGCGCGCGGGCCGAGTGGACGGCCGCCGGCGGGGATGCTGCCTAGGACCGCGCTGTCGAGAGCCGCGGGCGCTAAATATCCGTCGTGTCATCCCGTGGCTTGTCCAGGGGATGACACGAGGATTGAATTAGTTTGCATGAGTCGGCACACCAGGGATGCGAGAGTGCGAATCGATCGCGTGCGTTGGTTTTTCGAGCCTCAGCTTTGCAACCCGGACGGCCGACATGGACAGCGCCTCACGCCACCTGCTCGAGCAGTTCCTCGACATGCAGAGCGCCGAGAAGGGCGCGGCGAAGAACACGCTCGACGCCTACGCCCGCGATCTTGGAGATTTCCTCGGCCATCTCGAGCGGTCGGGGCTGAGCGTGGAGACCGCGACCAGCGACCACCTCGCCCGCTATCTCGCCGAGCTCGCCGGCTCCGGCCTTGCCGCCGCCTCGCGCGCGCGGCGGCTGTCGGCGATCCGCCAGCTGTTCAAGTTCCTGCTCGCCGAGGCGATCATCGCCGAGGACCCGAGCGAAGGCCTCGCCGGCCCGCGGCGCGAGCGCCCGCTGCCGCGCATCCTGTCGGTGGCGGAGGTCGACCGGCTGATCGACGGCGCGCGCCGGCAGGCCGCGATCGCGCCCGGCGAGGAGCGGGTGGGCGCGCTCAGGCGCTATGCCATGCTGGAGCTCCTGTATGCGACGGGCCTGCGCGTCTCCGAGCTCTGCTCGCTGCCGCGCGACGTGCTGCGGCGCGACCGGCGCGTGCTGACCATCACCGGCAAGGGCGGCCGCGAGCGGATCGTGCCGCTCAACGGCGCCGCGCGCGAGGCGGTGCTCGCCTACCTCGCCGCGGCGGACGAGGCCGCCGATCTGCGGCTCGGGGCCGGCGAGGTACGGCCGGCGCGCCCGCGCTGGCTGTTTCCCGCCCGCTCCAGCGAAGGCTACGTGACGCGCCAGCATTTCGGCCAGGAATTGAAAGAGCTGGCCGAGGCGGCCGGGCTCGATGCCGCCCGCGTCAGCCCGCACGTGCTGCGCCACGCCTTCGCCAGCCACCTGCTCGACCGCGGCGCCGACCTGCGCGCCGTGCAGCAGCTGCTCGGCCACGCCGACATCTCCACCACCGAGATCTACACCCACGTGCTCGAGGAGCGGCTGAAGAAGCTGGTGCAGGAGCACCACCCGCTGGCGGGGAGGAAGGGGTGAATTGCCATGCCGCCTTGGGCGCCACATGGACCAACCAAACGTTCTGTTTCTGGGTAGGGCTGGGGCTGGCAATCGGAAGCCGTAGCCCGACTGCTGGTTGATCCCGGAAGCCGACGAACGGCGTGGAGCGCGAAGGGGCAGGTGCCGACAGTTCGGCCCCGGAGGGGGCGTGGACTGTAGCCACGGGTGGAGCGCAGCGGAACCCGTGGGAAGTTCGGTTTTCATTCGTATCCGCCCCGGAGGGGCGGAGGAATTGGGCGTTTCCGCCTCGATCAATCGAAGGCGTACGTCTCGCCGAGTTCGACGCCGTGAGCGCGTGCCCGGCAGCCGAATTCCGTCGCCCCTCCGGGGCTACCCCCAAACCAAGGGTGACTTCCCTCTACGGGTTCCGCTGCGCTCCACCCGCAGCTACACCCCGCGGCCCCTTCGGGGCCGAAGTCTCGCTCCGGGTGCCATTGATCGTGTGTGGTCGGTGAAGCTTTGCGCGGGGCCCGAGATCCGATGGACCGGTTTGGGCCAGGAGCGGGCGAAGCGATAGATTCTGATTGTGCGCCGCACCAAGGTCGCCCCAATTACGAAGCGGCATGCACGACACTGAAGCCTCACAGTTTGATTCACTCTGCAACGATGTCTGGGTGTGGAAGAACGGATGACGACGATTGCCAGAGCAGCGACCTCTAGGGCATATCTCCTGATATGCTGACCAGACTCTCGAGACTGCGGCTCACTGGCTTCAAGCGCTTTGCCGATCTGACCGTGCAGGACTTGCCCGCGAACGCGAGGCTGGTTGTGCTCGCCGGTCCGAATGGCAATGGGAAGTCCTCTCTGTTTGATGGGATGCTCAATTGGCGCCTCCGAGCGGCTGGCATCGCCAATACGTGGGACCTTGAATACCACGCCCGTGACCGCACTGCAGGTCATCGCAACGACGCGGTTTCAGTCACGTTTCATGATCCGGCGCCCACGACCGCCGAGCAAATTGCCGCGTCCATCCACATGCGAACCGCGCATCGCAATGATCCGGCCGTCAATCTCGGCAACATAAGCGGCCTTCCCCCAGTGACCAAGGACATTCGGTTTCAGAGATTGAGCGCCAATGACGCCGGGGTCTCCAGGAACCTCCAATTGCTGATGGGACAGGACTTGGAGACGCTCTACTCAAGCGGCGATCCTGCAACGACGTTCGGAGAGCACCGCGTGCGACTCCAGGGCACGATCAACCAGGCCTTTCGGGCCTTGGGCTTGCAGCTGACAATGGACGGGCTCGGAAACCCGCTTCAGACCAAGACGTTTCGGTTTAGCAAGGGCGCCGTCTCTGGATATCACTTCGACAATCTGTCTGGTGGTGAACGGGCGGTCTTTGATCTGATCTTCGACCTTATCGTGCAACGGGAGTCATTTGGTGACGCGGTGTATTGCATCGATGAACCGGAGATTCATGTGAATCCGAATTTGCATGGTCAGCTTCTGAAGCAGCTGTTGTCGCTCGTTCCGAAGGATGGCCAGTTATGGTTAGCCACTCATTCTATCGGGATGCTGCGCAGCGCTCGCGATATGCAGCGACAAGGTTGTTCTGGGGACGTCGTCTTCCTCGATTTCGACCAGAAATTTGATCAACCCGTAGTCCTGTCTCCCATAACGCCGGGAGCGCATTTCTGGAAGCGGGCGCTGTCGACAGCTGTGGGCGACGTCGCTGACCTTGTAGCGCCAGAAATCATTGTGTTTTGCGAAGGGAGCAATCCCGACCATCAGCTGGGCGAAGGGACGGATGCAAAGGTTTACGAGAAGATTTTCGCATCGGACATGCCGGAAGCTGTATTCACATCCCTCGGTGCATCCAATGATGTGACGGGCCGGTTTGGAGACGGCGTGTCCCGCCTGTTTGCAACGATCAAGGGCACAAGCGTTGTCCGACTTGTCGACGGTGACAACCAATCGCCATCAGAGCGAGCGGGCCTCAACAAGCGCGGGATCAGAGTTTTGTCTCGCCGCCATATCGAAAGCTACCTGTTCGACGATGAAGTTATCCGAGCGCTCTGCGCAAATCTAAAGCGCGAAACTGAAGTTGACGCGATTCTGAAGATAAAACGGGATGTGGTAGATGCGTCCGTCAACCGCGGTCACCCTGCGGACGACGTGAAGAAATGGTGTTCCGACTTTCGCGCAAAAGCAACGAAGGCGCTAGGCGTGCCTGGGCAAACCGATCACGGTTTCATGATCGACATCCTGGCACCGTTGGTCACCAGGGAAATGCGGATATTTCAGGAACTCAAGACAAATATCTTCGGCGGATAGTCACGACGCGCGCTATAGGTGCAATCCGCAATGTCTGCTGGTGCACTCATAGCGGATAGGGCAAGAGCAGGGCGGTTCTAACGGTACGAATTGAGAAGGAGAGCAGGTATCCTCCGCATCGCGTCGTGCGTAGAGCCGTGCATTTTCCACCTGCTCAGAGCCGCTCTGGTCCAAACCCTCTCATCCCCTCGCACTGTCTGCAGCTCAAGTCCGCCAGCGGACTTGGCATGCACGCAAGCTCCGTGCAGGTCGACCCTTTCACACGCCCGCCCCCCTTCACTCCCGCTTCGCCGCAAACTCCCTTATCGCGGCCTCGTCCACCTCGACGCCCCAGCCGGGGCCGTCGGGGGGGAGCACGGCGCCGTCGTGCATGGCGAGGGCGTGTTTCACCGGGTCGTGCGCGAGGTAGACGTGGGTGAGGCTGATGCCCCAGTCGGCGTTGGCGATGCAGGCGGCGCAGTGCGCGGCGGCGGCGGAGCCGAGGCTGGTTTCTGAAACCTTGGCGGCGACGTTGATGGAGAGGCCGAGCGCGCCGGCGCGGTGCGCGGCCCGCAAGAGCGCGGTCGGCCCGCCCAGCTTGATCAGCTTCAATGACAGGCCGGAAAGGGCGTCGTGGGCGGCGTGCTGCTCGATGTCGGCGAGCGCATGGATGCTCTCGTCGGCGCCGATCGGGGCGCAGCCGAGCGCCTGCAGCTGCGCCATGCCGGCAAGGTTGCCGGGCGCGATCGGCTGCTCCAGGAAGCACAGTTTCGCCGCCACCGTCTCGCGCAGGAAGCGGGCGGCGTTCGCCATGCCGAGCCCGCAATTGGCATCGGCGCACAGCATGATGTCGGGGCCGAGCGCCGCGCGCACCGCATGTGCCGCCTCGATGTCCGCCTCGAGCGGCTTGGAGCCGACCTTGAGCTTGAAGAAGCGGAAGCCGGCCTGCAGCTGCCGCCGCACATCGGCGACGTCCTCCTCGACCGTGGCATTGCCGATCAGCCACATGGGAACGACGCGATCGTGGAACCGCCCGCCGAGCAGGTCGGACGCGTTGATACCGAGCGCGCGGCCGGTGACGTCGATCAGCGCCATCTCGATCGCGGACTTGACGCTGGTGTTGCCGTACACCGCCTTGTCGAGGCGGGCGAGCAGGCGCGG
>Ga0075024_100000471_pt1 | contig 14684 bp, 10 predicted proteins | sample Str013_2_FD_71389 | JGI IMG/M metagenome (GOLD analysis project Ga0075024, IMG submission 71389) | Freshwater sediment microbial communities in response to fracking from Pennsylvania, USA - Straight Creek_MetaG_SC_2013 | ecosystem: Environmental > Aquatic > Freshwater > Creek > Sediment... | reverse complement strand
ATAATATTTTACAAACGATTGGCAATACACCCCATGTCCGAATCAACAAATTGTATGGTAAGGATTATGAAGTTTGGATTAAATTGGAAAAGAATAATCCAGGAGCTAGTATCAAAGACAGGATTGCACTGTCCATGATTGAAGATGCTGAGAACAAAGGCATTTTAAACAGTAACAGCGTTATCATTGAACCTACTTCCGGCAATACCGGCATTGGCCTTTCCCTGGTTGCAGCAGTTAAAGGCTACAAGATTATCCTGGTAATGCCAGAGAGCATGAGTATTGAAAGAAGAAGGCTGATGGCACTATACGGCGCTTCATTTGTTTTAACGCCGCGTGAAAAAGGGATGAAGGGCGCCATTGAAAAAGCGACCGAACTGGTAAATGAAACACCCAATAGCTGGATGCCACAGCAATTTGACAACCCTGCTAATACAGCCATTCACAGGAAAACTACCGCACTTGAAATACTGAATGATTTTCCTTCCGGTCTTGATTATGTTATTACTGGTGTAGGCACAGGTGGTCATATTACCGGTGTAGCAGAGATATTAAAGGAAAAATTTCCCAAACTGAAAGTATTCGCAGTTGAACCTGAGCTGTCACCCATATTAAGTGGAGGAACACCTGGCCCGCATCCACTTCAGGGTATTGGTGCTGGTTTTGTACCCTCCATATTAAATAAAGATATTCTTGATGGAGTGATCCAGGTAAGTAAGGAAGAATCATTTGATTACGCGCAACGTTTTGCCAAAGAAGAGGGCATACTGGCAGGAATATCTACTGGTGCTTCATTGGCAGCGGTGGCAAAGAAACTGGCCGATATTCCTAAAGGCTCAAAAATCCTGACTTTTAATTACGATACAGGCGAACGTTATTTATCTATTGAAGGATTGTATTAAATAAAGCATTGGGAAAATCTATGTAAATTTTTTATAGACTATTATTCTACCGACAATGTAGACCAAAAGTGAACCAATCAACCAACCATATAGGCAAAGTCATTCTGGCAGGTGCCGGTTGTGGTGATCCCGAACTGATTACCGTAAAAGCAGCACGCTGGTTACAGCAGGCTGATATAATTCTTACTGACAGGTTGGTGAGTGAAGAAATACTTAATGTATATGCATCTCCAAATGCTGAAATTGTATATGTAGGCAAACAATGCCGCCGCGGTGTATCTACTCCACAGCAATCCATCAATGAATTGATGGTAGAATACGCCAACCAGGGAAAACTTGTAGTGCGTCTGAAAGGAGGTGATGTTTCAATTTTCTCTAATATACTGGATGAACTGCAGACCTTGAGCCTTCATAAAATACCTTATGAAATAGTGCCCGGTGTTTCAGCGGCCATGGGTGCAGCGGCCTACGCGGGTATCCCCCTTACAGCCCGCGGTTATTCAACAGCGGTGCGTTTTCTTACTTATTACCAGTCAGACATCGTTCCTGACAGCTATTGGAAAGATCTGGCTAAAACGGAAGATACACTCGTTTTTTATATGTCTTCCGAAACCCTGGATATGCTTGTTCAAAAACTTACCTATTATAATATTGGTTCAGACAAATTACTGGCAGTCGCAGAACAGGCAACCACTCCCCTTCAGCATATTCATACCTGTAATTTATATGATTATGAATCCACCCTGAAAGGACAAAGATTTATATCGCCGTCACTTGTTATCATTGGAAAAGTAGTAGCCCTGCATGAAGAATTTGGATGGCTGGCGAACAGCAACAGCAAGGAATTTTATTTTAAGCCGGTAGCAAAAATGAATGAAACATCACTAACTGAAAAAGCGCAGCAACATGTTGGGAGAGCCTAAATTGAAAATATTACTTGATCTCATCAACAATTCTTCCAAAGAAGAACTTGTCTGGATGAATGGTTACCTCAGTAACATTGTTGCCAACGGTACAATGGAGCCTGCTTCCTCATCCGCCACTTCAGTTTATTCGCCAACCGGTAAGAAAATAACCATTGCCTATGGCACAGAGACAGGCAATTCAAAACGGGTGGCAGCTGAACTGGCGGCTAAGGCAAAGAAAATCGGAGTGAACGCAAAGGTGGTAAGCCTTGATCAATACAGGTTGAACGATTTAACCAAAGAAGAATATTTTCTTACTGTTATCAGTACCCAGGGAGAAGGTGAACCACCAACTGCAGCCAAGAAGTTCTATGATCATATTCACAACAATGGTTTCCGGCTCGAGAAATTAAAATACAGCGTTTTGGCCCTGGGAGACACATCCTACCCATTGTTCTGCAAAGCGGGCGAAGATGTAGATACCCAATTGAAGAGACTCGGAGGGGAAAGACTGGTTCCAATTCAGAAATGTGATTTGGACTATGACACAGATGCCCACACCTGGTTTGAGACAGTTTTAAAAAACCTAAATAATAATGCAGTAGCGCCTGCAACTGTTACTGTTTCACCAGCAGTAGCGAAAAAAGCAAATACAAAAAAACAATACACCGGCACTGTGTTAACCAATATTAACCTGAATGACAAAGGTTCCGCAAAGTCAACCTACCATATTGAGATATCAGCAGAAGGATTGGAATACGAGCCTGGTGATTCAATCGGCATTGTTCCAAAGAATCCAATGCTGTCAGCTGAATCAATTCTAACCTTAATTGGCACAACGGCTGATAAAAATATTATATATCGTGATGTTTCTTATACCGCATTAGAATTATTACAAAACAAACTCAACATTAGTCATCTCACGGACCGTGTAGTGAAAAGATATGCATCCGTTACCGGGCAGGAAATTGATGTACCGGTAAGCGACCTGTATACACTATTAAAAAGCTTCCCTTTAAAAGATAATACCCAACTGGAAGAAGTATTAGGTATCCTTAATCCAATTGCGCCCCGCTTGTATACAGTAGCATCTGCCCCCGCTGCCCACAATGAAGAAATGCACATTACAGTAGCTCGTGATGTATTTGAAATAAACAATGAAGAAAGAATAGGTGTATGTTCAGCATTCCTGGGCGACATTAAAGTAGAAGACCCTATTTCATTTTTCGTACAGAAGAACAAACGCTTCAAATTACCGGCAGCCGATAAAGACATTATTATGATTGGACCGGGTACTGGTATTGCCGCGTTCAGATCCTTTATTGCAGAACGCGACGCTACGGGCGCCAATGGAAAGAACTGGTTGTTTTTTGGTGAACAGCATTTTGCCACGGACTTTTTGTACCAGACAGAAATACAGGCATGGGTGGAAACAGGCGTGCTTAACAGGGCAAATGTTGCCTTTAGTCGCGACCAGGAAAAGAAAGTATACGTGCAGCACAAGATCGCGAAACATGGAAAAGACTTTTATCAATGGTTACAGGATGGCGCTTATCTCTATATCTGTGGTTCAAAAGAACCGATGAGTGTGGATGTAGAACAAACCATCCTCGAGGTGATTGAATTATTTGGAGGTAAAACAAAAGAGGAAGCTGTACAATACTTGTCACAACTGGAAGAAGAGGGCAGGTATTCAAAGGATGTTTATTAAAAAAACAATTCCAATTTATAACTCAAGAACTGATGTCAGCGAAAGATAATTTGTCGGGTATAGAAAAAATAAAAACGGCCAGTGATGGACTTAGGGGCACACTGAAAGAAAGCCTGCAGGATGAACTGACCGGTGCCATCCGTGAGGACGATCAGGCTGTAATAAAATTTCATGGCATGTACCAGCAGGATGATCGGGACCGAAGGGAAGAACGCGCCGAAAAGAAACTGGATCGCCTATACTCTTATATGATACGTTTACGCCTGCCGGGTGGTTTTCTTACACCTGATAAATGGATTGCTGCGCATGAAATAGCAGGAGAAAATTCAACTGGTGTAATTAAAATTACTACCCGGCAAACCATTCAATTGCATGGTATCATTAAATCGCATATCAAACCAACCATACAGGCATTTAATGAAGCAAAGCTCGATTCCATCGCAACCTGCGGAGACATTAACCGCAATGTAATGTGCAGTGCACATCCCAAACAATCACCCATACACGAACAGGTTTTTGCCTATGCAGACAGGATCAGTACTTTATTAATGCCTAAGACCAGGGCTTATTATGAAATCTGGCTGGATAATGAACAACTTTTGGATAAGAAGGAAGAAACGGATCCATTATACAAGGACAGGTACCTTCCCCGAAAATTTAAAATTGGGATTGCCATTCCACCCAACAATGATATCGATGTATTAACAAATGACCTTGGTCTAATTGCTATTATTGAAAACAACCAACTCATTGGTTTTAATATCGCAGTAGGTGGCGGTTTATCCACTACCCATGGCAATCATGATACCTATGCGCGATTGGGAACAGTGATTGGTTTTGTGGAAGGGGAAGAAAAAACACTGAAGACAATCTATGAAGTGCTAACTGTTCAGCGCGATAATGGTAATAGAAGTGATCGAAAACTTGCCAGGCTTAAATATACGCTCGACAGAATGGGTGTGGATGCATTCAAGGCGGAACTGGAAAAACGCATTGGTTTTGCCTTGCAGCCTGCCAGGCCATTTTCGTTTAACCAGCGCAGTGATTATTATGGCTGGCAAAAAAACGACAAAGGGGACTGGTTCTTTACCGCACTCGTAGAAAACGGTCGCGTACTAGATAATGAGCAACAGGCTTTAAAGACTGCATTGCTGGAAATAGCGAAAACAGGCACTGCAAATTTTCGTTTTACAGGTAACCAGAATATCATGGTAAGCGATGTAGCGGAAAAAGATAAAGCCATTATCAATGAAATACTCGAAAGGTTTAACGTAGCACAGTATACCGAATCAGCATCCCTTATCAGGAAAAATGCGATGGCTTGCGTTGCATTGCCTACTTGTCCGCTTGCACTGGCTGAAGCTCAACGTTATTTACCTTCCTTGTTAACCCAGATTGAGGCATTATTGGGTAAACACCAATTGGATAATGAAACAATCATCATACGAATGACAGGGTGCCCAAATGGTTGCGCCCGGCCCTATGCCGCCGAAATTGGTTTTGTTGGAACAGCCATGGGAAGGTATAACCTTCACCTTGGGGGTGACAGGCAGGGGACCCGCCTGAATAAATTATATAAGGAGAGCCTGAATGAATCGGCTATCCTTAGCGAACTAGATAACCTTTTTGGCTTGTTTAAGAAAGATAAGCAGAAAGAAGAAGGCTTTGGGGACTATGCCATCAGAAAGGAATGGGTAAAATAGTCGTATGACCGATAGGTTTTGAAAAAATAAATTAATTAGTCTACTAAATAAGTAGGGATTTAAGTACATTTGTTACTTGTAATTCCATTGGAGCTACTCAGTATTTCAAAAATGAAAGAGACCCAGGTATCCATACAGGCAGAAAGTGCAACTCCGCAGGCGGACAAGAACCGTTTGTTTCCTGTATTCCTGAAACTGGAGGAACTTGATCTTTTATTGGTAGGCGCAGGCAAAGTTGGTTTTGAAAAACTAAATGCGTTGTTAAACAATGCGCCAGGCGCTTCCATTACAGTTGTAGCCACCAGTATCTCAGAGGAGGTAAAATCACTCGCTGAAAATTTCCCAACTGTTACATTAATAGAGCGGCCCTTTGAGCCTTCGGATTTGTACAACAAACAAATAGCAGTAGTAGCCGTGGATGATAAATCCACCAGTAATTATATCCGGGTGCTGGCAAAAGAAAGAAACATCCTGGTGAATGTAGCAGACACCCCTGAGCAATGTGATTTCTATTTAGGTTCAATTGTACAAAAAGGAAACCTGAAGATAGCCATCTCTACCAATGGCAAATCGCCTACCATTGCCAAAAGGATGAAGGAACAACTGAATGAATTGATTCCGGAAGAAATAGAGGGGGTTATTCAAAACATGCATACCATCCGCCAGGACCTGAAAGGAGATTTTGAAGAGAAAGTTAAACAACTGGATGATTTAACAAAGGTGCTGAGTGCAAAACAAATTACACTGGAAGAAGTAAGCAAACCGGAAGAAAAGAAATGGCCGCAGATAGTTAAATGGTGCTTGTTTGCTTTTATATTCATGCTGATAGGTCATGGTATACTTTCCTATGTACCATTTAATGATATCATTGGAAGTATTCGCCGTATTCCTGAATATGTAGATACAAAGATCTTTTTCATGATGCTGCTTACCGGTTTTATGGCGCAGATGGTAGATGGCTCGATGGGTATGGGATACGGTACCATTTCTACTACCTTCCTGCTGGCAGTAGGTGTTAACCCGGCCATTGTAAGCAGTCGGGTACATGCTGCAAGGGTTTTTTCAAGTGGTGTATCAGGATATAGTCATCACCGCTTTGGTAATATTAATAAAAAGCTATTCCGCGCCCTGGTAATACCTGGCGTTATTGGCGCCATACTGGGTGCTGCATTAGCGTTTTATGGTCAGCGTTACACTTCCTGGATACGCATTCCTCTTTCCTTTTATACTTTTTACCTGGGTTATCACATTGTAAGAAAAGCCCTTAAGAAAAAGAATACGCAAAACAAAGTGAAAGGGGCAGGATGGCTGGCATCAGTAGGTGGATTTATGGACGCGTTTGCGGGTGGTGGCTGGGGTGCACTGGTTACCGGCACACTTATTTCTAAAAGAAGGAATGCACGTTATGTGATTGGCTCTGTTTGCCTGGCTGAGTTTTTTGTGGTATTCGCCAGTTCCATTACCTTTTTTATATTTCTTAAAAGTATCCCTATTGCAGATGTGGCCGGATTGGTAATCGGGGGACTGATTGCCGCTCCCATTGCTGCAAGACTGGTTGGCGTATTGCCTATGAAAGCGATGTTTATCTCAGTCGGCGCCCTGGTTATAGCAACCAGTACGCTTACACTATGGAAAGCGATAGCGGCTGTTTCACATTAAAATGACTATGAAAACACTGGCCTTATAAAAGGCTTTATTTATGTTTAATTAGTCTAGTAATTCAATAGACTTATAATATAATAATAATTAAAACCAAATGATATGAAACTGATGCTTACAAATTCCTGTTGTTGCTGAATGAAATTATCCTTCGTATACCGGGTTGGCACCGGTTTATAAATAATTCCAGCTAAACAATATAATAATTCACAACAGCAATTCAACAATGAAAAATATATTTATCCGCAGTAAACATGTTGCTATCGTTACCTTATTCTTATTTCTGTTTACCCACACTGTATCCAACTCCATGGCACAGGGAGGTAATCTCATAGATATTTCCGGGCAGGTATTGGATCAGGATTCAAGACATCCATTATCCGGCGTAAGTGTTTCGATTAAGAACACCATATCCGGTACGGTAACCAATGATTCCGGTAGGTTTATAATTCGTACCAAATTCAAATTCCCCTTAACGTTTATCTTTTCTTCTGTTGGTTTTCAGCCACAGGAGTTTGAAGTAACAAGCGTCGCATCAAGTTTATCCATCGCACTGGTAACACAAACTTCGTTGGGAAAAGAAGTGGTGGTAACAGCATCGCGTGTACAGGAAAGCAGGTTAAAATCGCCGGTGGCAATAGAGAAGCTGGATATACGCGCCATCCGGGAAACGCCAGCCCCTTCCTTCTATGATGCGCTTGAAAGTGTGAAAGGGGTACAGATGACAACATCAAGTCTCACCTTCAAGGTACCAAATACAAGAGGATTTAATATTCCCAATAACTTTAGGTTCCTCCAATTGGTGGATGGTGTAGACATGCAGGCGGCAACCTTAGGTGTTCCGCTAGGCAATGCTATCGGGCCAACAGAACTGGACATCAATAGCGTAGAAATAACACCGGGTGCAGCATCTGCCCTGTATGGTATGAACGCCATCAATGGTATGGCCAACCTGCTTACAAAAAGTCCTTTTAATTACCAGGGCCTTAGCGTTTATCAGAAAACAGGTATCAATCATGTCGATGGCATTGATCACTCACCCAGCTTACTAACGGAATCAGCCATACGCTTTGCAAAAGTATTTCACGACAGGATAGCCATCAAACTGAATCTTGGCTATATGCAGGGTATTGACTGGCGCTCAAATTCAAGACTGGACCAAAACCCTAATAACCTGAAAAGCGCCAACCCCGGGTTCCAGGCATTGAACGGAGCCAATAACGTTGCCTTTGATGGCTGGAACAAATATGGTGATGATGCGCTGGCCGGGAGTAACCTGGTATCTATTGGCGGACTTACCATTGATGGAAAAGCCAATCAAACATTGCGTGTAGCCAGAACTGGCTACTGGGAAACTGACCTTGTCAGTCCGAAAGTAAGTAACCTGAAGTTTGATGGTTCCTTACATTTCCGCCTGAACGAAAAAACAGAATTGTCCTATACCTACCGGGTAGGAAAAATGGACGGTGTTTTTCAAAGAGGGAATAAAATAAGACTGGACAATGTAGTGGTTCAAAATCACCTGCTGGAATTGAAGGGCAGCAATTTTGTTATCCGTAGTTATGTATCTATTGAAAATACGGGCGATTCCTACAATGTGAAACCGCTGGCTGACAATCTTGACTTATACAGTGGCGGCGCTTCGGATACAAAAACACCCACCAGTTGGGGAACCAAATACAAAAACGCATTGAACGCTTACGCCGCAGCCAATGGAGGGTCACTTACCTCTTCCATCCTCGCTGCTGCTACTCAATATGCCAGAGACCAAGCAGATGCCAGTCGTGTGAAACCCGGAACCCCGGAATTTGAACAATTGAAGAATACCATCATTAAGATAAATAACTGGGATATCAAATCAAGTGCAATTCCCGATGCACCGCTGACCGGTGGTGCCGCTTTGATACAAAAGAGCCGCATGTACCACACAGAAGCCCAGTGGGACCTTAGCAGTAAGGCAAAGGTGCTGGACTTATTAATTGGAGGCGATGCACGTATTTACGAAATCATACCTGATGGAAACAATTTTGTTGACTTCTCCAGGCCCATTGCCGAGCGCAATGTGCCATTGAAAGACGGTAGCTTTGGCAATAATGTTTATTATAAAAAATTTGGCGCCTTTACACAGGTGACAAAAACATTCTTTGAAAAGAAACTGAAGCTCTTTGGTTCTATCAGGTATGATTACAACCCGGAATTCAAGCCCGTGATTACACCTCGCCTTGCAGCAGTTTACACCTTTAAAGAAAACCACAATTTCAGGTTTACCTACCAATTGGGCTATCGCTTCCCTGCTTTATTTGAGGCATTGTCGTATGTAAACAATGGCCGTGTTAAACGCGTTGGCAGTCTTCCTTACATTAACCAGGGATTGGGCTATCTCGATAATAGTTATACCCAACAATCTGTTGTCAATTTCAATGCAGCCGTAAGTGCCCAGGGTAACACGGATGCTGCCGCACTGGCCAATAAAAATTTACTGGTAGTTGCCAACCTGCCAAATGCAAGACCAGAACGCATCATTTCTTATGAAGTAGGTTACAAGAGTGTTTTGGCCGACAACAAACTGGTAATAGACATTGATGCCTATAGCAATACCTACAATGGTTTCCTTGGGCAGGTTCAGGTATATGTTCCCAAAGGACAAACTGTAGGTTCTGATGCTGCAGTACTGGCAATGTTGGATCGCAACCGTGATGCTACCGCTGCCACCGGTACAACAGCAGCGAGCCAGGGGCAGGATCGCTATCGCGTATATACAAACGCAAAGAATGATTACCATAATTTCGGTTCCGCTTTAGGCATCACCTATAACTTCTACAAGAAATTTACCATCGCTGGAAATATCAATTTCAATGAAATTAAATCGAATAATGTCAGCGATATTTTTGTAACAGGCTTCAATACACCCAGGTGGGCCAGCAATCTCAGTTTTGGAAACAGGGAACTGGCAAAAAACCTGGGTTTCAGTGTAGCCTGGAGATGGCAGGATAGCTTCTTATGGGAGAGCCCGCTGGTTACCGGAGATGTATCGGCCTACAGCACCATTGATGCACAGGTTAGTTACCATATAACCAAAGCAAAATCGACCATCAAAGCAGGAGGCGCCAATATTTTCAACCATCGGTTCATACAATATGCAGGCGGACCAACACTGGGAGCCTTGTATTATGTAGCCATAACAGTGGATGGATTGCTTAAATAATTTATATTTGCGGTTCAATTAAAAAGGGCAATACTTTCACCCGGTATTGCCCTTATATATATTTATACATGAAACTTACTGTTCTTTGCATACTAACTGTTCTTTTTTCGCCAATACTGCTGGCCCAATCAAAACAGACCGAAACATATAGGCAAACATGGGTGGATATATTTAGTCAAAACCGCTTTTCCAATAAATGGGGACTCTGGACGGAAGGGCAATTGAGTATGAGAAACAATTTCACCAACCATTTTTTTCAGTCAGTGATTCGCGTAGGTGCAATTCATTATTTTAATGAAACCTATAAATTGATAATTGGATATGCCAATGTGCAGCATTTTCCTGGTGATAATCACAAGTACATCACACAGCCTGAGAATAGAATTTATGAACAATTTCAATGGCAAACCAGGTATCCTAAATCGAGATTGGTACAATCTTTCCGGCTGGAAGAACGGTTTCCCCGAAAAATATTGAATGATTCCACGCTGGGTGACGGACATTCCTTTACTTATGGGTTTCGTTATTATATCTGGTATGATATTTCACTGGGCAGAAATGTACTGCTTCCACATACTTGGTCGATGGTAATCAATGAAGAAATGCACCTTAATTTCGGGAAACAGGTAGTCTATAATTATTTCGACCAGAATCGTTTCTTCCTTGGAGTTAAATACCAGTTGGGTGCAAATAATAATTTACAGGCAGGTTACATGAACCTATTCCAGCAATTATCCTCAGGCAATAAATACAAGAGCATTCAGGCCATGCGGATGTTTTATGTTCATAACCTTGACTGGCGAAAAAAACAAAACGCTGTTAAGCCGGGCTGAGCCAGGACGCAAGATGTTCCGAAATCTTTTCAGATTCCACCATGAAACCATCATGTCCATAAGCTGAATCAATTACCACAAGGGTGGCTTCAGGAATATACTTAACCATTAACCGTTGTTCCGCGAGTGGACATAAAATATCACTGCTAACGCCAATGAGCAGTGTTTTTTGAGGGATTTGCTGCAGTATGGAGTCGAGTTGCTGCCTCCGCCCCCTGGCCAGGTGATGACTGTCCATCGCCTTTGTAAGCAACCAGTAACAATACGCGTTGAATCTTTTGACCAGTTTATCGCCCTGGTAATTGATATACGAAGATGCCTTGTAATTATCCAGTTTTTCCGAATCTGGTTCCGTTTGGTTCTGCACCATAATGCCATAATTGCGATAGGTAAGCATACCAATGCCACGCGCTGCTTTTAAACCCTTGCTGCCTGCGTTGGGTGATGCATCCTGCCAGGTGCTGTCTGCTTCAATGGCAAGCCGCTGTGCCGTATGTGTGGCGATACCCCAGGCGCTTTCTGTAGCCGAAGTAGCCAGCAGGAATAAATTACTGATGATGTCTTTTTCCATTACACACCATTCCAGCGCCTGGTAGCCTCCCATACTTCCGCCAACAAGTAAATAAATAGAAGGAAGGTCCAGGTGTTTGCGCAACAAAATATGGGCCTTCACCATATCGCGAATGGTAACAATTGGAAATTCACTGTAATAGGGTTTGCCCGTTGCCGGATTAATACTCAGGGGTCCGGTGGTTCCATAACAGGACCCAATGATGTTGGCGCAAACAATATAGTACTGTTCGGGGTTAATAACATGACCGCTGCCCACTACGCCGGGCCACCAATTCGCCACTTCGGAACTGGCAGTAAGGTGGTGGCAAATCCATACCACGTTACTTTTATCGGCATTGAGATTGCCATAAGTAGTATAGGCAATGGTCAATCCCGGCAGCGTAGCACCGGCTTCCAGTTCAAAATTTTGCTGATAATGAAAATAGTCCATTACTTATGTAAGCTATTGAATTTGCAAAGTAAAGGGCTGCATTAATTACATTTGTAAAAATATTCGGAAATGATTCAAATAGATATCAATCGTGTGGAAGGGGATTATGGTTTTGAGGCAAAAGACAGCAATGGCCATGTGGTAAAAATAGACAGCAGTCTTGAAAATGGCGGTACCAATTTCGGCGTCAGGCCGATGCAATTATTACTGATGGGACTGGGTGGCTGCAGTGGAATTGATATTGTTTCTATTCTTAAGAAACAACGCCAGCAGGTGGAAGGGTTCTCAATGAAAATAGAAGGGGACCGTGAAAAAGGGAAAGAACCATCCCTCTGGGAAAATATCAACATTGTATTTGAATTAAAAGGCAATATTGATCCGGAAAAAGCACAAAAGGCCTGCGCCCTGTCAATGGATAAATATTGTTCCGTGACTGAAACACTGAGACGTAGCGGAACTAACGTTAGTTGGAAAGTGAATATCAATAGCACTTAATTTATCAGTCAACCATTAACAGTCTGTTTATTTTATTCCTGTTGCCTGTCATTCATCGCATAATCCTTTAATATGTCATCGAACAAAAAGTCATTACATCCCATTACAAAAGCCATCCGTACACAAACTGAACGTACCAATGAAATGGAGCACTCCTCGCCTCTTTTCCTGACAAGCAGTTTTTGTTTTGACGATGCAGAATCCATGCGCGCAGCATTTGCCGACGAAACCGATGACAATATTTACAGCCGGTTCAGCAATCCCAGTGTAAAAGAATTTGTGGACAGGATTTGTGGACTTGAAGGAGCTGAAGCCGGCTATGCCACTGCTTCCGGAATGAGTGCTGTATTCGCTTCCTTTATGGCCTTCCTGAAGAAAGGGGATCACCTGCTGGCCTGCAATTCCATATTTGGAAGTACCCATACCATCATTAAAAAATATTTGCCCAATTATGGTATAGAAACCAGTTATGTAAGCGCTTCCAGGCCTGAAGAATGGGAAGCCGCCATCAGGCCCAATACAAAAATGATTTACCTGGAAACGCCCACCAATCCGGGCTTGGATATCATCGATTTGAAATGGGTGGGTGAACTTGCAAAAAAACACAAGCTGATACTAAATGTCGACAATTGTTTTGCAACACCCGTTAACCAGCGACCCATCGAATTCGGTGCAGATATCGTGGTTCACTCTGCCACCAAATGGATCGACGGACAAGGACGGGTTCTGGGAGGAGTTGCGGTAGGCAGGAAGGATTTGATACATGAATTTTATTTATTCTGCAGAAGTACGGGGCCAGCTTTATCGGCTTTCAATGCCTGGGTTTTGAGCAAGAGCCTTGAGACATTGGATGTTCGTATGGAGCGACACGCTAAGAATGCACTGGCTGTTGCCTCCACCCTCGAAAAGCATCCAAAGTTATCATGGCTTAAATATCCATTTTTAGAAAGTCATCCCCAGTACGCCATCGCCATCCGGCAAATGCAAAATGGCGGGGGAATTGTTTGTTTTGAGCTTAAAGGAGGACTGGAATCGGGCATAAAGTTTCTAAATAGCCTCCGGATGTTATCACTTACTGCAAATCTTGGCGATACCCGCAGTATTGCCTCCCACCCAGCAAGTACTACCCATGCCAAACTTACAGAAGAAGAAAGACTTGAGGTAAATATCACACCGGGTCTAATCAGGATTTCCGTGGGACTGGAGCATGTGGACGATATCCTTGGGGATATTTTACAGGCGCTCGATAAGTGTTAAAACGACCTTTTTTCCATGTGGATACTGTGGTAATAAAAAATGCCAATTGCTTTACAGCAGATTGGACATTTTGAATGTCTTATACGATAATTACCCCCCGAGCTTTCCCAACAAAGGTATTTTAATGAAAAAAACAATACTTAGAGAGATTACACCACTCACCCAAAGTGATTGTTTTACACTTGCCAGCAGGGTCAAAGGCCAATTTGATTTCCCGCTTCATTGCCACGAAGAATATGAATTAAATTTTATACAGAATGCTAAAAGCGCCAACCGCATAGCAGGCGATCACATGGAGGAGATAGACGATATTGAACTGGTTCTGGTAGGCCCCAACCTCCAACACGGATGGTTTACGCACAAGTGCAAAAGCAAGGAGATAACCGAAATCACCATCCAATTTCACAAGGACCTTTTTGACGAAAAATTACTCCGCCGCAACCAGCTTAGCTTTATCCGTACCATGTTCGACAAATCTACAAGGGGTATACTTTTTTCAAAAGAAACAGCCATTGCCTTAAAACCAAGGCTGGAGTCATTAAACAGTAGACAGGGATTTGATTCCGTACTGGAACTGATGTCGATACTCCATGATTTGTCCCGCTCAAAAAACAGCCGGATACTCTCCGACTCTTCATTTAATGTCACCGAACAGGTTACTTACAACAGCCGCCGTATAGAGAAAAGTTTTGAATATATGAATGAACATTTTGACAAGCCAATTACACTAGGTGATGTAGCCCGGCTGGCCAGTATGTCGGAAGTTGCATTCAGCCGCTTCTTTAAACACCGTACAGGCAATACTTTTATCGACAGCCTCACAGAGATAAGACTGGGCCATGCTTCCCGTTTGCTGATCGATACAACGCAATCGGTTGCGGAAGTTGCGTATAACTGCGGATTCAATAATATCTCCAATTTTAACCGCATATTCAAAAAGAAGAAGAAGCAAACCCCCAAAGTATTCCGTCAAAGCTTCTCAGGCACCAGGATTTTTATTTAATAAAATAC
>Ga0075024_100000470_pt1 | contig 14704 bp, 8 predicted proteins | sample Str013_2_FD_71389 | JGI IMG/M metagenome (GOLD analysis project Ga0075024, IMG submission 71389) | Freshwater sediment microbial communities in response to fracking from Pennsylvania, USA - Straight Creek_MetaG_SC_2013 | ecosystem: Environmental > Aquatic > Freshwater > Creek > Sediment... | reverse complement strand
TGTGTATTGGTTACATCGGGAAATGTTTCAATGGGGGTTTCCTTATAGGCCCATACACCAATAGCCACCAGTACAATGGTCATGAAGAAAACAAAATACCGGTGACGAAGGGAAAAGTGGATAATGCTTTTTATGAATTTATTCATTGTGCTTCTGTTAAGGAGAGAACCATTCTCTTGAATATTGAATTAACTAATAATAATATGGGCAATCACTATTAAGAAGTAAGCGCCCGGAACAATAAAATCTGGTTTTTGGAAATCACTTTCTCACCCTCCTGTAACCCGGATAATATATAAGCTTTTCCTGCAGTCGATTGAATTACCTGTACCTGCCTTACCGATAAATCACATTTGCCATTGTATATCACCACATAGGTTTTACCATTGTCATTTATCAGCGCCTCTTCCGGAATGGAGACTGCTCTTTTGCCCTGTTTGTTTTCAATGGTTATATTGGCAAACATTTCCGGCTTCAGTTGCATACCCGGGTTTGGCAGCCGCACCCTTATCTTCATTACCTTGGTTACGGGGTCCAGTACCTGGTTCACTTTGTCAACTACGCCCCTGAATACAGTATCCGGATAAGCAATGGTGGTTACAATGGCGGTATAACCTTCTTTTACCCTTGCAATATCAGTTTCATATACATTGGCCCAAACCCAAACATCTTTGATATCGCCAATGGTAAAAAGATTATCTGCATTGTCGTTCCGGATAAAACCACCCGGGTTTATTTTTTTCTCCACCACATAACCACTCATAGGGGCAGTGATGATGTATTGACCACCGGCCATGGTATTGCCACCGCCATTGATAGCTAGCTGCTCTCTTATTTTATTGGAAGCAGACAGCATCTTATTATAATTTTCCTTTGCCTCAATATATTCCCGCTCACTGGCAATGCCATTTTGATACAGGGACGCGGTATTGTCCATTTGCCTTTTTGCAATAGCAAGATCATTCCCTGAAGCGCTGAGGTCGCTGTAATTGCCCGCCACTTCGGCGCTCTTGATGATGGCAAGGGTTTGACCCTGGCTCACTTTATCACCTACAGACACTTTTACTTCAATTACCTTCCCGCTGCTGAAAGGAAATACCTTCACCACTTTATTATCGTTGAAATTTACCTCCCCCGATAATTTTAGCAGGTCGTGGATATTACTGTTAACCGCTGTATCAATCTGTATAATCTTTTCCATGGAATCGGTAATACAAACCTTTTCGGGTTTGGCCGCCGCTTCGTTTCCATTGCTGTTGTTACAGCCAGAAAACAATAGGAGTACCAATGAAGCGCCAGTTAAATAGGATGTGATTTTCATGATAGGTAATTGCTTGAATGTTTAATAATGGATAATGGTTGTACCCGCACTTAAATTCACTTCTTCTGCGGCATTCCGGAGATTGGCCTCCTGTTGCAATTGTTTGGACGCAGCGTCTTTATATGCGTCAAAAAAATCAATGAACTCAAGCAGGCTCACCTGCCTTTGCTGGTAACTGTTGATCATATTTTGCATGAGGGTATTGTACGATTGCATAAACTGCCCGGGAATGGTTTGCTGTAATTTTTCGGCTACCAGCAATTTGTTATACGCCGCGATGATTTCCTGCGCAGCCGTATTTTGTTGCTGGCTTACCTGAACGGCCGCCTGTTTGATACCGAATTCGGCCGCTTTTATATTGCCCTTGTTCTTATTGAGAAGGGGCAATGGCAATGAAATACCCAGGCCCCATATATTTGGCGTATAACTGCTGCGCTGATCATATTCAACACCCACGGTCAGGTCGGGCACTGCAAGTGCTTTCTGATAATTCAGGTTGTGCTGCTGCGCAATTAAATTGATTTGCGCCAATTGTATATCAGGTCTGTTCGTCCTGGCGCTGTCCAGCAACTGGAGCAGGGTCACACTGGTTGGTTGCGCAGGCCCGCTAACCGTATCCGGGATAAACAGGGTATCACCCTTTACCTGTAATAGTGTCACGAATTCCTTTTCCGTATCGGTGATTTGTTTTTGTATTTCTGCAGCGTCACTTTCCAAACTATACAGGAGCGCCTTGATGCGGATATTGTCTTTCTGGGAAATATTACCTGCCTGTAATTGCGCATCCATACCGGCAACCAGTTTTGAAATGGATTCTTTTTCCTTTTCATAAATAGCCAGTGTGCCAAATTGCTGCTGTAAACTATTGTAATCGGAACGCAGTAAATAACGCAGGTTGCGCAACAGGTCATTGAATTGTTGCTGTGAGCTCAGCACATTGTCATTGGCCAGTTGTATCAGCTTGTTTCTCTTGCCTGCTGTCTTAATCGTCTGCTGCAGTTGCAGGTATATCTGCCCGAAATCTTTATTGTGCCGGAAAAATTTTCCATCATAAATATTCTGATCAGTATTCAATACCGGGTTGTCCCAGTACCTTGCCTGCTGTACAAAAGCCTGGTTGATATCAACATTGTATTTTTCGGCCAGTAAGGATAAATTATTCTGAAGGAAAAGTTTTTCCGCTTCGGGCAATGTAATCCGGACACTGTCGGGAGCCTGTGCGTATCCGTTATTATAAAAAGCGCCTGCCAGCAAAACAATAAAGCCTAACCATTTCTTCATACCAAAGGTTTTTAGTCGCAGGTGCAAAAGTGGTTCTCTCTTTGGTTAAGTACTGCTTAACATCGGTTAATCGGCAGTTAAAGAAAAAGCCACCCTTGCAGAGGTGGCTTATTGTTAAGCATCAGTTATTGAATTGTTATTCATTCTGCTTTTCTACCCTTCCCAGCATACCCATTTTATGCAAAATTTTCCGGTTCTGCCGCTTGTGTATAAACTGGTAAACCATTGAATAAATAATCGGCAATAGTAACAAGGTAAGTATGGTGGCGGTAATTAGTCCGCCAATCACCACCACGGCCAGTGGTCTTTGCGATTCACTTCCAATGCCATGCGACAATGCAGCAGGCATTAAACCAATGGCTGCCATCAATGCGGTCATTACCACGGGCCGCACCCTCGACATCACACCCTTGTAAATGGCGTCGTGCAATGGCATATGTGCATCAAGATTTTTACGGAACACTGATATCAGGATTACACCATTTTGTATACAGATACCAAACAATGCGATAAACCCGATACCGGCGGATATGCTAAAATTCATTCCCGTAATATGCAGCGCCAGGATTCCACCAATCAATGCAAAGGGCACGTTCAAAATGGTAAGTATGGCATCGTTCACATTGCCATAGGTGACAAATAAAATGAGGAAGATGGCAAGCAAACAAAGTGGTACCACCTCCGATAAACGTTTGGTGGCGCGCTGCTGGTTTTCAAACTCACCGTTCCAGGATAGTTTATAACCCTTCGGAAGTTTAACCGCATCTTCCACTTTTTGCTGCGCTTCCGCAATGGTGCCTCCCAAATCACGCTCCCGAACGGAAAACTTTACAGCAATATGGCGCATATTGTTATCACGGTAAATAAATGCCGGCCCCGTTAATGTCTTAATGGCCGCAATTTCTTGTATGGGAATTTTACTTCCATCCTGTGTTGGAATCATGAGGCGCTGAATTTTTTCCTCTGTATTCCTGAATTCTTTCGGATAACGTATCCTTACATCAAACCTTTTTTCTCCCTGGTACAATTCAGTAGCGGCCTTTCCTCCAATGGCCATTTCTATCACCGCTTGTGCATCGGCGGTACTTACACCATAGAGCGCCATTTTTTGCTGGTCCAGCTCAATCCTGAATTCCGGTTGCCCCAGGTTGCGCAATACCCCCAAATCCTCAATGCCCCTTATATTTTTCATCGTTGCCTTTACCCGGTCGGCCAGTGAATCAAGTACCAGGAAATCCGGGCCAAATATTTTAACTGCCATTGCGGCGTTTACACCTGCTACCGCTTCCTCCACATTATCCCGGATGGGTTGCGAATAGTTGTATACAACACCAGGTATCTTTTTCAACTGTCCGTTCATGGAATCAATGATGCGATCTTCCGTCCAGCCATCGCGCCATTCACTCTTTGGTTTCAAATCCACCTGCACCTGTACATTGTAAAACCCTTTCGGATCGGTACCATCATTGGTCCTTCCCATTTGAGAGAGTGTTTGTTTTACTTCCGGAAACTCCCGAAGGATGTCGATCATCTTATCGGATATTTCCAGGGCCTGCGGCAAAGAGGCGCTCATTGGCAATTCACTCTCCACCCATAAAGCGCCCTCATCCAGTTCGGGCAAAAACTCCGTTCCAAGAAACCTGACCGAGAAAAAAGTAACCACCATCACACAAACGGCTACCAGTAAACTGGTTTTTTGATGTTTATAAGTGATATTAAACAGGTACCGGACACCATTTTCGAAAAACAGTACTATCGGATTGTGTTTCTCCCTTACATTCTTTTTTAACAGTACACTCGACAACGCAGGGACAAAGGTGAGCGTAAAAATAAGTGCACCCAGCAAAGCAAAACCAAGTGTATAAGCCAATGGCGAAAACATTTTGCCTTCTACTTTCTGAAAGGCAAAAATGGGAACAAGACAGGTGAGGATAATAATTTTTGAAAAGAAGATGGCCTTACCCATTTCAGTACCTACCGATTTGAAGAGACTGAGCTTGGCAAGTTTATTAAACTTTTCCATGCCCACTTCCTTCGCTTTGTGGTCCAGCGCTACAAACAATCCTTCCACCATTACCACGGCCCCGTCGATGATGATACCAAAATCGACGGCACCCATGGAAAGCAGGTTGGCCGTCATACCCTTCATGCGCATACAAATAAATGCAAAGAGCAAGGACAACGGAATAATGATACTAACCGTAACGGTAGTGCGCCAGTCGGCCATAAATACCAATACGATAATCGTCACCAGGATAATACCTTCAATTAGGTTGTGCAAAACCGTATGCGTGGCATAATCCATGAGAACCGTGCGATCATAAAAAGTATCAATCTTTACATCGTTGGGTAATATATTTTCATTCAGGTCCTTTACCTTTTCATTGATGGCTGCCAGTACCACCGCCGGGTTCTCGCCTTTGCGCATCACTACAATTCCTTCAATGACATCTTCAATTTTATCCCTCGACACCTGACCAAGTCTTGGCTTACCCGTTTCTCTTACCGTAGCCACATTCTTTACAAGAATGGGTACGCCATTAATTTTCGTAACGATGACGTTTTCTATTTCATCAATATTGTTCAGCAGTCCAATACCCCGCACCACATAGGCCTGCCCGTTTCTTTCAATTATATCACCGCCCACATTCACGTTGCTTTTGGCCACTGCATTATAAATGTCAAGGGAAGTAAGTCCGTATTTGGATAAATAATTAGGGTTGATATTGATTTCATAAGATTGTTCCTCCCCGCCAAAACTGTTTACATCAGCCACACCGGCAATGGATTTAAACTGCCTGTCGAGCACCCATTGCTGAATGGTATATAGTTCACGTATATTTCTTGATTGGCTCTTTAAGGTATAGCGGTAAATTTCACCGGTAGGGCCATAGGGTGGCTGTACTTCGGGTTTTACGCCATCCGGCAAATCAGCATTACTCAGCCTGCTCAATACCTGCTGCCTTGCAAAAGCGTCGTCTACATCATCTTCAAAGATGATGCGTATATAACACAATCCAAAAGTAGAGGTGGAGCGAAGGCTCACTTTTTTCTGTACCGAGTTGAGCGCTGTTTCCAGCTGTATGGAAATAAATTTCTCCACTTCCTCGGCGCTGCGCCCGGGCCATTGTGCTATAATTACAATTTGTGTATTGGTAACATCAGGGAAGGTCTCAATTGGCGTATTCTTATAACTTACGTAACCGATAACAGCGATAATGGCCACCAAAAAGAAAACCAGGTACCGGTGTCGCAGTGAGAAATATATTATTTGTCGGATGATTCTAACCATGGTAATGAGTTGTGCGAATAGCTAATGCAGTTGATTTTTTATTGGTTATCGGTAAATTCATCATAGATCAGGAGCGCATTGTGGGTGAGCAGCTTCTGTCCCGGCGCCACCCCCGATTTGATATAGGCCTTTTCCCCTGTCTTCTTGATGATTTCAACTTCCGACACTTTCAGGTCGCAATTATTATTGTATAGAATCACATAGGTCTTGCTGTTCTCTTCCACCAATGAGGTGGTAGGAATGCATACCGCCGTTTGGTTCAGTATATTGGAAATGGTAACATTGGTAAACATTTCCGGCTTCAGTAAGAAATCCTTGTTGGACAATTTTATCCGGATGCGCAACACCTTATTATTGGGGTCCAGCACATTACTCACCTTATCGATTTTGCCAATAAAATCCTTTCCGGGATAAGCAAGCGTGGATACCCTTGCGTCATAGCCTTCCTTTACTTTAGAAATATCCGCTTCAAATACATTGGCCCATATCCATACTTCTTTCAGGTCGGATACTGTAAACATATTATCGGTCATATCGGGCCGGATAAAATTGCCGGCATTTACTTTCTTTTCCACGATATAACCGCTGATGGGCGCTTTTATATAATAAATGCCGCCTGCCTGCATATTACCGCCACCGTTAATAGTGATCAGGGATTGAATTTTATTTCTCGCAGCCATCGCCTTGTCATGATTCTGCTTTGCCTCTTCATATTCTTTCTGACTACTGATGCCACCCTTATACAGCGCTTCCTGGTTATCGAGCTGGCGTTTGGTAATGTTTACATCTGCCTCCGCACTGCTGAGATCATTGTAATTGCCCGCTACATCCGCGCTCTTTATTACAGCCAGCACTTGTCCTGCTATTACTTTATCACCCAGTGTTACTTTTACTTCCGCAACATGGCCGCTGCTGTTGGGGAATATCTTAACAACCTTGTTTTCATCAAAAGCCACGGCGCCGCTTAAATGCAATTCGTCATCAATGGAACATATTTTCGCTGAATCGATGGTAATCATATGTTGCATGGAATCACTCAGGCAAAAAGGTCCTTCCTTTTTTTCTGGTGCTTTCTTTTCTTCACAAGCGGTGAGCAATAAAAGGGCAGCACCAGTAAGGACAAAACAATTTTTAAGGGAAAGTAACATGTTACAAGTAAGTTTATTTGATGACGTCTGTTCCAATGGTATAATGTAAATCTTCTATGGCCTTGCGGTAACTGAGCTTTTGCTGTTGGTATTGAAGCTGGGTATCCCGGTATGCTTCAAAAAGATCGATGTATTCCAATAAACCAAGCTGGCGTTGTTTGTAGCTCTGCGTAGCATTGTAAAACAATTGCTCGTACTGCGGGTAAAACTGTAAGTCTGCCGATTGCAATACCTGCAGGCTCAGTTGTAATTTGGCCATGGCGTTCTGGATATCGTTCAGCAGTTTTTTGTCTTTTAGCTGCACCAGTGTTTCTTCCTGTTTTACATATTGCTGCGCTGCTTTAATATTTCCCTGGTTGTGGTTAAGCAGGGGCAGGGGCAATGAAATGGCCAGTCCCCAGTAATTGGGTGTATAACTGCTGGCCCTGTCGTATTCAACACCTGCAGTAATATCCGGAACCTTCAGGGCTTTCTGGTAAGTAAGGTTTTGCTGCTGGAACAATAATAGGTTTTGCTCTGATAAATAGTCAGGGTTGTTTTTTTGCGCCTTTGTTACCAGCGAATCCATGGTTGGAATTACAGGAGAGACGATGGTATCATTTCCTGCCTGCGGCAGATACCAAACATTTTTATCTTCCTGCAGCAACAATTTCAACTGGCTGTTGATGTCGGTATATTGTTTGTAATTATCAGCAATGGATTGTTTCAGGGAAAGCTGTAATGCCTGTATACGCAGCAGTTCTTTTTGCGAAATATTCCCGGCTGCATATTCTGCCTTCATACCGGTGAGTAATTTTTCCAGTTCATCTCTTTCCTGCCGGTATAATTTATTGGTTTGCGACAATTGTAAAGCGGAATAATAATTGGTGCGCAAAGCGTATTTCAGGTTGCGCAATACATCGGTAAATTGTAATTCTGCCTGTTTGGCCGTGGTGGCCGACATTTCTGCCAGCTTGCTTCTTTTGCCGGCGGTTTTAAATAATTGCAGCAATTGAATGAATACCTGGCCGTACGGTTGTCCATTGATGGTAGTATGCCTGAAAAACTTACTGTCATAAATATTCTGATCTGTATTCAGTACCGGGTTGTCCCAGAGTTTTGCCTGGATAATAAGCGCCTTATTTGCTTCTATATTATAATTGGCTGCAACCAGCAGGAGGTTATTCTGGATTAATTTGGTTTCGGCGTCATGGAGCGATAAGGGAATGGTATCTGTCGCCGGTTGAGAGAAAACATTGAGGGAAAAGAAAAGACATACCAGCAAAGCATGGTTTTTCAACATAGGTTTTTTTAGCGTTTATGAGCGCAAAATTAACTTCCCTTTCATGGAGCTGCAATTAACGAATGTTAATTGATAGTTAACGAGAAAAAAGCCGGAGTAGAAACCCCGGCGGAACCAAAACTAACAGTGGTATGAGAAATATTTAAGCTGTTGTAAGCGATGGAACATTGAAACGGAATCCAACTCCGTGAATGGTTTCCAGCACTACATCAGGATCGGCTTTAAAATGTTTGCGCAATTTGGTAATAAAAACATCCATGCTTCTTCCCAGGAAATAATCATCCTTGCCCCAAACGTTTAACAACACTTCTTCGCGTTTTAAAACTTTATTGGGATGCTCACATAAAAATTTCAACAGGTCGGCTTCTTTTTGTGTCATGGACGATGTGCCCTGTGCGGAGGTTATTTTAAGATCAGTAAACGAGAATCTCAATTTACCCAGCTTGTATTCCTGCACCTGTTCGGAATGCATTTTTTTTGTGCGGCGAAGAAACACATCCATGCGCAGCAGCAGCTCCGACATATTGAATGGTTTGGTAATATAATCATCCGCGCCGGATTGAAACCCTTTGATTTTATCTTCCTCCATGGACCTTGCAGTGAGGAACAGAATAGGAACGAGATCCGATTGCTGCCTTATTTTCTTTGCTACTGCAAACCCGTCTTTATTGGGCATCATTACATCCAGCAGGCATATGTCGAATTCGTTCTTGCCAAACCGCTCAAGGGCTGTTTGTCCATCCGCACAATGCACCACTTCATATCCTTCTTCCTCCAATGCATCCTTAATGATGAATCCCAGTGTTGCATCATCCTCTGCCAGCAAAACTCTTGCTTTTGTAGTCATAGTACTTCTTTTAGGAATTACAAATTTGAAACATAACTCATACCAGTTGGTGTTAATTACTTGTTATTCGGCCCCCTGGTTCTGCGGGGTTTATTGCCTTGGTAATACTATCTTAAACTCCGTTCCTATACCAGGGATGCTGTTTACATTGATCTTTCCCTTATGGGCGTCTATTACCTTCTTTACAAAATTCAGGCCCAATCCGAACCCCTTTACATTGTGGATATTACCAGTGGGCACCCGGAAGAACTTTTTAAACAAATGTTTCATGTATTTCTTTTCAATACCAATCCCGTTGTCCTTTACGGAAATGAAGTAATGGCCGTTTTCAGACAGGGTACTGATAATTACATGTGGTTCCTTAGAGTATTTAATGGCATTTTCCACCAGGTTTACAATGACCATGGCAATAGCGCTTTCGTCGGCATGGATACTTTTATTGCCGGCTTCCATCTTCAGTTCTATCCTTGTATTGGTTTGCCGAATCAGCGGGTCCATATCCCTTACTACATCCATAATGATATCATTGGGAACAAACGCAGCTTTTTCAAGAGGTAGCTCATGTAAATCAGTGCGGGCCGTTTTCAATAATTTTTCCACCTGGTTCTCCAGGTGCTCTGTCTGCTCGGCAATAATTGCACTGTACTTTTTCAGCCGGTCGGGCTGCTCCGTAATAGAAGAACCTTTCAGCACACCCGCTGCCAGTTTCATTACCGCCAGTGGTGTCCTGAATTCATGCGTGAAATTATTCACGAAGTCTTTCTGTACCTCATTCAGGAATTTTTGCCGGTAGAAATAAAACATACTGGCAGCAAAACCCACCAATACCAGTAGCAGCAGTACACTGGTGACGATCCAGAAATTGAGCTGGTGAATAATATATTGCTGCCGGTGGGGGAAAAACAAGTGTATATAAGGGTAGTTTCTCGGAAATACCGGTAAATCAACAGGTGTAATGGAAGTACGGGTGGGCGTTTGACTTTGTGTAGTGGCAGCCGAGGGAATATAGACCTGGTACAGGTACTTCTTTGTACTATCATTGTAAACTGCCATTTTACAGTCTGTAAACACATCAAAATCCTCGAATTCACTATTGATATAAAACATCAGGGAATCGCGCTGGGGAATGGTATCTACCTGCAGCAGGAAGGTATTTAAATCGGGGTGTTCTACCAGTTTTTGAATCTGGGTGCCGGGGGCGTCGTTGAGCTCCATGTCCTCGCACAAACCCCGGATGCTTTTTACTACATTGGTGTTGAACTCTTTCTGCTCAAAATTATACACACGGTAGATCCAGTACATCTGTACCAGCAAAATAATACCCACCAGTAAAGTGAGCAACAACATCATCCATTTTAGCGTAGCCGATCTCATATCTCGGGTAAAAGTTACGAAAGCCCGGACAAATATGCGACCATTTGAATTGTGCACCTAACGGGCCCGTGTTAACCAGCCGTTAAGTGTTAACACTGGTTAAAATGCAGTTAATAAGATAATTTTTTTTTTTTTCTGTTGAATACTTGTTCAACTTAGCTATGTCAACCTAATAATTACCAATTAAAAAAGAAAACTCGTTATGAAAAAGTTCTTCGTTACTACGCTCCTTTTGATGGGACTTTCTGGAGTTATGCTTGCCCAGACTGCGCCAAAGAAAGATGCCACAGCCAAAAAGACTGAAAAGGCAGCAAAAACTACTAAGGCAGCTACTGCAAAACCAGCAACTGCTGCTGCCAAACCCGCAACAGCCGGACCTGTAAAAAAAGATGGTACACCGGATATGCGGTTTAAAGAAAACAAAAACAAACCAAAACCTGCAGCTGGTCCGTTGAAAAAAGACGGAACACCTGATAAAAGATTTAAAACGAATAAAAAATCGTAGTAATAGAGGGTTCTTTTTAGGGTTTATGCGCCGCTTTTCTAAGCGGCGTTCCTTTTTTATTTACCTCTGTAATCAACAGGAAACACTAGCTCCCCATGTCAGCAGGCATAAAACATACCTGCTCATCCCCGGAAGCAAATCTTCTCCTTTTCCCTTTGATTGAAAGATTATTTTCTTACTGGTAGCGTTGCCGGAATATCCTTCACATTGCCTGTGCGTTTCAATACACCCCAGTTTTGCAACTCACCCTTAATGGCCCTGCGGAATGATCTAAACAATACATAATACATCAGCCACCTGTAAATGAAACGTTGCGGAATGAGCCAGAACAGTTTGATGAATTTCTCTTTTTCAAAAGCAAATGCCATCACCGAAACAGCAGCATCCACCAGCATAAACACCAGGTAATAGGAAAGAATCCTTTCAGAATTTCCACTAATGATGCCCACTATCATGAAGAAATCTGCCAGCGGTGCAATGGTGGGTATGATAAACTGGAATACAAGGATATTGGGCAATGCCACCCAGCCCAGCCATTTATACTTCCAGTTGAACAATGCATCCCGGTTCTTCCAAAAGGTTTGCATTACCCCGAAGCTCCAGCGAAAACGCTGCTTCAAAAACATCCTTATGCTTTCCGGCGCTTCCGTCATGGCTATCGCCGCGTTTTCATTTTTAACCACATATCCAAAGCGGAGAATACGCACGGTAAGATCACAATCCTCCGCCAGTGTATCTGTTGTAAAGGCCCCGGCTTCCTCAATGGCTTTCTTGCGAAATGCGCCAATGGCGCCGGGAACCACGGTAATGGCGTTGATGGCCGCAAAAGCTTTGCGGTCGAAATTCTGACTGGTTATATATTCAATGGCCTGCCAGCGCGTAATCATATTCACTTCATTGCCCACTTTTACATTACCGGCTACGGCACCCACGCTGTCGTCGGTAAAATTGCGCATCAGTTTAGATACGGCATCCGGTAAAAGTTTAGTATCCGCATCAATACAAATCACAAAATCTGCCACGGATTGCATGATGCCATAATTCAATGCCGATGCCTTACCGCCATTGGGCTTGGTCAGTACCTTCACCCTTTGGTTATCTTTAAATGCCGTGGTTACTTTTTCAAACGTAGCATCCTTGCTGCCATCATCTATAAAAATGATTTCGAAATTGGGGTAATCGGTTTGCAATAAATTATTGAGTGAGCTGACAGCATTAATCTCTTCATTGTAGGCCGGCACAATAATACTTACCAGTGGAGGCGGAAGCTTGTTGGTAACCCAGGATGGAACGGGCGCCTGTTTCATTTCCCGCCGGTGCTGAATAGCCGCCAGTATGGCCATTAATAAAATCTTGCCCAGCGACATAATGATAAATACAATAAACAGGGAAAACAAAATACTGCCCAGCCAGTAAACGGCCTCCGCCAGAAAGCTTTCAAATTGTATCAGGTAGTAGCCACTTCCTTTGGGTACCTCGGGCATCATATCGTCGCGCTTCTTTCCAATAAGATTGGCAACTGTGGTAAATGTATATCCCCTGGCTTTGAAATAGTCTATAATTCGCGGCAATGCTTCTACCGTGGCCTGCCTGCTGTCGCCACCAGCATCGTGCAGCAGGATGATATTGCCGTTCAGCTCATTCTTTGTAAGGCGCTCTTTTTCGCGAACAACCCTATTAAATATAGTATCAGCGTTCACCCCCGGTTCCCAGTCTTCCGGATCAATGGACTCTCCGATATCAAGATAATTTTTTTCGTGCGCCCATGCCACGGGAATTAATTCCTCGTATTTCTGTGGTTGAAAATCTGCATTAAAAGGCGCGCGAAACATGATGGTGGAATGACCCGTAATACACTCAATCAATAAGCGCGTGGTTTCCATTTCCAGGATCGCGCGTTTATGACTTATTTTCGAGACATCCGGGTGCGTGAACGTATGGTTGCCAATTTCATGTCCCTCACGGTATATGCGCTTTACAATGGGGATATTGTTTTCTCCATTGAGGCCCACAATAAAAAAAGTGGCTGGCACTTGTTCCCTGCTGAGTATGTCCAGAATTCTTGGCGTATAGGTAGGGTCGGGGCCATCATCGAATGTAAGCACCAGTTTCTTTTTGTTGGCCGTATCACCCCCATAGGTTTTGGCCACCCATTTGGAAGGCAGTGAATCATAGGATTCTTCACTGATCAGCATTTCCGCCGTGTCAATTTCAGGAACAATCCTGCCATTGGTGGGACCCCCGATGATATCCAGTATTTCACCCCCTTTTCCTTCATAGTCCACATTTTCTTCATTGGCCATGGAGGTTACAAAGGCAAAGGAAGCGAAATCAAAATGACGCAGACTATCCTTGCTCATATCACGATCATAAAAATCCCACATGCGCGAATCTTCCGCTCCCAGTCGCCACATGGATACGCCACTTAATCCATATTCCGCTGCAAAGCGCAACGTATTGAAAGTAGTGGCTGCGTCCATGAAATAAACCCGGTGGTCCACATCATCGTCATCTGTATAATCAAAATGCAAATTATAGGTATCGTTGTCAAAATCTATTATTCGCTGGTAGGTCCTGGCCCTTACCAGGCTTTGCTGGTAGGTAATAGGAGTGGCATGTATCGGCTTGCCGGTTTTATCCACCGACCAGTCGTATCCAAACCCCGCGATGGCAAGAATGAGTTTTTCCGACGGAATTCTCTTCGCTGCTTCATCCACCGCGGCTTCTATCCATTTTTGGTGGGCAATAGAACCGGGCCCCGTGTTTTCAGAATACTGGTCGTAGGCCATTAAAAAGATATAGTCATTGTAATTGGCCAGTTCATTGAAGTTGTAATCTTCATTAAAGGGCACTACGTCCTGCGTTACCAGCAATCCCTGGGCATGCAATTTCTGGTACACTTCTTTTTGAAATGAAACCAGGGTCTCATTATTCTTTTCCTGAAGTTCTTCAAAATCAATATTTACACCTGCAAGGTTATTGGCTTTTAATACTTTGATTACATCATTGATAAGGCGCTCACGTTTTACGGGGTCGGTGATAATACGGTGTACCGCATCGCCGCGAAATACTTCTTTATAGTTATTGGAAAGGACGGGAAGAATTTTCACCCCGGCCCTGTTCATAATATCATAGGCCTTTGAATCAATAGAATAGGTGAGTGTATCGGCAGTAGGATCAATAAACAGCCATTCGGGGATGACCATATTCAGATGGCTGATGTTTTGTTCCAGTGATTTATAGGATTGCGGATCCCAGTCTACATAGAATGCTGCCCTGATACCCGCCGCGAATTTTCTGAATGAATAGAAATTCGGGTCGGCGTGAACCAATACGCCATTTTTTTTCCTGAACCTTTTAGGAATGGGATAGGCGCCACGGTTGTACATTTCTTTCTCACTGATAAATTTCCGGTAACCGGCGTAATCATTTAATATCTTGCTTTTGCCGGTCAGTTTATTGGTGGTATCCAGGATCACATTTTTTTCCTGGGCGCTTATCAGGCGGGGCATATTGGGGATGTCCTGCCGCCACAGTGTAATAATGACGACGGCAATACCAATTAAAATGAAAAATAAAAGAAACCTGCTGGCCCATTTAAACCGCTGCCAGCGGGAAGAAGAGGTGGTTTGAAAAACCTGGTGAGCATTAGGT
>Ga0075024_100000468_pt1 | contig 14743 bp, 6 predicted proteins | sample Str013_2_FD_71389 | JGI IMG/M metagenome (GOLD analysis project Ga0075024, IMG submission 71389) | Freshwater sediment microbial communities in response to fracking from Pennsylvania, USA - Straight Creek_MetaG_SC_2013 | ecosystem: Environmental > Aquatic > Freshwater > Creek > Sediment... | reverse complement strand
CTGCTCCTTCAGCGAACGACGCCGCGAACGAGGAACTCAGCGGGAGTGAGAATAGAGGAATGATCGGCACTCCTCTCCCCACTACGGTCTGAACATAGTCAGTCACCGTGACAAGCCACCGCTCTTGATCTGAGGCTGAGGAGTTCGCGGCTGGCGTGACAGGCTGAGGAAGAGCTGCCTGGGATTCTATAGTTGCGAGTACAGCCCTGGCTTGCTCGCTGAGTGATAGAGCAGTATCCGGGTCGGCGCGACGACTGGCGGTAGGATTGGCTATAGAAACGCCGTGGTCGGCCAGATTCACTAACGCAGACCGGACTGCGTCAACAACAACTTGGGAAGCGGGGGAGGCTCCTTCTAAGGTGGCCGTCACGTTTTGCAGCTGTGTCACTGCTGCTATGAAAGAGGTTCGTAGCGCTTCTACTCTCGTGGCGAGTTCATCCACATCCATACCAAGTACAGGGGAGGCACCCGGACCTTCGAGATGCAGCGGGCCAAGCGGCGCGGCCGTACCCAGCAGGAAACGTATGCGGGCTGCCATTGCCAAGAGTTCGCCAAACCCCAAGCTGCCATCGGTCGTGGGGGTCCGTACGACAGCTAGTACGCTTGCGGTAGGCATGCCACCCTCTAGACTATCGATTATACGACGTTCGAGTGGTGAGGGATCCCCAGCGGCTTCGACAACTACATCAAGGGCACTCAATCCCAATGTATCAAGCGTAATGGGAACGGGAGTAGTGGCGCCATCACTCGTCGTTACAGAACACGTAACCGTCCATCGGCTAGCCTCGCCCAGCATAGTTGCTGCCCATGCCTCGACCTGCGGTGACAGCATGGCACGTGGACGGTTCGATTGCCAACCGACTGGTACCACTGCACCAACGGCGGGCAAGATAGCGCCCAATTGCCATGTCAACGGTCGTCCGCTGCGAGGCGTTTGCACCACAGCGAAGCGGTCGGGAACTGCTTCTCCGCGTCCGATGGCATCTGCCGCATGGCCCGCTCGGAGAGGATTTCCACCAACGAGGTGATGCACGCTTTCGGCCAACAGCAAATCTCCAAGCGAATCTACCGCGATGACCAGATCGTTCAAAATAGCGACGATTTTTACCTTTATCTGGTCATCATTTTCAAAGTGTGACGGTATCGCGTCACGATCCCGGTACACCTTGAGGCCATCCGCGACATTACGTGCTTGAATCGCTTCACTTGAGACCTTTCCGTTGACATCCCCGTCAGGGCTTGTCAGGAGTTGCAGAGGATAGTGTTTACGAAAAAAGTCGGCAATCAGTGCATCCAAGCCAGCCTCATGCAGATTCCGCTCGAGACGGTACCCCAGCAGCGCGCCAAGTGGTTGGCCGTTGCGAACGCCAGCAGCCAGCCACTCTGCCGTACGTATTCGGGCCGATTCGAGATTGACGGCGAGTGCATCGGGATTGGGGTGAGAATCGAAACCTGCCCGCAACACGGCTGCTGTCGCAGCGTGATGCAGGGAGGGCGCATGGATATACCGCTGGTGCGGGTTGCCCAGCGCAGTATCGAAACCAGGCGGCGGCGGCTCTACTGCCTTGAGGTCGGTGCTAGGAGCGAGCTCTTCCAGCCAGCCATAGCCGCCAAAAGCAATGCCACTGGGAGTGACGGCCCGCAATTGATCGAGCCGCCGCGCTGCGAGTGAGGTTACCCAGGCATCGTATCGATGAGAAAAGACGTCGAGGATCTCGCGTGTCGCCGCTTCATATTCACTTGGATCGAGAGTACACACGTCCTCAAATTGCGCGAAATCAGCGTGCGCTTTGGGGAGGAAATCCTTGACCTGTGCCTGGAAGTCAGCCTCCCCGCTTTTTTGGGAAGAAAATAAGGCGAGACACAAAGTAATGCCGTATGTAGAGGTAAAGTTTGAGGTCTCCCCCAAGGGGTCAGCGCCGAGTGCGTCATGAAACAGTGCGTTGAAGATGTCAGCGGGCGGCATCTGCGCAAAGCTCGACGTTCCAATAAGTGATCGATACTTATTGATCCAGTCTGTTGCTATCATTGGTCCTTCCAGCACTGCGATGCTGTCGGCGTAGAGTTGCTTGAATTGGAGTAACAGGTCACGATCGGCAGCGGCATCTGCAACGAAATGCGTTGGGAGGGATGTTGCGGCGTCAGAAGGGGCAGAAAGGAAGAGTTCACTATTTGTTGGAAGACTGGGGATGAGTCCCACCGGAAGAGGACGATTCGACACCACTTGTGAAATAGGATCGCCATCGGGACGCACCATCACACGTGCAGAGACTGGAAGGCGACTCAATACGTTTACGACTGCAGCATCTGGATCATCTCCGCCAACTACGACGCGGGGTGTACTTCCTACTCCAGCGAGCCAATAGGGACGCAGCAGGCGCAACCAGTCGGCAAGTTGTCCACTGAGATCATCTGGAGGACTCACCCATCCAGTCAGTGATGAGACCGGTAACAAGCCATACGGCTGATTGCCGACACGGAGTGTTGGCAGCGTCCCCCGGCTGCGAACCCAGCCAATGATGTGCTGAGCAAGGAACGCGGAAAGCTCGATGTTGTTATGCAAGTGCCATCCACCAGGAGGGCTGTTTGGGGGAATCTCCCACAGGTTGTACAGCATGGAGAGTGCTTTCGCACCAAGCGCAGGCCACAGCCGTTCCTGTAGCTTCATGACCGCGGTTTGTTGGTCGTCTAGTCCGTGAGCAGCAACACTCAAGGTGATCTGTCCATCAATCCCCAAAGCCTTGGCGGTAAGAGCTGCGTTCTGCAGACTTCCAACGAGGTAACGCGCGCGTGCGCTATCGACTTCAGCAGGAGTGGGCGGCTGTGGCGCAGCCTGCCATGCGGATCGCTCACCATCAGTGTTGTTGGTCGGTGCGCCAGGGGGGAGAAAGCCGAGCCCGTTGGTGTACTCATGGGCTTGCAGGGCTGATTGAACGCGGTTGGCTGCCTCGCCCATTTCCACGTGGGACCCCGTACCAATAACGAAGAGTTGATCAATAGTGAAATCGGGTCCGGCGAGTGGAATGCGTACCGCCATGCCGACGGCCATAGCTGCGTCTACATCCACTAGCCAACGGCTCGCCTCATCAAAAGGCAGGTCAGACGACACAGCTCCTCGCTCAGGAGGACCGAAACTGACAGGGAGAGTATCTGGTATGGATGCGCCTTCGACATTGAATAACTCCTTGCCATCGCGCAGGCCAATGACATTCCACCGGTCTGGCAGCAAGGTTGTGTGCGCTGCACGTGTAAACGTGCTTGGCTTTGTAGCGACGGCTGGAAGCGGCGGGACAGGTTGCGCCTGATCAAGTGGCGTCTCATCGGCGGGTCGAGGCTCAGCCGGAGTGAGAACGTTGCGGACCCAAGCGGCGCGCGACGGTCTGAGCTTCGCGAGCAGCTCATTCCAAGCAGTGTCGAGACGCGCGGTGTTTGACCCGGCTCCCCACACCGCATTCCAGTATGTTGTCCCAGCGTCGAGTTCACGCGCTGTGAGTTCGGTCTCATGCGCGTCAACGTGGATATCATCGGGATAGATACGTACGGCGAGGTCAAAACCACCTGCAGCAGTTGACAGATACGCCGTTTCGATTCGTACCGGGAATAGCACCAAGGGAACGCCAGTAGTGATGGTGTACATTGGGTCGGCCATCACAGCGTCGTGATACGCAGCCTGTGTCGCACCCCTGCGATTCGTTAACCGTCCGACCACCTGACGCTGACTCGCAATCCGGCCGACGAGGTTTTTTCGGATGTTCGCGGGTATTTCGAAATCATTTATTTGCTCGAGCAGTGTGTCGAGCTGTTGCTGTGCAGCAGCCAGCTGTGCGTCAGCCGCGCGTACATCCGTTCGCAGTGCGAGAATGTCAGCCACTTATATTCTCCCTAATAGCTCGTCCGCGTGATAGCCAACGCGGACGGGCCTCGCAAATGCAATGCGCGCAATATCTGCAGCGTCGCTATTCCAGCGTGGCGAGTGCGGCCCATTTTCCTGTGGTGGGGGCGGAAGACTGGCGCTGGCAACAGCGAAGCCCCGCGACTGCGGTACGTGATCCCAGTCTAAGTCCGCCCAATTGGCTGGAAGGTTGCCTGAGGGTTCATCAAAATTGAACCGTGCCCCGCTGACGGGTTCGGAGAAGACAAAATAGTAGCCTGCCTTCCCGTTTCCCACATCGCTATGCACGTCGGCCCGGCTGAGCGGGTATGCGAAGACGGTCGTCTTTGTATCAAGCTTGATGAGAAACTGGGGCGCTGTCCACTCTACTGCCGTATTCAGTGTGAGCCGCTTGCCGTCTATGCGTCCAGGCGCCGCATAGACGATCGTGTGTGGGTAACGGTGCAAAAGTTCACCCCGAACCAAGAGAATCATCATGTTCTCAGCAGCGGGTCCATTGGCAGCGCCGTTGGCGCCGAGTGGTGTCGCCCTGTTCCAGCTCGTGATGGGTGGTATGTCTGGGTCGCCATTCGGCCGCGGCCAGAAGTGCCGGAACGGGGTGCCGCGCTGGTCAGTCGGATACTCCCGCCAAAGGAGTTCACGATTCATCTCGTGATTTACCCCGGCTAAGAACGCTTCAATAAACGCCGGGTTTGCTTCGAGCAATGTCACGCGGTCATCTGGAAAGTTCCCGAGGCCTGGGAGCAGCCACTCCAAGTGATCCTGCCGCAGGGCTAAGGCCAGAGGTGCAGGAAACTGTGGACACGTCATAATCCGTTGGATAAACGCTCCAGGTCCAAAACTATCAGGGACTCGGATTCGGTCCTTGAGGCGTTTGAAGATGTTGGTCGACGGAAGGAGTGCTTGCGCGAGTGTGCTTGCCATTTCCTGGGGATCAATGGCTTTGCTGGCTGGTCGTATTGGGATAAGGATTGGCGGGCGCTGCTTCAGGCCGTGCTGCTGACCGGATTGAACGCCGCTATCGAGTGCTTTTCGCAGCACAGTGAGATCTCCTGGATTCGGAATCGCCTGTTCTATCATGCTCACCGCTTGCCAGGCGCGAGCAGCCATTCGGCCTGTTGCATCCGTAAGAAGTGGATTTGCCACCCGTGTCTCCGCCAGACCGTCGACTGTCACTGGCGGAGCTATGACCCGCACCTTATGATCTCCGGCCAATCCGCGTTTGGCGAGTGTGGGTGTCGTTCTGGCGAACGCTTTACGACCGAGCGGACCGAGCGGACGCGACAGCCGTCGAAAACCAACGGTGGCCGTGCCCGACGGAAGAGGTGTGGTCGCAGCGGCAGCCTGAAAGGTGAACGCGTCCTGTGCTCTGACCCGGGATCGGGCAGGTGCCACCAGGTGGAACAAGGCAGATTGCTCTAATGTCTGCACGTGACGTACATGGAGACGGTCAGCCACTTCCGACGCCATCTCTCCCAATGCGAGCAAGCGGTTCGCCTGTTGCACCTCTCCAATCTGGTCCCAGGCGCGAGCCATCAGAAATTCCTGATGTTCTCGCACGTAGCGCGCCCCAAAGGCTGCGGCAATCCGGCGACGCGGATCGAGATTCAGCGTGCGGAGCCATCCGCTTGTTTCCGGTACCTGGGGAGCACCGGCATGGCGGCCTGCATAAATCGGTGGCGCCACAGCGGAGAGCTGAGGATCACCCGCGGAATCGGCTGGCGCTTGCTCGGCAGGAAAGTTCAGCATACGCGTTAAGCGCGTTTCGAAATTTGTTTGCGCTTCATCAGGCAGATTCAATGGCGCTGCTTCGCCAATTCTGAGCGCCCCGTCTAGCTCAATCGTTAAGCCATCCCCGAGCTGCGGAGGGCTTTCCCAAGGAGAAGAGATGTCGATCGTGCGCGTACCGAAGCCGTTGATGGAGTCAGCTCGTACTCCACGCAGGCGATTCACTAACGACTTGAAATCACCGTCTGCACTAGTGGTGAACATCCAGGAATAGTAGACCGGCAGTATCACATCTTGATTGGTTCCCACCGTCCATGCCATCTCGATTGCAGGTCCGGGATCGAGTGGAAGCCCCAAGCCTGCCTGCACTCCAGCACGAGTCGCCGGGACTACACATGCTACATAGTTTGTGTTGGCAGAGAGGCGACGCGGACACAGGAGCCGCGACACAGCTCCATGTCCTGAGGGCGCACGCAACGCCTCCTCTGCCTTGGCAGGATCTTCGACTGTGACCTGGGCGTGGACCCACCCCCATGAATCACTCAAGTCGGGCAACTGCGAATCTGTGACACTAATGCGCGGCAACGGACTGCCATGCTCCAGCTTGGTCTTATCAGCTTCCAGCACCACCAGCACCAGCCACGGGCGCAACCGGTTCTGGGCGTTTGGTTTGGCAGGGGTGAACAGCCAGGGAAGGTCAGGCCGAGCCAACTCCACCTGGACGAGATAATTGTCTTCTACAGACGTTGCGCCTGGCACTGGATCGGTACGAACCACGATCTTCGCATCGAGACCGATCACGGCACCCGGGCCGAGGAGAGGCAATTCCGGCCCGTGAATCGGTGCTTGCAGCGCTTCATCGCGAGCCAGTGTGATGACCGGGCGGAACGTGGCTGGTCCAGGATAGTGGCCAGAGATTGGATCGGTTTCTTCAATGTGGGCGGCAGCGCCCCGACGCACCCAAGATGTGAACAGGCGTATACTCATGCGACAAGCTCCCAACGTTCCACGATTTGTATCTGGCCAGTCCTGCCAACACTTCCGAACTGCGCCTCAGCTGCTTGCCGTGTGTGGGTATAGCCGTCTGGCGATCCGTCAAGAGGTTGATTCACTAACGTACTGGTGCTCGCAGCCGCAACCGGCTGAGTCGCCAGCACCACAACCGGTTGCGTATCAGCAGGCTTCCACAAGCCGGGGCTCGTGTGCACGTCAGTTGTCGCCAGCGACGTTTCAGCCGCAAAATAGACGAAATGACGTACAACAGGAATGCCAAGATTGACCTCTGGAATGAGCACCGTTTCAAAATCGGTGTTGACCGTACGCAATTCGCTATGAATCACATCACCTGGTGTGAGCGTGGCACCCGATGGAAAAGATTCAAACGCCGGACGCGTGAGTTTGTCATCATCGGAAAGATCAAGGAACGGAGCGGCTGGGAACTCATCCATCGTGGCTGCGCCAGGTTGAGGCTGGGCCGCGGCAATCTTCCATGTCTGTGGCGGGATCGAGCGGTTCTGGTATCGAGAGATGCGGATTTCGAGCGGCACAGCCCGCTGGCGGGCAACGACGCGACCCAGAGGATGCAGCAATTTGCCTCCAGCAATCAGCTTTGATGCGGCGCTCGACAATGTCACCATCGCCCGATCATCGACAGGGGGCGCACCAACCCAGGCTGTGTGGTCAGCGAAGGCTGCAGTGAGTATGGGACCAAGGTCGGGTGGTGGAGGCACAGCGGTAGCGGCCGATCCCCAATGAACATCAAAGTCTAGCGACGCGCTGAATAAGAACAACTCCACTTTTCCGGTGCCGTGCGCATGCCAGGGCGCGGGACCTTCGAGTACCAGATCCAAGGTAATCCCCATGAGCGATTCGCCCATCACTTGGACCGCTACCCCCGCCGAGCAATGGATGGCAAACGAAAACGTCGGGTCACACAGAAACAACGCGTCAAAGTCAAACCAGCCGTCGACTCCACACCCAGCAACCTCATAGCAGAGCTCCAGATGACACCCAAACTGAATCGAGTTCGAGGTTACCGCCACATACGCCGAGGAACGCATGCCAGGGAGTTCTGGCGGCGTCATATCGATCTGTATGCGAGCCAGCGCAGGTATACCGGCAGGACGCACATACCGAGGGTGAAACCCCCCGACCGACAGAATAAATACGGCATCATCTCCACCGCGCAGCAGAAACATGAGATCGCCGTGCAAGGGCATGGTGGCAATGCGGGAACCGGCGAGACTCGCGACGATGGATATCGTGGGCACCGGAGAAAGCGTGAAGGTCCCTGAGAGCGTTGCTTGAAGGAGAACGATGGGCGCCAGCGGGTCTGGCAACGCCATGGTCAGCCGACCGATGATGACGATTTGGGCGGGATCCGGTAAATCAAGAACAAGCGCCGCGGAGAGCGTGAGCAAGCGTCCGCCCCACCCGATTTGCAACATCGGTCCAATCACGATGTGACCATTTGCAGCTGGGAAGATGTGGCCGAGTGTCGCAACGATTGCCGGTCCGTGTGACGCCGGGTCAACGGGGAATAAGAGTTGATTGACCGATCCATCAAGGACTGCCGCTTCCAGCGCGTGCCTGTCCAATCGACGGTTGATAGCGACGATGCCGCCGACCCCATTGAGCGAAAAGCCAGAGCTGATCTGAATGCCGGGGAAAGGAAATTGAATCGAGAGGATGGCTGCAAAAGACAGCGCATGGCCCTCAATCGGCAATTGCAGCAACGCAAACGCTTGCACCTCCACGATCGCGAGATCTATACTCAAGAGGCCTGCATACGCTCCAGGGCCGGTGGTCTTCACAAATCCCCCGCCTGGTAAGACAGGGAGACTGAGGTCTAGTCCCAAACCCGACGGAAGAACGGGCTTGACTCCTCCAGGATCGATGCCCAGCCCGCCATCACCGACCGTGATAGGAAACGCGACGCCGAGGCCATCCACCGTAATGTTCAGCGGAATTCCTGGAAGACTTCCGGTTAAGGTGGCTGCGAAACCGAGCTGTACTCCGAGGCCATGCGTCTGGAGATCTACGGTCACGGCTTTGAGATCAATGCCCGGTAGATCGAGATTCGTTGGCAGAACGAGACGTACCCCGCCGCCCTTGAATGCGAACCCCAGGTCTGGACTCGCGTCCAGGTCGAGGTCGAGTGGCATGGACAACGACTCGCCGAGAAGGACTTTGAGGGCGTCCGGATTCAGCGAGAGCTTGGCTTGCGGAAGTGTAGCGGAGAAGGACACAGATGGTTGGCCACCTCCATCAATGATAGTGTTCGCACTCACTGTGACTGATGATAGTTCGATATGCGGTCCATCTGCGGGTCCCAGCAGAAAGCGATCCGCGCCAGGCGCGCATTGGAGTGTCCAGGTAAGACTGACTGGCGCATCAACACCGAGGACCTGAGCAGAGCCCCGTCTGGGAAATTCCAGACGGCCACCAGCACCAGCGTCACCTTGCACAGTCACCGACCAGCCATCGAGGAGGTGTAAAACGGTGGGATCAATCTTGCCAGTGCGGCCAGCGGCGCCTATCTCGAAGGCGATCCCTTGTGCACCTGCACCGGTCAGTGCAGTGACCACGGTGAGAGCGGGCGCACCTGGAACCACGAACGCAAGGGCCAATCCGCGTGGTTGTCCACCGCCAGGGTCGAAGCCATGTAACTGAACAGGAACATGGGGAAGGTTCGGATCAGACGGCAAGAGCGCCTTGAGTCCATTGATGAGTGCTGTGACCCCAGGGTCCGCACCAGCGATCTGATCAGGTCGGAGTGCTTGCAGCAACCGACCATCGAGCGGTGTGCCGGCAAGTCCAGGCTCCGGCTGCAGTTGCGAAAGCACTGCTGTCGCTTGCGTGCGGTAACGATCTAGCAGATCCCATAGGCCATTGCTCACCAGTGTGAAAAGATCCTGGGCTACGCTGCTCAAGCTATTCCTCCACCATGCAACATGTCAGTGACAGTACAAAGGCCAAACTCACAGTGACCGCAGACTATGGCTGAGGCCACTCATTTTCGCAACGGGGGGGAGGATCCTGTTTTCGCGAGGCTCTCGTGCCTGTCATGGTAAACATTGCTAGAGCGTCTGCGGCTAACCAAGGTACGCGAAACGCGGTGACCAAATACCCAAGTAGAAGATGGCTCGCAAGAGGAAACGATTCACACGCAGAGAGAAAAGTCGAACGCAAGTGAGAATATAGTTAATTTTTTATGCCTTCAATATCCGAGAATCACAAGTACACAAAATGTGTTGTATGTTACGATGGTCAGCTCTCACTATTGGTTATTTACGTTTCGGTGGAATTCTGCAGTGTGAGACATGAAGAGAATCTCAAAATGTGGGTAAATCCCCGCGTTTTCCGAAGTTGACATACTGATCACTTATCAAACCTTGTGATCACAGTGAGTATCATTTCGCTCAATCTTGATTTGTACATTCTCATCGAAAACTGTCCCACGTTCGCACGGAACACTGTACCAGAGCGGTCCCTGTGTGGGAGGTCTGCGATTACGGACCTTCCGGCGGTCACGAGTGCATACCTCACGAGCAAATGACTCAACGCTATCCGCTGTGGGGGCAAGTGGTCCACTGTTCGGCGTGATGTTTTGCCCGTGCTCTGCTGGTGTTCTGGTCCATTGCTCGTATCGAATGTACAGCCGCGCTATGCGTGGGCACTGGAGCATCGAGAACCGTCTGCACTGGGTGGTAGATGTGGTGTTTCGCGCAGATGCCCGCCGGGTCTATGATCGGACAACAGCGGAGCCTGTGGCGTTCCTCAATCGCCTGACCGTCTCTCTGTTCCGCGGCGATTCGAGCAACAAGTCGCTGCAGGTGAAACGCACGTGCGCTGGCTGGGCCATTCCCTCCCGCAGGCGACACCGCGGTTTTTCCAGCACTTGAAGTGCCATGACCCTGGCGCCACGCGCCAAAAAGGTTGTGACCACGGGAGAACCCGCACCGCGTGCAGGTTCGTCTGCTCGTATGACAGGTGAGTCAATCGGATGCGAGGCCGGTTAGTGCTCTCGCGCTGCACGTCGCGAGGTGAACCATTGCGACATCGCGTCGTTATCGGGCAGTGTTGGACACCTCTGAATCTGCTGCTCGCGCATAGCTAGGTACCCACCGGTCCAACAGCGTTCTGAGCTGCTCTTGGGTAAAGGGTTTACTGAGATAGTCGTCCATGCCGGCCGCAAGGCAGCGCTGTTGATCCCCACTGAAGGCATTGGCGGTCAGCGCGACGATGGGAGTGTGGCGGGCCGCCCCTTCCTGCTGACGAATGGTCGCGGTTGCAGTTAGTCCATCCATAATCGGCATCTGGCAATCCATCCACACCAGGTCGTAGGGTGTCGTGGCCAGGGCTTCGATCGCTTGCGCCCCATCAGTGGCAACCGCAACCGCGCAGCCGAGGAGTTCGAGCATGCTCCGCGCAACTTCTTGATTGACGGGGTTATCTTCGACCAGCAACACATGCGCACGACAGTGATCAGCGTAAGGGGCCCCTTGCTCCGTCGCGGTGCGAGGAACTGCGGCGATACGACACGGAAGGGTAAACGAAAAGACGGATCCCTGTCCTTCAACACTGTCAACATGCAGCTGCCCTCCCATCAGCGTCACCAGTTGTTCGCTAATGACCAGGCCGAGCCCAGTGCCGCCATACTTACGGGTGGTCGAATCGTCGGCTTGGGTGAAGGCGTGAAAGAGCCGTGCACGGGCGTCCGGTGAGATCCCAATCCCAGTGTCACGAACGGAGAATTGCAAGGTAACCGAACCTGCGTCTTCTGCCATAGGAAGGGAGGGGGTCGCCTGCTGTGTTGCTGCTGTTAGGGGCTGCGGTCTGGCGTCTAGGGTAGTGACTGCGAGGACGATTTGTCCCCGTTCGGTAAACTTAATGGCATTGCCAAGGAGATTGGTGAGGACCTGGCGGAGGCGATAGGGATCGCCCTCGATGGCTGTCGGGACATGCTCATGAACGTGACAGGTGAACCGCAACTGTTTCTTCTGGGCGCGTTCCGCCAACAGGTCCGTCGTTTCATTCACCAGCTGTCGCACCGCAAAGGGAATGTGTTCGAGGTTGAGTTTGCCAGCCTCAATCTTCGAGAAGTCAAGAATGTCGTTGATAATGCTGAGCAGCGAGGTAGCGGACCGATAGGCCGTGTCAGCAAAGCGCTGTTGTTTGTCCGTCAACGGGGTTCCCAATAACAGCTCGGTCATGCCGAGCACGCCATTCATGGGCGTGCGGATTTCATGACTCATGTTGGCGAGGAACAGTGACTTGGCCCGACTCGCTGCCTCAGCTGCGTCTTTGGCGAGTTCCAATTCGCGCTGTGTCTGTTTGCGTTCGGTAATATCCCGCGCATTCAGCACCACTCCGTTCACGGCTGGATGATCGAGAAAACTCTTGCCCAACGCCTCGAAGTCCCGCCAGGTTCCATCTGCAAGCCGGAACCGCGCTTCGCCCTGACCAGTAGATCCGGGCGTCGTAAAACAGTGCGCCAGTCTCTGCAGTGCCAGGGGAGCATCCGCAGGGTGGAGAAACGATGCGAGGGGTTGTCCGAGTAAATCGGTGGCCGCATAGCCTAAACGGTGTTGCACAGAGGGACTGGTATACCGAATGGTCCCCTCACGATTCAGGACCAGAATATAGTCAGCGGCCCCGTCGATGAGCGCACGAAAATACTCCTCACTGTGCTGTAACGCGACCAGGCGGTGCGCAGCAAGCGCCAGGGCACGGGTCCGTAAGCGTTCGTACAACCAGGCAAGCAACGTCACAAACGTGATCAGCCCCACTTGCCCAGTCAGGTGAAACCACGGAATCCAGTCCGACGCCAGCGCTGGGGGGAACGGGAATCCGGTCACTTTGAGGTAGTAGAACGTCACGGTTTCGGCAAGGATCAACCCAGCACAGGCAAGGCTCAAACGCGGACCAACCAAAAAGGCGGCAAGTAACGGGACCGCCGGGTTCCACACCAGCGAAGCGGAGTCGTACCCACCATTGAAGTACGCCATCAATCCTAAGTGCACCAGCAGTTCGAGGCAAAACACCGTGCCCGCGAGGGCGTGAGACCCGGTGCGCGCAAAGATCACAGGGTTCAGCAACACGAGCGGACAGCCAATGGCAAAGATCCACGTGGTGGGACTCCACCCCTGTGTCAAATACACCGGGATCATGAACAGCAAGGCAAAGAGCGCCAAGCCAAAAGAGCTGAGGACTAACAATCGACCCCGCCACACACGATCACGTGCCGTATCGTTGGGAGGAAGCCAGCGGTCCAGCCTGGGGAGCAGACGCCCAATCCCCCGAGGGTACGACCGAGGAGAATCGAGAGAGACGTAGACATGAGCATCAGTCATGAAGATCGGTGTGGGGAACGAACGTCACAACACAGGCAGAGACTGCCCAAGAGAAACCTTCAGAACCGACGGTACACCAGCGCCCCCATTTGCCTCCTTCTGAACACCAGCCACGTGTCAGGCATATCGGGAAGTACGCAATATCCTTAAGAGTCGAGTCGCCACGGAAGACCTGGGAATGCGCGCGCTCGGGAGGGGCAGCGGTCATAGGGTTTCAGCGGTGGTCCCATCGCGGAGAGGGGACACCGCCTCGACACAGTTCCCTGTGGGATCTTTGAGGAACGCAGCATATACTTCACGCGGGGAAGAATTGCGCTTTTGCAAAAAGCTGAAAGTGTAAGGTCAAAAGGGAATCCAATGCCGTGCGATGCGTGGTCTGCGTTTGGGCTAAACACTGGGTGATGGCGGTTGTGAACGCCGCGAAGTCCGCATAATACGTGGAAGAGAGACACTGCTTTTTGACAAATTTCCACACCCGCGCAATCAGGTTGAGGTTGGGGGAATAGGGCGGTAAGAAACATAACTCGATCTGTAAGCTGGCGGCGAGGGTCACAACTTGGGCGCAGCGTTGGGAGCGGGCATTATCCAAGACCACGGTTATGGGGACCGCCGAGGGTGAGCGCGGCGAGCTGGCGCAAGAGGGCACAGACTTCCGTGGCGGTAATGTAGGTATCGTTGGTGACGGTCACGAATTCGTGGCTGATGGCATTAAGGGCACCCAGCACATGGAAGCGTTGCCGTCCGGCGGGAGCTCGGAGAACGTTCGGCGCAGTTCTGGTCACGCCCAGTATGCATGCAGCAACGAACAGGAGACACTTTGAGGGGATCATGCAGAACCACCAGCAGCCACATCGATGCACCCTGAACAATCCCGCTTTGCTCTCTCACAGTGACAAGACGTCCCGACAACAACGACCAAAAGCCGTGTGGCGCTGGAGCTTCCTTCTTGGGCTGAGTCTCATATGCTTTCTCACGTGGTCATGGGCGTGGGCAGAACCAGCGGACGATGGACTCCCCCCTGCTCCTTTACGACAGGAGGAGGAGTGGAGTCTCCATGTGCAGGGTACGGGGATCTATCAAGGTTATCCCAGCTTTCCCGCGCGGTACTCCGGCGCGCATAGCCTCAACCGCCACGCGCAAATTCGCGAAACGGTGACCCTGACTGGATATGTTGGTCGGCGACTCTGGCCAGGCGCGGCCGTATATGTCAACCCAGAATTTTTTCAAGGCTTAGGGTTTAATAACACACTAGGGGTCGCTGGGTTTCCCAATGGGGAGGCCACGAAGGCGGGCAGCGTGCGGCCGAATACGGATATCGCGCGGTACTTTCTGCGGCAAGTGATTGGCTTGGGTGGACCACAGGAATGGATCGCCGCCGACGCGAACCAACTGGCAGGGGACCAAGACATCGCCCGTTTGACCGTGACGGTGGGCAAGCTGGCGGCTTCGGATCTGTTCGATGACAACCAGTATAGTCATGATCCACGGACACAGTTCTGGAACTGGGCGTTATGGGAAGGTAGTGCGTGGGATTTCGCCGCGGATGCGCGTGGCTACACCCAAGGGGTTGTGCTTGAATTGAATCAACCACGCTAGGCCTGCCGGTATGGAGCATTCATGCCACCGCGCAATCAAAACGGGAAGCATTTACCGTTTCACGGTCTGGACTCACTCAGCCACAATCTTGAGCTGGAGGAGCGATACACGCTTTTCACGCGTTCCGGGACGATACGCCTGTTGGCCTTCTACACCCGCGCACGGATGGGGA
>Ga0075024_100000465_pt1 | contig 14769 bp, 15 predicted proteins | sample Str013_2_FD_71389 | JGI IMG/M metagenome (GOLD analysis project Ga0075024, IMG submission 71389) | Freshwater sediment microbial communities in response to fracking from Pennsylvania, USA - Straight Creek_MetaG_SC_2013 | ecosystem: Environmental > Aquatic > Freshwater > Creek > Sediment... | reverse complement strand
GATCCCATCCGCCATCCTCAATCTGCCTCTCGGCGACGCGGCTCGGTTTGCCGGCTTTCTCGAGGTCATGCGCCGGGCGGGCTACGAGGCCATGCGGGCAGCCCTGCTAGATGGCGCCGTGATTGTCCCCATCATCGGCTTGCCGCAGATAACGACCAACGACCCCGACCGCTATGTCGACCAGATTTTCGACGAAGTGCTGAAAACCTTCTCCCGGCCCGATACCCTGACCTGCTCGTTGCAGGATTGGCGCAAGGGACGGCGCGCGGAAATCCAGGAAGTCAACGGCCACGCGATTGACGTGCTGCGCGCCCATGGCGCCGAGGCCCCAGTCAACCAGCGCGTTGTCGAGATGGCCTATCAGATCGAGAGCGGCGAGCTTGCGGCAAGCCCGGAAAACGCGGCGGCGCTCATCGAATGCTTGAAAGTGAAGCGTTGAGGAGAGCCCCATGGCCGAACGAATTTACGGTTCGCATCACATCGGCATCACGGTCCCCAGCATCGAGGAGGGCATTGCGTTCTTCGAGAGGGTGTTCGGTGCCGTGGTTCTGTTCCGCACCGGCCCCTTCGATGTCGATGACGCCTTCATGACCCGGCGGCTCGGGGCGGCACCTGGCACCAAAATCCGCGATCTCGTCTTTCTGCGCTGCGGCGATGGCCCGAGCATCGAACTGTTTGAATACAGCGGCGAGAACTCCAAGGCCCGGCCGCCGCGCGTTTCGGAGGTTGGCGGCATGCATCTGTGCTTCGAGGTCGAGGATGTATTCGCCTCCGCCGCGCGGCTGAAGGCTGAGGGCATCGAACTGCTGGAAGGCCCCAACACCGTGACCGAGGGACCGCTGGCCGGTTTCAATTGGATCTATTTCAACACCCCCTGGGGCCAGGCTTTGGAAATCGCGAGCTTCGACAAGCTCGGCTACGAGAAAGACACCCCGCACCGCGCATGGCGGGCGAAGCCGTAATAAGATGACATTGAGGAGATGAGATCATGAAAGCCGTTCGATTTCACGCCGCCCGCGACATTCGCGTCGAGGATGTGCCCGCCCCATCCGCGCGGCTCGGCGCAACGGACGTGCTGGTCAAGCCGCTGGTCACCGGCATCTGCGGCACCGATCTGCACGAATATATCGCGGGGCCCATCGTCACCCCGGTCAAGCCACACGTCTATACCGGCGCCAGCAACCCGCAGATTCTCGGGCACGAGTTCAGCGCCATCGTCCTCGACAAGGGCGCCGATGTTGACCACGTCAAGGCCGGCGACCGCGTCTCGATCCAGCCGCTAGTCTCGCCGCGCAACGACTATTACGGCCGCCGCGGCCTCTATCACCTCAGCGAAAGCATGGGTTGCGTCGGCCTCTCCTGGCCCTGGGGCGGCATGGGGGAACTGGCCGTGCTCAACGACTACAACGTGGTCCCCGTGCCCAAGGGTGTGAGCGACTTGCAGGCCGCCATGATCGAGCCGGCCGCCGTCGCCGTCTACGCCGTCGATCGCGGCGGCGTTCGGGCGGGCTCGACGGTTCTCATCTCCGGTTGCGGCCCCATCGGCGCCCTGACGCTGCTCGCCGCCAAGGCCGAGGGCGCCAGCCCGATCTTCGTCAGCGAGCCCAATCCGCACCGCTTCGCCAAGGCCAAGGAGTTGGCGCCCGATTGCATCGCGATCAATCCGTTGACGGAGAACTTGCAGCAGATCATCAAGGACCGCACTGATGAGGGCGTCGGCGTTGACGTCGCCATCGAATGTGTCGGCCTGGAAGCCAGCCTCAACGCCTGCGTTGCCGCCGTGCGCCGCCAGGGTCGGGTGGTGCAGACGGGGCTGCATCTGAAGCCCGCCAGCGTCGATGCCATGTTGATGGCCCTGAAGGACATCACGCTTGAGGCGACTTGGTGCTATCCGGTGCAGAGCTGGCCGCGCATCATCCGCATGGTGGAATCCGGCAACTTCCCCATCGAGAAGGTCATCACCGCCCAGATCGCCGCCAACGATGTTGTGCCGCAGGGTTTTGAAGCCTTGCTCGACAAGGGCGGCAAGCATCTCAAGATTCTCGTCAGCCTTTAAGGAGCCATCTCATGCGCGCCCTCATATTTGAAGCCCCCGACAAGCCGGTCATCGTCGATAAGCCAATGCCCGGCATCAAGGATACCGAGGTGCTGATCAAGAGCCGCACCATCGGCATCTGCCATTCCGACTACGAACTGTTGGCCGGCCGCTACATCATCCCGATTTCCTATCCCGTCACACCCGGCCATGAATGGTGCGGCGAAATTGTCGAGGTCGGCAAATCCGTGAAAGGCTTTGCCAACGGCGACCGCGTGGTCGGCGAGTGCGTGGTGCGCACGCCCGAGCGGCTGCATCATTTCGGCTTCTCGATGGATGGAGCGGACCGCGAGTTCTTCAACGTCAACCCCGAATGGCTGCACAAGCTGCCGGACACTGTGGACGACGCCAAGGGCTCGCTCATCGAGCCGTTCACTTGCGGCTTCCACGCCATCAAGCGGCTCGGCGGCACGGACGCCAGCCAGACCGTGGTGATCTCGGGCGGCGGCACCATTGGCCTGGTATCAGCCGCCGCCGCCATTGGCATGGGCGCGCGGACGATCGTGGTCGATCCCATCGCGCGCCGCCGGGAGATCGCGCTGAAGCTCGGCTGCACCGATGCGGTTGATCCGTCCAAGGGCGATGCAGCGGCGCAGATCAAGGAACTGACCCACGGAAAAATGGCCGATCTGGTGGTCGAGGCCGCCGGTCACGACGCCTCGCTCGCCAGCGCGCTCGATTATGTGGGCCAGGACGGGCGCGTCGCCATGGTGGGCATTAACATCGGGAAGAAATTCCCGGTCGCGCTCGGTCAGATCATGATGAAGAACCTGACCGTGAAGGGCTCGATCGGTTCGCCCGGCGTGTGGCCCGCCGCCATCCGCTTTCTGGAGCGCACCAAGCTCGACCTGTCGCCCATCCAGACCCACCGCTTTCCGCTCGAAAAGGCTGTCGAAGCCTTCGCGCTCGGTGCCGACGCTACAAAGTGCATCAAGGTCACACTCACCACCGGGGCTCACTGATCATGGCCTATCGCGCACTCATCGCCGGCGTTTCCGGCATTGTTGGCCGGCACCTGGCAGAGCACCTGCTTGACACGCCTGGATGGGAGGTCACCGGACTGTCGCGCCACGCCCACGACCTGCCCAAAGGCGTCCAGCACATCGCGGCCGACCTCACCGATGCCGCCGGCGTCAAGGCGGCACTGAAGGGCGTCAACGCCAGCCACGTCTTCATCACCACCTGGTTGCGCCAGGCGACCGAGGCCGAGAACATCAGGGTCAATGGCGGCATGGTGGCCAACCTGCTGGATGCGCTGGCGGATCAAAAGCCTCAGCATGTCGCGCTGGTCACCGGCCTCAAGCACTATCTCGGGCCGTTCGAGGCCTATGCCAAGGCCAAGCCGGTCACGCCCTTCCGCGAGGAGCAGGCGCGGCTGCCCTACGAGAATTTCTACTACGAGCAGGAAGACGTGGTCTTCGATCGCGCCAAGCGCATGGGCTTCACCTGGACCGTACATCGTCCGCACACACTCATCGGCTATGCGGTGGGCAACGCCATGAACATGGCCGCGACTTTGGGCGCCTACGCCGCAATCTGCAAGGAGACCGGCAAGCCCTTCGTGTTCCCCGGCTCGCCGGAACAGTTCACGGCCTGCGTCGACATCACCGACGGCCGCGTGCTCGCCAAGCAGCTGGCCTGGGCCGCGACGACGCCAGCCGCCGCCAACCAGGCGCTCAATATCACCAACGGCGAAATCTTCCGGTGGAACTGGATGTGGCCCAAGCTCGCCGCCAATCTCGGCGTGCCCGCCGCCGCCTATCCAGGCAAGCCAGTTCCGCTCGCCGAAAGCATGGCCGGCATGGAGCCCACCTGGGACAAGATCGCCGCCGCCAAGGGCCTTCAGCGGAACAGTCTCAACACCGTCGCCTCCTGGTGGCATTCCGACGCCGACCTTGGCCGCACCATCGAGAACTTCACCGACATGACCAAGGCCCGCGACCTCGGGTTCCTGGCCTATCAGAACTCGGTGCGCTCGTTCACTGATGCCTTCGATAGGCTGCGGGCGAACAAGATCATACCGTGAGCCCGGACGTTCCGGGCTACTGAACCCGTAGCGGGAGCAAAAAGCTGTCGCCAAGTACGTCGAGCCCGGCGTTGAGTATCGTTCCGGAAGCTAACAGCTCAGGCATTCGGACGGCGGCGCAACACAGGCGATCCAGCACACTGGCGGCCGCAGCATCCCTCGTCTTAGGTCCGGCTGCTTACGTCGTCTGGGCATTCAGCGGAAACGCGCAATTGGGCGCCGGCTACGGCACAAGCAACCGCCGTTTTGCATGGGGAAACGGGCGCAAGGTATCGGCACCGGGATGCCGGTCGCGCGATGGCAGCGAAACGGGTTGCGGCCGTCCCGTGCGCGCGGCCTCTTCCAGTGCGCGCATGATCGCGACATCGGCCAATCCGTCCTCGCCGTCCGCTTCGGGGCGCACGCGATTCAGGATGCAGTCAGAGAAATAGGCCGTCTGGCCACTGAAGTTGTCGACGTGCGGAAAGTCCTGTTCCGTTGACTTCCCGTCAACGGTCAAGACCAACCGTCTCGCCGTTTCGAAGCGGTAGCCAGGCGAGGCCTCGAGCGTGCCTTTGCTGCCGTGGACGGTATAGAACTCAGCCATATCAGCACCGAAACTGACAAGGAAGTTGGCCATCCGCCCGCCGGGAAAACGCAGGGTGGCGGCGAAGGTCTCCTCGATCTCGGCAAAGCGCGGGTCGTTGCCGCCGCGCCCAGTCATGGCCATCACCTCAACAGGCTCGCTGGCGAACAAATGGCGCGCGGCGTTGATGCAATAAACGCCGAGGTCTTGAAGCGGGCCGCCCCAATGCGCGGCCTGTAGCCGGTGATTGCGTGGGTCGGACTGGAACGAGAATACAGACGAGAACATGCGCGGCTCGCCGATCGCGCCCGAGCGCACCAATTCCATCGCGGCGATGGTGCCCGGCTCGGTGTGCAGCCGGTAGGCAGTCATGAGCCAGACGCCGGCTTTGCCGGCAGCCGCGATCATGGCTTCGCATTCGGCAACCGTGACGGCCAGCGGCTTTTCGACCAGCGCGTGCACGCCAGCCCGGGCGGCGCGAATGGCATAGTCGGCGTGCTGAGAGTTCGGCAAGGCGATATAGACGGCGTCGACTGTGCCTGATGCGAGCATGGCGTCATACTGGTCGTAGCTGTAGACGGCCGGCACGGCATGGAAATCGGCCAGCGCCTTGGCCCTTTCGAGGTTCCCGGACACGATTGCGGCGATCTCGGAATTGCCGGTCTGGGCGACTCCCGGCATGAACGCCTCTTGCGAAATCCAACCGGCGCCAACGACGGCATATCTGATCTTCTTCATGAAACGCCCCTTTTGCGCATTGGGAAGTCATAAAGTCGGATTGGCAATCGTGGCAATTGATCCGGCCGAAATGATCAAGGCGGCAGAACTTGCGCTCCGCCGCCTCGTTCGTTCGTCACAAGACCGTCAGCTCACTTGCCGATGCAGGTGGCGACGTTCTCGGGCGTGCAGACGTCGAGGCCCGTATAGGTCGGGTCCTTCGGATTGCCCTTGCCTTCCTTGATGGCAAGCAGCGCCTGCATGGACTTGTAGCCCATCTCGAACGGACGCTGGCCAACCTGGCCCAGGCTCAGGCCTTCCTTCATCTGGTCGAGCTGAACGGGCAGGGTGTCGGCGACGACGAGGGCGAGCGCCTTCGAAGCGATCTTGTCCTTGTACTTAGCGACGGCGGCGCGGTTGGCGTCGGGGATGAACTGCGGGAAGCCGCCGGTCGGGATGAAGGCATCGAGATTGGGGTTCTTGGCCATGATGTCTTCGAACTGCTGCACCGAGCGCGGGAAGTCGTCGTCGGTATAGAGCGGGCATCCGTCGATCTCCTTCCAGCCGTTCTGGCCGGTCAGGCGTTCGCCCGGAGACTTCTCGGAGGCCTTGCCAGCGAGCGTATCTCGGATGCCCTGCATGCGCTCATTGTGGTTGGCCGCAGCCGCGCCGCCCGACTGGATGCAGACCGTGCCGCCCTTGGGCTTGATGGCCATGGCGAGCTTGGCGAGGTTGACGCCGATTTCGTAGTTGTGCGTGCCGATATAGGCGATGCGCAAACCCTTGCTGTCGGGCAGCAGATCCGAATCCCAGGTTGTCATGGGAATGCCAGCGTCCTTGGCGGCCTGCGCGGCAACGGCCATGGCTGCGGCGTTCGACGGTGAGACGGCGATGCCGTCGACCTTCTTGGCCACGAGGTCCTGGACGATAGCGACTTCTTCGTCGCCGCCGCCGTGCTCGCCGGGGCCGATATAGACGCATTCGAAGGCGCCGTTCGATTCCGCTTCTGCCTTCTTGCAGCCGTCACGGGCCTGGTCGAAGAAGGGGTTGTTCATGTTCTTGGGCACCAGCGCGAACTTGTACTTCGCAGCGTCGGCCACGCCAGCCGTCAGGCTGGCGGCCAGCAATGCGCCGGCGGCCGTCAAAAGCATCGTCCTCATTGTCGTCATCCTCCAGTTGCTTCACAAAATCCGCCGATTGATACCGGTCGGGAACTTCTAACGCTGCCGCTTGGGCAGGATCTGATCGATCCAGGCCTTGATGAGCGGCTTGCCGCCGCTCTGCATGCCAAGCAACACCGCCAGAATGATGAAGGAGCCGACGAACGCTCCTTGCCAATTGGAATCGACGCCCGCCATCAGAAGCGCATTGCGGATGACCTCAAGCAGTGCCGAGCCAACGACAGCGCCGAAGGCCGTGCCGTAGCCGCCGGCCAGCACCGTGCCACCGATGATGGTGCCCGCGATGACGCGCAGCTCGTAGGACTGTCCCATGGCGTTGATGGCCGAGCCCTGGTAGCCGAGCAGCAACAGCGCCGCGACCGAGGTGCAAAAGGCAGAGAAGACGTAGGCGAGGAACTTGATGAGGTCGACAGGCACGCCGGTCAGACGCGCCGCCTGCTCGTTGCCGCCGATCGAATACAGATGCCGCCCGATCGGCTTATAGTTGAGCGCATAGCCCAGCAGCAGCGCCATCAGCACCATGGCCCAGAAGTGGGACGAGAGCTCGGGCATCCAATCGGGCGCCCAGCCGGCTGGCGCGTGCAGCGGCCACTTGGCCTGGCCGATGGCCTTCACAATCGGCGCGTCAGGCCCAAATTGATAGAGCATCTGGTTGCCCGAGAAGACCACGGCCAGTGAGCGGGCGATCGAGAGCATCCCAAGCGTCACGACAAACGAGGACATGCCGACATAGGCGATCAGATAGCCATTGATTGCGCCGCACACGAGCCCGGCCATCAGGCCCATGGGAAAGGCGATGTACCAGGGATAGTGCCAGGTCAGGAACAGGCCGGCCACGATCACCACCAGGCCGACCACCGAACCGATAGAAAGGTCGATGCCGCCGGTGATGATGACCACCGTCATGCCGAGCGCCATGATGGCGAAGGGCGCGAAATTGCGGGTCATATTGGAGAGATTGGCGGCGCTGCGGAAGGCCGGCTCCTGGTAGGCCATGTAGGCGTAGAGCAGCGTCAGCGCGATCGTCACCCAGAAGGCCTGGGCAGCGATCAACCGGGCCCACAGGCCCTGCTCTTTGAGGCCCGTCACCTCGCCGATAGCGGCGTGGCCGGTTTCCGCCACGGCGGCCGGTTTGATGTCAAGCTGCACGGATCGCCCCCGTAATCAGACCGGTGATCTCCTCCGGCGACGTCTTGGACGTATGCTTGTCGGCAACCTTGGAGCCGCGGCGCATGACGATGATACGGTCACTGACGGCGAACACGTCGGGCATGCGGTGGCTGATCAGCATGACGGCGACACCCTGCGCGCGCATGCGCCGGATCAGCTCCAGCACCTCGGCCACCTGGCGCACCGAGATGGCGGCGGTCGGCTCGTCCATCAGCACCAGCTTGGCGTTGGAGAGCCGCGTGCGCGCGATGGCGACTGCCTGGCGCTGCCCGCCCGACATTTTCTTTACGAGGTCGCGCGGCCGGGTCTCGGACTTCAGCTCGGCGAACAGATCGGCGGAGCGGTCAATCATGGCCTGCTTGTCCAGCGTGTCAAACGGCCAAGTGCCCTTGCGGATCTCGCGACCGAGAAACACATTTTCGGCGGCAGTCAGGTTATCCGCGAGCGCCAGATCCTGGTACACGACCTCGATGCCCTTTGCGCGCGCCTCGACCGGACGCTGAAAATGGCAGACTTCGCCGGCGACCTTGATTTCGCCCTCGCTCGGCGGAAAATTGCCCGCGATCAGCTTCACCATGGTCGATTTGCCGGCGCCGTTATCGCCCATCAGGCCCACGACTTCGCCCGGCTCAACCGAAAAATTCATGCCGGCAACCGCTTGAATGGCGCCGAAATTCTTGGCGACACTGCTGACTTCCAACAAGGGCATAAACGTTACTCCCTGGCCACTGGCTCTGGCGGCCAGTTGACCTCAACTTAGCGAAGGCTGTCCATACGCTTGACCGGCACGGGCGGTTTTTTTTCGTGCTTTGAGTTATCGTTGAAGGGCCGGCCGAGACCAGATCGCCATACGGCCCGGCATTGGTACGCTATGACCAGCAGAGTGACACACGAAACATCCTCTTCTGTCAATAAAAACTGCTTGATCACGGTGTTTGCAATTTTCGATGCGGATGTTGACTTGGCTGTCGTGGAATTGCCGCGTGCTTGCGCAGGGCGATGTCACGCGATCTCCGCCACACGAACGAGGCGGCCTTCGCGCAGCGATTTGTAGGCGGCCTCGGCCAGCACGAGCGCCTGCCGTCCGTCGTCAAAGCCGGGCGAGGCGGGCTTGCCGGTCTCCACGGCATCGACGAAGGCGTCGATTTCGGCCATGAATGCCTCGTTGTAGCGTTCCAGGAAGAAAAGCAGGTAGGGCTCGGACACCTCGGTTTGCCTTGCCCCGAACCGCCTCAATTCGTGCGGCCTACGGTTGCCGGAAATGACCATCCCGGTCTGGCCCACAAGTTCCACCCGCTGGTCATATCCGTAGACGGCGCAACGGGTGTTGTTGATATGGCACTGTTTGCCGCTGGCCGTCCGCAGGATGAACATCGCCGTGTCCACCTCGGACAGCTCCTTGCCAAGCGCCGGATCGTTCAAGGCGCCGGCGATGGCGGCCACCTCCACGGGCTCTTCGCCCAGCATGAAGCGGGCTAGGTCGAAATCATGGATTGTCATGTCACGGAACAGTCCGCCCGCCTGGGTGAGGTAGCCCTTGGATGGCAGCGCGGGATCGCGCGAGGTGATGATGACCTGGTGCAGCGTCCCGATCTCGCCGGCCAGCACGGCGTCGCGCGCGGCGCGGTGGCCAGGGTCGAACCGGCGGTTGAAACCGATCTGTATCGCGACCTTCGATCCCGCGATGCGCTGGCGGCAGAGATCGACGCGCTTCAAGTCGAGGTCGATGGGCTTTTCGCACAGCACGGCCTTGCCCGCTGCAACCACTATCTCGATATAGCCGGCATGTGTGGGTGTCGCCGTCGCGATCAGAACGGCGTCGACGTCAGGTGATCCAAACACCTCCTGTGGTGATCTGGCGGACTTGGCTCCCTCACGCTTCGCGACTTCGACAGCGGCGGCAGGATCGATATCGTAGACCAAGGCCAGCGACGTGCGGGGATGCCGCGCAACATTGGCAGCGTGCATCCGGCCGATCCGGCCGCATCCGAGTACCGCAAATCGCAGCATGTTTGTAACTTCCCCAATGCCGGCGTGATGGTGGCAAATCGTTTGCAATTTTTATTGCGGTCAGACAAATTGTCAATAAACATTTCTGCGGTGGTGCGCGTGCCGAGACTGGCACGGCGATCAGATAGAGGACCAGGACATGAACCGGATTGACGGAAAGATCGCCATTGTGACCGGCGGAACCCAGGGCCTGGGCGCGGCCGTTGCGAGGCAACTGGCCGAGGCGGGGGCCAGCGGGATCGTCATCTGTGGGCGGACGGTGGCGAACGGCGAGGCGGTCGCAGCCGGCATCGCCAAGGCCACGGGCTGCAAGGTCACGTTCACCGCCGCCGATCTCGCCGTGGTCGAGGACTGCCGCGCTGTCGCCGCCGCCGCCGACAGGACCTTCGGGCGCATCGACATACTCGTCAATGCCGCCGGCATCACCGACCGCGGCAACATCCTCGACACCAGCCCCGAACTGTTCGACCGCATGTTCGCGATCAACACGCGCGGCCCCTTCTTCCTGATGCAGGAGGCCATCCGCCGCATGATCCGTGACGGGATCGAAGGCGCGATCGTCAACATCGGCTCGACCTCGGAACTGGCGGGGCAGCCCTTCATTTCCACCTACTGCGCCTCCAAAAGCGCGCTGGCGACCTTCACGCGCAACACCGCCTTCGCGGTGATGCGCAACCGCATCCGGGTGAACCAGCTCAACATCGGCTGGATGGCCTCGGACGGAGAGGACCGCACTCAGCGCGAATACCACGGCGCACCGGCCAACTGGCTGGAGGACGTGGCCAGGCAGCAGCCCTTCGGGCGGTTGCTGTCGCCGGAGGAAGTGGCGCGGGCGGTGAATTATCTGGTGTCGGCCGATGCCGGGATGATGACGGGAGCGGTGATCAACTTCGATCAGTCAGTGTGGGGTGCGTATCCGTTTGCGCCGCCGGCGCCGGAGGGGAAGATGACGGTGGGATAGGGCGCAGCATTGCAATCAATGATCGCACTATGGTATGTTCTTTGCTCAAAGCAAGGAACTCGCCATGGCCAGCATGACCATCCGCAACATAGATGACGACTTAAAGGAGCGCCTGCGTGTGCGCGCGGCCCGTCAGGGGCATTCCATGGAAGCAGAGGCCCGCCGGATCCTCCAGCAGGCGGTCGGCGGTGCGACCGGGCCGGAACTCTTGAAACTGTCGAGGCGGCTGTTTGCGGGGGCTCAGGGCGTGGACCTCGATCTGCCCAGCCGAGCCGATGATCGCGCGCCGCCCGATTTCGCCAAGCGCCGGGGATGATTGTCCTCGATACCAATGTTGTCTCCGAGCTGATGAAGCCCACGCCCGACGCCGCCGTCGCCAACTGGCTGGCGCGCCTGACGGACCCGGCCTTAGCGACAACTGCGGTGACAGTCTCCGAGATCGCCTACGGACTGCACCGGCTGCCGGCCGGGCGCAGGAGACAAGGCTTGACGGACCGCTTCGCCGCCTTCGTTGGCGGTACTGGCGGCTTGCCGGTGCTCGACCTCACCGAGGCCGTCGGCCGTGAATTAATCTCAAGCCATTGTTCTGGCTTGATGATTGACGCGAAAAGTTGCGACTGAGTTGCAAGATTTCCACGGTCTACCCGGGATTTTCTTGCAAATGGCGATAGGGGTTTTCTTTCGGAACGAACCGTGATTCCGTCGGCGCACCAGGCAGACGGAGGCAAGGATGCGGCCACGCGAGCAATCCAGAGGGCAAGACGATCTTTTCCGGTCGCGGCTCGACCAGATCATCGACATGAAGCATGAGCTGGTCCGGCTCGGCCGCCTGATCGATTGGGAGCTGATCGGCAGGAAACTTGGTGAAGTCTATACGGACGCTCCCGGTCAACCGCCCTTGCCGACCCGGCTGATGGCTGGGCTCGCCATCCTCAAGCACATGCACAATCTGTCCGACGAGGAACTGGTCCGCCGCTGGGTCGAGAACCCGTATTTCCAGCACGTCTGCGGCGAGGAGCACTTTTGCCACAAGGCGCCGTTCGACCGCTCCTCGATCACGCGCTGGCGGCACAGAATGGGTGCCGAGCGGCTTGAGGTGCTTTTGCAGGAAAGCCTGGCTGTCGCGCTCAAGACCCACGCGGTCGAGGTCAAGGACCTGTCAAAAATCATCGTCGACACCACGGTGCAGGAAAAGGCGATCACCTTCCCGACCGACGCCAAACTATTGAACCGGGCGCGCGAGAAGCTGGTCAAGCTCGCCAAGAAGCATGGGCTCAAGCTGCGCCAGGGGTACCCGAAGGTCGGCAAGCTGGCGCTGATCAAGCACCAGCGTTATGCGCACGCCAAGCAGTTCAAACGCGCGCGCCGCGAGTTGCGCCGCCTCAAGACGTTCCTGGGGCGGGTGATGCGCGACATCGAGCGCCAGATCAAGAAACGCCCGCAGCTCAACGAAATTTTTCGCGCCAAGCCATACCTGGCCGGCCGCGTGCACAGCCAAGAACGCGGCCAGCGCGGCGCCAAAGTCTATTCGCTGCACGCGCCCGAAGTCGAATGCATCGGCAAGGGCAAGGCTCACAAGCCTTATGAGTTCGGCGTCAAGGTGAGCATCGCAACGCCGATTGCGCAATCGGCTGGCGGTCAGTTCGTGCTGGCGGCCAAGGCGCTGCCGGGCAGCCCTTATGATGGGCACACGCTGACAACCGTCATTCCGCATGTCGAGAAGATTGTGGGCAACCAGATCAAGCGGATCGTCGCCGACAAGGGCTATCGCGGTCACGGCGCGCCGGCGCCCTACGATATGCGCGTGTTCGTGACTGAGCAGAGGCGGGGTGTCACCAAAGCCATCAAGCGCGAACTCAAGCGCCGCGCCGCCGTCGAGCCGGTCATCGGCCACATGAAAAACGAGCATCGGATGGATCGCAACTATCTCATCGGCAGCCACGGCGATGCGACAAACGCCGTGCTCGCCGCCGTCGGCTACAACTTCGCCCGCCTCCTGACTTGGCTGAGGGCGATTTGGCGCGCCTTGTTGCTGCTGGTGCTATCGGCGGCATTCGTGAAAGATCGGGCAGGTCAGGCAGCGCCGTCCGTGAGCGCCGCTTGACGATGCGGTACTTCACGGCCGACGAGGCCGCCGGACTGCGGGCCGGCGAGCTGCGGGCGCTTCGGGAGGCAGCCGGACTGGCGTCGCAGCCGTCCGACATGTTCATTGCCGGTATCGCCGCCGTGGCCGGAGCCGCCCTGGCGACCCGCAACGTGAAGGATTTTTCCGGCTTGCCGGTCAGTCTTGTTGATCCTTGGCGGTTGTGATGCCGCCGGGGCAAGAAATAGGGGAGCAGCCCCTATCTCACCGCCCCACCGTTCACCACCAACCGCCAATCAATCGTTCCCGCGAAAAAATCGAGGATATTCCGCACCGAGGCCACGCTCATCCTTGCGGCGCATTCGCGCGTCAGCCCGGCGGAGTGGGGGCTGATGGTCACGCGCGGGTTGTGCAGCAGCGGATGATCCTTGCCCGGCGGTTCCTGCGCCAGGACATCGAGTGCCGCCGCGCCCAGCCGTTGCGCGCGCAAAGCCTCGTCCAGGGCGGCCTCGTCGATCAGTTCGCCGCGCGCGGCGTTGACCACGATGGCCGTTGGCTTCATCAGGGCGAGTTCGTGGGCCGTGAGGAGCGGACCGTCGGGCGAGGCGGGAGCGTGCAGGGAGATGTAATCGGCCCGCGCGTAGGCGGCATTGGGATCGGTCGCCGCCGCGACGCCGGCCTCGGCCAGGTCGCGCGGCTCGGCATAGGGATCGTGGGCCATCACGCTCATGCCGAACGCCTGGGCGAGGTGTGCGACGCGCCGCCCGATGCGCCCGAACCCGATCAGCAGCAGCGTCTTGCCGTCGAGTTCGCTGGTCGCGAACTGGTTGCGGACCTGCCAGTTGCCGCTGCGGCTGGCGCTGTCGTGCGCCACAGTGTTGCGCGCGGCGGCCAGCATCAACATGAGTGTGTGCTCTGCGACGGCGCGCGAATTCACGTCACCGACGATGGCCAGGGGAATTCGGCGTGCGTTGAGCGCCGCGACATCCACTGCGTCGTAGCCGACACCATGGCGCGAAACGATTTTTAGGCGCGTGGCGCTGGAGATGACCGAGGCGGGCATAGGCTGTGTCCGGATCAGTACCGCATCGGCCTTGCCCACCAGCGGCGCGTAGGATTCAAGGGAGACCTCGTCGACCAGATCGAACGTGATTCCGGGCGTGGAATTCAGCAGGTCGATGCCATCCTCGTGGACCTTTCCGGCGACCAGAATATGCGGCATGTCAGTATCCAGCTTTCCCGGAGGATTGATCCGGCGTCACCGCTTCGCCGATCAGCTTGCGCGCCGCCGTGACGGATGCCTGCGCCGCCCCCGCCAGCAAGCGCACATCGTTGGAGATCGTCACCAGATCGAAACCCCAACCCACAACCTTGGCCGCATAGTCCGGCGTGCCGCAGTGGATCGCGGCGCGGATACCGGCCTTGTGCGCAGCCTTAAGCACAGACTGGATCGCCTCCACCATTTCGGGCTCCTGGCGGTCGAAGCCGGTCGGGTACTTGCGGCCGGTCAGACCCAGCGTCAGGTCGGCGGGACCGATGTAGACGCCATCCAGGCCCTTGGTCGCGACAATGGCGTCGAGGTTCTTCATGGCCTCGGCGGTTTCGATCATGGCCAGGCACAACACCTCCTGGTCCGCTTGCTGACCGTAATCGGCGCCGGCCGAGAACGTGACGCGGGTCGGGCCGAAGGAGCGCACACCGTTGGGCGGATAGCGCATGTACGATACCAGCCGCGCCGCCTCCTGGGCGGTATTGATCATCGGGCAGATGATGCCATAGGCGCCGGCGTCGAGAGCTTTCATGATGTCGCCGGGATCGAGCCAGGGCGCGCGCACCATCGGTGTCACGCCGCTGGCGCGCATGGCTTGCAGCATGGCGGCCGCCGCTTCGTAGCCGACAAAGCCGTGCTGGAGGTCGATGGTCAGCGAGTCATAGCCCTGAGCGGCCATGATCTCGGCGAC
>Ga0075024_100000462_pt1 | contig 14786 bp, 9 predicted proteins | sample Str013_2_FD_71389 | JGI IMG/M metagenome (GOLD analysis project Ga0075024, IMG submission 71389) | Freshwater sediment microbial communities in response to fracking from Pennsylvania, USA - Straight Creek_MetaG_SC_2013 | ecosystem: Environmental > Aquatic > Freshwater > Creek > Sediment... | reverse complement strand
GCGTCATGCCGCGCGCCATCTCTTCCATCGGTACGCCGGCCAGGTTCAGTGCGGTGCGCTGCCCGGCAATGGCCTGTTCCGCCGGAGCACTGTGGACCTGCACGCCGCGTACACGCGCACGTTGCCGGGATGGGAAAATTTCAACTTCTTCCTCTTTTTTGATTTTGCCGGCGATTAGTGTGCCGGTGATGACCGTGCCAAAGCCTTTCATCACGAAAACGCGGTCAATGGGCAAGCGCAGAAGGGCTTCGGTGTCGCGCGCCGGAACGTCCACGGCCAGCCGCGCGATTTCGCGTTTCAACTCGTCGAGTCCGGCGCCGGTGAGGCTGCTAACGGCAACAATGGGCGACTTGCTCGTATCCAGAAAAGACCCGCGCACAAAATCTTCCACTTCCAGCTTGACCACGTTCAGAGTTTCTTCGTCCACCACGTCGCTCTTGGTGATGACGGTGATGCCGCGCGGGATGGAAAGCAGCCGGCAGATTTCAAAATGCTCGCGCGTCTGGGGCTTGATGGATTCGTCGGCGGCAATCACCAGCAGGACCAGGTCAATTCCGCCGACACCGGCCAGCATGTTGCGGACAAAACGTTCGTGGCCGGGGACGTCAATGAAACCAAGCTTAAGCTTGGTTTCGTCTCTGTCGCTTCGCTCCAAGCCGCTTGCAATTCTCGTCGCCTTGAGCTTGTCCTGCTCCTGTTCCAGGCGGCTCGGCGCGTGATCGGCCTCGCCGCTTTGTTTTCCTTCGTCCCGGCCGCTCCGCTCCAAACCGCCTGGGATGGAAAGTTCCAGGTGGGCGAAGCCGAGATCAATGGTGATCCCGCGGCGCTTTTCTTCTTCCAGACGGTCGGCGTCGATGCCGGTGAGTGCCTTGACCAGCGACGTTTTGCCGTGGTCAATGTGTCCGGCGGTGCCGATGATGATGGATTTCATGCCGAAAACAGTGTAATAGATCGAAAGCGGTGTTCATTTGCCTGAGCCAGTCACCGGTGCCGCTGCCGCTTGCACGCGCGATTGAAAATACGCGTCGTAGAAATCCAGTCCGGCTTTGTTGATCTGCTCGCGGACGGCGATCTTGTCGCCTAACTCAAACGAATTGTCTTTTCCCGGATCGAAGGCCGGCCACTCCGGCAAGCCTTTTCCGTTGGGATTGCCCGTGGCGGCGAAGTTCACCCAATAACTGGACATGGTCTCGCTCAGCTTGTGGTCGGCGTCTTCCCAGGGGAACGGCCATTCAAAGTTTCCGAAGACATAAGGAATCTCAGCGGCGTGAAAGGCGCGCAGCCGGGCGCTTTGGCGTCCTGGTGGACGCCGCGAGAAATAGTAGCGGTACACGGCATGGTGTCCGGTCTTGAGCTGCATGCGGGCCCACGTGCGCATCTCCCAGCCAAAGGTCTGGTCGCGCAGGCTGGCCGCGAACGATGCCCGGATTTCGTCGTCGGAACCCGCTGGATAGATCTTGAGGAATTGATCGGCCATCGCGCCAAAACGCTGGCGCACACCGCCCACAAAAAGCTCGGTCGTGAGCGTTCCTGGGGGCGGAGTGAAGATGCTGCCTTCGTCCGCGTTGCTGCCTACCAGCAGCGGGACGTCATTCTGTTTGCCCTGGCTATATGTGGTGAAAATGTCCTGGGGCAGGAACCAGCCGTCTGCGTTGGCGCGGATGTTCTCCGGATTGCCTTTGATCAGTTCTTCCGCGGACTTGGCGCGCAGGGCCTTGATGAGGTCTTTGCCGGTCGGCTGAACTGGGACGGCTGAGCTTGAAGCTGCAGAGCCCGACGCCGGGCTGGTTTGCGGGCCTAGCGCCGGGATAGTCCCTCCGGCGGTTTGCGCAAGCAAAGCCGCAATGCGCTCGCCTTCCTTCTCGGCCTTTTCTTTGGTCTGGAGCAGACCAAACAAGCCGCCGCTTTCGCCGATGGCGCGGTCAAACAGTCCCTTGGCCAGCGGGCTGGCCATCAAGCCGCTCACGGACCATGATCCCGCGGACTCGCCAAAGATCGTCACGCGATTTGGGTCGCCGCCAAAAGCAGCAATGTTTTTCTTGACCCAGCGCAGGGCGGCTACGGCGTCCAGCAGTCCGTAGTTGCCGGATGAATGGTGTTCGGATTCGGCGCTGAGTTCCGGATGCGCCAAAAATCCGAGCACACCCAGGCGGTAGTTGATCGAGACCAGGACCACGCCTTTTTTGGCAAAATTTTCGCCGTCATAGGAAGGTGTGGTGCTGGCGCCCCGTGACCAGGCTCCGCCGTGGATCCATACCATGACCGGCAGGCGATCGGTGGCGGCTTTAGCCGGCGTCCAGACGTTCAGATGGAGACAATCTTCGCTCAGGCTGGAGATTTCATTCTGGAAGATGGCGGCCGCCGGAGGATACGGCGTCTGCCAGCACGTAGGCCCAAACTTGGTCGCATCGCGCACGCCTTGCCAGGCCGCCGGAGGCTGCGGCGCTCGCCAGCGGAGATCACCTACGGGCGGCGCGGCGTACGGGATGCCACGATAGACGCGGATGCTGGGCGTCTTGCCTGAGGTTCCGGCAAGCAGGCCTTGTTCCACACGGACGGGATCGGTGGCCGAAACCTTGTCTTCCGACGAGTTGGAGATTGGTGATCCTGACATTTCTGTGTTCAGTGCCATAAGGAGAACCGCCGCGAACGCAAGTTTCATGGACCTTCTCTTTGGGGGCTGCTAAATGAAAGGCGAGCATTCTTACATTAGAGAGGATGCCGGAGCAAGGCGGGGCCGTTTTTCGCTTGACATTCGCCTTTATTCATGATAGTATAACATGCTTATTTACAACGATTTGCGGCGTTTTTGGTGTTGAGTATGGGCGCAATTCAATGAAACCCGCGCCAATTTGGGATATGTCGTGTAAGTCCTTTAGATATTGGGATAACCACATATGGGGTGGGGGGAGTTCCCTCACTTCGTTTCGGGATTTCGCCTGCGGGCTCGGACGCCCGCAACACGGCTCAACTTGGGATGCAGAGGGGGGCCGCGCGAAAGCGCGGCATCAGGTGATCGCCGAGATCGCGCGGAATTCGCTCGGGAACGGAAAAGGCAGAACCCGCAGCCGGGGGCGGCTGCGCCACACGAGTACCGCTCGGGATGAGTTCGCTAAGTCGTTTAGATCTTGGGATGAACAGGGAGGGGAGCCAAAGATCGGGTGATCGGGACATCGGGTGATCTGGTGATCGGGAAAGCAAAATCCCAAGAGCCGCAGGCGAGGGCGCCTGCGCTCCACAATTCTGAACATTAAAACATGCGAGAATAGACCAATAGCCATGGCAACCACGCATCTCCCCGCGATTACTCCTGAAGTTGTTGAAGAGCACGGCATCACGCCGGAAGAATATGAACGGATCAAGAGCGCGCTGGGCCGCGAGCCGTCGCTCACCGAGCTGGGCATCTTCAGCGTGATGTGGAGCGAGCACTGCTCGTATAAATCCTCGCGCGTGCACCTGAAGCGCCTTCCCACTCGTAGCAAGCTGGTGGTACAGGGGCCGGGAGAGAACGCCGGCATCATTGACATTGGAGACGGCTGGGCCTGCGCCTTCAAGATCGAGTCCCACAACCATCCCTCGTTTATTGAGCCATTTCAGGGAGCGGCGACGGGCGTCGGCGGAATTCTGCGGGATATTTTCACCATGGGAGCGCGTCCGCTGGCGGTAATGGATTCGTTGAGATTCGGCCCGATAAAAGCGAACTCAAGTGCGGTTGGTGGAAAAGGGGTTGACGCGAAAAACAACCAGGCAACGCTCCACAAAAATCATTCCGTACTGGAAGGCGTGGTCAGCGGCATTGCTTCTTATGGAAATTGTTTTGGCGTGCCGAACCTGGGCGGCGAAACAAAGTTTGAAGCCTGTTACTCCCAGAACCCGCTGGTCAACGCGTTTGCGCTGGGGCTGGTCCGTCGTGATCAGATTTTTTACGCCAAGGCCGCGGGTGAAGGGAACCCGGTGATTTACGTCGGCGCCAAGACCGGACGCGACGGCATACACGGCGCCACCATGGCCAGCGAGGAATTCACGGAAGGCTCCGAGCAGAAGCGGCCCAACGTGCAAGTGGGCGATCCGTTTCTGGAAAAGCTTTTACTAGAAGCTTGTCTGGAAGCGATGCAGACCGGAGCCGTGGTCGGCATACAAGACATGGGCGCTGCCGGGCTTACGTGTTCCACGTGCGAAATGGGCGGACGCGGTGGCGTAGGAATCGAAATTGAGCTGGACCGCGTGCCGCAACGTGAAACCGGCATGAACGCCTACGAGATCATGCTCAGCGAATCACAAGAGCGCATGCTGCTCGTCGCCGAAAACGGCCGTGAAAACGAAGTGCTGCACGTGTTCGAGAAGTGGGGACTCGACGCGGTGATCGTGGGCAAAGTCACCAATACCGGACGTCTGCGCGTGCTGGAGCACGGTATTCAGGTAGCGGATATTCCCAACACCGCGCTGACGGATGATGCTCCGCTGTACAAACGTCCGATCGCCAAGTGGGAACCGCCGGTCTCGCGCACCAAGCCCGCGCAAGTTAAGCTGAGCGGCAGTGGCGACCTGACGGCAAATTTCAAGCGCCTGCTGGCTTCGGCCAACATCTGCTCCAAGCGTTGGATCTTTGAACAGTACGACACCATGGTGCAATCGAACACGGTGGAAGGTCCGGGCGCGGACGCCGGTTTGATGCGCATAAAAGGCACGAAACGTGCGCTGGCCATGGCCCTGGACGGCAACGGGCGCTGGGCATGGCTGTCACCCAAGCTGGGCGCGATGCACGCCGTGGCGGAAGCTACCCGCAACGTTTCGTGCACCGGAGCCACACCGGTTGCGGCCACGAATTGTCTGAACTTTGGCAATCCCGAGAAGCCGCAGATCATGGGACAGTTCTCTGAAGTGGTGGACGGACTCACCGAAGCCTGTCTCGCTTTGGAAACGCCGATCACGGGCGGCAACGTGAGCTTGTACAACGAAACTCTGGGCGAAGGAATTTATCCTACGCCGGTTGTCGGAATCGTGGGAATTCTGGAGAACGTGGACGACGCGATGACATTCCATTTCCGCGAGGCAGGCCGCGACGTGCTTGTTCTGCATGCGCCGGTTCTTCAAGCAGGCGCCGCGAGAGTTGACGCTGCGCAAAAAGAAATTGAATTCGGTTCGTCGGAATACGCCAAAGACATTTTGGGCGCGGTCTGGGGATTGCCTCCGGCGCTCGACCTGAAACAGGAAGTCGCGTTGCAGAAATGCGTGCGCGAACTGATTCAAACGCATGCCATCGAGTCCGCACATGACATTGCCGAAGGTGGACTGGCCGTAGCGCTAGCCGAATGCGGGTTTGTGAAGCCTGCCGGCGCCAAGGAAAGCCTGGGTGCGGAGATTGACCTTAACTCCAATGGATTGTGCACCGAATCTGTGCTGTTCGGCGAGGACGCTAGTCGCTTACTGGTTACTTGCGACTCCAAAAAGGCCGCGAGCATCCAACAAACAGCGGTAAAATGGGGTCTGACAGCGGACCGGATCGGGCGCACTGTTCCTGAAAAACTTACGATCAAAGTTGACGGCAAAATTGCCGTTGCTGCGTCCGTGTCGGAGTTGAAGCAGGTTTGGGAATCGGCGCTGGTGGGGGCGTTGCGGGAAGAAACGCAAAAGCTTACCGCTGATGAACGCTGATGACACTGATCTGAAAAGATTTCGCTCAGGATGACAGGGTTTTAGATTTTGGTGTGTGGTGGCATTTTCGAAATGTGCGCACTCACAATGTTCTTGAGTTAGCTGCGAGGCCGACTAGCGCGCCGAGCGGCGCCCAACAAGTGCAAGAAGATTCCGAGAGGAGAAATGCCGGTGAGCGGTTTGGAGCAGAGCGACAGCATTATAGTCACGGAGCGCAGCGACAAATTTAAAGACGAATGCGGCGTGGTGGCAGTCCACACGCACGCTGAAGCCTCCACGCTCGCCTACCTTGGTTTGCACCAGTTGCAGCATCGCGGACAGGAGTCGGCGGGCATAGTCTCGTCCGACGGCGGCCGGCTCCATATGCACAAAGCCATGGGTGAAGTCGCCGAGATCTTTACGGAAGACGTTCTTGCCAAACTCCCTGGCGCCATTGCTATTGGCCACACGCGCTACTCCACCACCGGTGATTCGGCGGTGCTCAACGCTCAGCCCATCATGGTGGACTGCAACAAAGGCATGATCGCGCTGGCGCACAACGGCAACCTAGTCAACGCCAATGAAATTCGCTCGCGCCTGGAAGCGCAAGGATCGATTTTCCAGACCACCAGCGACACCGAAGTGATCGTGCATCTGATCGCGCAGTCCAAAGAGCAGACGTTGCCGGAAGCCGTGTGTGACGCGTTGCGCCGCATTGAAGGCGCGTTTTCGCTGGTGATCATGACCCGCGACCGCGTATTTGCCGTGCGCGATCCGCGCGGGTTCCGTCCGCTTTCCATGGGACGCATCCACAACGGCGGCGGTTCCGAACGCGACACGATGGTGTTTGCGTCAGAGACTTGCGCGTTTGATCTGATCGGCGCGCAATATGAGCGTGACGTAAAGCCGGGCGAGATGGTGATTGTTGGTCCGGAAGGCGTGTCGTCACGCTTCTTTGCGGCGGAGATGAAGCAATCGAGCTGCATCTTTGAGCACGTTTATTTTTCGCGGCCAGACAGCACGGTGTTCGGGCGCCCGGTGCAGCAGAGTCGTGAAGCCATGGGTCGGCAATTGGCCCGTGAATCCGGCGTTGCGGCGGACATTGTTGTCCCCGTGCCGGACTCCGGCGTGACGGCTGCTTTGGGTTACGCCGCGGAAGCCGGTATTCCATTTCGCTTTGGACTGATCCGCAACCACTATGTTGGGCGCACGTTCATTGAGCCGGAACAGCGCGTGCGCGATTTTGGAGTTAAATTGAAGCTGAATCCGGTACGCAGTTTGCTGGTAGGCAAGCGGGTGATCTTGATCGACGATTCCATTATTCGCGGGACGACCAGCCGCAAAATTGTGCGCTTGGTCCGCGACGCCGGCGCCAAGGAAGTGCATATGCGCATTTCCTGTCCGCCCACGGTTTCGCCCTGTTATTACGGTGTGGATACGCCGTCGAAAAACCAACTGATCGCCGCCAACAAGACCATGGACCAGATTCGCGACTACGTTGGGGCTGATTCGCTGGCCTATTTGTCACTGGAAGGACTGCGGGAAGCTTGCGGTGAAGGCGAAAAGACCAGCTACTGCACGTCCTGCTACACGGGCGTTTATCCCACGGAATTCATTCCGCTGGAAACGTTGATTCCGCCACCAGTGCAGATAAAGAAGAACTAAGAAAATTCTGCGCGGCGCTGGCCACCATTGCCGGCGTTTTTGCGTTAGTATTTCACTCATGCCGGACGTCCGCATTGTCCATTTCTGGCGCATGGAATCTCTTATTGGTCCGCTGTTGATCGCGGCCACGCAGCGCGGTTTGTGCAACCTGCAGTTTCGTGGCGAGATGCCCAAGCAGCGCAAAAACGAAGTCTGGATTGAATCGCGCGAGGAGTTGCGGCCTTATCAGGAAGAAATCGAAGCGTACTTTCGCGGCCAACTACACGACTTTACATTCCCGCTTGATCTGCAAGGCACCGAGTTCCAAAAGAACTGCTGGGAAGCTTTGTGCCGGATTCCTTACGGGGAGACATGTTCCTATGCTGAGATCGCGAAATCTGTCGGGCGGCCAACAGCGTATCGTGCCGTGGGCCAAGCCAACCACAACAACCCGATCGCTATTGTTGTCCCATGCCATCGCGTGGTGGGAGCCAATGGGACGCTCACCGGGTATGGCGGCGGGCTGGATGTAAAAGAAAGACTGCTCAAACTGGAGGGCGTGGCTTTGCAGGGCCAACTGAGCTTGGCGGAGGCAGCGTTCGACCGTCCGGAGAAGATATCAGCCTGAGCCTTTTGCGGTGTTTGCGTTTCACGCCGAAGAAGTTGGGGGCATTTCGGGGTTGGCAATTCTTTACGATAGCGGAGTCGATCCGGCTGAAATTCTTTGTCTGCGGCGGAACAGGCGGGGGTTACTACAGTATTTTCAGTTAGTTAATAGTGCTGGATTTACTGGTCAACTTAACTGACAATGGTCGGGCAGTTTAGATGGAGCTTTTCGGGTCTGCCTGTGTCCATTGTGGGCACGTTCTTCTGCATAGATTGCCGACGGCGGCGTGGTGAATTCGCACCCGAGCTCCCATAGGCGGTACACTCACACTATGCACGGCCACGCGCATCCCAATGCCCCCTTGAGCGCGCGGGCGTTACGCTATTCGCTGGTAGCCACCTCACTCTATGTGATGGTGACGCTGGTGGCTGGCTTACGCGCCCACAGTCTGGCCTTGCTATCTGAAGCCGGTCATAACGTCACGGACGTACTGGCTCTGTTGCTTTCCTGGGTGGCGGTTTTCATCCAGACCCGCCCCGCTACTTCCACTAAAACTTTTGGTTATCACCGCGCCGGTGTGGTTGCCGCGTTTATCAACGCGCTCACGCTGGTGGCTTTGGCCTTTTACATTTTTTATGAAGCGCTGATGCGCATGCGCCATCCGGTGGAAGTGAAACCAACCCTGATGATCTGGGTGGCCGTGGCCGGCGTGATCATGAACGGGGCCATCTCCTGGGTACTGTTCCGCGCGGCGCATGATGTGAACATCCGCAGCGCGTTCATCCATCAGCTTGGAGATACGCTTTCCACTGCCGCGGTAATCGTGGGCGGCTGGGCGATTCTTTGGACCGGACAAACGTGGATCGACCCGGCGTTGTCGATTGGAATTTCCTGCCTGATTCTGTGGTCGTCATTGGGAATCATTCAAGAGACGCTCAACATTCTGCTGGAAGGCGCTCCGCGTGGAATGTCAGTGGAGGAGATTGTCGCCCAACTGAGCGTGATCAACGGCGTGCATGACGTGCATGACGTGCACGTATGGAGCATCGGGTCTGACACGCACGCGCTGGCCTGTCACATCCGCATTGACGATATTTCGCTTTCAGAGAGCGACCTGATCCTGCGCCAGGTACGCAGCGTGCTGTCAGAGCACTACCACATTGAGCACACCACCATCCAGTTTGAGAATCAGGTGTGTGAGGTGGCCCACGGCTGCCTGATTCCGCTGGGCAAGCCGCAACTGGAGACCCGGGGCATCAGGGTCAAAACCGGGGCGTAAGCTGCTTAGCTTCTTGAACTTAGGCCCGCGAGTTCTTTGCACCCCAGCTCCTTTGGATGTTTCCTTACAGTCACTTAGCGTACAATGGCATAACAGCAGCGCTTTACATAGTTATGCACGCTGCGATAACCTCTGGAGCCCTGAGGCCTAGTTTCCTCATCTAATAAAACACATGAAGTATTGGCGCCAATTTCTGCATTATTTTATTTCCCTGCAACTCTTGCCGGCCCTGGAGAGCGGCGAGGAAACCCTTTTAGTTGGCGGCCAGGCCGTGGTGGAAGGCGTGATGATGCGTTCGCCGCATGCGTGGGGCATCGCCATCCGCAAGAGTTCAGGCGAGATCAGCACACATTCGGAACCGCTGGTACGGCCTTCAGAAAAACATAAATGGCTGGGATGGCCTTTCGTCCGCGGCATTGCCACCCTGGGCCAGGCCATGCGGCTGGGTTTTATCGCCTCAAAATTCTCTCTGAACGTGGGCCTGGAATCGATCGCCGAAGAAGAAGGCGGCAAGAAGCTGGAAATGGGCAACTGGGCCATAGCCGGCAGCATGATCTTCTCGATCGCATTTTTTATTTTCATGTACAAGTTCGTGCCTCTTACGGCCGCAAACTCCCTGAAGCCTCATTGGGCGGCCATGAACAACAATTTCATGTTCAACCTGGTGGACGGCTTGATTCGCATTGGGCTCTTCCTGCTGTTCGTCTGGGGCATCTCGCTGTTCAAGGACATCAAGCGCATTTATCACTATCACGGAGCGGAGCACAAAACCGTATTCGCGTTTGAAGATCACGGCATGCCGTCGATACCGCAAGCGCAGGAATATTCCACGTACCATCCGCGTTGCGGCACCAGCTTTCTCATGACCATCATGTTGCTTTGCATCTTTGTCTACGCCGCGTTTCCGGTGCAGAGCTTCTGGGCCAAGTTTGCATTGCGCGTGGCGTTTCTGCCGGTGATCGCGTCCATTTCTTACGAGATCATTCGCTTCTCGGCCAAACATGGCCGCTCGTTTTTTGCCTTGCTGACCAAGCCTGGCTTGTGGCTGCAACGCATCACCACGCAGCCACCGACGGACGACCAAGTCGAGTGCGCGATCATTGCCCTGCGTGAAGCCATGGAACTGGAAAAGAAAAACGGCGGTGAACTGGTGATTGCCTAGCGGTTTGACGGCGAGGCCGACTCGCGCGCCGAGCCGGCTGTTTCAGGAGCACGAGGATGAAGGTAAAAATCATGAACTCCCCAGCGGTTTGCAGCAACGCGACAGAAAAGACGCTCTAGCGGCGCCCGCCGCTATCTTTTATCTTTGCTCACCTCAAATTCTTTGACGAATATTTAGAGACGCGTCATGCCGCGTCTCTACGTTGGCTGGTTCGTCGCCCTCCGTCGTTGTCGCAAAGCTTGCAGCCGGGACTAGAATAGGGATTCAACATGTTTGAGAGACTAGACCAAATCGAGAAGAAGTACGAAGAGCTCACCAAGGCGCTGTCTTCCCCGGAAGTGATTGGCGATTCGTCCAAGTTTCAGAAGACGGCCAAGGCGCACAGTGAAGTAGCGGAGATCGTGGAAAAATACCGCGAATACAAAGACCTGAAGCGCGGGATTGAAGAAAGCAAAGCCATGGTGGCCGAGGAGACTGACGCTGACCTGCGTGCCTACGCCCAGGAAGAGTTGACGCGTCTGGAAGAGCGCATGGCCGCCACGGACGCCGACCTGAAAGTCCTGCTGATTCCCAAGGACCCCAACGACGAAAAGAACGTAGTGCTGGAAATTCGCGCCGGCACCGGTGGCGACGAAGCCACGCTGTTTGCCGCCGAGATGTTTCGCATGTACACACGTTACGCGGAAACCCAGCGCTGGAAAGTGGAAGTACTGTCGACGTCGGAATCCGGCGTAGGCGGGCTGAAGGAAGTTATCGCCATCATTGAAGGCAAGGGCGTGTTTTCTAAGCTGAAGTATGAGAGCGGCGTGCATCGCGTGCAGCGCGTTCCGGCCACGGAGCAGCAAGGCCGCGTGCATACGTCGGCAGTGACCGTCGCGGTGCTGCCGGAAGTGGAAGACGTGGACATCAAGATTGAAGCCAAGGACCTCCGAATCGACACGTTCTGCTCATCCGGCCCTGGTGGACAGTCCGTGAATACCACCTACTCGGCCGTCCGCATCACCCACATCCCGACGAACACCGTGGTTAGCTGCCAGGACGAGAAGTCCCAGATCAAGAACCGCGAAAAAGGCATGCGTGTGCTGCGCGCCCGTCTCTATGAAAAGGAAATGGAAAAGCAGCAAGAGGCGATGGCTAAGGAACGCAAAGCCCAGGTGGGCACGGGCGACCGCAGCGAGAAGATCCGCACATACAACTTCCCGCAGAACCGTATGACAGACCACCGCATCGGCCTTACGCTGCACCAACTGTCCGATGTGATGGACGGCAAACTAGGGGCCGTGCTGGACGCGCTCTCCAACCACTACCAATCAGAGAAGCTGAAGAGTCAGGCCGAAGTGGTGGCGTAAGGGTTTTTACCGCAAAGGTCGCAACGTCCGCGAAGAATGAAAGCAAATCTTTAAAATTTTGCGGCCTTCCGCTGTTGTCCGCGACTGAATCTCGGTTACAATCCAAGGGCCATTTGTCAGGTTCCGGTGAATGGCTAGTTGCTAATTGCTAAGTGCTTACTATGCAGTTGAAGCAGGCCGTGGAGCGCGCGTACGAACGCTTTGTGGAACACGAAGTTCCTTCTCCGCGTCTGAACGCCGAACAGCTGGTTCTGTTCGTTCTGGGACGCGAACACGCCTACCTTTACGCTCATCCTGAACATGAGTTCGCCGCTGACGAAGCGGCCCGCTATGAAGAGATTGTCGCGCAGCGCGAGCGCGGCTGCCCCACGCAGTACATCACGGGCCACCAGGAATTCTGGGGACTGGACTTGTTGGTTTCCCCAGCGGTGCTAATTCCGCGTCCGGAAACCGAACATGTAGTGGAAACCGTGCTTGACCTGGTGCTGGATTCGTACAAGGAAAATCCCCGCAATATCCGCATCGTGGATGTAGGCACCGGATCGGGCTGCATCGCTCTGGCGCTTTCCAGCGAAATGCCGAAGGCTGAAATCCACGGCTGCGATATTTCCGATGAAGCCCTGGAAATGGCCCGCATCAACGCCGCGCGTCTCGCCCTGGGACAACGCGTACTGTTTCGCAAGTCTGACCTGCTGGGCATCTACGGCGACATGAAGTTTGATTTCGTCGTTTCCAATCCGCCGTACGTAGGCGAAGATGAGGCCGATAAAGTCCAGAGGCAGGTGAAGGAATATGAGCCCAAGGTAGCCGTGTTTTCCGGCAAACAGGGCATGGACATCTATCGCCGGCTGATTCCACAAGTCAAAGAGGCCCTCAATTCCGGCGGATGGTTTGTGACTGAAATCGGTTTCTCCACGGAAGCCCAGGTAAAAGATTTACTCAAAGGCTGGGTGGAAGTGCGGACCACTGCTGACCTCCAGGGAATCCCCCGAGTGGTGGCGGCCAGGAAAGCCTAGAATCAACCCATCAAGCCCAATGGTTACTTAAAGTTACTAACGAAAGCCGCTTTCGCTATCCTTCTTTGCTGATCTCATGGAATAATTTAAGGAATGCACAAATTCTGGGAAAATCCGGTGCGAACGGCGGAGATGCCGCAAGGTGCGGCTGTGCCGGAGTCCGTCCAGATTGGGAATGTGCGGATTGCTCCGGCGACGATTCTGGCCCCCATGGCCGGCGTGACCGATACGGTTTTCCGCCGCTTTATCCGCAAGGCCAGTTTCGTCCGTAGCGCACAGGACGTAATGGAAGCGCCGCAAGCAGAAAGCACAATAGGACAGAATGCGGCTGACTCGCAGTCAGAATCCCCAGCGGTTCTAGAGAACGAAGCCGCCGAAACTTCCGCCTGCGGTCTCTTGATGACCGAGTTCACGTCGGCCGATGGTCTCTTCCGTACGCGCGAAAAGAAACGCAAACGCTATCTACACTTTTATCAGGACGAGCATCCCATCTCGGCTCAGCTCTTCGGCAGCGATCCGTACACTTTGTCCGAGTCGGCCAAGATCGTGGAGCAAGCCGGCTTTGATATGGTCGACCTGAATCTGGGCTGTCCGGCGAAACGCGTGGTCAAGTGCAATGGCGGCTCAGGATTGCTGAAAGACTTGCCGGTAATTAAAACGATCTTCGAGCAAGTCCGTGCGGCGGTAAAAATTCCGTTCACGGTAAAGTTCCGCATGGGTTGGGATGACGACAACATTGTCTGCGTGCCGCTGGCGCGCATGGCGGAAGACTGCGGACTGAATGCCGTGGCCCTGCACGCCCGCACGCGCGAACAAGGCTACAGCGGAGACGCGCGTTGGGAATGGATTGCCGCCGTGAAAGACGCGGTGAAGATTCCGGTCATCGGTAACGGTGACATCCGCACTCCGGAAGACGCGGTAGCGATGGTCGAGCAGACGCGTTGCGACGCGGTGATGATCGGGCGCACGGCTGCGTCCAATCCTTGGATTTTCCGGCAGATTCGCCAGCATGCCGATACGGGACGCTATGACGCACCGACTGAATACGATCGCTACCAGATGATCCGGACTTACTTCCAGATGATGGTGGATGAAAACATACACGGCCAGGGCGGCAAGATGAAACAGTTCGTTGCGTGGTTTACCCACGGAGTCCCCAACGGTACCTTGTTGCGGCAGGCCGTCTATCACGCCAAGGAAGGCCGCGACATTCTGGCCAGCGTGGACCGCTTCTTTGAAGAGCGCCTGAGCGGCCGCATCCCAGCGCAAAGCGCAACCAAAGATCTGGCGCTTAAAGACCTGTCGCTTAAAGATCTTTCGTTTAAAGACCTGTCCGATGCCGATCTACTTCCTGCCTGCGGCGACTAGCTTCTTTGACCCTGCTTAGACCTGGCACGGTCATTCAGTGACGTCCATGCGTATTCCTGTGAGTGTATCTGCAAGTAAACAATAGGATTACAAAAATACGACAATACTTTTCTTAACCTGCGTTCTACAATCCCCGGAATATTTGCTTACCGAAATTGTCTAGCTCCAGAAGGCCCCGCATCTAGCTTGCCTGGGGAGCAAGCAGGGAAGAAGGCATGGACCTATTTATATTCTTCGTGTTTGTTTGCCTGCCAATTGCTTTTTACGCCTACATGGTGAACCAGCGCCGGCGTGACGACCGGGAAAATTTCACACAGCAATTGACGTCGCTCTCATCGCGCTTGTCTTCAATGGAAGAGCAGGTCAAGCGGATGGCGAAGGCTACAGCCAGCGCAGCTGCGGCCGGAGTGGAAGAACCCAAGGTCACGGTGAAGCCAGCAGTTGTGGTTCAGCTGCCGGAAGTCCCGCCACCAACTCCTCCGCCGCCTATGCCAGTGCGTCAACCGCAGATTCCGGCGCATCAGGATGTTGCGCCAAGGCCAGCGCCAACGCCGTCGACCGCCGGGCCTGCGCCAACTCAACCGATGCCAACTCCGGTACAGCCTTCTGCAATTCCACCGGGAGCAATTCCGCCGGCAAGTGCTGGACAGCGTCCGCCGCAGGCCCCGGGTATGACCGCGCCGCCGGCAGCAACTTTGCCGGCAGCTTCGAATGCGGCAGCTTCGAG
>Ga0075024_100000459_pt1 | contig 14808 bp, 15 predicted proteins | sample Str013_2_FD_71389 | JGI IMG/M metagenome (GOLD analysis project Ga0075024, IMG submission 71389) | Freshwater sediment microbial communities in response to fracking from Pennsylvania, USA - Straight Creek_MetaG_SC_2013 | ecosystem: Environmental > Aquatic > Freshwater > Creek > Sediment... | reverse complement strand
GCCTTGGTGACGCCCGCGCCGACGTGCGGGCGCACGACGAACGCGGCGTCGCCGACGAGTGCCATGCGGCCGGCGGCCATCCGCTCAGCCTCGAAATCGTAGATGGGCTGGAAGAACGGCTGCGGGGTCAGCCGGACCGCCTCGGCGAATTGGGGCGCCAGCAGCCGCTCGGCGTCCGCCCGCAGCCTTGCCGTCAGCTCGGGTCGGATCAGCGGCGGCGGGATCGAGACCTCATGCACGCGGCCGCTGGCGTCGGTGAGTAGCTCGCGCAGCTGCGCCGCATCGGCCGGCCGGTACCAGACGGTGTTGTAGCGGCGGTGGCCGGCCCGTCGGTCCTCGTCGGGGCCGGCGACGGGATAGCCGAGCATCTGCTCGCCAGCGGGAATGCAGAATGCGAAGTACTCGAACAAGCTGCGATGCGTGTCGGCCGAGAAGGCCGCCTCGTCGATCAGCCCGCGCCAGGCGACATAGCCGACGTACACCGGCTCCTGACCGGGCACCACCTTGCCGCGCACCGCCGAGCGAAAGCCGTCCGCGCCGATGAGCAGATCGCACGCGACCTCGCTGCCATCGGCAAATTCGGCGATCACGCGGTCGCCCTGCTGGCGGGCATCGCAGAACAGCTTGCCGTGGTGGTAGGCCTCGCCCCGATAGGCGCCGCGCAGGGCCTGATAGAGCCGGTCCCAACCGGTCGAGATCTGCGGGAATGGCCGCTCGGCGACCACCTTGCCACTGCGGTCGAGCCATGTCCTGAGCGCAATCGCCACGCCCTCGACGGCTTCCTCCGCAATGCCGGCGCGCTGGATGGCGGCAAACAGCTCGGGATGCGTGACGATGCCCGCGCCGCGAGCCGGCTGGAGGACCGCCGTCATCAGCCCGCCGACCGAGCCGCCGACGACGATCGCCTGTTTGCCGGAGTGGAAGTCCGCGGCCATTCGGTCCTCTTGCGCTGCCATGAACTCGAATGATTGGGGCCCCCTACCCCGCTGTCAAGATGAACGCCTGCCCTTGCCTGCCGGGCAGGGCCGTCGGCCCAGTTTTGCCGGGCCTGAAAATCGCGATTGATTTTGGCAGCGGTTGAGAGGCATGTTAAACGTCTGTATGAGGTGCCGGCCGGGCATCGGATGGGGTTGCCGCCGATGGCGGTGCGTCGTCTCATTTCCGTCCGATTGGCGCCCCAGCATCGGTCTCGCCGTCGCGGCTTGCCGACGGCGCAAGAACACAACCGGTTCAATCCGGGCGGTCTGTAACTGGGAGGTTAAACGAAATGTCGATCAATCGCAGAAAAGTCGTCAAGGGTCTCGGGGCGGCCGGCCTCGGCGCCGCCACCATAGGACTGCCCGCGACCGTGCGTGCCCAGGCCGGCCCGATCCGCCTCGGGTTCCTGACCATCAAGACCGGACCGCTGGCTTCCGGCGGCATCTCGATGGAGCAGGGCCTGGCGGTTTATCTCAAGGAGCACGACAACAAGCTCGGCGGGCGCCCGGTCGAGCTGTTCACGGCCGACACCGCGGGGGTTCCCGCCAACACCCGCTCCAAGACGCAGGAGCTGGTGGAGCGCAACAAGGTGCAATGCATCATCGGTCCGCTGGCCGCGTTCGAGGCGCTGGCGATCGACGACTACATCAAGGCCAGCCAGATCCCCACGCTCGGTGTTGCCGCCGCCGAGGACATGACGCAAAGGAAGCCCAATCCCTGGTTCGTGCGTGCCACCGCCTGCTCGGCGCAGGGCAGCTACCCGATGGCCGACTACGCCGCCAAGGAGCTGAAATACAAGCGCGTCGCCGTGATCGCCGACGACTTCGCCTATGGCCACGAGCTGATCGCCGGCTTCCAGCGTGTGTTCGAGGAGAGCGGCGGCAAGGTGGTGCAGAAATTGTGGCCGCCGCTGACCGTGCCGGACTACGGCACCTACATCGCGCAGATTAAGACCGACGTCGATGCGCTGTTCCTCGGCTTTGCCGGCTCCAATGGCTTCCGCTTCATCCGCCAGTTCGCCGAGTACGGCCTCAAGGGCAAGATCCCGCTGATCGGCGGCATGACCGCGATCGATGAGCCATTGCTCGCCAACATGGGGGACGAGGCGCTCGGCGTCATGACCTCCTGCTGGTATTCCGGCCAGCTCGATAATCCGCTCAACAAGAAGTTCAACGAGCAGATGAAGAAGGAGTTCAAGGTCGACGCCAGCTACTATGCGGCGACCACCAATGTCAGTGCCACCGTGCTCGATAACGCGCTCACCATCCTCAAGGGCAACGTCGAGGACAAGAACGCGTTGATGAAGACCCTGCGCGAGAGCGTGGTGCCCGACAGTGTGCGCGGCCCGGTGAAGTTCGATCACCTCGGCAACGTAGTCGGCGACTTCTACATCCGCAAGGTCGAGCGCAAGGACGGCAAGCTGGTCAATGCCGTGATCAAGACCTATCCGAACGTCAGCCAGTTCTGGACCTACGGCGAGGAGGCATTCCTGAAGAACCCGGTCTACTCGCGCGACTTCCCGCCGGCCAAGAACCTCGAGAACTGAGCTGACTCGGCCGATCCTGGACGGTCCCTCGCAATAGACGCCACCCGTCATCCCGGACAGCGCACTTGCGCTGATCCGGGATCCTGGCACCGAACAATTACCGGCGCGAGGATCCCGGCTCTCCACTTCGTTCCGGCCGGGATGACGGGTGAGCGATGACTGAGTGACAACACTTGTTTGCATCCGCCCACACTCCACCGTTGCCGACGATGGTACCGCGACGACATGCAATTCTGGCTCATTCAAATCCTCAACAGTATCGCCTTGGCCGGGCTGCTGTTCCTGTTGTCGTCCGGGTTTTCGCTGATCTTCGGCCTGATGCGGATCCCCAACCTCGCCCATGGCGCGTTGTTCATGCTCGGGGCCTATCTCGGCGCATCATTGCTGGGCGGCGGCGGCTTCAATGTCTGGCTCACCGGCAAGCTCGGCGAATCCTGGATCACCGCGGTGCTCAGCAACTTCTGGGTCGCCGCAGTGCTGGCCGGCATCGTCGTCGGCGCGCTTGGCACGATCGTCGAGCGGACGCTGCTGCGCCAGCTAGCCGGTAACGAGCAGGGGCAGGTGCTGGTGACGCTCGGCGTGGCTTTCATCATCGCCGACGTTTGTCTGCTGCAGTGGGGCGGTGATCCGGTCGCGGTGCAGGCCCCCGCCGAGTTGCGCGCGCCGTTCCGCATCGCGGGGCTCGCATTCCCGACCTATCGCGTCGTGGTGCTGGGGCTGGCAATAATGTCGGCGATGCTGCTCTACGGCTTGATGGAGCGCACACGGCTCGGCGCCATGATCCGCGCCGGTGTCGACGATATGCAGATGGCGCGCGGCGTCGGCATCCGCGTCTCCCAGCTGTTCACCGTGGTATTCTTCCTGGGCGCGGCGCTCGCCGGCTTTGGTGGCGTGATCGGCGGGCCGATCATGTCGGCCTACCCCGGCCTCGACAGTGAGATGCTGCCGCTGGCGCTGGTCGTCGTCATTCTCGGCGGGACCGGCAGCCTGCTCGGCGCCTTCGTCGGCAGCTTCCTGATCGGCTTCATCTACAACTTCGGCATCTCGCTGTTTCCCGACCTGGCTTATGTGATCCTGTTCCTGCCGATGGTGCTGGCGCTGGTGTTCAAGCCGGAAGGACTGTTCGGGCGGGTGCAGACATGATGCGCGGTGTCGGCATTCTGGCAGTGCTGGCCGCCGCCATGGTGCTGCCGTTTGTGCTCGGCAACGACTTCTACATCAACATGGCAAGCCAGGTGCTGATCTACGCGCTGACTGCGTGCGGACTGAATTTGCTGATCGGGTTCGGCGGCATGACCTCGCTCGGCCATGCCGCGTACCTGGGCATCTCGGCCTATGCTTGCGCATGGCTTTCGACCAATGCCGGCTGGCCGGCGCTGCCGGCGGCGCTGGCGGCGCTCGCGATCGGAACGGCGTCGGCGGCGGTGTTCGGCGTGCTGGCGCTGAGGGCGGCCGGTCTCGGCTTCATGATGATCACGCTCGCGCTCGGCATGATCGTGTGGGGTATGGCCTACCGCTGGGTCGGGCTCACCGGCGGGGACAATGGTATCCGCCTGCAGACCTATCCAACGCCGTTCGGCTTCGACGTCAGCCAGCCGATGCCGTTCTACTATTTTACACTGTGCGTTTTCGTGCTCGCGTTCACCGTGATCTGGCTGATCTCGCGCTCGCCTTTTGGTGCGTGCCTCAAAGGCACCCGCGATCAGCCGCGGCGCATGCGCATGCTCGGGCACAATGTGTGGCTGATCCGCTGGACGGCGTTCATACTTGCCGGCTTCTGGGGATCGCTGGCAGGGCTGATGTACATCTACTATCACAAGTTCGTCAGCCCACAATCGATCCATCTGCAGCAGTCCGCCGAGGTGCTGCTGATGGTGATCCTGGGCGGTCCATCCAGCCTGTTCGGGCCGCTCGTCGGGGCGGCTGTCATCACCCTGGTGAAAAACGTAGTGAGCACCTACGTCGACCGCTGGTACTCGCTGCTGGGTCTCATCTTCATCGTCACCGTGCTGTTCATGCCGCAGGGCATCGTGCCGGGCTGCCAGCAGATTTGGCGTAAAATCACCGGCCGCGGTCGCACCAAAGCAGTGATGGGTACCCCGCAAGCCAATAAAGCGCCGATCGGGAACCACGCCTCATGACCCTGGCTGCGCTCGAGGTTTCCCATCTCAGCAAACGGTTCGGTGGGCTGCCGGCCACCCGCGACGTGTCCATCAGGGTCATGCCCGGTGAGCGCCGTCTCATCATCGGCCCGAACGGCGCGGGAAAAACCACGCTGTTCAACCAGATTACCGGCGATCTGACACCCGACTCCGGCTCGATCCGCCTGTTCGGCCAGGAATTGACCGGGGTGCCGACGCGCAAGCGAGTTGGCCTCGGGCTGTCGCGCACCTATCAGATCCTGACCTTGTTTCCCAAGGACACGCTTGCGCACAACGTGGTGCTGGCGCTGCTCGGTCTCAGGGCCTCGCGCTGGGACATGCTCACGTCGCTGGTCCGCAGGCGGGAGCTGTTCGAGGAGGCACGGCAGGCGCTCGACCGGGTCGGGCTCGGCCAGTCCGCCGGGCGTGCCGTTTCGGAAACCAGCTATGGTGAAAGGCGGCGGCTGGAGCTGGCCATGGCGCTGGCGCAGAATCCCAAGGTGCTGCTGCTGGACGAGCCGCTGGCGGGGCTTTCACAGGAAGAGCGGGCGGCGGTGCGCGATCTGCTGGCGCAAATCCCGCGCGAGGTGACGATCGTGATGATCGAGCACGACATGGATACCGCGCTGGCGTTCGCCGAGCAGATCACGGTGCTGCATTACGGCGAGGTGATCGTCGAAGGCACGCGCGCGGAGGTGGTCGCGGACCCGAGGACGCGGGAGGTGTACCTTGGCGAATGATATGCTCGCCGTTTCCTCGATCGATACCTTTTACGGCGACAGCCATGTGCTGCACGGCGTCAGCTTTGCGTTGCAGAACGGGCGCCTGCTGGGCCTGCTCGGCCGCAACGGTGCGGGCAAGTCCACCTGCATGAGCACGATCATGGGTTTTCTCAAACCGCGCCGCGGCGAGATAAGATTGGAAGGACAGCCGATCCACGGCCTGGCGCCCGAGGCCATTTCCCGCCGGGGCGTCAGCCTGGTGCCGCAGGGGCGCCGCGTGTTCCGCTCCCTTACGGTTCGGGAAAACCTCGCCGTCGCCGCCCAGCGCTCGCGCCGGCAGGGTGGCAGCGACGGCTGGTCGCTCGAGCGCGTGTTCGAGATTTTCCCGCGCCTCAAGGAGCGGCATCACCAGGCCGCCGGCTCGCTCTCGGGCGGCGAGCAGCAAATGCTGGCAATCGGGCGGGCGCTGATGGGCAATCCGCGTGTGCTGCTGATGGATGAGCCGTCCGAAGGGCTCGCCCCGCAGATCGTTTCGGAAGTTGGCCGCATCATCGCGCGATTGAAAAAGGAGGGCCTCTCCATCATCCTGGTCGAGCAGAACATCAAGCTCACGCTCAATCTGGCGGACGATATCATCATGATCAATACCGGCTCGGTGGCCTTCACCGGCAGCTCCGAGAAGGCGGCGGCCGATCCGGCTCTCATCTCCCAGCATCTCGGCGTATTCTAGCACTCCCAGCAAGGAAGGACCCCCGATGGCGAAGCTTTGGAACAAGTATGCGAACACGACGGCCCGAGCCCATGGCAAGCCGGGCAAAACGGTACGCCCGAAGTCGACCACCATCGACGCACACGCCCATATACTGATCCCGCAGGCGACGCCGATCGCGCGGCCCTACCTCGATGCCCATCCCTCGCCGCTGGCCCGTTTTGCCAATGCCCAGACGACGGCGCTCAACTATCAGCAGGAGCAGGATACGTTCCCGCGCATCAGCACCATCGAGAAGCGCCTCCAGGACATGGACGAGATGGGCGTCGATATCCAGCTGATGCTGCCGGCGCCGCCACAGTGCTGGTACACGGTGCCGCTGGAGATCGGCATCAAGGCCGCCCGTACCATCAACGACGGCATCGCCGAAATCTGCGCATCCAAGCCGGATCGCCTGATCCCGATGGGCACCGTGCCGATGCAGAACGGGCAGGCCGCCGCCGAGGAGCTCGAGCGGTGCATGAAGAAGCTCAAGTTCAAGGGCGTGCAGGTCCTCACCAACGTCAACGGCCGCGAGTTGTCGGACCCGACGCTCGAGCCGTTCTGGGCCAAGGCCGAGGAGACCGGCGCCCTCATCGTGCTGCATCCGAACGGGTTCACGCACGGCGAGCGGCTGACCCGGCACTACTTCAGCAACGTGATCGGCAATCCGCTCGATACCACTCTCGCCCTGCACTTTCTGATTTTCGACGGCGTGCTCGAGCGCTACCCCAAGCTGAAGATTCTGGCCGTGCATGGCGGCGGCTACCTGGGCGGATATTCAGGTCGTATCGATCACGCCTGGGGGGCGCGGTCGGACACGCATGGCGTGCTGCCACGGGCCCCGACCAGCTATCTGAAGCAGGTCTATGTCGATACGGTCGTGTTCACGCCACATCAGTTGCGGCATCTGGTCGAGGTGTTCGGAGCCGACCACGTACTGCTCGGCACAGACTGGCCGTTCGATATGATGGAGTACGACCCGGTCGGCCACGTGGTCGCAAGCGGATTCGATGCCAAGGCGACCGAAGCGATCTGCGGCGGCAACGTCAAAAAGCTGATCGGAATCTGAGGATTTCGTCTGCCGGCGGATCGTTATTTCCGGTCCGCCGGCTGCAACCAAAGCGCGCCGAGCACAATTATGTGGCCGTAAGCCCCGCCGCGTGCGACAAAAGGGGGCAACTATACTCATTCCAGAAGGAGCTGTCGCATGGACGACAAGTTCGGGAAGATGATGAACCGCAGCTTCAACGCCATGCAGACCCCCGGACTGCCGGAGGAGGCCCGCAAGGCTGTGACTTCGGCATTCGATGCCATGTCCGCCTGGCGTGCGGAGCTCGCCAATGCCAGCGAGAAGCATGGCGAGAAAGTCTTGGACAAGATGGCAACCGCCGCCAAGGCGCTCGGCTGGCAGGAGCAGATCGTCGATGCCGTACGCTCCCAGATGGAGGGCGTCAGCAAAATGCAGCTGCAGATGATGGATCAGATGATGGAGGCCTGGGAGGCACAGCTCAAGTCTCCCAATCCCATGGGCAATTTCCCGAGCGAGATGATGTCCAAGCTGCAATCACTGCCCGGCTTTCCGAGCTCCGGCGGCTTTCCGGGCATGCAGGGGTTTCCCGGCATGACCGCCGGCATGAACCCAATGCAGTTCTGGATGCAGCTCGGCCAGCAATGGCAGAAGAACTGGGCCGAGGCGATGACGGCCTGGTCCAAGCAGGGCCGCTGAATAGTCGGCTCGGATGCGCAGTTCCAGGTACGGTCCGGGCGAGCGCTCATCGCTTTGCCGACAACGGTGATCGCAGTACCGGACTGCGCTCCCCTTATCGTTCGATACCCGCCATCGCCTCCAGCACGGCGCACACGGCGGCGGTATCCTCGCCCGCCCGGCCGAGCCCCATGGCTGCGGCATAAACCGGTAGTGTGGCACTGAACGTCGGCGTCGGCACGCCGAGCGCGCTGGCATAGGCACCGATCACCGCCATGTCCTTCTGCCAGGTGGAGACGCGCATGGTCGCCGGCTCATAATGGCTGTCGGCCATCATCGGCGCGCGCAGCTCGAATATGCGTGAGGTGCCGGCCGAAGAGGCGATCACCTCAACGAGCTTGTGCGGATCGAGCCCGGCCTTGATACCCAGCACCATGGCCTCGGCGGAGGCGACATTGTGAATCGCCACCAGCAGGTTGGCGACATACTTCATGCGGCTGCCGTTGCCGAACTGGCCGAGGTCATGCGTCAGCCGCGCGAAATCGGCGAACAGCGGGCGCAGCCGCTCGATCGCGGCGCTGTTACCGCTGGCATAGACGACGAGGTCCTTCACCCGCGCCTGCGCGCCGGTGCCCGACAAGGTGCAGTCGAGCGGGGTATGCCCGGCGGCTTCCAACGTCCTGGCGAAGGCGAGCTTGTCCTCCAGCGCCAGCGTGCTCGCCTCGATCACCGTGCGATTGGCGGCCCCCGAGCCGGCAATCTCCTTGGCAACGGCTATAACCGCCTTGGGGCTCGGCAGGCTGGTGATGATGTCGGCGGCCCGGCCGGCAACGTCGGCCGCGCCGGCGGCAATGGCGACGCCGGATTTGGCGAGGTCGGCGCAGATGCCGGTGTCGATATCGAATCCGACCACGGTCCAGCCGGCCGCCACCAGATTGCGGGCCATCGCGCCACCCATGATGCCGAGGCCGATCATTCCTACTGTGCCCTTCATGTGTCGCGCTCCGTTTTCTGGGACCTTCGAACTCTCGCATTGGCATCAGCCGCCCGGCATATTAGGCTCTGTCGTCATTTGCAAACGTTTGTATCAGGGGATGGCCATGCGTGTCGGTGTCGCCGGTCTGGGCAGAATGGGAGCCGCCATTGCGGCGCGGCTGAAGGAGGCCGGCAACGCGGTCGTCGTATGGAACCGCAGCCCTGAGAAAATGAAACCACTGGTGGCGGAGGGTTGCGTTGCGGCCACGAGCCCGCGGGATCTCGTCGGGCGCAGCGACATCATCGTCACCATTTTAACGGATGCGACCGCCATCGAGCAGATGTTCGGTGGCGCGGAAGGACTGCTGGCGGGGGATGTGAGCGGCAAACTGTTCATCGAGATGAGCACCGTGCAGCCGGCCACCCAGATCCAGCTTGCCGGGTTGGTCCGGGCCAAAGGCGCCGGTTTCGTCGAGTGCCCGGTCGGCGGCACCATCGGTCCGGCGCGGCAGGGCAAATTGATCGGCATGCTCGGCGGGGAGCCGGGCGACATCGCCAAGGTGCGCCCCGTGATCGACCAGATGTGCCGGCGCGCCGATCACTGGGGGGATGTCGGGGCCGGCTCCAGCATGAAGCTCGCCATCAACTTGCCGCTGGCGGTCTACTTCGAGGCGCTGGGCGAGGCCTATGCCATGGTCAAGCATCTGGGTATCGACACCGCCAGGTTCATCGAGCTGCTGTCCGACACCTCGGGCGGCCCCAACGTGCTGAAGGGGCGCGGCCCCGTGTTCGCCAAGGCGCTGGCAACGGGGGAGACGGGCGCCCCGACCTTCAATGTCGACGGCATCCGCAAGGATATGCGCACCATGATCGCGGAGGCGCACGACCTCGGCTACAGCGGCCTGCCGGTGGTGGAAAGCGCGCTTGCCGTGTTCGATCAGGTGGCGGCAAAGGGCATGGGCGATTTCGATTGCGCGATCCTGCCGACCTATCTGCCAGGCCAGAAGTAAATGGACTTCGGGAGGCGACACACATGCTGAAATTGTACAGTTACTGGCGATCGCTGGCTGCGTACCGGGTGCGCATTGCGCTCAGCCTCAAAGCCATCCCGGTCGAGATCGTCACCATCGACCTGCTGGCCGGGCAGCAGCATCAGCCGGACTACAAGGCGATCAATCCGCAGATGACGGTGCCGGCGCTGATCGAGGAGGACGGCGCGGTGCTGTTCCAGTCGATGGCGATCCTGGAATACCTCGAGGAGCGCCATCCCTGCCCGCCGTTGCTGCCCCACGATTCGCGCGCACGGGCGCGGGTCCGGGGCCTCTCGCAAATCCTGGTGGCCGATACCCATCCGCTGCTGGTGCCAAGAGTGCGCTCGCGGCTCGCCAGGGAGTACGGCTTCAGCGAGGAGCAGGTCGTGCTGTGGGGCAAGCACTGGATCGAGGCCGGGCTTGCCGCGGTCGAGACCCATCTCGCGCGCGATCCGGAGACCGGGCAGTTCTGCCACGGCGACACGCCGGGTCTTGCCGACATCTGCCTGTACTCGCAAGCGGCCGGCTCCGTGCACTTCAAGGCGGACGTGAACCAGTTTCCGACCGTCGCCCGCATCGTCGCGCGCTGCGCGCAGGTCGCGGCGTTCGCCAACACGCATCCCTCGAAGCAACCCGACGCGCCGAAGACCTCGTAATGTGGATGCTGAGCACTGGTTGAATGTTCGGGATGACACTCGGAAAGTCTGCTCGCCGCCCGGCATCGTTTAAGGCTGCGGCCAGCAAATCAGGGGAGCACGGGGTGACGAAGGGCAACGCGGAGCGGGCAACTGCGGGCGCGGCGGGCGGCCGGGATATTTTCGTTGCCCGCGAGGCGGACATCGCAGAAGGCGGCCGCAAGGTGATCGTCGCCGGCGATTTTGAAGTCGGCGTGTTCCGCGTCGGCGGCAAGCTGTATGCCTGGCGCAACGAATGCCCGCATGCCGGCGGCCCGGTCTGCCAGGGCCGGCTGATGAAGCGGGTCGAGGAACGGCTCGATGAGAACCGCCGCAGCCTCGGCATCGAGAACGTCGACGGCACGCTCGACATCATCTGTCCCTGGCATGGCTTCGAGTTCGACGTGTGCACCGGCCGCCACGTCGGCCTCTCGCGCATTCGCCTGCAGGGCTACCCGGTGAAGGTCCGCAAGGGTGAAATCTATGTCACCATCGGCAGCTGAGACAGCGGTCGGAGCCGCGCCTCTCGAGGCTTCGGCACAATCGGCGCTGGCCGCCGCCGAGGCCGCGCTGGCTGCCAATTCGACCGCGGCGATCTCGGACGCAACCGTCCAGGCGCTGCTGACCGCTGGCGTCCGCCTCTATGCGCGCAAGAGCGAGGAGGAGCGCCGCCATTTCCTGGCGCTGACCGCCCGCAATGCTGCAACGCCCACCGATGTCGCGGTGACCGTGCTGGAGCTGCTGCGCGCCGTCAATCTCAACCTGTTCGATCTCTCGATGTGGGCCGGCCGCCCGCGCGAGGGGGGCGAGGACAATGCCGTGTAGGGCGGGTTAGGCGCACTTCGTGCCGTAACCCGCCGCCTCGGTTGCGACCGTGGCGGCGGATTGCACTTCGCTCATCCGCCCTACAAAAAACCGCTCAAACTGGATGATGGAACCCACGCCATGACCGTCCCGAAAACTCCCATCGAGCGCCCGATCATCGACGACCGTACCGATTCCTCCGAGATCCTCGCCCGCGCAAGGAAGCAAGCCGACGTGCGCGGCCTGCAGGACTATTTCATCGTCGATGTCGATTCCCATATCGGCGATACCGGCGCCTGGGCCGAGGTGATGAAATTCGTCGAGAACGAGAACGTCCGCGAGGCGGCGGCGTTCTTCGGCGGCGGCAGCGGGCGCGGCGCCTTCCTCAACGATACCCCGGGGCTGCAATGGCAGCACGTGGGCGGCCGCATCCCGCATGGCGCCGGGCTCAAGGAGCCGGTCGCCGATAGAAGCGTGCCGCGCGAGGTGGTGCTGTCCCGCAAGGCGATCGACGCGCTCGGCCTCAGCTACCAGGTGTTCTTTCCGAGCGCCCTCCTGTTCCTCGGCATGCACCCGGTGCGCGAGATGGAGGTGCATCTGTCGACCGCCTACAACCGCTGGATCGTCGAGCATGTGCTGCCGCACGAGCCGCGCATGAAGGCCATGATCTATCTGCCGTTCAACACGCCGGAGGCCGCCGAGGCGATGGTGAAACGGTTCCTCGGAAAACCGGGCGTGTGCGGCTTCCTCGTCACCTCGACGCGCTATCAGCCGGTGCATGCCAACGAGTACATGCGGCTCTACGCGATGCTCGAGGAGGCGGGCATGGCGATCGGCTTCCATGCCCATCACAACTGGCACAACGAGTATACCAAGCACCTCAACCGCTTCCTCTCCATGCACGCGCTGTCGTTCGTGCTGTCGAACATGGTGCATATGACCAACTGGATCATCAACGGGCTGCCGGAGCGGTTTCCCAGGCTGAAAGTCGCCTGGATCGAAAGCGGTCTTGCCTGGGTGCCGTTCCTGATGCAGCGGCTCGACCACGAGTATCTGATGCGGGTTTCGGAAGCCCCGCTTCTGAAACGGCTGCCGAGCGACTACATGCGGGAGATGTTCTACACCATGCAGCCGATGGAGGCGACCAACCTCAAGCTGCTCGAGGGCACCTTCGAGGCGATCAACGCCCCAACGCAGCTGCTCTACGCCTCCGACTGGCCGCATTGGGATTTCGATACGCCCTCGCGCCTCTACGACCTGCCGTTCCTCGACGACGCGGCGAAACGCAATATCCTCGGCCGCAATGCCGCCCGCATCTTCAATCTCGAGGTGCCCGCGAGATTCACGCATCAGGAGCGGGTGCCGGAGGCGGCGAAGTAGGGCTGTCGAAGGGTTTTGGGTCAAGGAGGACGCCGCCATGCAAAGCCCGCTGCCGCAGTACGAGCTCTACGCCATCCGCTATGCGATGCGCGAGGCCCGCCGCAGCGAGCATTTCATCGGTGGGGACCCGCACGACGGGCCGATGCCGATGGATTATTTCGTGTGGACGGCGGTCGGCCCGGCCGGCGCGTTCGTCATCGACCTCGGCTTCACCGCGGAGATGGCCAAGGCGCGCAAACGGACCTTTTTGCGCTGCCCGGTTGAAAGCCTGAAGCTGGTCGGCGTCGATGCCGGTGCCGTCAGGGACGTGATTCTCACGCATATGCACTACGATCATGTCGGCAATTTCGACAAGTTCCCCAACGCGCGCTTTCACCTGCAGGAGCGCGAGATGGCCTTCGCGACCGGCAAATACATGCGCTATCTGCGGCTCGGCCACAGCTATCACGTCGACGATATCGTCGGCATGGTGCGATTGAACTTCAAGGGGCGGGTCGAGTTCCACGACGGCCGCGTCGAGATCGCACCCGGAATCGAGCTGCATCCGGTCGGCGGGCATTCGCACGGGCTGCAGGTGGTCAAGGTGCACACCAGACGCGGCTGGGTGGTGCTGGCCTCGGACGCGACGCACTTCTTCGAGAACATGCGCACCAACCGGCCGTTTACCACCGCGTTCCACATCGGCGAGATGCTGGATGCGTTCAGGACCCTCGAGCGGCTGGCGCTCTCGCCTCAGCATATCGTGCCGGGCCACGATCCCGAGGTGATGCGGCTCTACCCGGCGCCCAGAGGTGAGCTGGAAGGCGCGGTCGCGCGGCTCGATCTGCCGCCGCAGTCCTGAACGGGTTGGCTCATACCGTCTCCGCTTGATCGATTCCCGTAGGTTGGGTCAAGCCTTCGCGCGACCCAACGACAAGGGCTCCATCCACGGCCGTTGGGTCGCGCTACGCTTGACCCAACCTACAATTCGCGTCCAGCGGAGTGGTTGGTGCGGTGAGAGTACGGCGTCGTCCCCGTTATCAGATTGCGCGCCGTCCAGGCCCCGTTGTGCCGACCTGTGCTTGGGGTTTCCCTCGACCCCCACCGCGGTGCGAGGATACCGCAAACGGGTCGGCGCCGGCCATTCGACCTTCTGATGATCAATCAGTTGGATCGCCTGAACGGACACTCGATAACGTTTCGGTAAGCACCATTTCATTGACGCCGGAAACGACGTTCGACAACTGCTATATTTGGCTGGGGCGGCACATGATCTCAACCGTGGTATTGCATCATGCTCGAACAACCCGCATCCGCCGCGTCGGTCCACAGCTGCAGCCGGCTCGACTTCATACGCATGCTCGCGATCGACGCGATCGAGCGCTGGGAACAGGCACCGGACTGCTCAAAGCCGACACAATTCATGACGCTTTGCGGCATTCAGGATCAGATCTGCCTGTTGAAGCAGCGCAATCCGCGGCTGGCATACCGCCCGTCGCGGCTCGGCTGGGCCGACAATTGGCGGCCGGGCCATCCGGTCATGACGACACAGCAACACGACGCCGCCGCTTGAACCGCGGCGTAGGGATCGGCGCGGCGCAGCCGCGCCGATCCGTCAGGCCTTGATGGCGGCCAGCACGCGCTCGGGCAGCAGCGGCACCTCGCCGACGCGTTTGCCGATGGCATCGAACACCGCATTGGCGATGGCTGCTCCCGTCGGCGCCTGGCTTCCCTCACCAACCCCCAGCGAAGGCAGTTGCGGCCGCTCGATCAACGCGCTGGTGATGGCGGGAAGGCCGAGGAAATCGATGATCGGATAGTCGTTGTAGTCGACCGCCGTCATGATGCCGGCATCCCAGCGTCCGGCTTCCATCAGCGTCCAGCTGGCGGCCTGCACCATGCCGCCCTCGATCTGATTGAGCACGCCATCGGGATTGACGGCGCGGCCCACGTCCGCGGCGCTCCACAACCTTTGCACGCGCACCCGTCCGCTGCGCGGGTCGACTGCGACCTCGGCCACCACCGCCACATAGCAGTCCTGGTTCTTGTAGCGGCTGAGGCCGACGCCGGTGCCGGTCAGCTCCTTCTGCGCGGCGCGCCGCTCGACCTTGCGCGGCGTCCA
>Ga0075024_100000456_pt1 | contig 14844 bp, 12 predicted proteins | sample Str013_2_FD_71389 | JGI IMG/M metagenome (GOLD analysis project Ga0075024, IMG submission 71389) | Freshwater sediment microbial communities in response to fracking from Pennsylvania, USA - Straight Creek_MetaG_SC_2013 | ecosystem: Environmental > Aquatic > Freshwater > Creek > Sediment... | reverse complement strand
CCCCACCCCTTGCCGCAGCAGCGGCGGCTGCCCCGCCCGTCGCGAGCCGCGACGCGAGGACGGGCACGACCTTGCGGCCCGAGCACCCCGACGCGGAGCATCAGATGGAGCATCAGCGCATGGCCAACGCCATCCGGGCGCTCGCCATGGATGCGGTGGAACAGGCGAAGAGCGGGCACCCGGGCCTGCCCATGGGGGCCGCCGACATCGCCACCGTGCTGTTCGGACAATTCCTGAGATTCGATCCGGCCGATCCGGCCTGGCCCGATCGCGACCGCTTCGTGCTCTCCGCCGGCCACGGCTCGATGCTGATCTACGCGCTGCTTCATCTGCTCGGCTATGAGAAGATGACCATCGAGGAGATCAAGCGCTTCCGCCAGCTCGGCTCGCTGACGCCCGGCCATCCGGAATACGGCCACACGCCCGGCATCGAGACGACGACCGGGCCGCTCGGCCAGGGGCTCGCCAACGCGGTCGGCATGGCGATTGCCGAACGGCACATGGCCGCCGTATTCGGCGGCGATCTGGTCGACCACTCCACTTTCGTGCTCGCCTCCGACGGCGACCTGATGGAAGGCATCAGCCAGGAGGCGATCGCGCTCGCCGGGCATCTGCGGCTCAACAAGCTCATCGTGCTGTTCGACGACAACGGCATCTCGATCGACGGGCCGCTCGCGCTCGCCGACTCGGTCGATCAGGTCAAGCGCTTCGAGGCCGCCGGCTGGGCCGCGAGCCGCATCGACGGGCATGATCCCGACGCGGTCGCCGCGGCAATCGAGGCCGCCAAAGGCTGCGATCGGCCATCACTGATTGCGTGCCGCACCATCATCGGATTCGGCGCACCGACCAAGGCCGGAACCGAGAAGAGCCACGGCTCTCCGCTGGGAGCCGAGGAGATCAAAGGCGCGCGCGCGCGTCTCGGCTGGGATTTGCCCGCCTTTGAGATACCGCCCGATGTGCGCGCGGCCTGGCGGCGGGCCGGCGAGCGCAGCAAGGGCACGCGCCAGGCGTGGCTCGGGCGCCTTGCCGCATTGGCCCCCGATCAGCGCGCCGAGCTCGAGCGACGCAACCGCGGCGACCTGCCCAAGGACAGGATCGCGGTCGCGGTGCGAGCCGTGAAGGAGAAGCTCGCGGCAGCGCCGAAAGACATTGCGAGCCGCATCGCGTCGGAGAACGCGATCGAGGCCTTGACGGCGGCGGTGCCGGAAATGGTCGGCGGCTCCGCCGATCTCACCGGCTCCAACAATACCAGGCCAAAAGGCGCCAAGATCCTGTCGGCCGCCGACTATGGGGGACGCTTTATCCATTACGGCGTGCGCGAGCACGGCATGGCGGCGGCCATGAACGGCATGGCGCTGCACGGCGGGATCATCCCGTTTTCGGGCACGTTCTTGGTCTTCTCCGACTATTGCCGACCGGCCATCCGGCTCGCTGCCCTCATGGGCCAGCGCGTGATCCATGTGATGACCCATGATTCCATCGGGCTCGGCGAGGATGGGCCGACGCACCAGCCGGTCGAGCATCTGGCGGCGCTGCGCGCGATACCCAACCTTCTGGTGTTCCGCCCCTGCGATGCGGTCGAGACCATCGAATGCTGGCAGCTCGCGCTCGAGGCGCGCGGCCCGAGCGTGCTGGCGCTGACGCGGCAGAACCTGCCGCAACTGCGCCTCGAAGCCGATGACCGCAACCGCTGCGCGGCCGGCGCCTACGAGATCGCCTCGGCGCCAAGTGGCGCACCGGCGCAAGGCGGCGCCGCCGACGTGTCGCTGTTCGCCACCGGGTCCGAGGTCACGATCGCGGTCGAAGCGCAGAAGCTCTTGGGCGCGCGCGGCGTGCGGGCGCGCGTCGTATCGGTTCCGTGCTTCGAGCTGTTCCGCGCGCGGCCCGCCGCCGAGCGGCGAAACGTCATCGGCGCCGCGCCCGTCCGGGTCGCGATCGAGGCCGCCATTCGGCAAGGCTGGGACGAGATCATCGGCTCGGACGGCGCCTTCGTGGGCATGACGTCGTTCGGCGCCAGCGCACCGGCCAAGGAGCTTTACGGCCATTTCGGCATCACCGCCGAGAAGGTCGCGGAGGCCGCATTAAGCAAATTGAAAAGCACCTAAAGGCGTCGACATTGGCTCCGTTGCTTTGCGGGCCGGTGACAATTACCAATCGACCCTCGAACACGCGGGTTTGACGCCACGGCGGGCCCGCCAAGGAGCCGGGAAATGTCAGTTCGGGTTGCCATCAACGGGTTCGGACGCATCGGCCGCAACGTGTTGCGCGCCATAGTCGAAGCTAAGCGCGGCGACATCACCGTGGTCGCCATCAATGACCTCGCTCCGCCCGAGACCAACGCGCATCTCCTGCGGTTCGATTCCGTGCACGGCCGCTTTCCGGGCGAGGTGACGGTCACGGGCGACATCCTGGATTGCGGCATCGGGCCGATCAAGGTCACCGCCATCAAGGACCCGGCGCTGCTGCCCTGGCGCGAGCTCGCGGTCGACATTGCGCTCGAATGCACCGGCCTCTTCACCACAAAAGACAAGGCTTCGGCGCATCTCACGGCCGGCGCCAAGCGCGTGCTGGTGTCGGCGCCCGCCGACAATGTGGATCTCACCGTGGTCTACGGCGTCAATCACGACAAGCTGACCCGCGACCACAAGGTCGTATCGAACGCATCCTGCACCACCAATTGCCTGGCGCCGCTCGCCAAGGTGCTCAATGACGCGGTCGGCATCGACAAGGGCTTCATGACGACGGTGCACGCCTACACCAACGATCAGCCCTCGCACGACCAGTTCCACAAGGATCTCTATCGGGCCCGCGCGGCGGCGGTATCCATGATCCCGACCTCGACCGGCGCCGCCAAGGCGGTCGGCCTGGTGCTGCCGGAGCTCGCCGGCCGGCTCGACGGCGTGGCCATCCGGGTGCCGGTGCCGAACGTGTCGGTGGTCGATCTGAAGATCGTCGCCAAGCGAGCGACCTCCGTGGAGGAGATCAACGGCGCCGTGAAGCGCGCTGCCGAGCAGCAGCTCAAGGGCATTCTCGGCTACACCGATCGGCCCAACGTCTCGATCGACTTCAACCACGATGCGCGCTCCTCGATCGTCCACCTGGACCAGACCAAGGTCATGGATGGCACGCTGGTGCGGGTGATGTCGTGGTACGACAACGAATGGGGCTTCTCGAACCGGATGGTGGACACCGCCGTGGCGATGGGAAAGCTGATCTAAATTTCAGGCAGACTGATTGCGGTAGAATTTCAGCAGAAGTGATCGGTAGGAGAATGACCGGTTTCCGTACGCTCGATCAGGCCGACGTGAAGGGCAAGCGGGTGCTGCTGCGCGTCGACCTCAATGTCCCGATGCAGGACGGTGCGGTCTCCGACGCAACCCGCATCGAGCGCATGGCGCCGACCATCATCGGAATCGCCGATCGGGGCGGCATGGTGATCCTGCTCTCGCATCTGGGCCGGCCCAAGGGGCCCGACCCGAAAGACTCGCTCAAGCCGATCGCCGCCGCAACCGCACGCATCCTGGGCCGCACGGTCGCCTTCGCGGACGATTGCATCGGCGCAAAAGCCGAAGCCGCCGCGAAAGCCATGCAGCCGGGCGACATACTCTGCTTGGAAAATACGCGCTTCCACGCCGGCGAGGAAAAGAACGATCCCGCCTTCGCGGCGGCCCTGGCCCGGCTTGGCGATATTTGGGTCAACGACGCGTTTTCGGTATCGCACCGCGCCCATGCCTCGACCGAAGGCCTTGGCCACATTCTGCCGGCCTATGCGGGGCCCGCCATGGAGGCGGAGCTTGCCGCCTTCAGCCGGGTGCTGGACGCGCCGCAACGTCCGCTCGCCGCCATCGTGGGCGGAGCCAAGGTCTCGACCAAGCTCGTGCTGCTCGGCAACCTGATTCCCAGGGTCAATGTCTTGATCATCGGCGGCGGCATGGCGAATACCTTCCTGGCCGCGCAAGGCAAGGACGTGGGCAAGTCGCTCTGCGAGCACGAGCTGGCCGGCACCGCGCGTGACATTCTGCTCCAAGCCGCCGCCAAGAGCTGCGAGATCGTGCTGCCGGTCGACGCCGTCACGGCGCGGAAGTTCGAAGCCAATGCCCCGTCGCGAACCGTTTCGGTGGATGCGGTGGGTGCCGACGAGATGATCCTGGATATCGGCCCGCGCACCATCGAGCATGTGGTCTCGGTGCTGGGCCGGGTGAAGACGCTGGTGTGGAACGGTCCGTTCGGCGCGTTCGAGATGGCGCCCTTCGACAACGGCACGATCGCGGTCGCCGAAGCCGCCGCGGAACTTACCGCCGCCGGCAAGATTGTCTCGGTGGCGGGCGGCGGCGACACGGTGGCGGCGCTCAACGCGGCCGGGACGGTCGACCGCATGACCTATGTGTCGGCGGCGGGCGGCGCATTCCTCGAATGGCTGGAAGGCAAGCCCTTGCCCGGGGTGCAGGTTTTGAGGGAAAAGTGCCGAGGATAGCGGGCTGGAGCGGTTTTCACGGGTCGCTGGAACCAGAAACCGCTCGGGCATGCTTGCATTGTCGCACTTTCGGACGGAAATCCGGATTCCACTTTTCCTGAAAATGCTCTAGGAACTTCTGATCAAAACACGTGAAGGAGGCTGCAATTGAACCTCGCTGAGCTCAATAGGGTCGCCGAGGCCATGGTTGCACCTGGCCGCGGCATCCTCGCCGCCGATGAATCATCGGGCACCATCAAGAAGCGATTTGACGCCATCGGCGCCGAGTCGACCGACAACAACCGGCGCGACTACCGGGAGATGCTGTTTCGCTCGACCGAGGCGATGACGAAATACATATCCGGCGTCATCCTCTACGACGAGACCATCCGCCAGAACGCGAAAGACGGCACCCCGCTGGTCAAGGTGTTGGAAAAGGCCGGAGCGCTGCCGGGCATCAAGGTCGACAAAGGCCTCAAGCCGCTCCCGTTCTGTCCGAACGAGGTCGTCACCGAGGGTCTCGACGGCCTGCGCGAGCGCCTGATCGAATATCGCGGGCTCGGGGCCAAGTTCGCCAAGTGGCGCGCCGTCATCGACATCGGGGCCGGCATCCCGACCGCCACCTGCATCAACACGAACGCCCATGCGCTCGCGCGCTATGCGGCGCTCTGCCAGGACGAAGGCATCGTGCCGATCGTCGAGCCCGAAGTGCTCATGGACGGCGATCACGACATCGGCCGCTGCTATCTCGCCACCGAGTGGGCATTGAAGCGCGTGTTCGAGCAGCTCTATGACCAGCGGGTCGCGCTCGAGGGCATGGTGCTCAAGCCGAACATGGTGGTCGCGGGCAAGAAGTGCGCGAAGCGCGCCACGGTCGACGAGGTCGCCGACAAGACCCTCAAGGTGCTCAAGGCCTGCGTTCCCGCTGCCGTTCCCGGCATTGCGTTCCTGTCCGGCGGCCAATCCGATGAGGATGCGACCGCGCATCTCGACGCCATGAACAAGGCCGGCGGTCTGCCCTGGCGGCTCACGTTCTCGTATGGCCGCGCCCTGCAGGCGGCACCGCAAAAAGCGTGGGCTGGAAAGAGCGAGAATGTCGCGGCGGCGCAACGGGCTTTCGGGCACCGCGCCATGATGAACAGCCTGGCGGCGCTCGGCCAATGGAAATCCGAGCTGGAGAAGAAGGCCGCATGAACTTCTTGAGCCGCTGCAAATTCTTAACCGTCCGTAGGTAAAAAAGTAACCACGAACGCCCCCAATCCGCCCGATTGCCGGGGCAAGCGACTCCGCCATGGCGTCCCGAGACGATAAGATCAAACCGCGGCGCCCTGACCCGCGCCTATACCTTGTCAGCCCCGAGGTCGCCGACCCGGCCGGGTTTGCCGGCACGTTGGCCGCAGCGCTGGCCGGCGCCGAGGTAGCGGCGGTGCTGCTGCGCCTCGCGGCGCGCGATGAGCGGGGCTTGATCAATATCGCCAAACCGCTTGCGCCCATCGTTCAGAACGCGGGCGCGGCGTTGCTGATCGCCGGCCATCCGGACATCGTGGCACGCGTGGGCGCCGACGGCGCGCATCTGATCGGCATCGAGGCTTTCAACGCCGCGCAGGCCGCCCTGCGGCCGGAGCGGATCGCGGGATGCGGCGGGCTCATCACCCGTCACGACGCCATGCTGGCGGCCGAAGCCGGCGCCGACTACGTCCTGTTCGGCGAGCCCGATCCGGCCGGACACCGTCCCTCCTTCGAGGCGGTCGCGGAACGCGTGAGCTGGTGGGCCGAAATCTTCGAGCCACCTTGCGTCGGGTTTGCCGCCACGCTCGCCGAAGTGGAGGCGCTGGCGGCCGCCGGGGCGGATTTCGTCGCGGTCGGCGATTGCATTTTCGATGATATCCGCGGTCCGGCCGCGGCGCTGGCCGACGCGGCGCAACGCATCGCGCTGCCGGAGGCGGTCGAATGAGCGCGCGCCGGCATGCGGCCGCGGCCTTGCTCGCGGCTTGCCTCGCCGATGGGCTGCTCGCAGCCGGTGGATCGTTCGTACCCGCGTCCGCGCAGACCCCGACCCAGCTCACGCCGCCTGCGGCGAAGACGCCGACCCCGCCGCAAACACCCGCCAAGCCGGCCGCCAAACCAGCGCCACCGCAAAAGCCCGCCGCAGCCAAATCCGAGCCGACCGACACTTCGCCAGCCGCGGCGGCCTCCGGGCGCGAGCCCGATCTTGCCTTCGGGGCGTTCCAGCGCGGCTTTTATCTCACCGCCTTGTCGCTCGCGACCCGCCGGGTCGATGAGAAAAGCGACGTCAAGGCGATGACGCTCCTGGGCGAGATTTACGGCAACGGCTTTGGGGTGGCACGCGACGACACCAAGGCCGCCGGATGGTACCGGCTCGCGGCCGACCGCGGCGATCGCGAAGCGATCTTCGCGCTTGCCATGTTCCGGCTTTCCGGACGCGGCGGACCCATCAATCGTGAAGAGGCCACCAAGCTGCTCACCAACGCCGCCAAGCTCGGACACGTCGCGGCCGCCTATGATCTCGGTCTGCTCTATCTCGAAGGTCAGTTGCTCCCGCAGGATCTCGCGCGCGCCGCCGAGCTCTTTCGGGGCGCGGCGCAGGCCGGAAATCCTGAAGCCCAATATGCGCTCGCCACGCTCTACAAGGATGGCCGCGGTGTGCCCAAGGACCCGGTCCAAGCCGCCCGCCTGCTCGCCGCGGCAGCGCTCGCCGACAATACCGATGCCGAGCTCGAATACGGCATCGCGCTGTTCAACGGCACCGGCGTCGCCAAGGACGAGGCGACGGCCGCCGACCTGCTTCGCAAGGCGGCCCGCAAGGGCAATCCGGTGGCGCAGAACCGCCTCGCCAATATCCTGGCCAACGGCAAGGGGGTACCGGCCGACCCGGTGCAAGCCATCAAGTGGCATCTCATCGCCAAGGCCGGCGGGGACGGCGACATCGGGCTCGACGATTTCATGCGCGGCCAAAAGCCGGACGTGCGGGCCGCCGGCGAGAAGGCGGCACAGCCGTGGCTCGAGGCGATCAAATTGTCGCGCTCTTGACGGGCCGGCGCCCGACAGGCAGACCTCTACTTGGCCACCAAAACACCCGGCCACCAGAACTTGGGCCATCATGCCCGGCTCCGCGGCGAAACACCCGTCACCTCGCTCGCCACGCTTTTTCTTGATGGGTCGCCCATCAAGGTGTCGGTCACTGTTGTGTTCGTTGCCGGGTCATCCGCCGTCGCGGATGACGGCAGGCCCTTAACCCGCGAAACCCTTCCATGCTCCGCTCCGCGCTCCTCAACGTCATGATCAAGGCCGCTCACAAGGCCGGGCGCACGCTCAAGCGCGACTTCGGCGAGGTCGAGCACCTGCAGGTCTCGTTGAAAGGACCGGCGAATTTCGTCACTGCCGCCGATCGTCGTGCCGAGGAGATATTGTGCGCGGAGCTTTCGGCGGCGCGCCCCGGCTACGGCTTTGTGGGGGAAGAGGGCGGCCGCCGCGCGGGCACCGACGAAACCCACACCTGGATCGTCGATCCGCTCGACGGCACCTCGAACTTCCTGCACGGCATTCCGCATTTTGCGATCTCGATCGGGCTCGAGCGCGACGGCATGATCGTGGCCGGCTTGGTCTACAATCCGATCAACGACGAGCTTTTCACCGCCGAGCGCGGCAAGGGCGCCTTTCTCAACAATCAGCGGCTGCGGGTGGCGGCGCGAAAGCGGCTCGGCGATGCGGTCATTGCCTGCGGGCTGCCCCATCTGGGACGCGGCGACCTGGAGCTCGGAAACCGCGAGCTCGCCGTCGTACAGCCCAAGGTGGCCGGATTGCGCCGATTCGGGGCGGCCTCCCTCGATCTCGCCTGGGTGGCGGCCGGGCGCTTCGATGCCTATTGGGAACGCCAGCTCTCGCCCTGGGATATCGCGGGGGGACTTGTCCTGGTGCGCGAGGCCGGCGGCTTTGTCACCGATTTCGACAAGGGCGATACGCCCTGGATCAGCGGGGATGTCGTCGCCGGCAATGAGACGATGCACCGGGATCTGCTCGGGCTGCTCGGCAAGGCAGCGAAGTCTTGAGGCCCGATCGTTCCGCATCGCCGGCCGAGACCGTCCGATTTCGCCGGGCTGAGCCGCAGGATCGGGATGAGCCCAAAATACCGCCGGGAGACGTGGGCGATCGCATATCGAGCCGGTGCCGCGACGCGGAGCCGGAGTTCCCGGGCGGCAGCAATGATTTTTGCCGCAGCTATGCTTTTTCCTTTCGCATCGACTATGTCAAAGATCGCCAATGTCATAGTATGTGTCGCCCTTAACGATCGCTGGCCGATTCCCCATGGCGCGTGACCTCGATCCACTGAAGCTGTCCTCGCCCCGGATCTTTCTGGTCCGGATGATGGTGTTCCTGGTCCTGTGCGCGCTCGTAGTGGTCATCCTCTACAAGCAGATCGCCGTTGCGTTCGTATCCAATGTCGGCCTCAACGCCGTGATCATCTGCGTGCTGATCATCGGCATCATGCTGACCTTCCGGCAGGTCATCCGGCTGTTTCCGGAGGTCGACTGGGTCAATGGCTTCCGGCTGGCCGATCCGGGCCTTGCCATGGATCGGCCGCCGGTTCTGCTCGCCCCGATGGCGTCGATCCTGGGCGATCGCATGGGCCGGATGTCAATTTCCTCGACCACGATGCGCGGCATTCTCGATTCGATCGCCACTCGGCTCGATGAAGCGCGCGACATAACGCGCTACATGACCGGGCTGCTGGTCTTCCTCGGCCTGCTCGGGACGTTCTGGGGCCTGATTGTCACCGTCGGTTCGGTCGGCAACGTCATCAACACCCTCAAGGTCGGCGGCGATGCCCAATCCACGTTCGACTCGCTCCGCGAGGGCTTGGCGGCGCCGCTCAGCGGCATGGGCATTTCGTTTTCGTCGTCGCTGTTCGGTTTGGCCGGCTCGCTGGTGCTAGGTTTCCTCGACCTGCAGTCCAGCCAGGCGCAGAACCGCTTCTACACCGATCTCGAAGATTGGCTGTCCACCACGGTCCGCGACCTCGGCGCGGGCGCCGAGGCCGGGACCCCCGCCGCGGCCGCCGCACCACCGGGCGACTTGAAGGTAACGATCGACCGGCTGAAGGAGGTGGTGGCCGAAGGCGGATCGAGCAGGGCCGCGACCACCGCCATGGCCAATCTGGCGGAGGCCATCCAGGGCCTGGTCCACCACATGCGGACCGAGCAGCAGATGATCCGCGACTGGGTTGATTCGCAGGCCGAGCAGCATCGCGAGATCCGCCGTTTGTTGGAGATCTTGGTTCGCGAGAACGTCAACAGCAAGTAGCCCGATCAGGCAGAACCCATGTCCCTTGCCCGCCGCGGTCGCGACAGCGGCATGAACTACTGGCCCGGCTTCGTCGACGCGCTGTCGACCTTGCTGCTTGGCGTCATCTTCCTGCTCACCGTGTTCGTGGTCGTGCAGTTCTACCTGACGCAGGAAATGTCCGGCAAGGACACCGCGTTGAACCGCCTCAACGCGCAGATCGCGCAGCTCACCGAGCTTCTGTCGCTGGAAAAATCCGGCAAGGTGAGCGCCGAAGATCAGCTCGCGCAGCTCAATGCAAATCTGCTCGCGGCCGAGGGCGAGCGCGATCGCTACAAGGGCCTGTACGAAGGCGCCGGCAGCGGATCCCTCGATGTTCAAGGCAAGGTGACCGCACTATCGAGCGCGCTCGACGCTGAAAAGCGCATCTCGGGCCGCGCGCTGGCGCAAGTCGAGGTGCTCAACCAGCAGATCGCGGCGCTGCGTCGGCAGCTTGGGGCATTGCAAGACGCGCTCGACGCCTCGGCCCAGAAGGACAAGGACGCGCAGGTCCAGATCACGGATCTCGGCCAGCGCCTGAATGTCGCGCTGGCCCAGCGCGTGCAGGAGCTTTCGCGCTACCGTTCCGATTTCTTCGGGCGGCTGCGCGCCATTCTGGGCGAGCGGCCCGATATCCGCGTTGTCGGCGACCGCTTCGTGTTCCAGTCGGAGGTGTTCTTCGACACCGGCCAGGCGGTACTCAAGCCGGAGGGACGTCTCGAGCTCGACGGGCTCGCCTCCGCGCTCCTCGATCTCGACAAGAAAATTCCGGGTGAGATCGCCTGGGTGCTGCGGGTCGACGGCCACACCGACGTGCGCCCGATCAACGGCGTGCAATTCAGATCGAACTGGGACCTGTCGGCGGCCCGCGCGATCTCGGTCGTGCAATACCTGATCAGCAAGGGCGTCTTGCCGCAGCGGTTGGTGGCGGCCGGTTTCGGCGAGTTCCAGCCGATCGATACCGACCGGACCGAGGAAGCCTATAGCCGCAACCGCCGCATCGAGCTGAAGCTGACGGAGCGGTGAGCGCGGCCGCCTTCACGCTGCGGCCTTACCAGGAAGCCGACGAAGAAACGGCGATCGAGCTGTGGCGCCGGACCTGGCAGATCGCCTATCCGCGATTGGACTTTACGGCGCGCCTCGACTGGTGGCGGCAGCGCTGGCGCGATGAGCTGGTGCCGACCGCAACGATAACCGTCGCCGAATCGGCCGGACAATTGGTCGGCTTCGTGACCGTCGATCCCAAGACGCTCTATCTCGATCAAATCGTGGTTGCCCCGGAAGCGTGGGGAACGCCGATCGCCGGTGCGCTCCTGGCCGAGGCCAAGCGGCTCTCGCCCGCAGGATTGGATCTCGCGGTCAATGCCGACAACGGCCGCGCCATCCGGTTCTACGGAAAGCAGGGATTCGTCGTCAGCGGAAGCGACGTCAACCCACGCTCCGGTGCGCCCATTCGCAAGATGGCTTGGCGACCCTGAGGGCGGATGACCAGCGATCAACCGGTTTGGAATTGCAGCTTGGCCAACCGCGCGTAGAGGCCGCCGCCGGCGACGAGCCGCTCATGGGTTCCCTCTTCGACGATGCGGCCGGCCTCCATCACCAGAATTCGATCGCAGGACTGCACGGTCGCCAGCCGGTGTGCGATCACCAGCGTGGTGCGTTCCTGCATCAGATGCTCGAGCGCGGCCTTGACCAGCGTCTCGCTCTCGGCATCGAGCGAGGATGTCGCCTCGTCGAGCAGCAGGAGCGGGGCGTCGCGCAGGATCGCCCGTGCGATCGCTATGCGCTGGCGCTGGCCGCCCGAAAGGGTCACGCCACGTTCGCCGACCGGCGTCTCGAAGCCCTGCGGCATTCGGTGGATGAACTCGGAGGCGAGCGCGAGATCAGCCGCCTGCGCCACCTCGGCGTCGCTCGCCTGCGGGCGCCCGAACCGGATGTTTTCGCCGATCGATGCGCCGAACACGACCGCGTCTTGCGGGACCAACGCGATATTCCGACGCAGCGCGAACGGATCGGCATCGGTGAGCCGCACGCCGTCGAACGTGATGGTGCCGGACGCGGGATCGTAGAACCTCAGCAGCAGGTGGAAGATCGTGCTCTTGCCGGCGCCCGAAGGGCCGACGAGCGCGACCTTCTCGCCGCGCTGCACGCGAAACGAGATGCCATCGAGCACGCGAACGTCCGGCCGCGCCGGATAGAAAAAACCGACCGACTCGAAACTCACCTCGCCGCGCGCCGGCGCCGGCAGCGCGATCGGATGCGCCGGCCGCTCGATGGCCGGCTTGATCGCCAGGATCTCGAACAAACGCTCGGCGGCGCCCGACGCGGCCGCGACCTCGCCGCCGACCTGGGAAAGCTCGCCCAGGCCACCGGCCGCCAGCACCGCGAACAGCAGGAACTGCGACAGCAGGCCCGGCGTGATGGTGCCGGCCAGCACGTCCTGGGCGCCGACCCACAGCACGATGACCACGCTCGCGAACACCAGAAAGATCGCAATCGCAGTGAGGATCGCACGCGCCCGGGTCGACAGGACGGCGGCGCGGTAGGCGCGCTCGACCGACTCGCGAAACCGGCCGATCGCCATCGCCTCATTGGTGAAGGCCTGCAATACGCGGATGGCGCCGATCAATTCGGACACGTAGGCCGAGGCGTCAGCCAGCGCGTCCTGCGCCAGGCGCGAGCGCTGGCGCACGGCGCGCCCGAACCCGTAGAGCGGCAGCACGATGACGGGAATGGCGATGAGCACGTAGCCGGACAGCCGCGGGCTGGTCCACACCATCATGATCGAGGCCCCGAGGAACAGGACCAGATTGCGTAGCGCGACCGAGACCGAGGATCCGACGGCGGCCTTGATCTGGGTGGTATCGGCCGTGAGCCGCGAGACCATCTCGCCGGTCTTGGCCTCGTCGAAAAAGGCGGACGACAACGACGTGAGATGGCCGAAGACCGCGCCGCGCAGGTCGGCGACGATACGCTCGCCCAGCGTGGTGACGAGATAGAACCGCATGGCACTGGCGAGCGCCAGCACGGCCACGACTCCGATCATCGCGGAGAAGTAGCTGTCGATCAGGTTCGCGCCTTCGCTGGTGAAGCCGAAATCGATCATGCGCCGCACCGCGACCGGCACCGCCAGCGTGGCCAGCGCCGCCAGAACGAGAGCGCAGACGGCTGCGATCGCCCGCCCCCGATAGCGCCAGACATAAGGCGCCAGCGACAGCAGCGGCCGCAGCTTGGCCTTGCGGGGCGGCGGCGCGGCAGACGGGCCGGCCGCCGGTTCGGCGACGGCTTGCGGCGCACGCGCCGCGGCTCTCTCGACCATATTCATGGGGCGCAATTCATCGGACGTAACGTCATGGGAACGAAACTCATGGGAACGAAACTCATGGGAACGAAACTCATGGGAACGAAACTCATGGGAACGAAACTCATGGGAACGAAACTCATGGGACGCACAACCTCCCGATTCCGGTCTTATCGCCGGTCAACGCTGATCACGGGGGCCCGGATCGACAGGTGAATACGCCAGCCCCCACGGCAGATTGGCCCGACAATGCCCGCTTGGCCCACCTGTGGCAATCGCGACCGTGCCTTGTTTCCGGCGCCGGCCTGCGGTATAGAGCCGCCACTTCTCACCAATCAGCCAGAACTTCATTGCCGGCCTTGCCGCGCGGGACAATAGAGCCATGAAACCAGATACCCATCCCGACTATCACAGCGTGAAGGTGGTGATGACCGACGGCACCGAATTCACCACCCGGACCACTTGGGGCAAGGCGGGCGACACGCTGCGCCTCGATATCGACCCGAAGTCGCATCCGGCCTGGACCGGCGGGCAGCAACAATTGCTCGATCGCGGCGGCCGGCTGTCGCGCTTCCAAAAGAAATTCTCCGGCTTCCTCAAGAAGGATTGAGCAAAAAAGGCGGCGATCAGGTCTCATCCGCCTCGAACGCAGCCTTGAGCAGGCCGAGCTGCCGCTCGACCGGGTTGCTGCGGTTGGTGAGAGCGAAGTCCGGCCTTGCATGCATGGTCGCGTCAAGGCGACGAACGTCGGCTTGGAGCGCCCTGGAACGCGCGATCAACCCGCGCAGATTTTCGGGCAGGAGCTTGATGCTATCCTCGCTGCCCGCCTCGCCAGCCGCCAGCTTGACCTTGGTTTTTTCCTTGTTGGCCTGGGCGAGCGACATTTCGCCTTCCTTCACCGCGCGATGCAGCAGCAGCCAGGACGCGAGCTGCATGAGACGGGTCGTCAGCCGCATGCTCTCGGTCGCATAGGCGAGCGCCGCCATCCGCTCGAGCTTCTTGGATTCCTTGCGGCCCGGCCCGTCCAGATAGCTCGCCGTCTCCTCGACCAGCGCCATTCCGTCGCGGAACAGATCCGCAAAGACCTGCGAATTCGCAAGCCTTTCGCCGAAGGAGACGGGTTCCGTCTCGTTGACCAACTGCTCGGACATTTCAACGCCTCACACTTCACGCAACTGACGGTTTCTTGATGGTGCGCCAGCCACCCCTCTGGCGAGAGTCAGCATTGCGCGGCTTAAGCCCCGATGTCCAGCGTCCGCGCAATGAAGATTCAGACATAGTTGCCGGGCGGACACGCTTGCCGCCCGAGAGTACCGCCGGCCACCGGCAGGATACCAGAAGGGACCCCACAAGAGCACGACCAAGAACGCGATGGGGCACGACCGGACACGGCCCGGTACCAGCAGCAACATCAATGCTTTGTGAGATTCCACGGCGGCGCAACACGGAACGCTCGCGGTGGCGTGGCACCACAAATGCCGCCGCCTGCCGACATCGGCCGACGTCGCCTGGCGTTCGCTTGAAACCGGGCACGCCCCAGATGACCCGAAACGGGACAGCAGAAAAAAAGGAGCCGCCGTTTCCGGCGGCTCAAAGGTTTAACAGGGAGGCGTCAAACAGAGTGGACAGGAGCCACTCGATGTCCAAAAGTAAGGACAACATGACTAATGATCGAGAAAGCTTAACAAGTTATGAAGATATTTAGGAATTTTACGCCGCACCCGGCAGGCCGGGATTTACCCTGTGCGGG
>Ga0075024_100000451_pt1 | contig 14960 bp, 14 predicted proteins | sample Str013_2_FD_71389 | JGI IMG/M metagenome (GOLD analysis project Ga0075024, IMG submission 71389) | Freshwater sediment microbial communities in response to fracking from Pennsylvania, USA - Straight Creek_MetaG_SC_2013 | ecosystem: Environmental > Aquatic > Freshwater > Creek > Sediment... | reverse complement strand
ACCCTAGGCTGCCCAAAAGACCCCTCTCCGTGTCTGCGGGCCATACCCAGGCGCACCATGGACAAACCTAAACCTAAGACCCGGCCCCTGGCGCTTGATCACCAGGCGATGACCGTTAAGTTCGCCAAGCCCGCCTTTGCCGCGCGGCCTGAAGGTGCCCCTGTTTATTACGGTTTCCAGGTGCTGTCAGATGTAATGGCCCAGGGTTTCGTTCTGGGCAAAATCACCGACTTTGAATCTGCTCCAATCGACGCCGGTGACGCCTTTGTCATCGCGCCCGACAACAGCCGTTGCGGTCTGGTCTGGCATGTTTCCGACGAGCCTTGCTTTACGCCGGTGATGCCTCACGAAAACGAACGCTGGGGCGTTTGGGCCGTCAACTTCCCTTTCCCCATGACCAGCCGTGAAAACGCTCGCCGCAACCTGGAACACGTCCTGCCCCGTTTGCAGGAAGAATGGATCCGCTGGCGTACTCGCGGATGACCGATTGAAATACTCGCCTGCCCCGACGAAATGAAACCTTCATCTTTAGATTCGTCATCCCGACGTCCGTTAAGTGAGTGCGCGCTTTCTTCAGCGCGCGAATAGGACGGAGGGACCTTGCGCTTAGACCTTGCGTTTGGAACCTTTCGAACCGGTGAATCTCAAACCGTGCCACACGTAACAGGGCATGAGTTTACTCATGCCGTCAGGCTCTAAAAAGAAATCGGGCTTTAGCCCCTGCGGCACATTGCTCCTGCCATTTCCTAAACTGCTACGAACTCATTTATCATTGCCCTTGGGAAACTGCACTCATGCAATCACGCCGTCACTTCTGGGCAAAAACAATCTTGCTGGCGTTAGCGGTAACGGTGGTGCTTCCCGTTTTCTGCTCTACCGTCAGCCTGCCCACAACTCCTGCCGTGGCTTCGTCCTCCAGTTGTCATCACTCTGCTCCGGTTGCGCCTGCGCCTCAACAGAAATGCTGTTTTGCCGGACGCACGCCGCAAGCCGTGCTTTCCGGACGTTATGTCGTGCCGCAGTCAGACGTTCTGTGCGCCGTTACGAACGTGAGCCAGAACGAATCGCGCCCGCTAAAATCGGTTCCAACCGGCTCCACAAATCATCCCACTTCGCCTCTTCAGAACCAGATTCTTCGCATTTGATTCCATCAACATCTAACAAATTTGCTGCAAGCCGGGTCTATTAGTCTTTCGTTGGTCCCGTCCTGCGGCGCGGCCCACACTGTTGGCATCCAACTGCTTTGCATTACCGAAGGCTTGCATTGTAAGCATTTCGGAGAGACATCTCCCATTTATGAAATCAGGGCTCCTCATATTCGCAATCATTCTGCTGCTCGCCGCGGTTCCGTGCGCTCGTACGCAAACCACCGATTCAACCGCGCCGCCGGCTGAAACTCAGGAACATCATCACCACACCGCTACGGATCAATCAGGCTCCATGCCAGGCATGAAGCACGACGCCCAGACTGACGCCACAGAACCTTTTATCGCGGAAATCATGCAGCACTCCACGCCCGGCACCAGCGCGGAACCCGATTCCACCGCCGCCCCCATGCTGATGACCAGCCGCGGCAAGTGGTGGTTCATGTTTCACGGCGCGGCCTTTCTCAGTTTCCAACAACAAAGCGGACCGCGCGGTTATGACAAGACATTTTCCACCAACTGGTTCATGCCCATGGTCCAACGCGAACTCGGCCCCGGACAGCTCACGCTCCGAACCATGCTCAGCCTTGATCCCGCCACCGTCACCCAGCGCTGGTACCCGGAACTGTTCCAGCAGGGCGAAACCGCTTTCGGCAAACCAATCAATGACGGCCAGCATCCTCACGATTTCTTCATGGAAATCGCCGCGCTCTATGACCTCAAGCTCGGACGCCACGCCTTGCTTTCGTTTTACGCCGCCCCGGTGGGCGATCCCGCCATGGGCCCGGCCGCTTTCGAACATCGCACCTCAGCTTCAGAAGATCCGTTAGCTGCGCTCGGGCACCATCTTGAGGATTCCACCCACGTAGCCAATGACGTCGTCACCGCCGGACTCACCTACAAATTCGTCCGCCTGGAATCCTCCGGCTTCCACGGACGCGAGCCCGACGAGTTTCGCTGGAACGTTGACAGCGGCAAGATTGACTCGTGGTCCACGCGCCTCACCGTTCAGCCCGCGCGCAACTGGAGCGCACAGTACTCGTTCGCGCATCTCACCAGCCCTGAAGACCTTCACCCGCTAGACGACACCCAGCGGATGACGGCGTCCGTCATGTACAACCGTCCGCTCACGCGCGGCAACTGGTCGTCCCTGCTTCTCTGGGGACGCAATCACTCGCTCGCCAGCGGCGAGAACTTCAACGGCTACCTGCTCGAATCCACGTTGCGCTTTGCCGCCAACAACCACATCTGGACGCGCATGGAAAACGTCGATCGCACCACCGAATTGCTGCTCGGCAAGAACTCTGAGCCCGCTGGCTTCGATGAACAGTTTCTAGCGCGCATTCAGGCGTATTCCTTCGGCTATGACCGCGACTTCAAATTGCTTCCCGGGTTATCAACTGCCTTGGGCGGACAAGTCACGTTTTATTCCAAACCGGCTTTTCTTACGCCCATTTACGGACAGCATCCCACCGGAGCTATATTGTTTGTGCGCATTCGCCCAGCAGGCGGCGGGCACCATCACTAAAATCAGGGCATCACGCAAACGGCAATTCCCGAAAAGGAACGGACTATGAAAACACCTCGGCGCAAATTTCTTACCAGCACTCTTGTAGGCGGCACCGCATTGGGCGCCAGTGTGCTTCTTCCCGGCGGACTTGAACTCACTTTACTTGGTCAACAAGAAAAAGCCGCACCCACCGCCAACCCCGCCGAACAAAAGGCCGCTGGGCAAAAGCCCGCCGATCAGAAGCCAACTGCGCAAAAAAATGACGACACACCCAACGAAGACGACGTTTCCGCCAATGAAGACCTTATGCGTGAACACGGCGTACTGAACCGCATCCTGCTGATCTATGACGAAGCCAACCGCCGCATCCAGATCAAAGAAAAGTTCGATCTGGAGATCGTGGGCAAAGCCGCCGGCATGATCACCCGCTTCATTGAGGACTACCACGAAAAGCTGGAAGAAAAGCACATCTTCCCGCGTTTCGAGCAGGCCCGCACGCTCACCGATCTCACCATCAACCTGCGCGCGCAGCACGCCATGGGACGCCGCGTCACCGAGCGCATCGCGGCCTCAACCAAGTCCAAGGACCTCGTCACAATGAGTGCCGGCCTGACTGCCTTTATCCGCATGTACCGCCCGCATGAAGCGCGTGAAGATACGGTGCTCTTCCCCGCTCTGCACAAGCTGGTCAGCCCGCATGAATATGACGCGATGGGTGAAGAGTTCGAAAAGATTGAGCGTAAAACCTTCGGCGGTGACGGGTTTGATATGGCGGTTGATCAGGTGACGGAGCTGGAAAAGCAATTCGGTATCTACGATATTTCGCAATTCACGCCGGAAAGCTAGTTCGAGTCAAAATTCTGGATCGCCGCGCCAGAAGAGTTAGGCCCCAGTGCCGCGCTTGGTAAGCAGATAAACGGCAAATGTCGCCACCCAGTGCGCGCCCACGTAGTGTTCGCCGGTGATTGTGGGCAAGCCTGCATCCGCATGGACCACTGCGGCTTCCAGCAGATCGGCGAAGCGCGGATCATCCACCGACAACGCTGACGCAATTCCATCCAGCATCCATGCGCGGCTCAGATTCAGTCCGTTGAGATGTGAAAATTTAGGATCGCTGGGGTCGGGCGAAACCACCGGCTTCAACGGATCGGCCAACCGCGGAAGAAACGACGCGATCCACGCGGCAAATTCCGCGGGATTCAACACGCGTCGCATCACGTCCGCTTCCGCTAGTCCGGGCGAAAGAAAATCTTCGCCCGAAGGTTCGTACTCCAGCGGACAGTTCTTGTCGTTGAAATAAAAAGCTCGTGCTCGCGCCACAATTAGCTCAGCGAAATCTTTGTCCGCCTTGCTTCGCGAGTAATCGAGCATCAGGCCCAGCGCAAAAGCCGTCTGGCTGTGTTCACCGCTGCGTACCGGAAACGGCAGCTTGGGGAGCCAGTCCATCAATCTCTTACGCGCGGCCAACTCCAGCGGACGCAAATTCGCCGCCAGCTCACCCGCCTGCGCGTCCTCGTTCTTCGCGCGCCACTCTTTCAGTTCTTGGGCCAGTTGCAGCACCCACGCCAGCCCATACGGTCGCTCAAAACTCTGTCTACCCGCACCATTCAAATACGCTTCTTCCTGGGCGATGTTTTCGGTCGTTAGGCTCTCTGCCAGCGCCTTCCGCGCCGCCACGGCAAATTCCGCTCCAGGGAAAAGCCGCGCGAGTCGCGCCAGAGTCCAGTGTGAATGGACGGCGGAGTGCCAGTCATAGCATCCGTAAAATGCCGGGGTAAGCATGCGCGGAGAATGCACGTCAGCGTCGCTGCTCAATACGTGGCTGATTTTATTGGGATATTCGCGATGGACACACGCCAGCGCCATACCTGCCAGACGCGCTGCTAAGGAAGAGTCGAGGGGCTTTCCGTTCATTCAATCGAACCTGTCAACATGTATAGCACATACTTCGGCAGGCGCCGGTGTTTGCTGAACGCACCAACGTAATCACTGTGCCAAACATACACAGTTGAGGTTCGACAGGGCTGCTGCAACGGCAAATAACTGTCGCAGCAGCAGCAGCAAAGAATTAGAACAAATCGGCGTCGCCTTTAAGCGGCTGACGGAATTAATCGCCCCACCACTTCCGGAAGAAACTGCTCTGCCTGCTGCAAGGTAAAGCTGGCCGGATAGCCAGACCGTTCTTGTGACGCCAGGTCACGCAGAACGCCTTCCACCGCTCCCAGCAGTGACGATCGCAGCAGTTGTACCTGATGCGGCGTCGAGCTCGGCGAAGCTTCGATGATCAACGCATCCACCAGCGCCACCAGATCGGTGTAGCTGGGTGTAAGGATCATCATCTCGGTCCCGTTCATCCTGCGGCCTTCCGTCAGGATCAGGTCACGCAGTTCGGTGTCCTGTCCAAACATCTGGACAATCGACCTTGCCAGGTTCTTGAGTCTCTTGTGTGGTGTTGTGACTTCTTGCAGGCGCGTCAGACGCGCGATCAGTTGGTTCCAGCCTTCTTCAAAGATGGCCCGGAGCATATCCTCTTTGCTGCCGAAATCTTCGCTGATCACATTTTCAGTGACGCGCGCTTCACGGCAAATGGCATGGAGAGTTGTGTTCTCGTATCCTATGACGAAGAACAGGTGTTTAGCGGCCCCAAGCACACGTGCTCGGGTGGCTTCTTGCGGAGAGTACTGTATTCTGGGCGTAGCCAAGGTCATCCTCCTCAGCTCGCGACACTTTTTTTGAACCCCGCCGGTCCCGGAAAAGTCCCGCAGGCAGTTAGTTGAACGGATTATAGCCTAGATCGTTAAGAGATTTATAAATTCTTTGTAAGGGCTGTGAGCTTTGTCACGGCAAGCATCACGCCGCGGCATTTAAATTCTTAAGTCTTGTTGCATCCATGCGGTTTACCGTCCTAGGATTGTTCGCACAAACTATTGTTTGCGCAAATTATTGTTTGCACAAATTAAAGCAGTGCAAAAACTTGCACATGAGCGCTGCATTGCGCCTGTGTCCTGGGAAAAATCGCCGCCAGGAGAAACGAAAGAATGGAAAGCACGCTCCTCATCCACCGGCTTCATTTCGCTTTCACCATCACCTTCCACTATTTGTTCCCGCAACTCACCATGGGACTCGCTCCCCTCATCGTGATCATGAAGACCCTGGCCTTGCGCACGAACAATGACATTTACAACCAGGCGGCGCGCTTCTGGGCCAAAATCTTCGGCATCAATTTCATCATGGGCGTGGTCACCGGAATTCCCATGGAATTCCAGTTCGGCACCAACTGGTCGCATTTCGCGCGGCTCACCGGTGGTGTTATCGGCCAGCCGCTGGTCATGGAAGGTGTGTTCGCGTTCTTTCTTGAATCCGCTTTCCTCGGATTGTTCCTCTACGGTGAAAAGCGTCTCTCGCCGAAAGGCCACTGGTGGGCGGCGTTCATGGTTTTCGCCGGATCGTGGCTCTCCGGCTTCTTCATTATTGTTACGGACGCATGGATGCAACACCCGGTCGCCTTTGAGCGCTCCGCCGATGGCCAGTTCCAGGTCACCAGCTTCTGGGGACTGTTGATGAACCCCTGGGCGCTGTTGCAATACGCGCACAACATGAGTGGCGCGGTGATCACCGGAGCCTTTGTGATGGCCGCCGTCGGAGCGTACTACATACTGCAAGGCAAATTCGTTGAGTACGGACGCGTCTTCCTCCGTATCAGCGTCATTGCCGGAGTCATCTCCTGCGTGCTCCAGATTTTCCCTACTGGTGATTTACACGGCAAAATGCTGGCCAAGTACCAGCCCGTAACCACGGCAGCCATGGAAGGCCTGTTCAAGTCAGAGTCCGGCGCTCCTATGGTGATTCTTGGTCAGCCGGATGAAGAACACCAACGCATCGACAATCCGCTCGTCGTCAACAAGACCTTGAGCTTCTTGATTTACGGCCGAACGTCCGCTGAGGTGAAAGGCCTGAACGAATTCCCCAAAGACCAGTGGCCTACGAACATCCCGCTCCTTTATTACAGTTACCACGTCATGGCCGGTCTGGGGACGATCTTTGTGGCCGTCATGACCGTCGCCGCGTTTCTGCTGTGGCGGAAAAAACTGTATGAGTCGCGCTGGATTCTCTGGATTCTGATGTTGTGCGCTCCGTTGCCTTATGTCGCCAATACCGCCGGATGGATGACCACCGAACTTGGCCGCCAACCGTGGCTCGTCTATGGGCTCATGCGCACCTCAGACGGATTCTCAAAACACGTCAACGCCAGCAATGGGCTCTTTACTTTGCTGGGGTTCATGGGCTTATACACCGTGCTCGCCATTCTCTTTCTTTATCTGGTCCATCATGAGGTGGAGCACGGCCCCGAGCCAATCGTTGAAGGCGTTCTACCTGCTGGCAATCAGCCGCAGCGGCACTAGGAGGAAACTGCAATGCTCTTTATCTGGTTTTGGCTTGTCGCCATCATGATTGCCGGATACGTAGTGCTTGACGGCTTTGACCTGGGCGCCGGCATTCTACACTTGTTCATCGCCAAGACTGATCTGGAACGCCGCACCGTGATCCGCACCGTGGGCCCCGTGTGGGACGGCAATGAAGTCTGGCTGCTGGCCGGTGGCGGAACTCTGTTCTTCGCCTTCCCTCTTCTTTACGCCTCCAGCTTCAGCGGCTTCTATCTTCCGCTCATGATCGTGCTCTGGTTGCTCATTCTGCGCGGCATCGGCATTGAGCTGCGCATGCATCTGGATTCTCCCGTGTGGCGCGGATTGTTCGATGGCTGCTTTGCCTTTTCCAGCATCCTGCTGACAATTTTCTACGGTGCGGCGCTGGGTAACGTGATCCGCGGCGTCCCTCTGCAAAGGGACGGATACTTCTTCCTTCCCCTCTGGACTAACTGGGACGTTGGCCCGCAGCCCGGCGTTCTCGACTGGTACACCGTGATTTCCGGCGTAGTAGCACTTGTGGCGCTTACCATGCACGGCGCGCACTACATCGCGCTAAAGACTTCTGGCGATCTCAACACGCGTGCCCGCCGGATTGCCGCCGCGCTTTGGCCCGTCCTGGTGATCGTCACCGTGGTGAGCCTGGTGGCCACGCTCGCGATTCGCCCTGTGTTGCTGGAAAACTATCGCAACCATCCGGCCTTGATGGTAATTCCCGTGGCGGTTGCAGCCAGCCTCGCGGCAATGTTTGGGTACCGCCGCAAAGGACGCGACTTCGCCGCGTTCCTCTCGTCCTGCGTGTACCTGGTATTTATGTTGGTGGGCGCAGCGGCGGCCGTCTATCCCAACCTGCTGGTTTCCACAACGGACCCAGCTCTCAACATCACCGTGGACAACGCCCACACCGGATGGTATTCCCTGCAAGTTGGATTGATCTTCTGGGGTATCGGCATGGCTATCGCTCTTGGCTACTTCATTTTTGTCTATCGCATGTTCAAAGGCAAAGTTGCTGTCGCTTCAGAAGGTAGTAGCTACCTATAGTATCCCTAGCCGGAGTATAAATCGGTCATAGCTGGCAAGCCTAAGACTGCCATGGACTTCGCACTTTATCTACACTAAACTTGACAATTCTAAAGCCCCATATCTTGGACGCTGTGGCGAAATGGAATTAAGGAGGCCATCCCCATGGCTCACTCGCGCGTCGTACTCGTCGTGATCGTCCTCCTGTCGATCCTGGCCCTTCCTGCAGCAGCAGCGCCCAAGCCCCGACCGGCAGACCCTTGTGGCCAGCTTCGCAAAGACTTTGGCGTCCAGATCAAGGACCTTAAACAACGCCAGAAGTTGGAATTGCAACAATGCCAACAAACCAACGGCAAACACTCTGATACGTGTAGTGAACTCAAGGACCAGCAGAAAGAAGAGATGCGCCAGTTGCGCGAAGAAGAGGCCGACCAAATGGGTGGCTGCAGCTCAGGCCGCGCTCTGAGTTTTGCTCCGCAAACTAGTTTCGCCTTTACTTTTGATTTCAATGACTATAGCTGTTTCAATCTGCTCAGTCCGTATTGCCAGTTCCTAAACAACTATCCTCCACCACCTGGACATCACAGGCCGCCCCCTCCGCCTGGAACTCCCGGTAAACCGGGTCACAATCCTGGCCCGCCCGATGGCGGCAATGGCTCAGGACCGCACAAACCTCCGAAAATACCGCCCAACGATTCGGTGATCGCAAAAACCGGCAACGGCCCCGACCCTTCACCGGGCCGCGGAAATCGTGACGCCGGCGGATCTCGCGGCAATTCGAACAACAATCACGGCGGCAGCCATGGATCTTCCGGAAATACCGCTTCAACCGGCCAGCACTCCGGCGGTGGTTCCAGTTCTAGCGGCGGATCACACTCCAGCAGCAGTTCCAGTTCCAGTGGCGGATCGCATTCCGGTGGTGGTTATTCCGGTGGCGGATCTTCCTCTAGCGGTGGGTCGTCTAGTAGCGGATCGTCCTATTCAGGTTCGAGCTCCGGGTCCAGTTCCGGCTCGTCGCATTCCGGTTCATCGTCTTCAGGTGGCAGCAGTTCCTCTGGGTCTTCAAGCTCTAGCTCGTCAAGCTCGGGCTCGTCGAGTTCGAACTCTTCGTCCAACGCAGGGTCCTCGCGTCCTAAATAACTCTTTCGTTTTGTTGTAAAGAAATACGCTTCCGGGCAGTCACCAAGATGTCCGGGTTTTTATTTTTGCCATCGCCGCCAGGATTTAACCCTAAACCCCGGCTGTTCTATACTTCTCAGGTGCCAGACGACGACAGTGCGCCCGCCGCAATTACTGCCAGCGAAGATATCTTAAGTAAAGAACCGCCTCCAGCCGACGAACGAGTCCACTACGGCCCCGGCGAGTTCCACTTCGCGGACGCTCGCATCCCGGAAGGGCGCGGTCCTTTCCCGGTTGTGTTCTTTATTCATGGCGGATACTGGCGGGCAAAGTACGATCTCACTTACGCTGGCCATGTTTGCGCGGCATTGAAGAAAATCGGCATTGCCAGTTGGAACGTGGAATACCGCCGCATTGGCAATCCCGGCGGAGCGTGGCCCGGCACTTTTGAAGATATCCGCGGCGCATACCGGAGCCTGCATGAAAGTGGACAGAAAGTGCTTCCGCGTCTCGACCTGAAACGTGTTTGCGTTGCCGGCCACTCCGCCGGAGGCCAATTGGCTCTCTGCCTCGCCGCCTTTGAAAAAAGCGTTACTCGCGTTCTCTCCCTGGCCGGCGTTGTCGATCTGCACCGCGCGTGGGAGCTGCACTTAAGCAATGACGCGGTGGTGGAGTTCCTTGGCGGATCGCCAACCGAAGTCCCCGACCACTATCGTGAAGCGTCTCCCATCGACAAACCTATTCCTCAGGCCACGCAAAAGTTGATTCACGGAACCACCGACACCTCGGTTCCTTACGAAATCAGCCAGCACTATGTGGAACGCAAAAAGAAACAAAGCGAGAAAGTGGAACTGATCACCTTGCCTGATACCGGACACTTTGAGATCGTCGATCCGTCTTCGTCAGTCTGGAACAAAGTCCAGGAAGCCTTTATCGACTGACCCGCACCTAAAGACCGCGCCGGCAAACTTAGCCCCTGCAAACAAAAACCGCGCGAGCATATCTTTCACTCGCGCGGCCACAAACTCCGAAAAGTACTCTTCTATTTCTTAGCGTACAGCTCAACTCCATCCGCCTTCGGGAAAGAATAAGACAGCGGCTTTCCTGAAAACGACTTCGAAGGATTGTGTGTAAAGAAACTGGCTGAGTTCGGCACTTGCAGTTTCCATCCGTTAGAAGTGGTCAGCGGACCCGGCAGAATAATTGCCACATGCCCCCCGGTTTCAGACGACATCACGGCTACGGTCGCGCGTCCGCAGTTTGCAGCCGCTTGGGCTTTCTTCAGGGCTTCCTGGTCGCTCGCAGCACCCAGATGTTCCCACTCCGCGGCGGCCTTCCTACCGATTTCCGCCGGCGTCGCGGACTTGGAGTCCGCGTTGAAATCCTTCACGCTGTAGATCTGGTCCAACGCTTGCGCCAGCGCGCCGCGGCATCCGCCATCCAGCGGAAGCTGGCATCCGGTGAATTTCTGAAGCGCTGTTTCCATGTACTTCTGCTGGTCAGCGCCGTATTCGGCTTTCTTGCAGTCCTGCGGCGTTGCCACGCTCGCCAGGACTACGAGGCATACTGCACAATAAATAACTTTTTTCATGGCACCTAGACTCCTGTTGTGTGGAATAGTTTTAACTGATGAGGGCATGTGGCGGCTTAACCAGACAGATAACTTAACTAGACAAACGAATAGCAGGATTTTATATATAAACCGTTCTCACTACCCGTTACGGCAGTACATTGCCTTAACGCAGCGTCCGGAGGAACCTATGCCTGATGGGAACGGCATTTAAGTTAGCTCACCGAGCAGATAGCGGCATGACTATTTGCTACTTGCGGTTCCGAACCATCACAGCCGCACCCTGCCCTACCGATAGCAAGGTAATCGCCGAGATCATCCCCAGCGAAATTACGCAGTAAATACACCAGACGCCCAGAATGGCCGACTCAATATGCGTGAGATACAGCGAAAATGCCAGACCACCCAGCGCTAACACCGGCAAAACCTTCCAGGCTTTCTTCAACGCCAGCCCGCCTAGCAGCGCGTAGCCAACCACGCCGATCACCGCCACCGGGACGCCTCCCAGCGTCGCATAAGGGCTCTTGTTCACGATGCCGCAGTCCCATTTCTCGTTGATACTGCAAGGCGAGGTCTCAGTGCGATAGTGTTCACGTAGCGCAAGCGCCGCCACCACGATTCCAGCAACTGCCAGCACAGCAATCAGCCATCTCATGGCAAGCCCTCCAGGACTCTCTACTCTAAACCACGCCTGCTTCAATCCTTGGTTTTCAGCCCCATGGCCCGTGCATCGAACTCCAGCGACTCGCGCAAATGTTTGGCGACAAATTGCCAATCGTGCTGCCCGGGATAGATATGCGCAGTGTGCGCCACGTGCCGGTCCGTCAGCAATTTGTCCATCTGCCGTGTGCCGGCGTCAAAGCCGAAATCGTCGCGATCACCGCAATCAAAGTAAATTTTAACGCTGCCAAGATTTGCTTTGCGCGCAAAAACAAACGGCGAATTGGCTTTCCAAAACGCTTCGTCCGTTGGCGAGCCAAACGCCGGCCCTAAGAATGACGTGAAGCCGGCATTCGCGGTCCCGCGTGGCAGGCTTTCCAGCAGCGCCGGCATGTGGGCGCTAACGGCCACAAACATCTGCGGATATTTGAACGCGAACCGTAAGGCGCCGTAACCGCCCATGGAAACCCCGGCAATCGCGCGCGTGGACCGCGTCCCCGTCAGGCGGAACTTTTTCTCCATCTGCGGAATAAAGTCGCGGATGAAGAAGTCATCGTACTTGACCTGCCCATCCTTGGAGTTAATGTAGAAAGAATTTTCCGCCTGTGGGGTAATGATCACAAACTGGCCCAGCTGCTTTTGCTCCCACAAGTCTTCAATCACCTGCCAGCCGCCGCTGGAAACCAGAAAGCTCTGGTCGCCGCCCATTCCGTGCAGGAAATAAAGGACAGGGAATTTCTTCCCCGGCTGCGCATCATAACTGGGAGGCAGCATGGCGCAATACCCAACGCTGGAAGCAATGAAGCGGCCCTTCACCGCGCCGCACTGTACGCGCTCCGCTCCCCACGCGGATGCTGCAAGCCATGCTGGTGCCGAAAGCAAGAGCGCTAGTAGAAGAAAACGAAGAAAGCCCTTAGTCATGCCGCAGGGCCTGTACCGGATCAAGCCGCGCCGCGCGCGATGCCGGATACAATCCGGCAAACAGACTCACGAACACCGAGAAACCTAACGAAAACAGCACCAGCCACAGGGGCACGACCCAGAAATTTTCTGCCCTCATCTCTTGGCGCTGCAAATAGAAATTGGTCAGCGTGTTGATAATCCGTCCAATGGTCCATCCCAGGGCCACGCCCAGCGATCCGCCCACCATGCCCATGGTACCGGCTTCAAAGAAAAAGATACGCTTCACGTCGCCATCGCTGGCGCCCAGTGCCTTCATGATGCCAATCTCGCGCCGCCGTTCCAGAATCGCCATCACCAAGGTGTTCACAATCCCCAGGAACGCTACGGCCAGCGCCAGGCTTCCGAACACCAGCAGAAACGTATCGAGTACACGGAAAAACCTGGTCAGGTTCTTGGACGCGTCCATGATGGAAAAAGTATTGAAGCCCTGCTTCTTGATCTCATCTTCCACGTGGGAAACGTCTTTGCTTTTGGCCACGCGCACGATCAATGCCGGATACGTCTTGCCTTGTCCCGGACGCATGATGCTGCTGATATCAATCGGCTGCATCATGTTCAGCGACTCGGCGAATGCGATCGGCAAAAACGCTGACGTTCTTCCATTGCGCATGCCGCGATACGGTTCCGCGTTTACAATGCCCACAATCTTCAGCGTCTGCACCTTACGCACAATGTTTACGCCGGGCACGCTGTCACTCTGCGGATCGCCATTCGCCGGTGGAGGCGGTGGTGGCACGTCCTGTGCTTGCCGTTCGGGATAGCGGAAGATTATTTCCTTCCCCAGCAACTGGTTGGCTTCGTCTGAGGTGAGTTTATTTTCCGCCGCCAGTTCTTTTTCCGGAAGATTGAGCAGCGTGCGCGCAAAGTCCGCCATCAACACGACCTCATGCGCTTCCGCCGACGAGAAAAATTTTCCCTGGACGTCATCAAAAGCTTCGCTGCCGCGCGCCGACTCCGGCAATCCGCCCACCACGGTAAAGTGTGAATCTTCCGGAGCGGTGCCCGCCATTCGCAACTCACCCACGGCGCTGAAGTTGGAATAGACGTCCACCACTTCCTGCATTTGCGCAAAGCTCTTCCGTGCCGCGTCATCCAGCGGCTTGGGCGGAGTCGCCGGAGAACTGTCATTGCCGCCACCAAAGCGCGGACTGCGGAACTGTCGTGAAGTCACCACCACGGAATCAAACAGCCCGGAACGTCCCAACTGTCGGTTGGCCCACTCCTGTAGTCCGATTCCCAGTGAAAGAAAAGCCACGAGCGAGGCTACACCAACGCCGATGCCCAGCGTGGTAAGCGAATTTCGCAACCCGGACTCCCGCAGGTTGCGTGCTGCTAGTTCAACCAGATCATAAGCTCTCATCGAACCAGCTCTCCTGTCCGCTTTTTGCTGTTTTCAGTTTCGCCCAGCAGCTTGCCGTCACCTAGAAACACCAGCTTGTCGGCATAGCGTTCCGCCAGGGACCGCTCATGCGTCACCATGATCACTGTCATTTCCAGAGTCTTGTTCAACTCGGTGATCAGGTCCATGATTTCCGTTCCGGTCTTGGAATCCAGATTTCCCGTGGGTTCGTCCGCGAGAAGAATTTTGGGCCGGTTCACCAACGCCCGCGCCAGCGCCGCGCGTTGCTGTTCACCGCCGGACATCTCGCTCGGCCGGTGCTTCATACGATCGCTCAGTCCCACGCGCTCCAGCGCTTCCCGTACGCGCTCTTTGCGTTCGCGACGGCGCACTTCCGCAAAGCGCATCGGCAACTCCACGTTTTCATAGAGCGTCATTTTTGGCACAAGGTTGAACGACTGGAACACCATGCCCACCGTGTGCCGCCGGTATTGCGCCAGTTCAGCGGACGTAAGTGTCGCCAGGTTTTGGCCTTCCACCACAATCGCGCCGGAATCCGGACGGTCCAGCCCGGCAATCAGGTTCAGCAGGGTAGACTTGCCTGAGCCTGAAGTTCCCAGCAGCGCGACGAATCCTCCGCGATTGGCGGCAATGCTTACACCATCCACCGCGGGAATCACCGAGCGTCCCAGCTTGTAGTACCGTACGAGTGAGACTGTCCTGACAGCTTCAGTACCGTTGGCTTCCAAATGGTATTCCTCGATTGCTTTTCTTTTGATGTTACTACGCCCAGGGGCCATCCTGCCCGCACCTCGCAATCGTTTACCTGCTCTTGGCGCATCGAAAGTGCTCAGGTGCAGTTGTACGGGAAGCCGCGTCCCAATCGATGGCGGGACACAAGCCTAGTGATTGCATGCTCTGATTGTGATTGCATACTTTAGACGAAGACGATTGAAAGCGACTGAAATTGCATTGGAAGAGACTGGCGCGGTCGCCCGGCGATGTTTCCGCGATTTTTTTGACAGCTTATTTACCGGACTGTTAACATCAAGACTGTCCGGAATGTAAGTTCCCACCGTAAGCGTCCCCGTCGTCTAGCCCGGCCTAGGACACCGCCCTTTCACGGCGGTAACACGGGTTCAAATCCCGTCGGGGACGCCAAACCTAATCAATGAGTTACCGGGATTTCCCCAGAAACTCGCGGTACAAC
>Ga0075024_100000447_pt1 | contig 15036 bp, 11 predicted proteins | sample Str013_2_FD_71389 | JGI IMG/M metagenome (GOLD analysis project Ga0075024, IMG submission 71389) | Freshwater sediment microbial communities in response to fracking from Pennsylvania, USA - Straight Creek_MetaG_SC_2013 | ecosystem: Environmental > Aquatic > Freshwater > Creek > Sediment... | reverse complement strand
GCACGGAGCTATAAGAGAAAAGGAGCGTATTCTCTTTTTCTCTTATAGTTCCGTGCGAAAACCTCACATATTAAATCAGAAGTTCATTGCCTTATTTCTCTGCCGCCCCTCTGTTTAATTCCCCTGTATTCTTTAGCAGCCAATTTAATGTAATCATAAAATTCATAATCAGATGTGGTCTGGGTAAACTCGTAGGAGGGCCTGTATTTAACCATGAAGGAATCGAGATCATTGCCGTCGAAGCGTGTTATTTTTTTTACAATTGACCGGTTAAAGCGATGATCAATAAAACTTTCTTCTTCTTCTTCCAGTAATCTTCTTTGAAAAGCAAGCATGCGCCTTTTTTTATCAAAGCGGAAAATATTGATCAGGGCATCAAGATCAAGCCCTACACCCAATCCACCGGATGACGGACTGGTAAGTGCGAGCCCGGGTTTTTTATAATCAAATACCTTTTGATAATCCTTCCTGTTTTGCAAGGAATCCATATGATAGTTCCGGGGAGTAATGCGCACCTCATTCAACTCTCCGTTTACATGCAAAGCGATATCAAATCCCGTCACCTTATTCATTGTACTAACAGGGAATTTCATGGTCGACTTTCCAAGGTAAGAAAATGAGAGGGAGTCGGTATCATTCACTACTATTACATAATTGCCATTCGAATCTGTAATGGTTCCTTTGCCGGAACTACTTACAACACTTACCGCTTCAAGAGGTTTTGTTCTATACATATTAAATACGACGCCTCTTATTGTTACCTGTTGCCCCGCAGCATCCTGCCTTGAAAGCAAGAGCAAAATGAATAGAAAAAAAGGTAAAATGTTGTATAAAAAATAGCGCAAAAGCAATGGTTTAATCTGTGATATTACTATCAATAATGCAAAAACTAAGTTTCATGATTATTTTTTAACTATATTTTGCATTCCAATCAATTCACCGATCACCCTGGGGAAATGTGCATGTTCAAGCTTATGAATTTTCTCTGCGAGTGAATCGGCCGTATCGGTTTCCGTTACAGGGCATTTAGCCTGGAAAATGATACGACCATGATCGTATAATTCATCCACGTAATGAATGGTGATCCCACTTTCTTTTTCTTTAGCAGCGATCACCGCTTCATGCACATGCTGTCCATACATCCCCTTTCCACCATATTTAGGTAATAATGCCGGATGTAAATTGATGATCCGGTTTGGATAAGCACGGATCAATAACTCTGGGATCTTCCATAAAAATCCTGCGAGTACAATAAGATCAATTTTTTTTTCTTTCAGCTCAGGGATATAGGCATCTCCCATAAAAAATTTTTCCTTTTCAAGAATAATGAAAGGGATTTTTTCTTTATTGGCGATATTCAGCACGCCTGCACCTTGTTTGTTGCAAATGATCAACTCAACCTTAACCTCAACCTCGGCCTTAGATGAGGTTGAGGTTAAGGTTGAGTGAAAATGATCGATTATCTTCTGTGCATTGCTGCCTTTTCCTGAAGCAAAAATCGCAATCCTGGTGACTGAATTGGTTGCTTCCATAATCATTTTATCACTTGAATTTTGGCAGGCATGCTATAAATTATTTTTTGTTTTTTGCAAAGATGTATTAAAAAATTGACTATTGCAGTGTGCTGAAATGGAGCTGTTTCATTTGACAATTTCGCTGACAAAAACATGACGCGCAAAAATTCGAAGAAAGCATAATCAGCTGAAATGCAGGCCAGATAAGGGAAAAAAAATTTTCTGCATGTTGATATTTTGTTGATTTCCTGACTTATTTTTGCACCCAACTCAGAAGATTTTTTCATATTTATACAACAGACTGTATATATGCTTCATTACAGACTAATTGCAAAATTTTTTCTCTATATCCTTCTTATTACGGCGGTTTCGATCAATGGTTTACAGGCACAGGATGGAAAGGGTTTGTTTCAGGCAAACTGCGCTTCCTGCCACAACCCGATCAAACAGGTTACCGGTCCTGCGCTGAAAGGTATTTCAGGCAGGGTTCCCGACAAAAAATTATTGCACGCGTGGATCAGGAATAATTCAGCGGTACTGGCAACAGGGGATAAATATTTTAATGATCTCTACAACCAGTTTAGCAAAACACCGATGAATACATTTCCCGGCCTGAGTGATGGAGAAATAGATGCCATTATCAAGTATGTTGAAACATATCCGGACCCCAGCACTGTTAAAGGAGGTCCTGAAACATCGGTCGGCAAGGCACAGGAAAGCGATAACAGTTTATTATATGGAATACTTACGCTAATACTTGCTGTGATTATGCTGGTACTGCTTCAGGTAAACAGCAATCTCAAAAAACTTTCCGACGATAAAGAAGGTATTCCTGCGATGGAGCCCATACCCTTTTACCGCAATAAATTTTATATCACTTTTGTTGTACTGATCTTATTTGTTGTGGGTGGATATTATGTTGTAGAAGGAGCCATTGGCCTGGGGCGCACACAGAACTATCAGCCGGAACAACCCATTTTTTATTCACATAAGGTACATGCAGGCACCAACCAGGTTAGCTGCCTGTATTGTCATGGAGGCGCCTGGGAAAGTAAACATGCAGGTATTCCGTCTTTGAATGTATGTATGAATTGTCATGCAGCCATCAATGAATATAAAGGCGACGCACTTTACAGGGAGGATGGCTCAACGGTCGATGGGAATGCGGAAATTCAAAAATTATACAGCTATACAGGATATGATGCCAAGTCGGGCAAGTATTCTCAACCTGGCAAAGCCGTTGAATGGATAAAGATCCACAACCTACCCGATCATGTATATTTTAATCATTCGCAGCATATACGTGCAGGCAAAGTGCAATGCCAAACATGCCATGGAAACATTACGGAGATGAATGAAGTGAAGCAGTTTGCTGAACTGAGCATGGGATGGTGCATCAATTGTCATCGTACTTCCAAAGTTGATTTTCCGGATTCAACCGGCGCCGGAAATAAGTTCTATAGCATTTATGAGAAGTTCCATAATGACCTGAAGTCGGGTAATATGGATAGCGTTACCGTTGAAAAGATCGGAGGCACAGAATGTCAGAAATGTCACTACTAATTAAGATAATGTGGAATTGTGAGGATGTGGAAATGTGAAAATATGCAAGCTACTAGCTCCGACCTTCAAGGCGGAAAAAAATAAATTTTCAAATCAGAAGATACATGAGCGATAAAAAGTACTGGCAAAGTTTTGGAGAGTTAAGTGAAAGCGAAGCATTTCAACAATCGACCCAAAATGAATTTCATGAGGAATTGCCGCTGGATGGTCTGGATGGCAAAGGCCTGCTTGATGCTAAAACTCCGCGGAGAGATTTCCTGAAATATTTAGGATTCAGTACTGCAGCAGCAGCGCTGGCTGCCAGTTGCGAATCGCCTGTAAAAAAAGTTATTCCTTACGTTAATAAACCAGAGGAATTAATTCCTGGTGTTGCAAATTATTATGCAACCACGTACATGTCCGGTGGAGATGCCATACCGGTCGTAGCAAAAGTAAGAGACGGAAGACCTATTAAAATAGAAGGAAATGAACTGTCCTCTTTCACAAAGGGAGGAACATCTGCAAGTGTACAAGCTTCCGTGTTGGATTTATATGATACTGCCCGCCTGCGCTACCCGGTTCAGTTGGTAAATGGCACCGCGCAGGAAGTAAGCACTTTTGAAGCATTCGATAAAATGACCGCTGACGCGATGGGATCATTGAATGGATCGGTTGTACTGCTTACCAGTACGATCAATTCACCTACAACCAAACAGGTCATCGGCGAATTTCTTGCAAAATATCCCGGCAGCAGGCATATACAATATGATGCGGATTCATACAGCGGTCTGTTACTGGCCAATGAAGCTACCTATGGAAAAAGAATCATCCCTTCTTATCATTTGGACAATGCAAAAGTAATTGTCAGCCTGGGCGCCGATTTTCTTGGAACCTGGTTGTCTCCTGTTGAATTCGGATGGCAATATGTACAGGGAAGAAAGATTGATGAAAAGAATCCTGTGATGAGCAAACATTACCAGTTTGAAAGCATGCTCTCGATGACTGGTGGCAATGCGGATGACCGTTATACACATCGTCCTTCAGAAACCGGTGCCGTAGCACTGGCTCTATTAGCAGAACTCGGTGGTTCGGCTACACTCACTGCGCCATCTCTCAATAATAAATTAAAAGCCGGCATCAGCAAAGCGGCAAAAGATTTGGCAGCCAATAAAGGCAAGGCGCTTGTAATTTGCGGAAGCAATGATCCAAACATTCAGATCATTGTTAATGCCATCAATGAAGTAATTGGTGCAAACGGAACAACAATTAATTGGAGCAACCCCATTCAAACCCGCCAGGGAATTGATAGTGATATGAATGCACTGGTGGCAGATATGGAAGCAGGAAAAGTTGGCGCGTTGCTGGTTTATAACGTAAATCCTGTTTTCGATTATCACGATGCGGAAAAATTCAAGACGGCGCTGCAAAAAGTAAAGACTACCATTTCCTTCAATGATCGCCTGGATGAAACAACAGAATGGTGCAAATATGCAATACCTGCTCCGCATTTCCTGGAAAGATGGGGCGATGCTCAACCCAAAGCTGGGCATATCAGTATGATGCAACCTACCATTGCACCATTATTTAAAACAAGGGCATTTGAAGATTCTTTATTAAAATGGAGCGGGAACAATAATTCATACGAAACTTATTTCCAACAATATTGGATTGGAAAACTTGGCGGATTGGAAGCTTATGAAAAAGCTTTGCAGGACGGAGTGGTTGAACAACCAGCATCCGGTGCAATCAATGCTTCATTTAATAATGCTAAAGTAGCAGAAGCCGCAACTGCAATTGGTGCAATGAAAAAAGGCGGCAACCTGGAATTGATTTTATACCAGACAGTGGCCATGGGCGTGGGCAATCAATCCAACAATCCCTGGTTATTGGAATTGCCTGATCCTATAACCCGTGCAAACTGGGACAATTATGCCGTTGTATCTCCCAAATTCTTAAAAGACAATTGGGGAATTGATCTTAGTGATCGTCGCCAGGCCGATAAATTCGAAGTGCATCCGGAAAGACAGGTTATTAAAATCAAAGCAGGAGGAAAAGAAATTAGTTTGCCCATCCTGCCGGTTCCGGGTACACCCAATGATGTAATCGCGATTGCCGTCGGTTTTGGAAGGCAAAGTGCCAAACCCGAAAATACCGGCGCTTATATCGGAAGAGCAACTGTAGGAGCAGGAAAAAATGCGTTTCCACTGGTTGGTTTCAATGGAACCACTATTGAATGGAGCGTTGCAGATATTTCATTCGAAAAAACGAATGAAATGTACCAGGTTGCGCAGGTACAAACGCATAGTTCTTATGAAGGTCGTACAGAAGTGATAAAAGAAATGACGCTCGAAGATTTTCGCAAGTCGCCAAATGAATTATTAGAAGAAAGAGAAAAAGAATTGAAACCTTATGGCGGATTGGAAGGTTTCGAAAAAGAAGGAACATTGTATGGAGTGTATGATAAGCCCGGCATCCATTGGGGCATGTCAATCGACATGAACTCTTGTTATGGTTGCGGAGCCTGCGTGGTGGCATGTCATGCTGAAAATAATGTGGCAGTAGTAGGTAAGGCCGAAGTATTGCGCTTTCATGATATGCACTGGTTGCGCATTGACCGTTATTTCAGCGGCAACCTCGAAGATCCTGATAATATTCAAACAGTGTTCCAACCTATGTTGTGCCAGCATTGTGACAATGCGCCCTGCGAAAATGTATGTCCCGTTGCTGCGACTAACCATAGTAGTGAGGGGTTGAATCAAATGGTATACAACCGTTGTATCGGAACAAGATATTGCGCCAATAACTGCCCTTTCAAAGTGCGTCGTTTCAACTGGGCCGATTATACCGGGGCCGATAGTTTCCCCAATAACCAGGATGAACAGGGGGTTGGTAAGCTGGACGAAGCCGTGTTTATGATGAACGATGATTTAACCAGAATGGTTTTAAATCCTGACGTAACTGTTCGTTCCAGGGGCGTGATGGAAAAATGTTCTTTCTGTGCACAAAGATTACAGGATGGGAAATTAAAAGCAAAAAAAGAGAATCGCCCGTTAAAAGATATGGAAGATGTGAGAACAGCATGCCAGCAGGCTTGTCCCGCCAACGCAATTGTTTTCGGAAATGTAAACGACAGCCAGAGTAATATCAGTAAGACAAGAGTGGAGAATAAGCAGCGCCTGTTTTATGTGTTGGAAGAATTGCACATTTTGCCCAATATAAATTACCTGGCAAAAGTTCGTAATACAGAGGCAATAAGCGCGATGGAGACCGAAAAGCATGGATAAATGATTGGTTGTGGGTGAGAAGAAATGTGCAACCAGATATAACTCGAAATTATTTAAGCTAGAAGCTAATATTTTAAAGCTAAAGCTCAGAAATTATGGCATTATTAAAATACGAATCGCAGGTAAGACCTCCGCTGGTGGAAGGGGATAAGAATTATCACCAGATCACCGAAGATATTGTCAGACCTATCGAAACAAACCCGAGCAGATTGTGGTGGATCGGTTTCCTGATTTCCGTAGCATTGCTTTGTTTCGGTATTTTTTCAATTACAAGGGAAGTAATCTATGGAACGGGGCAATGGAACCTCAATAAAACAGTGGGCTGGGGATGGGATATCACCAACTTTGTGTGGTGGATCGGTATTGGTCACGCCGGTACATTGATCTCCGCTATTCTTTTATTATTCCGTCAGGGGTGGAGAACAGGTGTCAACCGGGCAGCAGAAGCCATGACCATCTTTGCTGTAATATGTGCGGGCCAGTTTCCTATCTGGCACATGGGTCGTGTGTGGCTGGCTTTTTTTGTATTGCCTTATCCGAATACACGCGGCGTGCTCTGGCCGAATTTTAATTCAGCTTTATTGTGGGATGTATTTGCGATCTCAACTTATTTTACCGTTTCCCTTTTGTTCTGGTATTGTGGATTGCTTCCTGATCTCGCTACGATTCGTGACCGTGCAAAATTAAAATGGAGAAAATTATTTTATGGTGTTGCATCTTTTGGATGGAGCGGATCTACCAAGCACTGGCAAAGGCATGAAGCATTGTCGCTGGTGCTCGCAGGCTTAAGTACACCGCTGGTATTGTCAGTGCATACCATCGTATCATTCGATTTCGCCACCTCTGTGGTTCCCGGCTGGCATACAACCATCTTTCCCCCTTATTTTGTTGCAGGAGCCGTTTTTTCCGGTTTCGCCATGGTGCAATCATTGCTTATCATAACAAGAAAGGTTTTAAAACTGGAAGAATATATTACGCTGGAGCATATAGACGTAATGAATAAAATCATTGTATTGACAGGCTCCATTGTTGGCTGCGCATATCTTACAGAATTGTTTGTTGCATGGTACGGACAAAATAAATTTGAAGGCTGGGCATTTTTCCAAAACCGCATCAACCTGTTCAGCCCGCTCGGCTGGAGCTACTATATCATGATGGGCTGTAATGTAATATCACCGCAGATTTTCTGGTTCAGAAAACTGAGAAGAAATATTACAGTTACTTTCTTTATGTCTGTGATCGTAAATATTGGTATGTGGTTCGAACGCTTCGTAATCATCGTTACTTCGGTGTACAGGGATTATTTGCCCAGTAGCTGGAGCACATATTATACACCGACGATTTATGAAATGGGATTTTACCTGGGAACATTTGGGTTATTTTTCACCTGTTATTTCCTATTCTCTAAATTCTTCCCGGTAATTGCTGTTGCAGAGATCAAGCATATCCTGAAAAAATCGGGAGGAAATTATAAAGAGAAAATGGATGTAGCGGAAAAGGAAACAGCGGAAGAATTTGCACATGAATTCGAACACGCGCATTAGAGATTAAGGGTATAAGGTTTGGGTATGGATTTCTACCCCACTCCTCACGCCCCATACCTTCTGCCTTAAAGTAATAAGTATGGCAATAAAAAAATTTGTTGTTGGTTGTTTTGATGATGAAGCGGTTTTATTTCCTGCAGTAAAAAAAGTGCGGTCAGCAGGATACAAAATCTATGACATCTATACACCGATGCCCATTCATGGATTGGATAAAGCAATGGGCCTGCGTGATACGAGCCTGCATACAGCAGGATTTATTTATGGAATCACCGGCACCACAACGGCACTGTCCGGGATCGGCTATGTTTTTACTTACGACTGGCCAATCAATTTCGGCGGCAAACCACATTTTGCATTACCCGCATGGATACCGATTACATTTGAATTGACTGTACTGTTTGCATCTGTTGGCATGGTACTTACTTTTTGCTATCTCTGCCAGATGGCCCCTTTTGTGAAGAAGCATCATTTTCATCCCAGGGCCACGGACGATCTGTTTGTAATGGTCATTGAATGTACCAGTAAAACAAATGAAACGGATGTAGTAAAATTTTTGGAAAGCATCGGTTCTATAGAAACCAATGTACAGGAGGCAGAAACAGGCTGGTGGCTTGGGCGCTATGATAAACCGACAAAACCATTTGAACATAAAGAATCTGCTTTAGCATAAAACGAAACGTAAATTGAAAATGCTGACGAAGAAAATATCAATCATATCACTCATTGTAATCACAGCGATGATCGTGATTAGTTGCAGTGATATCAAGCGCAAACCAGGACGGGTATATATGCCGGATATGGCCTATAGCCGGGCATATGAAACCTATTCTGTAACTGCCGAACAAAAAGAAGCTTTGTTAAAGCAGGGAATACACTATAGCAACATGCCCGTTGCAGGAACCATTAAACGGGGTGAGCTGTTTCCATTTGCATTGACAAAAGATAAAGAAGGCGATACAACAAATTATGTAGCATCTAAGCAAATTAAAAGCCCCATTGCTGCATTGAACACTGCTCAACTCGTAGAAGCAGAACGTTTGTATTTGGTTAATTGCGGTATTTGTCATGGATCTAAACTGGATGGTAATGGACCTTTGTATAATGACGGTAAGGGCCCTTTTCCGGCCGCGCCGAAAAATTTTATTGGAGATGCCGCAATGATTGCCATGCCTGAAGGGCAAATGTTTTATTCCGCTACGTATGGCAAAAATAAAATGGGAAGTTATGCCTCCCAATTGGATAGCCGCCAGCGATGGATGGTAATTAATTATATTAAATCCAAACAGGCAGCGTCAAAAAGCAGTACAGCAGGTTTGGATTCTGCTGCTGCAAAAAAATAATGAAGCGTACATTTTAAAAATATAGCGAATGTCACTGAAGGAACATTTTGAAATACCGGCTCGCTACAAGCAATGGTCTTTGGGATTGATTGCTGTGGGCGTATTATCGCTGGTCGTTGGCTTTTTCATGTATGGAACCGGCGATGATGCGCACCAGACACGTTTCTGGGCCACTTTACTGCAAAACAGCATATATTTTTTGCTTGTTGTAAATGCAGCCATGTTCTTTATTTGCGCCTCTACATTGGCCATGGGTGGATGGCAAATTGCTTTCCGTAGGGTAACAGAAGCCATTTCCGCATCAGTGCCGTTGATTGGCGGCATCACTTTTGTGATACTCATGGTGATCGTTTTTGGTAATAAGCATCTTATCTATGAATGGCTTGATAAAGATCATGTGAGTAAGGATGAAATTCTGAATGGGAAAAAAGGTTTCCTGAATCCTACTTTCTTTACAATCTGGACCATTTTATCTATTGGTCTTTGGACCTTATTGGGGATAAAGATGCGTGCCATCTCCCGTGAAATAGATAAAGCTCCGCTGCCTGTTGAGGAAGGCAAGCGCTATATTTTTAAAAATACGGTATGGGCCTCTCTTTTTATAGTCTGGTTTGCATTAACAGTGGCGTCAACCGTTCCCTGGCTTTGGCTGATGAGTATCAATGCACATTGGTTCTCTACCATGTATAGCTGGTATACTTTTGCCAGCACTTTTGTAGCGGGCATGGCGTTGATTGCGCTCTTTGTTATATATATGAAGAACCAGGGATACCTCGAATATACCAATGAAGAACATTTACATGACCTGGGTAAATTTCAATTCGCATTTTCAATTTTCTGGACCTACCTGTGGTTTTCACAGTTCATGTTGATCTGGTATGCAAATATTTCGGAAGAAACCATTTATTTCAAATCAAGATTTGAAGGCGCATATACAGGAATTTTTTACCTGAACCTGATCATCAATTTCCTGGCTCCTTTGTTAATATATATGAGGCGAAGTTCCAAGCGCAATTATGCTACACTTGTTTTTATGTCAGTAGCTTTGCTGTTTGGGCATTGGCTGGATTTTTACCAGATGGTTTTCGGAGGCTTGTTCCCGGATCATGTGCCGATGAATCTTTTTGATTTTGGAATTGCGGCAGGGTTTGTGGGGTTGATTATCTGGAGAACAGGCGTGGTGCTGAGCAAGTATCCATTACTGGCAAAAAACCATCCGTTTTTCAAGGAAAGTATTATTCATCATACTTAATTAACCAGGCTCGGAAAAGTAACCGGGTAAATTATCATAAATATTATGTCAACTATTTTTCTGATATTGATTTTATTGCTTGGCTTTCTCATCACCTTTCAAATTGCAAAGGCAAGTGAATATGTAGGGATATTAAAAGGCGAGAAGAAAAATTTTGAACAAAACAATCGCATCAATGGATTTTTAATGATTGTATTCCTGGTCATGGGATTGATTGGGGTATATTGGTGCAATGAATTGTACAAAGGAAAAATTCTCGGCGAAGCGGCATCGGATCATGGAGAAAAGATTGACACCATGCTGCACATCACACTGGTGATTACAGGCATCGTTTTTTTCATCACGCAGATACTGCTGTTTTGGTTTGCTTACAAGTATCAATATTCAGAAAAAAGAAAAGCATATTATTTTCCGCACGATAATAAATTAGAATTGATCTGGACCGTTATTCCTGCCATTGCATTGACAGTATTAGTAGGATTCGGATTATTATACTGGTTTCATATCACAGGCGATGCGCCGAAAGATGCCATGCAGGTTGAAGTGACAGGGAAACAATTCAACTGGATCTTCCGTTACCCTGGTAAGGACAATATTTTTGGAAAAAAATATTATCAGAATATCAGCGATAAAACAGATAACCAATTGGGATTGCTATGGGATGACCCTGCTTCGCGTGATGATCTCGTAGTGGGAACTACTATGTACCTCGTGGTAAATAAACCCGTGAAGATGATTATTAATTCGAGAGATGTTATCCACGATGTGGGCCTGTCACATTTCCGCATGAAGATGGATGCAGTGCCAGGCACTCCTACTACCATGTGGTTCACTCCGAAGTTCACAACAGATGAAATGAGGAAGAAATTAAATGATCCGGAATTTGATTATGAAATTTCCTGCGACCAGATGTGCGGCAAAGGACATTTTTCCATGAGAGGAGTTATTAAAGTAGTTACACAGTCAGAGTTTATTTTATGGAGGGCGAAAGAAAAACCGAATTATGCGAGGGTAATGGCGAATAAAGAACCGGCAACTCCGGCCCAGGCAGATTCAGTAAAAACGCCTACAGCAAAAATTAACAGCGAAGGGGCTACAGGGTTAGTAGCAGCAACAAAATAATTGAAGAAATAGATTTTCGTCAACAAAAAAATTTTCTGATGAGCAACGAAGCAATATTACATGGACATGCCGGAGTGGATACCTCTCACGAGGTGCATCATGATGAGCATGGCGTTCATCATCATAAAGAAACATTCATAACCAAATATGTTTTCAGCCAGGATCATAAAATGATATGCAAGCAGTTCCTGATTACAGGAATGATCTGGGCCATCCTGGGTGGGTTTATGTCTGTATTGTTCCGTCTTCAACTCGGTTATCCCGAGTCAACTTTTCCCTGGCTAGAAGATATACTGGGTAAATGGGCCAAGGGCGGAAAAATTCAACCGGAAGCATATTATGCATTGGTCACCATGCATGGAACGGTACTCGTATTTTTTGTTTTGACTGGCGGACTAAGCGGAACCTTCGCCAATTTCCTTATACCATTGCAGGTAGGCGCACGTGATATGGCTTCTCCTTTTTTAAATATGCTTTCTTATTGGTTTTTCTGGATGGCAAGTGTAGTGATATTGACCTCCCTGTTTTTGGAGACCGGTCCGGCGAGTGGCGGATGGACATCGTATCCACCTTTGAGCGCATTGGGCGATGCCAGTTCTGGTTCAAAAGCGGGTATGGATTTCTGGATCATTGGTATGGCTCTTTTCGTGGTGTCATCCCTGTTAGGCGGGCTAAACTATATTACCACGATATTAAATATGCGAACGAAGGGAATGAGCATGACGAGATTGCCCCTGACCATCTGGGCACTCTTCTTTACTGCCGTGCTCGGCGTACTTTCATTCCCTGTATTGCTTTCCGGATTAATTTTATTATTATTCGACCGCCATGCCGGCACAAGTTTTTATCTCTCAGACATATTCATTGCATCCACTAACCAGGCTCTGCCCAATGAAGGCGGAAGCGCTATTTTGTTCCAGCATCTTTTCTGGTTCCTGGGCCATCCTGAAGTATATATCATCATCCTCCCCGCGATGGGATTGGTTTCCGAAGTGATGTCGGTGAACTCCCGCAAGCCGGTTTTCGGTTATATGGCGATGGTAGGATCTTTATTTGCAATTGCGATATTAGCTTTCCTGGTATGGGCACATCACATGTTTGTAACCGGGTTAAATCCATTCCTTGGATCGGTATTCGTTTTGCTTACATTATTGATCGCTGTGCCTTCTGCGATCAAAGTATTTAACTGGATAACTACCATCTGGCGGGGCAATCTTCGTTTTACGCCTGGAATGTTGTTTGCAATAGGTTTTGTGAGCCTTTTTATTTCCGGCGGATTGACAGGTATTTTCCTTGGTAATTCTACATTGGATATACATTTACATGATACACTTTTCGTAGTGGCGCACTTTCATATTGTGATGGGTGTGTCTGCATTTTTTGGAATGTTTTGTGGCATTTATCATTGGTTTCCGAAAATGTATGGACGTTATCTTAACAACACGATGTCCTATATTCATTTTTGGGTAACTTTTATAGGCGCGTACCTGATCTTCTGGCCGATGCACTATGAAGGATTAGCGGGTTTGCCTCGCCGTTATCTTGATTACAGCGGTTGGCATTCTTTTAACCAGTTTGGTGATCTGAACCGTTTTATATCTACTGTAGCGATGGTGGTGTTTTCAGTCCAACTGATGTTTGTATTCAATTTCTTTTATTCAATTTTTAAAGGAAGAAGAGTAACCACAACAAATCCATGGGGAGCCAATACACTCGAATGGACGACACCCATTCATCCTGGACATGGTAACTGGCCGGGAGAAATCCCCGAAGTGCATCGCTGGGCCTATGATTATGGTAAAGACGGGAGAGAATTTATTCAACAGACTGAACCTATCGGACCAAATGAAAGTAAACATTGATTCGGGCGAGCATAGACAGATGAGTAAAATATTGCCCACTAGCTCCGCCCTTCAGGGTTAATGTGCGAATTGAAAAACGGTAACGGCCTTGATATACGAAGAGCAGAGATAAAGTAAAGATGTGTCGATATACGAATCAGCCCACTAGCTCCGCCCTTCAGGGCGGAGATCAAAAAAATATATTTTGATGCAGCAGGAAACCGTGAAGCAATCCAGTTCTTTTAAGATAGCCAGCAAATTGCAGGATTATAAATTGCTGATCAAATTCAATCTCAGCTTCATGGTTGTGTTTTCTGCCGTGATCAGTTATTTGCTAGCGCCTAAAGTAATTGCATACGATTGGACGGCCATCCTTTTATTTTTTACAGGCGGGATGCTGATTACAGGAAGCGCAAATGCTATCAACCAGGCGATGGAAAAAGATACAGATGCTGTGATGAAAAGAACAGCTAACAGACCGGTTGCTGCAGGTAGGATGAGTGTGCAGGAAGCGTTTATTTTTGCAGGCATTGCCGGGGTGGCAGGAATATTTATCTTGTTGCACTTTAATTTCCTCACTTCAATATTGGCCGCGTTCAGTTTGTTTGTATATGCATTTATATACACCCCACTGAAAAAAATAAGCGCCATTGCAGTGCTAGTTGGCGCGGTTCCGGGAGCTTTGCCTTGCCTCATCGGTTGGGCGGCAGGTAATGATGATTTGAGTGCGGGCGGATGGATATTATTTGCGTTGCAATTTTTCTGGCAATTCCCCCATTTCTGGGCCATTGCCTGGATTGCGCACAAGGATTATAGCAAAGCAGGATTTAAATTATTGCCTTCCGATGAAGGTCAGACAAAATATTCGGCCATACAAGCAATTATTTATTCTTTGTTATTATTTCCGGTGGGGGTATTGCCATATTTTTTCGGAATGAGCGGAATCATGAGTTTATGTATTGTATCGCTTGCAAATTTATTTATGGCATGGCAATGTGTGCGGCTATATAGAGAAATGACAATTCAGGCAGCGAGACGGGTGATGTTCAGCAGCTATATTTATTTACCGGTAGTATTATTGGCGCTTTTAATAGACAAGGTTAAAGTATAAATGCTGATGGAGCTATGTTATTCGTGAAACGTCAGACGTCAACCGTGAGGATCTTATGTCTTCGTTTCTCGTCTCACGAAAAAAAGCAATTTTAATTTGAATTAACAGCTTGGAAATGTAATGATAAAATCAATTGAAATAAATACTGTGACTGAACAACAGAAAAGAATACATCCTCATAAATTTACTTTGTGGGTAGCGATTGGCAGCATTATTATGATGTTTGCAGGCCTGACGAGCGCCTATATTGTAAAACGTGCGCAACCGGGATGGACAACATTTGATATTCCTCGTGCTTTCTGGTTTTCGACAGGTGTTATTCTTCTGAGCAGCGTTTCGATACAGTTGGCAATGAAGGCATTTAAGGAAAGAGAAATGAGGCGGTATAGGAACCTGGTTACAGTTACTGCGTTTTTAGGGATTTTATTTATGATATTACAATGGTTTGGATTTACACATATATGGGACAGCGGCGTTACTTTTCAT
>Ga0075024_100000446_pt1 | contig 15064 bp, 12 predicted proteins | sample Str013_2_FD_71389 | JGI IMG/M metagenome (GOLD analysis project Ga0075024, IMG submission 71389) | Freshwater sediment microbial communities in response to fracking from Pennsylvania, USA - Straight Creek_MetaG_SC_2013 | ecosystem: Environmental > Aquatic > Freshwater > Creek > Sediment... | reverse complement strand
CGTCCCGAGGATCCAGCGTCCAGCACGCTCCGAAGCCAGCCGATGGCTGGATGGTCGGCACAAGGCCGACCATGACAACCTTGGGTACTTTATGAATGAGTCACAACACGAGCGAGTGAGAACCGGCACAGCCGCCCTCGCCGAGGGCGGTTAAGTCTGAGACGGCTAAGCGCAGGGAATGGGAGGCGCGGCATGCGGGCTCTGACAGGGGCGCGGTTCCTGAAGGTGTTGTTTACCTCGTTGGTGATGGCAGCCGGTGTCCCAGGCGTCGCATCTACCTCCGTATTCGCGCAGTCCCCGGAGAAACCCATGACGACAGCATCCGGCTTGCAAATCGCCGACAGCAAGGTCGGTACGGGCGCGACACCTAAGCCAGGCCAAGTCTGTGTCATGCATTATACCGGCTGGCTCTATCAGGATGGCGCGAAGGGCAAGAAGTTCGACAGCTCGCTCGACCGTGGCGCACCGTTCGAGTTCACGATCGGCAGGCGCCAGGTGATCGGCGGCTGGGACGAGGGCGTCGCCACCATGAAAGTCGGCGGCAAGCGCACGCTCATCATCCCGCCCGCGCTCGGTTACGGAGCACGGGGCGCCGGCGGCGTCATCCCGCCCAATGCGACGCTGATCTTCGACGTCGAGTTGCTCGATGTGAAGGGCTGACGTCCCCCAACGCGTGGGGCGCAGCGAAGACGTAGTCCGGTAGCGTTGGAATGTTCGAATGCGGCGCCGCGTTGCCTTGGATTTGAGCATTCATCCCGTGCGCGATTGCGATATGCCACCGGGGATATGTGGCCGAACAATCACCAAAGCAGCTTGAGGGACCGGCTATGATATCGGCCGATAAGCGGGGTTCCACCCGCCTCTGACGCTGCGCCAATTGCGGCGCCATCCAGGGTTTTGTGCCTCGATGCATGGACAGATCAAGCCCCTTGCGGGCGTTAACGAGCACTTGTCAATCGGCGTAGCGCCCGGCAGCATTGCCGTTGAATGGGCGGGCTCTGTGGCCGACGTCCCACCGGCGGTGTGGTTGCAATGCTTTCCGCCGCCGCTGGAGGGCCGCTGGTGGTACCTGGCCCTGGAGCGATCGGGTATCGAGGATCAGTTTGAATTCAGCTATGCGGTCATGCGGCGCGACAACGCGATCATTGCGGTTGCCCCGGTGTTCCGTATGGATCTCGCCGTCGACATCATGGTGCCGGATGCGATCGCGCCGCTGGTCAGGGCGTGCAATCGGGTGATGCCGTTCCTGCGCTTCCAGCGCACCTGGTTCGTCGGGTCGCCCTGCTCTGAGGAAGGCACCATCGGCCTGATGCCCGGCGTCACGCTTGCCGAGGTGCTGCCGGCGCTGGATTCTGCGCTCGAGGCGCGGGCCAAGGACAGCCGCGCCCACATGATCGTCTGGAAAGACGTGCCGGAAGGGGCGGCGTCCACGCTCCGAGCCTTCGCCAAGCGGACGCGGCTGTTCGAGGTGCCGAGCTTTCCAGGCACGGAAATCCGTGCGCCGGGCGGCAGCTTCGATGCCTATCTCAAGACGCTGACCAGCAAGCGACGCTATGCCTTGAAAAAGAAGCTCGCGGCGTCCCGTGCCGAGCTCGATCTCGCATGCGAGGTGGTGCGCCGGCCCGATGCCGCCACGCACGCCGAGATCTGGCGGCTTTTCTCCAAGACTTACGAAAAAGCGACGACCCGCTTCGAGAGGCTGACACCGGCGTTCTTCCAGGCGATTGCCGAGGGAGAGGGCGTGTCGTTCCTGCTGTTGCGCGAGCGTACCAGCAAACGGCTGGTCGCGTTCATGCTGTGCTTTTACCAGCGGGACCGCGCGATCAACAAGTTCATCGGCATCGATTACGACGCCGGCAAGCAGGCCTTTCTGTATTTCCGGCTGTGGGAGGAGTTCGTGCGCTGGGCCATCAGCCAGGGCGCGGTCGAGCTGCAGAGCGGCCAGACCAGCTACAGCGCAAAGCTCGATCTTGGCCACGAGCTGGTGCCGCTCTGTAATTTCTCCCGCCATCGTTTCTGGCTGCTGCATGTGATCTATGCGTTCGTCGGCCGGTTCATCACCTGGTCGACGCTCGATGAGGATCTGAAGACGCATGTCGCGGCGAAGTCGCGCAAGGACGATGAGGCGAAGTCGCGCAAGACAGATGAGGCGAAGTCGCGCACGGACGATGGGGCGAAGTCGCGCAAGGTAAAGTAGCGACCCCGGATGGCCTTGCTGCAGGCCGCATTATGTCAGGCTCGGACCTTGCTGGGTGCCTGAGCTTGCAGCAGGAAGGCGGCGTCAGCCTCCCGCTCGGCCTTCTCGATGCCGCCTTCCGGCAGACGCACCGTCACCACCGTGCCTTGCCCGGGCTCTGAGGCCAGCGTCATGCTGCCGCCGTGCAGCTCGACCAGGCTCTTCACGATCGAAAGTCCCAGTCCGGCACCTCGGTGCCTGGAGCCGCCGCCCTGTGTGCGGCTCTCGAAGCGTTCGAACACCTTGTGCTGATGCTCTTTGGGGATGCCGGCGCCCTCGTCCTCGATGCGGAAGGCAACCATGCCGGCTTCGCGCCAGCAGTCGAGCTTGATGGAGTCGCCCGGCTCGGAGAAACCAATGGCGTTGGACAAGAGGTTGTACAGCACCTGCCGGACGCGGCTCTCGTCGCAGACCAGCTCGACGGCGTCCTCGGCCACTGTGATCGCCAGGTTCAGGCGCGCCCGCGTTATCCGCTCGCGAACTCCCATGGCTGCCTGCTCGATGATGGAGCCGACACGGACCGTGGCAAGCTTCAATTCGAGCCCGCCGGCGTCGATGGTGGCGAGGTCGAGGATGTCATTGATGATCGCCTGCAGAGTTCGCGACGACGCGGAGATATCGCCGAGGTATTCGCGCTGCTTGGGATTGATGGCACCGGTGCGCGGAGAGGCCAGCAGCTCGCTGAAGCCGATGATGTTGGTCAACGGGGTGCGCAGCTCGTAGGAGATGTGGGAGATGAAGGCGCTTTTCAGCTTGTCGGCGGCTTCCAGGGCCTCATTGCGCTCGATCAGGGCCCGCTCGGCGCGTTTGCGGTCCGTGACATCGGCAAACGACAACAGTGTATTGCCATCGGGTAGCGGCAGGCAGGCATAGTCGACCGCGCTGTCGTCGGGTCGGAGCATCTGACCCTCGGCGGGTTGGCGGCGGTCGGAGATAGCGGTGACCGAGCGGTTGATCCGCGTCCAGGTGCGCTTGTCGTCATACAGCACCTGGCACTGGCCAATGATCTCGTCGATGTGCGGGCCTTCTTCCAGCATCCGTCGCGACAACCGCCAGATCTGCGCGAACGCGGCATTGTAGAGCTTGAGGCGGCCATCGGGCGCCAGCACCGCAACGCCCTCCTTGAGATGGTCGAGGGTTTCCCGCTGAACACTGATCAGGGCATTGAAACGGCTTTCCAAAGCCAGCCATTTGCTGCGGTCGTCGTAAAGATAGGTGACGCCACCGTCGGGCCGCTGCTCGGCCATGACGTGCAATGTGCGGCCGTCCGCCAGATGCCACCAGGAATCCTGCGGCGCGCCGGTCTTGTAGCAGGCCAGTGCCTTGGATTTCCAGTCGCGGTAGTTGACCACCTCAGGCAGCCTGCGGAGCTCCCTCAACCGGTCGAGGATTTCCCCGTCCGAAGGCCGCGTCTGCAGCCAGTCCGCATCGAGCTTCCAAAGCTTGTGGTAGGCTTCATTGAAGAATGACAGGCGCTGGTCCGGGCTGAAGATGGCAACCGCGGTGGCGACGCGGTCGAGGGTGCGGTCATAGGCCGCCACCTGCCGATCGAGCTCACCGCGCGCGGTCTCGAGCGCAGCCACATCGACCGCGATGGCGGCGCTGGCGCCATCGAAGGGCAGGGCGATGATCTCATGCGCGCGTCGCTCGCCCCCGATCACGATCGGCAGACAATCCTTGAACACCTCGCCGCCCGCCAGCGTCGCATCGATAGTTTGCCGCTGGCGGGTCTCCAGAAACTCGATCTGGCGGTTGATGACCTCGGCCTCGCTGGCCCCCTCGACCGCTTTCAGATAGGCTGCGTTCACCCATTCGAGGCGGCCGTCCTTGCCGCGAATCCAGGCCGGATTGGGCATGGAATCCAGCATTCTGCGGCATATTCTGATGTCGTTATCGAGCATTCTGTGCTGGTCGAGGATGCGCGCCAGGTCTTGTTTGTAGCCCGCCGCGTCCCGCAGTTTCAGGATGGCGCGGCCACCGGCCGTGCGACCATCCGTCTCCAGGTGCGTGCCCGCGCGTGTCTTGAGCACCTTGTTGAACGGCCGCCCGTCCCTGAACAAAGCTTCGAGTGCTGTTCTGAGCTCTTGCGCCGAGGCCTCGGTGAGCCATTGGCCATATTTCAGCAATTCGCCGGCCTCGCCCGGCACGCCTGCGATCCCCTGCAGGGAATTGATAGCGATCTGCGGGCCCTGGTTCTGATCCCAGAACACGAGGATCTGCTGCTCGGCCTTGAGGATCGCCTCGGTAGCCGTCAACAGACGCCGCAGCTCGGTGGTCTCCTTATGCGCGGTCCGCTCGATCCGCCGTGTCGAGCGGACCGCACTGAGGACAAGGTACAGTGCGGCGAAGAAAGCGCCGGACAACACCGCGAGCACCAGCAGATGGCGCAACCCGAGCTGGGCAAACAGGGTCGGGCCGTCGCCGACCATGGTGAAGGTCAACACGGTCGCGAAGCCGACGCTTGCTGTTGCAACTTTAGCAAGGTCAGCGGCTCCTTGGCCGCCTTTGACGTTGCCTGCCAGCGATCGCATCAACCCATCCAGCCCCAATGCCAGCCGCGGCCCGCTGCCGCCTGAGTTACGCGAAACACCGTCGAAACCTTGAGCACCGTGCGGCAACGACCAACCGTCGCCAGGGCACCGAATCAACGAGGAGTATGAAGGGGTTTGCCGGCTGTGAACAGAGTCGCCCCGGCCACAGCACAAGGAAACGCTGGAGTGACGCTCGACCGTCGCTTGGCGCGCCTAGCTCGTTCGACCGGAGGATTGCAAATCGTTGCCATCTGCCGCTATCAGGTTCCAATTGAAACTCAGGGGTCATTTCGCCATGGGCGATGATACGTCCCGTCCCGATCCGGTGCGGGCGCGAACTGTAAACGTGATCGGCCGGCAGGCGCTGGTCCGAGAGCAGGGAGGGCACAGGTTCGGGGATTTCTATCACCGGGCCATGCAGGTTTCCTGGCCGCAGTTTTTCGCCGGCGCGGCAACCATTTTCCTGTCGCTGAACAGCCTGTTTGCGCTTGCCTACGTGCTGGGCGAGCAGCCGGTCGCCAACGTGCGGCCAGGCAGCGTCGTCGACTTGTTCTTCTTCAGCGTCGAAACGCTGGCCACCGTGGGCTTCGGCGACATGCACCCGCAGACGACTTACGGGCACATCATCGCCACGATGGAAATATTCACCGGCATGAGCTTCATTGCGGTGATGACCGGTCTCATTTTCACCCGGTTCTCCCGGCCGCAGGCGCGACTGGTGTTCGCGAGAAACCCGGTGGTGGGCCAGCATGACGGGCAGCAGACGCTCATGATCCGGGTTGCCAATACCCGCGCGAATATGCTCTCGAACGCCACCGCCCAGCTGTGGCTGGTGCGCAACGAGCGGGCGGCGGAGGGGGGAATGTTCCGGCGCTTCCATCGGCTGGCGCTGCACCGACAGGAAAACCCCGTGTTCGTGCTCAGTTGGACACTGCTGCATGCCATCGATCAGGCCAGTCCGGTCTACGGGCAGACGGCGCAGGAGCTGGCCGCTGCCGACGCCATATTCGTGCTGATTCTGAGCGGATTGGACGAAAATTCCATGCAGGAGCTGCGGGCACGCCAGATGTACGACGCCGGGACGGTGCGCTGGGGGCATCGCTACGTTGATATTCTGGCGGCGGATTCTGGTGAAATCCGCATAGATTACGCAAAATTCCATGAGGTTGTGGCGGAGGGCGAGGAGCCTTCATTGGGCGTGCAAGGCTATCCAATCGACTATTCCGAGGGGCGATGAGGAGATCGCAATTTGTGGAATATTTCCCAACCGACACCGAATAAATCTTATCATGGGCCTGTCAGCATCCGCGATCGGGGGAGATGATGAAGCGGCTGATCTGCAGTTTCGACGGCACCTGGAACGATGACAAGAACGAGTCTCAGCTGACCAACGTGGTCAAGCTGCACCGCGCGATCCTGCCGTCCGATGCGCAGGGGGTTGAGCAGCGCGCGCTTTATATCGTCGGGATTGCCACGGCCTATACCGGCCGCACCCAGTTCCTGGTCGGCGCTTCCGGCATCGAGGTCAGCGACCGGGTGAAGACCGGCTATCAGTTTCTTGCCGAGGCCTATGAGCCGGGCGACGAGATCTATCTGTTCGGGTTCTCACGCGGTGCCTTCGAGGCGCGCAGCCTGGCGGGCCTGATCGCGCTGCTGGGGCTGGTGCGCAACGGCGATGCGGCTGCCGTCGACCGGGCCTGGAGCCTCTACCGCCAGCATGCGAGCCGCTCGGCGCGCGCGAAGCTGGACACCGTGCGGCAACTTGCGCATTACCCGGTCCCGATCAGCTGCATCGGGGTTTGGGACACCGTCGGCAACCTCGGCAACCCATTGCTGCCGAACAGCCGCATCAACGACGTGTTCGATTTCCATGACACGCGATGGCACGAGACGCTGGCTGTCGGTCTGCACGCCTTGGCTGTCGATGAAGCACGCGGTCCGTTCCGGCCCACGATGTGGAGCATGCCCAAGCGCGCTCGTCTGCCCGCCGGCAGTCGGGTCGAGCAGGTCTGGTTCGCAGGCTGTCATGCCGACGTCGGGGGCGGCTATCCCGAGACGGCGCTGTCGGACATCAGCCTGCTGTGGATGGCTGAACGGGTCGGCAGCCTTACGCGGCTTGCCCTCGATCTTCCCACCCTGCAACGGACCACCAGACCCGACCCGCTCGGGTTGCAGCATTCCGAAATCGGTCACGGCTGGGGCAGGCGGTTGCCGTTCGTGCGGCTGATCAAGCAGGACCTGGGCGGTGTTTCGCTGCTGCGCCGGCTCGCGCTCGGATCGTTTCGAACCAACCAACTCTACGGCGGTGAGGTTTCGTTGAATGAGAGCGTGCACGACAGCGTGCTGTTGCGGTTGGGCAACACAGTCAAGCAAAGCTGCGGGGGCGTTTTACAGGACATTAACTATCGTCCGCGCACACTGCGCAAAATCGCTCGGGCGCGCTGATATGGACCAGTTCGACTGCCAAGTTGTCGCAGATAGCGCTGACTGGAGCCGGAATAAATCGGGAAGCGGTAGCGTTGGCTTGGTTGGGCTGGCATCCGTAGGTGGCCGAATCGAACTCTTTGCAGGGAAAGGTTGATTCCCATGCTCAAAGAAGAGGCGATCGCCGCCGAAATCCCCCGACTCCGGCGTTATGCCAGGGCGCTGGTTGGCAATATTTCGGAAGCAGATGATTTGGTGCAGGACGCCCTGGAGCGGGCGCTTGGCCGGATTGGTCTGTGGACCGAAGGGGACAATCCGCGTCGTTGGCTGTTCACGATCATGCACAACATCCACATTGACAAAATACGCGAACGGGCGCGGCGTCCCGTTCACACCGAGTTGAACGAGACGTTGGCCGACCCGCTGGCTCCGACCGGGGCGGGCGTGACCAACCACGAGATCGAGGCGGCGCTTCGGCAGCTGCCTGACGATCAGCGACAGGTCGTGTTGCTGGTCGGCATGGAGGGGCTGAGCTACAAGGAGACTGCGGGGATTCTCAACGTACCTATCGGCACCGTCATGTCGCGCCTTGCGCGCGGCCGGGAAAAACTGAGGGACTTGGTAGGCAGCGACACCGGGCGCTCGCCGGTGATCAGGAGAATAAAATGACCGCTCAGCGGCATTTCACCGATGAGCATTTGCACGCCTATCTCGATGGGGAGATCGGTGCCGACGAGAAATTTGCCATCGAAGCCTGGTTGTCCCAGGATCGCGAGGCGGCCCAGCGGCTGCGCGACTTCCGGCTGCTCAACGAGCAGTTGAAGGCTGCATTTGCGCCGGTGCTCACTGCGCCCCGGACCAAAGAGCTGCAGCAGATGGTGCTGGCGCGCAACCTTGGCGGCAGGCCCCGCCGATGGCAGTCGTTGGCGGCCGGCATTGCCATCGCGCTCGTGTCGGGCCTCGCCGGGTTCGGATTGCATGATATTTCCGATGATCTGCTGCGGCAGTCGCAACCTGGCCCGGTGACGCTGGCCGATCGCGCGATCGGCGCCCATATGGTGTTCGTTTCGGAGGTCCGCCATCCGGTCGAGGTTGCCGCCAGCGAAGAAACGCACCTGATTCAATGGCTGACCAAGCGCGTCGGACATACTCTGAAGGCGCCGGTGCTGGCCAGCCACGGCTACACCCTGATCGGCGGGCGGTTGCTGGCCGATGTCGGCCGGCCCGCGGCGCAGTTCATGTATGAGGACCGAAACGGCCAGCGGCTGACGCTGTATGTGCGTCGGGACACGATGGACCGCAACACGTCGTTCGAGTTCACCAGCCATAACGGCGTATCGGCGTTCACCTGGATCGACGCGCCGCTGGCCTACGGCCTGATCGGCAAGCTGCCGCGCGAGGAGCTGCAGGCGATCGCCCGCATCACCTACGATCAGCTCACCAAATAGCGGTTGGCAAATAAAGCAGCGGCCCGGCAGGTTGCCGCCAGGGATTATACCAGCTCCGGTTGAACGGCTCGTGGAGGTTGGGTCAAGCGCAGCGCGACCCAACAGCCGCGGATGGAGAGTCGTCGTTGGATCGCGCGAAGGCTTGATCCTACAAGTGGCGAATTGATCAGCCGGATTCGGTACTCCTGGACACCCCGGACACGCAGGCGCGCGCTCAGCACGCCCGCGGTTTGGTACGACATGCGGGCTTCGCGTCGCTCAATTGGCCGCAAAACAATAGAACAGCCCGGCGCCGCCGGAGGCCTTCAAGGCATCCGGGCTACAGCCGCGGCTGCCGTGCGCCGAGTTCCAGGAGTTCTGGTGCCGGCTGTCCTTGAGGCCCGTACGATCGTGGTGGCCGACGATCGCCGAGCCCTCGCCGCTCTTGGCCCAGTTGCCGCAGGTGGTATCGCCGCCGGCGGTCGAATAATTGCCCTGTGGGTCGGAGCCGGTCAGCATGTCGTGGGTATTGACGGCGTCCGCGCGGCCGCTGACCGGCTCGCCTTTCTCGGTGAGGGCGGTCTGCTTGTTGACGTTGGCGGAGGCGGAATGCAGATCCTCGACGCTCTTGGCGATCACGACGCCCTTGGCATTCTGCCAGGGGCCTTTGCCGATCCGGTCGCGGGCGTTGACGCCGGGATCGCCGCCGGGAGCGGTGGTGCTCAGGTAGGCATGCCAGTTGGTCAGCGCCGAGCCGGCAGCCTTGGCCAAGGCCTGGCAATGGGCGTCGGCGCCGGCGAGGCCGCCGAGGTCGGCGCCGTTGCCTTTGCCGGCACTGGTCACGAAGAATGTCATATTCGCCTGCTGGGCGTGGGCGGGGACCGCCATGCCGAGCCCGGCCAGTGCCACTGTGGTCAAAAGCGTGCGTGCGATGATGTTTCGCATATAGGTTCTCCCTGAGTTTTCTTCGCCCCACCGGCTCGATAGCTGCTCAGCTCGGGCAACCGGTTGGGGTGGCGAGTGTATTGCTAGAGGATCATCGATGAGGATTGGACCGAAATATTTTTGTGGGCTGCTGGAATAATCGGCTGCTGGACCATCGCAAGCGGATCGACCGAGGCGTCAATCCAGCACCTCCGGATTGATCACGTTCTCGCGGATCGGCGCCCCGTCGAGCACGCTCAGGATATTGCGCGCGGCCTGCTGCCCCATCCGGTCGAGCGACTCGGCGGTAACGCCTGCCATGTGGGGCGCGCTGATCACGTTGGTCAGCTTCAGCAGCGGGTTGTCGGCGGCTGTCGGCTCCTCGGCGAATACATCCAGCCCCGCGCCGGCCAGCTTGCCGCCGACGAGGGCGGCGTGCAGTGCCGGCTCATCGACGATGCCGCCGCGCGCGGTATTCACGAGATAGGCGGTCGGCTTCATAAGGCCGAGCCGTGCGGCATTGAAAAGTCCAACCGTTTCGGACGTCTTGGGGCAGTGGAGCGACACGAAGTCGGCACGCGCGAGCGCCGCGTCGAGATCGGCGACTGGAGTGCAGCCGGCGGCGGTGATGTCCGCGGCCGGCTTGTAGGGATCGTAAATCTGCACGTTCATGTCCATGGCGAGGCAGCGCTTCGCGGTGCGCGTGCCGATGCGGCCGAAGCCGACGATCAGCACGGTCTTGCCGCACAGATCGAACGGCACGGCGGTCAGCCGGTCGCCCCAGCGGTTATCGCGGACCAGGGCGTGCAGCTCGGCGCCGCGCTTGGCGAGCGCCATCATCATGAACAGCGCCCCCTCCGCGACCGAGGGCGAGTTGGCGACGCCGACCGTCATCAGCGGCACCTTGCGCGCGGTCAGTGCCGGTATGTCGATGGCATCGAAGCCGACGCCGAGCCGCGCCACCACCTGCATGCCCCGCGCCGCGGCGAGCTCGCTCTGCCCGATGCGGGTCGGACCGATCGCAATGCCACTGACCGGCGCGTGCCGCTCCAGCAGAGCCAGGAAATCAACTGCCGAGATGGCATTCGGGAATTCGATCGCGTCGACGTCGCCCCGCTCTTTCAGCAATGCCCAGCCAGCCGGCGCCATGGTGTGCGTGATGAGCAGCTTTTTCCTGTTGGTCGCCATTCCGGCCCCCTATCCAATTCGCGCGGCGCGGTGCGCCAGACGCACCGCCCGCCTCCTACCCGAAAGTGCCCTGGATTTGCGATACCAACCAGAACTTCGGAACTGCTAAGCAGTCATGGTAACGCTTTTCCGAGATGGCAACTTTCTGCTAATGGCGAAGTAAACGCCGTCAGTGTTGCGCTCGAAGCACCACCACACAACAGCCGCCCAGGTCATCGCCGCCAATAGCAAGCCAGTATAGATGCCTGCGGCCTGCAAGGTCGGCGGCCACCTCTTCGGCGCGATTTCCACCAGGACGATCAATGTCAAAAACGGAAAGTGCGTCAAATAGAGCGAATACGAGATTTCGGACAGCCCGCGCGCGGCAGCAGTAAACGCGCCACCCGGACTCGGCAGGTGTGCAAAGACGGGCAGCATCAGCGCAACAGCGAGTCCAAGCGCCAAATCTCCGATCCCAATCGTCGGCGTCTTTGAGGCCACCAGCACGGTGATGAGCAGTGCTACTGCTCCGAGCCGGAGTGCAACTGCCTGCAGCAGCCATGCTAATGATTGTCGGCGCGAACACCAAGCAGCGGCCGCGCCCGCCACCCAGATCACACCACCCTCCAGAAGCCCTCGCGGAAGCAGGATTAAAAGTACGAGTACGATGGATAGCCCTACTAGTCTACCGACCGTAAATACCCGAGCTAATATCACCCAAAAAACTAGCGGAAAGACGATGTAGTACCAGAACTCGTTTGCCAGACTCCACAAAGGACCATTGCTGCCGAACGTGGGGACGTAGATGGTATGCAGGAACGCCAAGTTGCCGAAGAAAGCGAGCATCGTATGATCGACGCCGATGGGTCCACGCGGGCCCTCTGCATAAAGGTCATAATACCTGCCATCATATCCAGCACCAAGGGTGAGCCCCAACCCAATACGATCGAGCACTAGGGTTAGCAGCAGTGTCGGAACAATGACGATCCAAAGCCGCGTGAGACGGCGCAGAAGAAAATGCGTCCAAGAGAATTTATGCTTCAGAAGGTCGTCGAGCGCTTTTCCGCCGACGAGGAAGCCGCTCAGGGCAAAAAAAACCATGACGGCTTGATGACCGAGGCCCGTTGCAAAGTAGAATACCTTTACGAGGCTACCCACTTGCACGCCGGCCTGCTCGAGGTCGTGAAATGATTGAAAGATATAAGCTCTCAAGCCAGCACCAGTAGAGCTGCGAGCCCACGAAGTAGGTCCAGGTGTACGAGGCGCGACGGTTTAGACATGGAGATCCATCATAGGTGAAGTGCCGATGGCGGATTAATTACAGACTGCCTTCGTGCACAAATCCACGCCGTGATACCCACCCCATTTGCGCCCACGTCGTTGTTGGATTGATCTGGCGGGTCCCAGCGTTGTCATGTTAGCGACGGGCATGCTGATCGGCAAAAACTTTTCGTAACGCGGGTGACCCCGTCCGCATTGGCCCACACACGCAAGCCCGGACTGTGCTGCCCGAATATCAAGAATTTGGGGAACTCATGGGTTCAATTGGAAGGTCGGCGGCGGTAATGCTGACACTGTGCGGCTGCTTACTGGCACCCGGTGCGGCGCGCGCGCAAACCCCGTCGCAGCCCTTCCCGAACAAGGGCACCATCGAGATCACCGTGCTGTTTCCCGCCGGCAGCTCGGCGGACGTCACCGCACGGCTGCTCGCCGACGGCATGTCCCGTCAGCTCGCCACCAACGTCATCGTGATGAACCGGCCCGGAGCGGGTGGCGCGATCGGCTATCGCCACGTCGCGGGCCAGAAGGCTGACGGCTATGCGCTGGTCTGGAACTCCAATTCGATCTCCACCACCTATCATTCCGGCATGCTGCCGTTCAATTACGAGAAATTCGATGCGGTCGCCGAGGTGCTGGTCGAGACCCCGGTGCTGGCGGTGCTGAGCAGCTCCCGCTGGACCGACTTGGGGACCCTCATCGCGGAGGCAAAGCTCAAACCCAATCAGATCACCGTCGCCAATTCGGGCGTCGGCAGCCACACACATATTTCTGCCGTCGCTCTGTTCAGGGCGGCCGGGATCGCCGTCGTCGATGTGCCGTTCGGCGCCTCGCAGGTGGTGCCGAGCCTGCTGGGCGGCCAGGTCGATGCGGCCATGCAATTGCCGTCGGCCTTGTCGGCCTATGTGAAGGCCGGGCAGTTGCGGCTGCTTGCCGCGTTGAGCCGCGATCGGGACCCCGCGTTCCCCGAGCTGCCGACCGCCAGGGAGCAGGGCCTCGACGTCGCCCTGGAGGCGTGGCGCGGCATCGCGGCGCCGAAGGGCACGCCCAAAGACGTCATCGCCGCGCTCGAAACCGCCATCAAGCGAACCGTCGAAAGCCCCGAGTTCGTGCAGGCCTGCGCGCGGCTCGGTGCCAGGCCCGCGTTTGCATCGGCCGATGCTTTTGGCCACCTGATCGCCAGGGAGGACGCCGAGCTGGCCGTCATCATGCAGGCGATCGGCCTGAAAAAACCGCAATGACGGGCAGTTGCGCGCCGAACATCCGGCTTGCCGGAAATGGGGCCTCTGTTATCGTTGGCACGCAAATCGACGGGCTCTGTTCGGGCTAGCACGCATAATCGGTGACCGTGCACGGAACCCAATCGCGCACCGCACGCTGCCACCGCCGATCGCGAAAAGGGGATACGAATGGTTCAGCGCAGCATCCTTTGCCCGAGCAGCCTGACGCGCCGCGCGGCCATCATGGGGACCGCTTTTGGCGCCGCGCTGGCGATGGCGTGCATCGTGCCAGCCGACGCCCAGCAGGCTCCGGTCAAGATCGGCGAGCTCAATTCCTATGCCAAGATGGCGGCGTTCGCGGTGCCCTACCGCAATGCCATGCAATTGGCGCTCGAGGAGGTGAACGCCAAGGGCGGCGTGCTCGGCGGGCGCAAGCTGGAGTTCGTGTTCCGCGACGACGGCTCGACGCCGGGCGATGCGACGCGGGTGGCGGAGGAATTGCTGACCCGCGAGGGGGTCTCGTTCCTGGTCGGCACGTTCCTGTCCAACGTCGGCCTCGCCGTGGCCGATTTCGCCAACCAGCGCAAGACGCTGTTTCTGGCCGGCGAGCCCTTGAGCGACACCATCACCATGGCGCAGGGCAACCGCTACACCTATCGCGTGCGGCCGTCGACCTACATGCAGACCCGCATGCTGGTGGAGCATCCCAAGGCCAAGACGGTCAGGAAATGGGCGATCGTGGCGCCGAACTACGAATACGGCCAGTCGGCCGCCGCCAATTTCAAGCGGCTCATCAAGCAGGTCAATCCGGCGGCCGAGATCGTCGCCGAGCAGTACCCGGCGCTCGGCAAGATCGACGCCGGCGCCACCGCCGGCGCACTCGGCCAAGGCGGCGCCGACGGCATCTTCAATGTGCTGTTCGGGGCGGACCTCACCGCATTCGTGCGCGAGGGCAACACGCGCGGGCTGTTCCTGGGCAAGACCGTGCTCGGCGTGCTGACCGGGGAGCCCGAATATCTGATCCCGCTCGGCGCCGAGGCGCCGGAGGGATGGATCGTGACCGGATATCCGTGGGAGCAGATCGACGGCGCCGAGCACAAGGCGTTCGTCGCGGCCTACCGGGCGAAGTTCAACGACACGCCGCGGCTCGGCTCGTTCCTCGGCTACGTCGTCGTCTACATGGTGCGCGACATGATCGAGAAGGCCGGCTCCACCGACACGGAGAAGCTGATCGCGGTGCTCGGCGACATGCAATTCAAGACACTGGCGGGGCCGGTCGTGATGCGCGCGGCCGACCATCAGGCCTCGCTCGGCGCCTGGGTCGGCGAGCTCACTTCGAAGGACGGCAAGGGCGCCATGAAGAGCTGGTCGTATCTCGACGGCGCCAAGTACATGTTCCCCGAGAGCGAGGTGAAGGCTGCGCGCAAGAACTGAGTTTGCAGGTGCGGCCAGCGGGTCGTCCACTTGAGTTGGGTCATCTGAGTGTACCCCCCACCCTGGCCCTCCCCCACGTCGTGTCGAAGACGCGCAAGAGCGCTTGGAGGGGGAGGGAAATGCGCTCAATTTGGATGGTATTGCCATTCGCAAACTGCGCTACAATTGGGATCCCTTTCGTCCCATTGCCAAGAAAGTCGCACCTCCCTCCCCCTCGAGGGGGGAGGGCCGGGGTGGGGGTGGACGTGTTGCGATCCATAGCCGATGGAATCCGCTCTAGTACCCGGAATCATTAGTGCCTGACACTAGCGTCCGGCTAACTTCATAGCAATTTCAATTGGTTGCCTGAATCGTTCGGCTCGGTTTCGGACTGGACCTGCGAAAGAGCCTGTAGAATGGGGATTTTCTCGAACAGGGTCAGCG
>Ga0075024_100000444_pt1 | contig 15073 bp, 16 predicted proteins | sample Str013_2_FD_71389 | JGI IMG/M metagenome (GOLD analysis project Ga0075024, IMG submission 71389) | Freshwater sediment microbial communities in response to fracking from Pennsylvania, USA - Straight Creek_MetaG_SC_2013 | ecosystem: Environmental > Aquatic > Freshwater > Creek > Sediment... | reverse complement strand
GTCGAGCGTGCTGTCTGCCATCCAGATCCGGCGATCGGTCCGTACGCCGGGGAGCGCATCGCCAACCGAGCGCTCGCCGATGGCGAACTGGTTGGCGACCTCGGCGCTGAGATCGGCGGCGAGCATCGCCGGGATGTCGAGGCGGACGTAGCTGCCGGCCAGCACTTGGCGATTGGCCGCCGCCGCGGCGGTTGCCAAGCGGTCCAAGATGCCGGGGTTGGTGCGGGTCAGACCGACGAGCAGCTCGGGGCGCGGCGCGAGCGTCAGCGGGGCATTGGGACGATCGTTGAGCAACTGCGTGACGGCAGTCAGACGATCGCTGTCGGCCCGATCGACGGCGACCGTCCCATCGATCCCCATCGTCGGCGTACCGGGCAGGGGGAGCACGATGGCGACGGGCAGCATGACGCCGGGACTCGGTCGATCGATGAACGTGATCAGCTGACCGAGCGCGTCGTTGCTGGCGCGCCCAAGGATGCGGATCCGCAACGGGTACACGCCCGGATCAGCGAGGCGGATCTGCTCATCGAGCTGTGGCGCGGCCGACACCGCGGCAAAGGTGAGCGTTGCCGTCCCGTTGGCGTCGAGGACCGAGGCCAACGGGACGCGGGGCAAGAACCCGGTTTGGCGAACGGGGAGCTGGCCGGCGGCCGCGGTGCGCACACCGTCCTCGTCGACGGCGGTGAACGCGATCAAGTCGATGTCGGCGTCGGCCGGCGCGCCGTTGACGCGCATCGTGATCGTCGCCTTGGCCCCGATGTCGACCGACATCGACTGCGCCACGACCTCGATGCTCACCGTCGCCGCGTTCGATTGGGCGTTGGCCGGAGCGGGCCCGACGAGCGCCGCGCTCGCCGCGCCCGATGCGAGGGCGACGAGCGCGCCGAACATCGCGCCCGCTCGCATCTCAGGCCCTTCGCACGAGCACGGTCAGCAGACCAGGGACGACGACGAAGCCATGCGCCTCGTACAGCGCCAGCGCCGCGGTGTTCGTTGGCGCAGTGTTGACGAGCACGTCGCGCGCCCCATGGCGGGCGAGCCAACCGAGCCCGTCGCCGAGCAGCCGTCGCCCGATGCCACGACGCTGCGCGACGGGGTCGACGGCGAGTCGTTGCACGTAGCCGCGGGTGTCGGCCAAGCCAGTCAGGGTGTAGCCGGTCGGCGCCTCGCTGGCGGCGTCAGCGTGGGCGACGCGCAGACGCGACAGCGGCGTCACGGCAGTGGCGTCGATCAGCGCGGCGTGATCGATGTGCCAGAACGGCGGGAAGGCACGAGCGTCGAGCGCGGCCAGCGCCGTCCAGTCACGCCGGCGCGTTCGCCGCAGCGGGATCGACTCATCGATCGCGCTCGGCGGGCGGTGATCGAGGTCAAGGCGCAACAGCGCAAGGTCGGCGGCGTCGACGAAGCCAGCGGCGCGCCACACTGGCGCGCTGTCGGCGCTCAGCGCCGGAGTGATGATCTCGTTGACGCCATCGGCAAGGAGCTGCTCGGCGCAACGGGCGATGACCGATGCCGCGACCGAGCGACCCCCGACGGGCGCCATCTGAGCCCGCCCCGACATTGCCGTCCGCACGGCGCGCACCGCGCCGTGGCGATCATCGACGATGACCGTCCCGACGTTGGCGGCGCGACCGAACAGCTTGACCACGTGGCCGACCGTAGCGCCGGGACACGGGCGCGGGGCGTAGCCTTCGTCAGCAATGACGGTCCTGTTCGTCACCCATCCTCGCTACCTCGACCATCTCGCCGGTCGTCACCATCCCGAACGGCCGGCGCGCCTCGAAGCTGTCCTCGCCGGCTCGCGCCGCGCCGGTGTGGCCGACGCGCTCGTCGCCCTCGAACCGCGACGAGCCACGATCGACGAGCTTGCCCAGGTCCATCCGCGCCAACACCTCGACGAGCTCGAACGGTTCTGCGCCGACGGCGGTGGTCACATCGACGCTGACACTGGCGCCGTGACCGAGTCGTGGGACGCCGCCGTGCTCGCCGCCGGAGCCGGCCTCGCCGCTATCGAGGCGCTCGACGCGGGTGCCGGTGACGCAGCGTTCTGCGCCGTCCGCCCGCCAGGGCACCACGCCACACCGTCGACGTCGATGGGCTTTTGCTTGGTGAACAACGTTGCCGTCGCCGCTGCGCATCTCGCCCAGCGCGGCGAGCGCGTCGCCATCGTCGACTACGACGCTCACCACGGCAACGGCACGCAGGACTGCTTCTACCGCGACCCGCGCGTCTTCTACGTCTCGTTCCACCAGCATCCGCTCTACCCCGGCTCGGGCCGTTTAGCGGAGATCGGCGACGGCGCGGGCATCGGCACGAACATGAACTTGCCGATGCCGAGGGGCGCCACCGGTGATGTGTACAGCGCCGCACTCGAAGGCGTCGTGCTGCCGGCGTTGAGCGCGTTCATGCCGACGTGGTTGATCATCTCGGCCGGCTTCGATGCCCATCGCGATGACCCCCTCACGGATCTCGGCTTGACGTCGGGCGACTTCGCTCGTCTCACGACCCGGTTGCGCACGCTCGTGCCGGCGGGTCGTTGCCTGGCGATGTTGGAAGGCGGCTACGACCTGGACGCGTTGGAGCGGAGTGCCGCCGCTGCGCTCGCAGCGCTCGCCGGTGTCGAGCAACCGGCGGCCGAAGCACCAACGTCGGGCGGTCCAGGGATGCACGTCGTCGACGCCGCCATCCAGCAGTGGAGCTTGAGCTGAGCAGTCAGCGCTCCGGCAACCTGCAAGCTCGGCAACGTCCAAGCTCGACAACCTCCAAGCCAGCAACGTCGAGCGGCACTAACCTCGCCCGGCCGTGATCCCTGATCGTTTCGCACCTGTCTTCGCCGAGCTGGCGCCGCTGGCCGAGCGGTTCGAGCGCGCCAGCGAACCGCTCTACCTCGTCGGCGGCACCGTCAGGGACCTGCTCCTCGGTCTTGGCGATGTCGGTGACTTCGATCTCACCACACCGGCGCGACCGGAGCGGATCAAGGCGCTCATCGACGGATGGGCCGACGCCGTGTGGACGCAAGGCGAGCGCTTCGGAACGATCGGGGCGCGGGCCAACGGACAGATCTACGAGATCACCACCCATCGGGCCGAGCGCTACAACCCGGAGAGCCGCAAACCCGAGGTGACGTTCGGCGACGAGATCGATGAAGACCTGTCGCGGCGCGACTTCACCATCAACGCGATGGCGCTGCGCCTTGGCAGCGCGGCGCCGGCCCTGGTCGATCCCTACGGCGGCGCGGCCGACCTTGCCCGCCGTTGCTTGCGCACGCCGCTGACGGCAGAGATCAGCTTCAACGACGATCCGTTGCGGATGTTGCGCGCTGCTCGCTTCGTGGCGCGCCTCGATCTGGCGCCCGATCCGGAGCTGGTCGAGGCGTGCCGATCGATGGCGGGGCGCCTCGAGATCGTCTCGGCCGAGCGCGTCCGCGACGAGCTCGACAAGCTGTTGACGCTCGACCATCCCGCTCCCGGTCTGTGGTTCTACGTCGACACCGGCCTCGCCGACCATGTCCTGCCGGAGCTGCCGGCGATGCGGCTGGAACAGGATCCGATCCATCGCCACAAAGACGTGCTCGCCCACACCATCGCCGTCGTCGAGAACGTCCGGCCCGACGCCAAGCCCGACTTCGACTTCCGCCGGACGCGCCTGGCGGCACTGTTCCACGATGTCGGCAAGCCGCGGACGCGGGGTTATAAGGCCGGCAAGGGCGTGACGTTCCATCATCACGATGTCGTCGGTGCCCGGATGACGCGCGAACGGATGCAGGCGCTGCGCTTCAGCCATGACGACGTCGTCGCCGTCACCAGCCTCGTCGACCTGCACCTACGGTTCCACACGTACAAGATGGGTTGGACGGACTCTGCCGTGCGGCGCTACGTGCGCGACGCCGGGCCGTACCTGAACGAGCTCAACGTCCTCACCCGTTGCGACTGCACGACGCGCAACGAGCGCAAGGCGGCGGAGCTCGCCAAGCGGATGGACGAGCTCGAAGCGCGCATCGTCGTCCTCGCCGCCGAAGAAGAGCTCGCCTCGCTGCGTCCACAACTCGACGGCGTTGCGGTGATGGCCGAGCTTGGCGTCGGCCCGGGCCGCCACATCGGCGAGGCGTTGGCGTTCTTGCTCGAGATCCGTCTCGAGGAGGGCGTGCTCGAGGAGACCGAGATCCTCGCCCGCCTGCACGAGTGGTGGAAGGCCCGGCCGTGTTGACTCGTTCGGCTGAGCCATCAGCCCCTCAGGTGATCATCAACTTCTGATCAGTCGGAGGCGGCTGACCTCATCGCGGCGCGCACCGGGACCGATCTGGCGTGCATGCCAGGTCTTGGGCGCCGACACACGCGGGTATCGACGCGCGCCCTTGGCGCCGTCCTGATCCCGATGATCGGGTTGGGTGTCGCCGCCTCATCGATCGTGCACGGGAGCGAACGACGCGCCGCACGGGTTCGCCAGGCCAGCGTCGCCATCGAACGCTTCTTGACACTCGATCAGCTCACGCTTCAGTTGCGGTCGGAGTTCGACCTTGCCGCGACCATCACCCAAGAGCGCTCGACCGGTACCGATGTGCCGGCGATGAGCGTCCTCTTTGGTGCCGACGTCGCCGCCCTGTACCAACGCAGCCGCGACGGCGCCGACAAGGCGATGGTTCGTTTGCGAGCCCTACCCGGCCAGGCCGCGATGGTCGCCACTGTCGACGCGGCGCGCCAACGATCGAGCGAGATCGATGTCGACACCGCGACGTTGCGCGCTCGCTACCAAGGCGCGTTGACCTCGCTCGACCTGGCGGCGCGACGCAGCCGATCGGACGTCTGGCGCGGCCTTGCCGACGTCGGCGAGGCCGGTGACATCAGCGCGCTCGTCAGCGCCGTTGCCTACCTCGACGACTACCACCGCCTCGTCGCTGCGGAGCTGGGCGAGTTGAGCCGACGATCGCTACCGACGACCGAGGCGTCGCTGGTCGCACCCGTCGATCTCGACGCCAACCACGCCAGCCAAAGCGGTGCGCTGAAGCTGATCGCCGACGGTCTACCCGACCCGTACGCGTCGCGCTGGCGATCGCTGCTCGGCTCGGTCCCCTTCGTTCGCTTCGCGGCGCTGCGCAACTCGATCACCGCCGACGCGGTGCCCGGACGAGAGACGGCGACGGACACCGACCTGACCGTCGTCGGCGACCTGTTCGGCGCCGGATTGGAACGCAACGACGCCGTCGTCGCGTTCATCGAAACGCTGGGGAACGATGTGCGAACGGCGACGACGCGCATCGGCGCGACATCGAGCAATCGAGTCGGCCAGCTGACGTTCCTGCTGGCGCTGCTCGGCGTCGTCGCGTTGACGATCACGATCGCCGTCGTTCGCGGTCTGACGACGCCGTTGCACCGGCTGCTCGACGTCGCCCAGGAGATCGCTTCTGGTCATCTGGCCGTCGCCGACGTTCCCCGCCGCGGACCACGCGAGATCGTTGAGCTGGCCGAGGTCGTCGGTGTCCTCAGTCACAACCTCGCCGCCATCGACGCCCATGCTCGCGCCCTGGCCGAGGGGCGTCTCGACGATGCCGCGATCCCCAGCTCGCTCCCTGGCGGCATCGGTTCGCTGCTGCAGGTGACGATGGATCGTCTCGTCGACGAGACGACGCGCCTGTCGCATCAGGCCCGCCACGATCCGCTCACTGGGCTCTACAACCGCGGTGCGATCCTCACCGAGTTGGATGACGTCGTGCGCAGGGCGCGGCGCGGCGATCCCGCAACGGTGGTCTTCGTCGACCTCGACGGGTTCAAAGCCGTGAACGATCGTCACGGCCACGCCGTCGGTGACGAGCTGCTGCGCGCCGTCGCCGAACGACTCGAGCGAGCGACGGCCGAGCAGCATCGTGTCGGCCGGCTCGGCGGCGACGAGTTCGTGATCATCGCCCGCGGTGTCGATGACACCGACGAGCTCGGCTCGCGCTTGCTCGGATGCTTTGCGGCACCGTTCGCGTTGAGCGTCGGGCCGATGCCGTTGAAGGCGAGCATCGGGATGTCGCGCTGCGAGGGCTCACTCGACGCCGCCGACATCTTGCGTCGCGCCGATCAAGCCGCGTACGAGGCGAAGCGCTCGGGCAAGGCGAGGGTCGTCGTCAGCTGACGAGCGCGTCGCTTGCGGTGCTCGTGCGTCTCATAGGCCGAGCTTGCGGGCGCGCACGACGAGCGAGGGCGGAACGACGGCACTCGGGTCGTTCGTCGGCTCTGGTTCGGCGAGCACGTCGACGCGGAAGTTGGCGCGGTTCAAGGCCATGAACAAGTCGCTGATCGTTCGAGCCCTGTCGCCGTAACGACCGACCACGGTCGTGCCTTGCACGACGGCGCCGAACGGGTGACGCATCGAGAACACGAACGCGGCGTCGGCCTTCAGGACGCGGTTGACCTGGCGGAGCAGGCGGGGCAAGTCGTCGATCTCGCCGAGGATCCCGGCGGAGAACACGAGGTCGATGCTGGCGCTGGTGGCGAAGCCGAGATCGGCCGGTTCGCCGTGGTGGCACTCGACGCGGATCTCCTCGCCTGCCGCGCTCAGCTCGGACGCGCCCCGTCGGACGTCGGCGAGGACGTCGTTGTCCGGTTCGACGACGATCGCTTTGGCGCCACGCGTCGCGAACGCCAGCGCTGCACCACCGCGGCCACCGAGCTCGAGGACGCGCTTGCCAGCGACATCGCCGCACAGCCGGAGCTCGCCGTCGTCAGGCAGTCCCGGGCCATAGGAGATCGGAGGGCGCATGACCGAAAGTGTGGCTCGGCGTTGTCCGCCGCGCACGGATGGCGCGTCGCCGCCTACCTTGGTGACCCGTCGCGGTGCCGGTCGTCGCTGACGCCTGTTGACCTCGCCGGCCGTGGTCGTCGCCCTCTACCATCGCTAGCCTTGCCCGGATGACGTTTGGGCCGGGGTCGCTTCGGGGATCGTTGGGCCGCGCCAGCACGCAGCCCGGCGTCGTCGACCATCGGCTCGCCCGCCAGCACTTGATCAACGAGTACCGCCGTGGCCGCCTTGCCCGCCACCAGGTTTGCGACGCCCATCCCGAACTGGTCCGCGCCGGTCGCGAGGTCGGCGAGCCAACATCGATCGATTGCCCGATCTGTGCCGACCACAAGCTCGTGCTCGTCACCTACGTCTTCGGTGCCCGATTGCCCCCGTTCGGTCGATGCATCACCGACCGCAAGGAGCTGGCGGCGTTGAACCGCAGAGCAGATCAGCTCGCCGCCTACGTCGTCGAGGTCTGCCCCGACTGCGCCTGGCACCACCTCCTCCGGGTGATCCCCATCGGTGGCGCGACGAAGCGACGTGCCGGTGGCGCCAGTGCGAACTGAGACCGACGTGCGAGCGCGCTCACAGCGGCTCGTGCGGGTAGTGCGTGCAACATGCGAAGCACCACTGCTCGATCTCGTCCAGCGTGCGCGACGAGGCCGGCGTGTCCCACGCTTCGGGCGTCACGTACATCCGATGCACGGCGAACAGCTCGTCCTCGACTGCGCCGCAGCTCTCACAGGTCGACATCGACACGATCGTACTGACGCGCCGGTCGGTGCTCGCCGGTACGTGGCACCGTTCGCATCGACGGCGCGAGCGGTCAGGATCGTCGTCGCGTTGGCACTGGCGACGGCGTTCTTGACGGCGTGCGCGTCCCAGGAGCGGACGGTCAAGGTCATCGGCCGGCCCGGAACGGTGGCGGCGACTCCCGGAGCGCAGCGCCCCTCAGCCAACGTCGGTGACGACACCTCCGCCACCAACGACACCTCCGCCACCAACGACACGACCAACCGCCCGTCGGGGATCGATACGACGGCTGACGTCTCGGCGTTGACGAGTCGGTTCTCGACGGTGACGGTGACGATCACCCGGCCGGACGGGTCGCAGCTGAAGTGGTGCCTCTTCGTCGCCGACACCGACGAGTTGCGCCAGCGCGGCCTGCAAACGGTGACCGAGCTCGGTGGCTACGAGGGGATGCTGTTCCGCTTCGGGCAGGAGCAGGCGACGCCGTTCTGGATGAAGGGCACGCTGCTGCCGCTGTCGATCGCCTTCTTCGGCTCCGACGGCTCCTATCTCTCGGCTCGCGACATGGATCCCTGCCCGGATGAGGCGAGCGCGGCGTGCCCCACTTACCCGGCCGAGGCCCCTTACGCCGACGCCATCGAGACGATCGTTGGCGGGTTGACCGACGCCGGTGTAGTGGCTGGGAGCAAGCTCGTCGTTGGTCCGGGCGGTTGCCGTCCCAATCGCTGACGAAACTTCGTCGCACCCCGTTGGCACTGTGTCGACCATGACGACTACGGTTCCTCGGTCAACTCATGACCCTGCCCCATCGTGGGGCCCCGGCACGGCCGGGTCCATAGGGAGGTATCCGCACCGCATGCGCGCGTACGAACTCGGCGTGATCGTCCATGGCGAGCTGGAAGAACCGGCAGCCCAAGCGTGGGCCAAGCAGGTCGTCAGCCAGATCACCACCGCTGGTGGCCAAGTAATTGGCCAGACCGAATGGTGGGGGAAGCGTCGCTTCGCCTACGAGATCAACAAGCGGTGGGAGGGGTATTACTTCTTCCTCAACGTCGTCGCTCCCGGCGGTGCGCTGGACGACCTAGAGCGCTCAATGCGCCTCGCGGACGACATCGTTCGCCACAAGCTCATCCGCCTGCCCGATGCCGAGGCGCGCAAGCGCAACATGCTCGACGCGGGCTCCGCAGCCTGACCGGCTGCTGCACCGAAGGAGACGCCACCATGGCCGATTCCACCGTCACGCTCGTCGGCAACCTGACCCGCGACCCAGAGCTCCGCTTCACCCAAGGCGGGCGCGCCGTCGCCACCATTGGCATCGCCGTGTCGCGGCGCTACCAAGTGAACAACGAATGGCAGGAGCAGACCAGCTTCTTCAACGTCATCTGTTGGGGATCGCTGGGCGAGAACGCCGCCGCCACCCTGGCCAAGGGCACCCGGATCATCGTCACCGGTCGCGTGGAGCAACGCTCCTACGAGACGCAAGACGGCGACAAGCGATCGATCGTCGAGATCGTTGCCGACGAGATCGGTCCCAGCCTGCGCTGGGCCACCGCCCAGGTCGACCGCAACGACCGCCGCAGTGCCGATGGCGCACCCACCCCTGCGGGCGCGAGCACAGGTGCATCCCGCTCGCAACCGACTGAGCCTGCCTACGGCGACGAGGAGCCGTTCTGATGAAGCCAACGACCAAGCCCCGCACGAACACGAAGGGTCGGGCCAACGACTCGACGAAGCGGATCAAGAAGAAGGCGTCGATCCTCCTCACCGAGCGCGTCGAGTACGTCGACTACAAAGACGTCAACTTGTTGCAGCGCTTCGTGTCCGATCGGTCGAAGATCCGCGCTCGGCGCGTCAATGGCAACGACGTCCAGCAACAGCGCGACGTCACGACGGCGATCAAGAACGCCCGCGAGATGGCGTTGATGCCCTACGCCAAGCGCGTCACCACGACTCGCGGTGGCAAGGGCGGCGATCGCGGCGATCGCGGCGATCGGCCCCGCCGGGGCGAGGCACCGGCCGAGGAGCGCGCCCCTGAGGCCGCCGTCGAAGCCGCAGAGTCCGATGTCGCCGTCGAGGTGCAGGAGGCAGGCGAGTGAAGGTCATCCTCCGGGCCGATCTGGCCAAGGTGGGCAAACGCGGCGACATCTGCGAGGTGTCCAGCGGCTACGCCCGCAACTACCTCTTGCCTCGCGGGCTGGCGATGGTCGCCACCGACGGCGCTCAGTCCCAAGCGACGGCGATGCGCCGCTCTCGTGACCTGCGCGACGCCAAGGATCGCGAGGCGGCGCAGACGATCGCGCAGGCGCTCGTCGCCCGCACGATCGTGATCAAGGCCAAGGCCGGCTCCGAGCGTCGGTTGTTCGGGTCGATCACCGCCCAGGACATCGCCGACGCCATCAAGGCGCAGGTGTCGATCGATCTCGATCGGCGCAAGCTGCATCTTGCCGAGCCGATCAAGACCCTCGGAGCTCACAGCGTCGTGTGCCGCTTGCACTCCGACGTCGAGTTCCCGATCAACGTCGACGTCGTCGCCGGCTGAGCCGGCGACGGGACGTCGCTAGCGATCAATGTGATGTGATGGCCAGCTTCATTCGGCGCGCCCCGAAGGTGCGACGAGTTACCCACACGATGCCCACAGCCAAGGCACAGCCTTGTCCTCTGGATGCCCACAGGCGTACTGGTCGATGATCCCTCGGTTGGCGAGCGGGGAGCGGAAAGCTATGAGTTGTGGATACGGCCGAAGGTCCGGATCATCGAGCAGGTGCTGCGTCGTCGCTGATGACTGACCTCGCTTCCGCGCCGTCTCGCGCTCGTCGAGGCGACCGTCTCCCCCCGCACAACTTGGATGCCGAGCAGTCCTTGCTCGGCGCGCTGCTGATGTCGCGCGACGCGATCTTGGCTGTTGCCGAGCTTGGCTTGTCGGCCGACGACTTCTACAGGCCGTCGCATCAACACGTCTATGACGCGATCCGCGTCCTGCTCGGTTCGGGCGAGCCGGTCGACGCCGTCACGGTCGCCGAAGAGCTACGTCGCGCCTCGTTGCTCGACGACATCGGTGGCCCGGGCTTCTTGATCGAGCTGCAGGCGGTGACACCGGCGATCTCGAACGCCACCCGTTACGCCAAGATCGTCAAGGACACGGCGATGTTGCGGCGCCTGATCCGCGTTGCCGGTGAGATCGCCGAGCTTGGCTACGACGAGCCTGACGATGTCGCCAAGGTCTTGGACATCGCCGAGCAGAAGGTCTTCGATCTCGCCGAGGATCGCGTCACCGATTCGACCAAAGAGGTCAAGGAGCTGATCGGGCTCGTCGTCGACGACCTCGAACGGATCATCGAGCAGGGTCACATCCTGACCGGCGTCGCCACCGGCTACAACGATCTCGACGAGCTCCTGTCGGGGTTGCAGCCGTCGACGTTGAACGTCGTCGGTGCCCGTCCTTCGATGGGCAAGACGGCGTTCGGCCTTGGCATCGCCACCGCTGTCGCCAAGGCCGGGCTGCCGGTGTTGTTCTTCTCGTTGGAGATGGGTCACAAGGAACTGACGCAACGTGTCCTCGCCGCCGAAGCGCGCGTTGATTCGGCCAAGTTCCGCACGGGCCGGTTGAGCCAGCAGGACTGGTCGAAGATCGGTCGGGCGATCGCCGAGCTCGAGCACGCCCCGTTGTTCATCGACGACAACCCGTTGATCACGGTGATGGAGATGCGGGCCAAAGCGCGGCGCCTGCTGGCGCGGACCGGCAAGCTCGGTTGCGTCGTCGTCGACTACCTCCAGCTCATGAGTGGACGCGACCGCGCCGAGAACCGCCAAGTCGAAGTCTCCGAGCTGTCCCGTGGCCTGAAGATCCTGGCCCGCGAGCTGTCCGTGCCGATCGTCGCCCTCTCGCAGCTCTCCCGCGGCCTGGAGTCACGCGCCGACAAACGCCCGATGCTCTCCGACCTTCGTGAATCGGGGTCGATAGAGCAAGATGCGGACGTCGTGATGTTCATCTACCGCGACGAGGTCTACAACGCCGATTCGGCTGAGCGAGGCGCGGCCGAGATCATCGTCTCCAAGCACCGCAACGGCCCGATCGGCACGAAGAAGTTGGTGTTCCTCGGCCAGTACACACGCTTCGACAACGCCGCCCGCGGCGTCTGACGATCGGCATCGTATGGATCATCAGTCCCGCCTCGACGAGCTCGGCATTCGAAAGAGGCAAGGGTCGTACTACACGCCGGACGACGTCGTCGACGGGCTGTTGCGTGCCTGCCTCGATCCTGTGCTCGCGGAGCTCGAGGTTCGCGGCGCTGACGCGGTAGCGGCTGTTCGCATTCTCGACCCGACCTGTGGCACGGGGAACTTCATCGTCGCCGCGTTCGAGCGCGTTCGCGCATCACTCATTCGATGCGATCTCACACTTGATGTTGCCGCGAGTCACGCCATCCGGTGCGTCGCTGGCATCGACCTCGACGCTGACGCCGTAGACATCTGTCGCACGTTGCTCGTGCGGGCGGCAGGTGGTGGTGACGACGCACGCTCGATCGTGGAGCGAAACGTGACGTGCGCCGATTCGCTCATCATGGCTCGTCGTCAACCTCAGACCTTGTTCGCTGACGACGACGAGCTCGGCGGCGACTGGGAGACGTTCATGACCGAGATCGACGCCGCATCCGGTTTCGACGTCGTGGTCGGCAATCCACCCTTCCTAAATCAGCTGCAGCGGGAGACGACGTTCACGGGCGCGTACTTGCGCGCGATCAAGGAACGATTTGGGGACGTCGCCCGCGTGTACGTCGACCCCGCCGCGCTCTTCCTGCTCGTCGGCCTCGATGTCTTGAAGGCCGATGGCGGTCGTCTGTGTCTCATCGAACCGTTGTCGGTGCTGTCGACTCGCGGCGCGGCAGGTGTGCGGCGTGAACTGACGTCAAGGGCGAGACTGTCTGGCGTCTGGTTCGCCGAGGAACCGATCTTCGACGACGCCGATGTCGAGGTATGGGCACCGATCCTTCAGACCGGCATCGACGCTGGCGCTGGCGTCGTCGCCGTGCTGTGCGGGCGCAGCGTCACCGAGTCGGGCACCACCAAACCACTGGACCCGGACGACGACTCATGGGGAGCTCTCCTCGCATCACGGGCAGGCGTGCCACGTCGCGAGTGGGCGACGGCGGGCACGCTCGCTGACTTCGCGTCCGCCACCGCTGACTTTCGCGACCAGTACTACGGCCTCGCCGACCACGTCGTCGATCGACACGACGGCGGAGCAGACCTGCCCAAGCTCATCACGTCCGGGTTGATCGACCCTGCCCACCTGCTGTGGGGCGAACGCGAGACGACGTTCAACCGAACGCGCTTTTCTGCGCCCCGCGTCGTCGTGTCCGAGCTGAGCGAAGACCTCCAAGTCTGGGCGCGCAAACGCCTCGTGCCGAAGGTGCTCGTGGCGACACAGACGAAGATCCTCGAGCCCATCGTCGACGGCGACGGCGTGCTGCTGCCATCGGTGCCAGTGGTGTCGATCGAGGCTCCGGTTGACGCGCTCTGGCGCATTGCGGCGCTCCTTGTCAGCCCTCCGGTCGCCGCGATCGCCGCGTCCCGCCACCTCGGTGCCGCGCTCTCGGCGGACGCGCTGAAGCTGTCGGCGCGCGACATCGGCTCGTTGCCGCTGCCGGCCAACGAGCACTGGTGGAACGTTGCCGCGGTGGTGTTCGAGCAGGCATCCGCGAGCGTGTCGGAAAGCGAGCGGTTCGAACGCCTCGTCGAATGCGCCGAAGCGATGTGCGCCGCCTACGGAGCAGCCGACGATCACGAGCTGATGCGCTGGTGGATCGAGCGCCTGCCCCGTTCGTCGACGCTTCATCGTGCGCAGCGAGAGCAGGAGACGAGTTCCGCGCGCGATCCGTTTGATAGCGCATCAGCCGAAGTGACGGCCTTGCCGGCGGAGGTTTCGTGACAACCGTGACGAGCTGGCCGATCTTCGCTGACGAGGCGAGTCGTTTCTACAGCGATCATCTGCGACGACCGCGTTTGCTCCTGGATGAGTTCACAGCGACCGGCGCCGGATCGGGACGACGCAAAGGCCCCCGTGATCTCTTGTGGCAGTCCGTTGCGGTGTCAAGTGTCGCGGCGCTTGAAGCCGGGCTGGAAGACCTTGTCTTCGCGGCACACGCCGCTCGGCTTGGCTACGAAGGGCAATCGATCACACCCGGAGTCAATACCCCGCACAAGAACCCGCGCAGCTGGCTGGTCGAGGCCCGCCTCATGGCTCCGGGACCCGCGAAGGTCGAACAGGTGCTGTTCGCAGACTTTGGGTTGATGCTCGACGTTCTGCCGGCAACCGCAAAATTCACGATGATGACCAAGGAGTCATCAAAGGGTGGCGCGGGGCGCGGCGTCCCGAAAGCCGGTCCGGTCGCGTGGGCCGAGCTGCGCAAGCATCTCGACACCTTGGCCTACATCCGCAATGCGACAGCGCACGCCGATGCCGGGAAGCTGGGTGCGTGCCCTCCACACTGCAAAGGTGCACTGTGGCTTCAGAAGGCAGACGGATCATGGAGTCTGCAGCAGCCGCACGGGCTCACCGCTCTGCGCGCTGCGCTCGCCATCTACAACACGGTCGCGGAGGTCCTTCGTTCAGCACTCTCGATCACGTCCGTTCCGAGCCTCACCGCGCCAAACAAGATTGGCTATCCGAGTTCGCAGTGACCGCCGTGCCCACGAGGTCCCCGTTTCGGCAACCTGGTCCACCGACTCAGCGGTACGATGACCCTGCGGAGTCAAAGGTGTGGACGGCCGAGGAGTTCGAGAACCTCTCGCCGGCGGAACGTCACGTGCTCTTCGACGCCAGCGTCGTGACGAGTTTGGACCAAGCACCACAAAAGCTCATTGCCCGTGCGCGGGCCCGGATCGAGGAGCGCATCGTCAACGCGGACTCTCGGCAGGAGTGAGCAAAGACCGTCGCGCTGTTCGTGCAACCCTGTCGTTTTCCAGGATCTTGATCGCCTGCTTCGTAGTCAACGCGGTCCGGACGGAGAGCCGTCGACGAGCGACTTCCAGACGTTCGAGTTGCTTGAGATCGTTGAGCGCTTCGCCACCGGCTTCGATGAACTACCGGAACCAATCCGCGGTCGAGGTGACTACCGCATCCTGGTGTCGACCGGACGACTAGTACGTGCCTACTCGGTCGTAGGTCAGCTCGCACCCGACGATGCCGTCGAACTCGTCTCGCTAGACATTGACATGGACCAGGACTGGACCTGAAGGTCAGTCCGCTCGACCGGGGTTCGTTCGACCGTCAAGCTCGCAAACGGCAGACGATGTCAAGGGCCGACGATGTGCGCGGCGAGCGCGACGTCGCATTGAGTCACACGGGTGGGTACCGTCTCAGCTGAAGACGGCGCCTGGCTCGTCTTCTCAACAAACTCTCGTACTTCTCTAAGTGTTCCTGAGTGAAACCGCGCTGTGATGCACGTAGCACCACTGGTTTCGGGAAGGAACCGACATGGAGACTCAATTGACCGAGCGCATCGACTCCGAGGGGCCCCCGACCTCAGCTGCTGACGTCGAAGACCAGACGATCTGGGAC
>Ga0075024_100000439_pt1 | contig 15127 bp, 12 predicted proteins | sample Str013_2_FD_71389 | JGI IMG/M metagenome (GOLD analysis project Ga0075024, IMG submission 71389) | Freshwater sediment microbial communities in response to fracking from Pennsylvania, USA - Straight Creek_MetaG_SC_2013 | ecosystem: Environmental > Aquatic > Freshwater > Creek > Sediment... | reverse complement strand
TATTTTGGTATTTAATTATTCCCTATTTTCGCTTTGCACTCTAAATGGATAATCCTATTATTTAAAATTTATTTTAAGGTGTGAAGGTCTTCGAATGCCTTCTGCAATCGTGCATAGGGCCATTTGTACACCACTGTTCCATCTTTCATTAAATACAGGGTTGGGTTGACACGGGAAGCCGTTTTGATGGCCACTGCATCGCACATAAATATGGCTGCCGGATGTACCGTTGAATCTTTTACGGCTTCTTCAATCTGGTTAGGGACCTGGTGCGAATTGGTTATAACATACAGGGGTATCTGTTTTTCCTGCGCATAACTCATTACCGAATTCAGCGGGTAATCTACAAACTTGTCCTTACTCAGGTAAAAACCATCTTTAACAAACAGAAAAAGCATATAACCACGCTGTGCTAATATTTCTTTTGTGCTGTCTGCCCCGCCAGCCGTAACCAGTGTAAAATCTTTAATGGCTTTGTCATCATTTCCTTTCCTCACCAATCTTTCTTTCCTGCCCACATATTTGTATACCGAATCATCAAAATCATCGGGGAATTTACCCGACTGGAAAGAGACTTCTTTGCCGTCCTTCTTGTAGATAAACGTAATGGCCATACTATCCGGGATGGAACCAGGAGGTGATTTCATTTTTTCAAGGATATTATTTCCTATTTTATAAGGTAAACAATCCACTACCGGCAAATAACGCAGTACATACCACTGGAAGGAAAATGAAAATACGGTTCCCAGCAACAACAGCATAATACTAATGGAATTGGGAAACAGCGGTTTTATTTTTTTCCGGTTGATAAAAATGAATACAATCAGTGCTGACAGGATCAAATCCTTTCCGAAAGATTGTTCCGCAGTTAAGGGTATGCAGTCACCAAAACAACCGCAGCTGCGGATTTTACCAGACAATACCGCATATCCTGTAAGAAAAGTAAAAAAGATAATAAGTAATAACAACAACCAGCTAAATAATTTCATTCGCCAACCCAGGATTACTGCGATGCCGGCAATGATTTCGAAGGCGATCATCAGGATGGAGAAACTGAGGGTATAGTTATCCAGGAAGTTCCAGCCCCATACTTCAAAAAATTCCTGTATTTTATAGCTAAGACCAAGCGGATCATTGGCCTTTACCAATCCGGAAAATATAAACAGTAGGCCTACCACCCACCTTGTAATGTTCAATAGTAGTCTCATCGGTAATGTTTATTCAAATACTGTGTTTGCCTTCGGATATCAATATTAAAGCAAAGGCAGCATAGTTGATAATATCGTAATAATTGGCGTCGATTCCTTCACTGATGAGCGTCTTGCCATCATTACTGATGATTTGCCTGATGCGCAGCAGTTTTGATAAAACCAAATCCACAAAGCTTTCCTGGCTCATGTCGCGCCACGCTTCTCCGTAATCATGGTTCTTGTCCAGCATCAATGCGCGTGCATGACCTGCCTTTTCATCATAAAGGTTTTCCACCTGGTCAACGGGTAAATCGTCTATGTCATCACTGTTCAACTGTAGTTGTATCAAACCGATAATGGCATAATTTAGAATTCCTTTGAATTCGGAGATGATATCATCTCCAATCTTTTGCTGCTTGTTTTCCTGTATGGTGCGGATGCGTTTGGCTTTGATGAAAATCTGGTCAACAATAGAAATGGTGCGCAATACTCTCCATGAAGTGCCGTAATCCCTGGTTTTCTTGATAAATATGTCCTTACAGCTTTGAATGGCGCTGTCGTACTGGTGGTTCGTTGTATTCATTTGTGGCGAGTGAAAATTATTTCTCAACTTAGCTCCAAAAGTAACAATTACCGATCAATGTTTACACTGAATTGTAAAGGACGCTTACTGGTAGCTGAAAATGCACTGGTGATGGGAATTATCAATGTTACCGATGATTCATTTTATGCCGGTAGCCGCCAAACAGGAACTGATGCGGTGGTAAAAAAAGCTTCCCAAATGCTGGAGGAAGGTGCGGAAATCCTGGATATAGGTGGACAAAGTACAAGACCGGGAAGTAGTTTACTAACCGCCGAAGCTGAATATTCAAGGGTAGTTCCTGCCATTACCCTGCTGGCAAAGGAATTTCCGGGGGCCATCATTTCAGTGGATACCTTTTATGCCTCGGTGGCATCCGGAGCAATTGCCGCCGGCGCCCATATGGTAAACGATATCAGCGGCGGAGAAATGGATGCGAACATGCTAAGCACAGTAGCAGGGCTGAATGTTCCCTATATATGCATGCATATGAAAGGGACGCCGCAAACCATGCAATCCATGGCGGATTATACCAATGTGACAACAGAAGTGCTGGATTATTTTATCCGAAAAGTAGCTGCATGCCGGAAAGCGGGTATACATGATGTTATTATTGACCCTGGTTTTGGATTCAGTAAAACCATTCAGCACAATTTCCAGTTACTCAAAAACCTACGGACCTTTTCCATACTTCAGTTGCCTGTATTGGCAGGACTTTCCCGTAAATCCACTATTTATAAAACATTGGGCGTAACGGCGGAAGAAGCCTTAAACGGTACGAGTGTGTTGAATACCCTCGCCTTGGAAAACGGCGCCGGTATTTTACGGGTACACGATGTAAAAGAAGCAAAGGAGGCCGTTGTATTATTTGCAGCATATAAAAATGCATAAAAACCAGTTTTATTGATAATTGCACCTTATTTCAGCAGACATATACAGGGAAATACTTATAGTTACCTATATTAAGGCAGTTATTATAGTCAAAATTCTATGGCCTCATAGATAATTTTCTACCCTCCTTTTCAGATTCATCCTGTTCTTTTGTATTGTATTAAAATTGAACGCCCGCCATCATGCTGGTAGCCGGTTTATACAATCAAATAAATACTATTCCTTATGAAAAAGACTTTTTTATTTGTACTCCTGGTTTCGTTTATTGCTGTCTTATCAGTAATAAGTACATTCTCCTGCAGAATGCGCCATGAACCCATTTCCCGCTGGCAACTGCAGTACCAGCGGGTGATCATTGATTCAATAAACGCATGGTCCAATAATCCGGCCGTGGTTGCCACCTCCGGGCTCAGGGAAAGAATGAATTATGTGAGGGAACATCTTTATTTTTCTGATCTCGAGACAATGGAACAAAAGGGGAACCTGCAATTGTATTTAATCCCTTTTGATGATTCCTTTGACAGCTTATGTGTTGAGCAACAAAATTGTGTGGAAGTGTTGGTATTGTGGAACAGGAAGGGTTTACCGGTAACAGAATCAGGGATCGTGTACCTGAAACCATGTAGAGAAAACTTAGCGAAGACCGCCACCACAATGGTGGGAAAGTTATTGAACGATGAGCTGACAGAATTTACTGGTTCATTCACGCTTACCAGGATTGATGGCACCATTGAATATGAAAAACATTTCAACAAGGGTCAGTTGGTTTCACAAAAGACCATACAATCACGGCCCGCCCATTTAATGGATGCCGGTTTGGCCATACCCGGGGAAAATGTAGAAATGCATGAATGGTATGAGGTGAACACAACTTATAAAACGGTTACCTATGCAAAAGACAGCGAAAATTTCATTGGGGTGGGTTTTGCGCAATTGCCCAAAATACACCAGCAATAAAGTAAAATTTCGTTAATCGGGCGCATATTCCCTGATTAGTTTATTTAATAATATTCCTGTAATGAAATAGCTTCTTCATGCTTGATTTATTTATCTTCATCTGCTCATGATTTATTCTTCCATCATCCTTTTTTCACTTGTTGCATGACAAATTTGCGAGGGCTCAATCCAGGAACTGGTTCCGGCAAGTTGCATGGTCTCGACCATTTGCGCGCCCTTGCCATCATAGCCGTATTTCTTTTCCATTACCAGCTTTTTGAGCATCCCGAATGGATAGAAACGCTTGGAAGTTTTGGCTGGACAGGAGTCGACCTTTTTTTTGTATTGAGTGGTTACCTGATTGCCGGCCAGCTATTCAAAAACAACCTGCAGGGTAAACCCTTTCCGGTATTTTCATTTTATGTTAAAAGGTTCCTGCGTATTATTCCGGCATTCCTTGTGGTGCTATGTTTATATTTTATGGTTCCGGCTTTCAGGGAAAAAGAGTCCCTCCCACCCTTGTGGAAATTTCTAACCTTTACCCAAAACCTGGGATTGGATCCGCAACACCAGGGGACATTCTCACACGCCTGGTCACTATGTATAGAAGAACAATTCTATTTCCTTTTGCCACTGATATTGGTAACTCTGGCCTTTTTCAAATGGTTCAGGCGGTCGGGCAGCCTGTTACTGCTTTTATTCCTGGTTGGATTTGTGTTTCGGTATTATAGCTATATAACATATGTAGCGCCTTACGCCGCACAGGATATGTTTTGGATAAACTGGTCCAGGTATATCTATTACCCAACTCCAACACGTTTGGACGGATTGCTGATAGGTGTATCCATAGCCGCCATGCAGTGGTACAAACCTGCCTGGAAGCAATGGTTTGACAAACACCTTATCATTTCTGTAATATTATTTGTATCCTTTCTATCCCTGGCATTTCTTTTAAATGGTGACAGGTCCTCATTGCAGGCCTCCCTGTTCGCCTTTCCACTGGTAGCGCTCGTTTACGGGTGCCTGTTATTAATCTCCATTAATCCGGCTTCTGTATTATATAAAAAAGGGAGTTGGATTAGCGAAATCATTGCAAGATTGTCCTATTCACTTTATCTTTCGCACAAAGGAATCATACACCTTACGCAGGGATTGCTTTCAAAATGGGGTATTGCAGCAGACGGAGCAGTTATGTTTTGTTGTTGTATAGTAACTTGTTTCCTGGCTGCCTGGTTATTGAATGTATTGGTTGAAAAACCTTTTATGCGGTTACGCGACAGGTTGCTCCAAAAGAAGGTATTAACAAAAGCGATTGCCTGATTGATTATCAAGCAACGAACCACATGATTCGGTTGTCTTATCAATAATATCAGACCAATTTTTCCTTGTACCAACCCTATCAGGTTCAGGGCTTATTTGAAAACGATTTTTATATATGAAGAAACAATTGTTGTTAATGCTTGCTCTGCTTTCTGTTGCCATTGGAAGCCTTGCCCAGGAAAAAAAAGGCAATGAATATCTTTCATTTACTATTGGCCCTTCATTTCCCACTGGAAATATCTCTGCGAAAGCCAGCGATAATCATATAGCGGGATTTGCAACCACAGGTGTCCATCTAAGCGGTACCTACCAGTATTTCGAGAACAAACAATTTGCCTTTACAGTACAAATAAAGGGACAATATATTCCCCTTAACAGATCGGAACTGGCGGATGAATACAATAATAAAAAATTTTACTCCCTCTCATTTTGGAATGGTGTACCACCTCCGCCTCCCCCGTCCTACTCAATGTATAATAATTGGAACTTTAACAATGGCGGTTGGATCATTACCAGCATGATGGCTGGTTTTGAAGGAACCCTGCCTTTAAAGGAAAACAATCAGTGGGCCTTCACATTTCATGGGCTATTGGGCGGAACCTATATTTGGACACCGCATTATAAAGGTCAGAGTACAACAGATACATCGGTAATTTTAACCGACCAAAAATCGAATGGCGCTTTCGGATTTAGTTACCAGGCAGGAATAGGGTTGAAGTATTCAATTAATAAAAAAATGTTTGCACTATTACAGGGAAATTATACAGGAACCGCAACATTTACTACCAGTGTAACTACAACAGAATATTCCACCGTTATGAACCAGGGAAGTCTGGGTGGTCAGCAATCTACTTTCTCCACATTTAAAAGTGATGTAAAGCAAACAGTATCCTCGGTAAATATTGGTGTGGGGCTGGGTTTTCATCTTTAACTTCGCAATTAAGAAGAATAGCTGCTGCACTTTTAACCGGAGGAAAGGAATGGTACAACAATTCAGGATAGCACCAGGCACTTTTGAAACAGTCAGAAGGAAAAGACTGATGACCATACTGCCCGTCTTACTCCTTGCAGCCATCGCCGGAATTGCCATTAGTTACAATACCCAAAAGCACCTTCCGGGAGAAATAAATACACTTCCATTTGTGATAGCCTTGCTGGCTGCAATATTTTCAATTTCCTTATATCGCAGCCTCAACCGCCTTCGTGCACTGTTCGAGACTTATGTGCTAACCATCGACAACAACATGATTACAAGGGAGCAACAGGGTGTGCCTGCAGTTACCATCTATTTCCTGGAAATACGTGAGATAAGTAAATCACCACAAGGATATATTATCATTCGCGGCAGGGAATCCTCCGCCATTATTTATGTGCCTCCTGAATTGGAAAACTTTGAAACACTGGAAAAAATATTGCGTGAGTCTGAACCCTTTCTGCCAACCCAGTACCTGACTTTTTTACAGCGTCACCCCATGATCCTTCCACTGGTCACGATGGGGTTGATGACGGTTGTATTTATCAGCTTCAATAAATGGGTGGTAGGAATCTGCGGAATGATATTAATGATGGTAATGATTTATTCTTTCTATAGTATTCAGAACAACAAATACGCCAACAGGCGGGTAAAACGCGTTTCGTGGTGGTATCTTTTATTAATGCTGATCATTATGTTCAATATTGTGGCTAAACTAAAAGGCTTTTCATTCCTTAATTAAAAATGAAAATTCCAGGTAACTGCGGGAATAATCGGGAACAGCGAAACCTGTCTTGCCTGTACCTTTAGGGTATTATCGTATGGACTTCCCGTTTGATCAAAGTAGATAAAATAAGGGTTAAGCCGGCTGTATAAATTGTAAATACTGAATACCCAACTGCTTTGTAATCTTTTTTTCTTTTTAGGGATGGGCGTATAGGTTGCCGCAATATCCATTCGGTGATAAGCAGGCAGGCGGTACTGGTTTACCCTGCTGTATTCCTGCGTCAGCACACCATTGATAATATAAAATCTTTCGGGTAAAGTGGTAGCGTTGCCTGTTCCATATACAAATACGCCCGATAATTTCCACTTCGCGTTTAATTCATAACTGGTTACCACGGATAAATCATGACGGCGATCGTATTTAGCGAAATATTTTTCACCCCCATTTAATTGCGGAAACTTCCTCCATGTCCAGCTGAGTGTATATCCAATCCATCCTGTAAGCCTGCCTTTATTTTTACCGATATACAATTCAGTGCCATAGCTCCATCCCTTTCCAAATACAAATTCTTTCTCGGGGTCTGTCAGTGAAGGTGTATATCCTTCCTTATATTCAATTTGGTTTTGCATGTCCTTATAATATACTTCAAAGGAGGTTTCATAAGTATTGTCCTTAAAATTCTTGAACAATCCCGCCGCATATTGCCAGGCTATTTGAGGTTGTACACGATAAGTACTCGGCACCCATAAATCAGTTGGCAAAGTGGACCCTGCATTACTCACCAGGTGAATGTATTGAAGGTTGCGTGTTACCGCCGCTTTTACCGAAGTTTCATCATTGATGGCATAACGAACCGTCAGCCTAGGTTCCAGGCCCCCATACCCTTTAATTTTATCGCCGCTTCCATAGACTGTGCTGTCCAGTTTATTACCGTTGGCGTCTTCTGTATATTTCTTATAAGGGCCAATTTGTGTAAAACTGCTGTACCGTATACCCATATTTACTTTCACCTTATCGCTCAGTTCCCAGTCGTCCTGGATATAGATGGCCGCTTCATTGGCGTATTTCTTATTCTCATTGTTGGGTGCAAACACGGTGGTATCCTGGTTGCCACTTAATATATTCGGTGTAAAAGTGTGATAGGTATACAAAGCGCCGAATTTCAGTTTGTGCTGTGGCGCAGGGTAATAATCAAAATCTATCTTGGCGTTGATGTCCTTAATGCCTGATGCCAATTTTATGGAAAAATCATTTTGCGATGCATTAAATGCAAAATGATAACTGTTGTATACCAGGGTAGTATTGGAAAATAATTTCCGGTTAAACACATGATTCCATCTCAATGTAGCGGTTGCATTTCCCCATGGTATATTCGCTTTAAAGGTTCTTCTCGAATTATTAAAGTCGAAGACATCTTTTCCAAAATAACCACTGAGGTACAAACGGTCATTCTCCGAAAGAATAACATTCACTTTTGTATTCAAATCATAAAAATAATATCCTGAGCCATAATACTGGCTGCTTTTTGAAATAAATGGTTTTGCCAGTGCGTCAATATAAGTTCGCCTGCCTGAAATAATAAAAGATGCTTTGTTCTTTTTAATCGGTCCTTGTATGGACAACCTGGAAGCGATCAGTCCAATTCCCCCATCCACCTGCAGCTTATTCGAGTTGCCATCCTTCATGGCTACATCCAGCACAGATGATAACCTTCCGCCATACTGGGCCGGCATACCGCCCTTTATTAATGTAACATTTTTAATAGCATCAGAATTAAAAACGGAGAAGAAGCCAAACAAATGCCCCGTATTGTACACCACCGCATCATCAAGTATTATCAGGTTCTGGTCTGGACCGCCGCCCCTTACATACAGGCCGGTATTGCCTTCACCTGCATTGCGTACGCCGGGGAGCAATTGCAGTGTTTTTAATAAGTCTACTTCGCCCAGCAGTACTGGCAATGCCTTTACCTTATTTATCGACAAATCAAATTTGCCCATCTGTGCATTCTTCACATTGGCATCTCTTCGTTTTGCATAGACTATCACTTCCTCGTTTGATTTTGTACGGGGAGACAATAGAAAATTGAGCGTCCTGCTTTCATTCAATTTAATATCAAGTTCACTTGTTGTATATCCTACAAATGAACAAGTTACTTTCACATCACCTTCTTCAAGTGTAATGGAAAAAAAGCCATAGGCATTGGTAGTTACACCCTTGCTCTTGCCATTTACCTGTAAAGTGGCGCCAATTAAAGTTTCACCGGTTAGTGAATCCTTTACATAACCACTGAGTGTAAATTTATTTTGGGAAATCACCTGCGCGGGAATCGAACAGGCCAATATAAAAAGGAAGGTAATTATTGAACCAGCTTTTGATTCGCTGTGCATCTTTGGTTGTGTCACTCTCTTCAGCTTTTGGTTTATCAATCGGCGGGTTTATCGTTGAAAGCGGTTATTTCAGTAAAAAAGATGATTCAGTTACCATCGATCCTTTCTCTGGTCTCTAAGTCAATACGAAAACGGAATATTTGCATTCTTGTTTATCCAGCTTTCGTTTGTAAAAGGCTATTTCTTTGAAAAATCCAGCGAATCCGTGATATCACCGCAATGCAGCATGGATTCCTTGTACTTAGGGTGCTTTTTACCCAGGTATGGATTTACCACTTCATTGCTGTTGCTTATCCAGTATGCTTCCTCCTCATCATTAAAGGCCATCGGGCAATGCTGGTGGTAAATTTTCTGGCGGTCGTATTTAACAGTTCTTATTAAATCGTACAATGCATCAGAAATCATCTGGAATTCTTTCTTCTTTTTTACCAGGTCAGCCTCTCCAACCAGGCCCTTGCAGGAACCTGAAATGGTACCTGTATAATTTTCCGCGGTTGCTTTGATAGCTCCCGTGGTATCCCCTTTTATTTCACTGGTTTTTAAACTATCGGCAAAGACCACCAGTTCTTTGGCGGTTGCATTGGCTCTTGCAGTATCGTATTCGGTAAGCGCGTTTTTTAAGGCAAAATAGCCATTCAGCAGTTTCTCAAACGACTGGTTAAATGCTTCACTGTTCTTGCTCGTGGTCAGGGCTACCTGCTTTTGTCCTGATAAAGCCTGTTTGTCGTCCGATTTGCAGGCAATAAACCGAACTCCAAAAAATGCCGCCAATCCCAGTATTGCTACCCATAACACTATTTTTCTACCGTTTTGTGTCTTAGCCATTTCTGTCAAATTTTAGGCAAAATTAAGTCATAAAGTTTATCCATTCTGTTTATCCTATTTTTGCGCTTTCGTTTAACAAATATTATACATGCTCGCAGGATTAACCAACGTAACCTTTGAATTTGGCGCAAGAGTAATTGTGGAAAATGCCACCTGGCACATACAACCAAATGAACGCATCGGTCTTATCGGCTATAATGGAACAGGTAAATCCACCCTTCTCAAAGTATTCGTGGGTGAATACCAGCCCAGCGAAGGAACTGTAGAAAGGAGCCGGGATACCAGTATTGGCTACCTGCACCAGGACCTGCTGAGTTTTGACAGTAGTGATTCCATTGTAAAAGTGGCCATGGGCGCCTTTGAACGCGTTTTAGAGTTGGAAAAGGAAATAGATGAAATGGGGAAGAAACTGGAGGCTAATTCCCATGATGAAAAGCTCCTGCACGATTACAGCGACCTGCTCCACGAAATGGATACCCTCGATGGTTATAATATCCACCACAAAACAGAAGAGGTATTACAGGGCCTTGGGTTTGCCAATGCCGACCTGCAACGTCCCTACCGGGAATTCAGCGGGGGATGGCGGATGCGTGTATTGCTGGCAAAAATGATCCTGCAGCAACCGGATTTATTGTTGCTGGATGAGCCCACCAATCACCTTGACCTTCCTTCCATTGAATGGTTGGAAAAATACCTGCAGCATTACCAGGGTTCTGTGGTAATAGTTAGTCACGATAAGTATTTCCTTAATCGAATGGTTACCAAAATTGTGGAGCTTTACCAGCGCGAACTGCACATTTACAACGCCAACTATACGCATTATGAAACAGAGAAGGTACAACGCGTAGAAATGCAGCAAAGGGCCTTTGAAAACCAGCAGGACTATATCCGCCAGCAGGAAAGGTTCATTGAAAGGTTCAGGGCCAAAGCCTCCAAGGCAGCTGCTGCACAAAGCGCTATGAAAAGACTGGAAAAATTGGATCGTGTGGAAGATGTAGCCATAGAAAGACCCAATATCAAGATTAATTTCCGGGTAGATAAGACACCGGGCCGTGTCCTGGTAGAACTCAAAAATGTAAGCAAATCTTTTGGCAAAATCAAAATAGTGGATCATGCATCTGCGGAGATCAACCGGGGTGATAAAATAGCGCTGATTGGCGCAAACGGAAAGGGTAAATCCACCATGTTACGAATTATTGCCGGACAGGAGCCATTTGATGGTGAGAGAAAATGGGGTCACAATGTGGAAGAAAGTTTTTATGCACAACACCAGTTAGAAGCCTTAAATATCAACAATACCATCCTCGATGAAATGAAACTTTGCGGCAGCCAGCAAACCGAACAGGAATTGCGTACGCTGATGGGTTGTTTTCTTTTCAGTGGTGATGACATTGATAAAAAAATTAAAGTACTGAGTGGAGGTGAAAAGGCAAGGGTTGCCCTGGCAAAGACAATCACCAGTAAGGCCAACTTTCTGCTATTAGATGAACCTACCAACCACCTCGATATGCACTCGGTGGATTTGCTGATTGAGTCATTGAATAAATATGAAGGCACCATGATACTGGTGAGCCACGACCGTTATTTTATTTCCAAGACGGCAAATACCATCTGGGAAATTGACGATTACAAAATCCGCGAATTCAAGGGGACCTACGATGAATGGGCCGACTGGAAAGAAAGGAACCTGAAAGCAGCTGCCTCTAAAAGTAAACAGGAATCAAAATCACCGGCATTAATTGAAAAGAAAGAGGAAAAACCAGCTCCGCCAGTGAATAATAATGCCACTCACACCCCGATTAATAAAGAAACAAAAAAGGAATTGCAGAAACAACAGCGCCTGTTCCAGCAACTGGAAGAAAACATCTCTAAAGCAAAGGAGCTGAAAAACAAACTGGAGGCTTCACTCTCCCTTCCTGAAATCTATTCGGATAAAGCAAAATTTGTACAGGCAGAAACAGATTATAAAAAGACAGCTGCCGAACTGGACAAACTCAACAAGCAATATGAGGAGGTATTTGAAAAAATTGTCTCACTTGAAGAAGGAATGGGAGGATAATATAGAAATTGTTTGGTTATCCTATTAAATGTGCGTAAACTTTTTATGCATTAACGCAACCATTTTGGATAAAGCGTTATCTTCTGCAATATTATAAGAAACTAAAACAATCATTTATGGAAAAAAGAATCCTCAAAAACTTCCTGTTTGCCGGTTTACTTACGCTACTGGTAACAGGTGTTACTTCCTGCGGAGTAAAAGATTCCGACCTGAAAGCCTCTGTTGAAACTGCATTGAAGGCTAATCCTGATATGACTGGATTAACTGTAGATGTCAAAGACGGTATAGTTACTCTTGGTGGCGAATGTAAAGACGATGCCTGCAAAGCAAAATGTGAAGAACTGGCGAAAGCCGTTAAAGGTGTGAAAAATGTAGACAACAAAACCACAGTTACTCCCCCTCCACCACCACCTCCTGCTCCCGTTATTGCCGCTGATGATCCATTGACTGCCGGCGTTAAAGATGCCACCAAAGATTTTCCTGGTGTTACTGCTACTGTAAAAGATGGCATTATTACTGTTACAGGTGAAATCACCGCTGCCCATTGGAAAAAATTAAAAATGGCACTTGATGGTTTGAAACCCAAAAAAGTTGATGGTTCTGCTTTAAAGATTAAATAATTTTTAAAAGAAAACATTATGGCACTACAGGATAAATACAAAGAATTAATAGATGCGGCCAATGCATCCGGTGTTACAGGAATGACTGCTGTAGAACAGGATGGCATATTGCATATTGATGGTGTAGCTCCCAGCGGAGCCGTAAAAGATAAATTATGGGATATCTATGGAAAGATCGATCCCAATTTTCTTACCGGCGATGTGGTGATGAATGTAAACGTAGCCGATGCTGCTCCTGGTACAAAGGCAAAAGTTACCACAGAATCAACCAACCTGAATGTCCGCAAAGGACCTGGCACCGACCAGCCCATTGTTGGAAAAGCAGCACATAATTCATATGTGACGATTATCAGTAAATCAAATGACCAGTGGTGGCTGGTGAAAACCGAAAAGGGTGAAGAAGGATATGCATATGCGCAGTACCTTACGCCGGAAGCGTAGTTGAAAATTCATCTCATAAAATGAAAAGTCGCCCCATTCGGGCGGCTTTTCATTTTTAAAGTCCCCCGCTTGTATGTAAATTTGATTTCACCTACAATTATGAAAGGAGTTGCTTTAGTGTTTGTCGTTGCGTTGTTTTTCTCCGGTTGCAGCAATTCATTTGCACAATCCTCCACAACAGGCCGCCCGCGTATTGGACTAACACTGAGTGGTGGCGGCGCCAAAGGATTGGCACATATAGGTATTCTTAAAGCTATTGATTCCGCCGGATTAAAAATAGATTATGTAACAGGCACCAGTATGGGCAGTATCATTGGTAGCCTTTATGCTGTTGGCTATTCCGCCGATTCCATTGAAAGCATTGCAAGGTCAATTAACTGGGATTTGTTGCTCAGCAACCAATCTTCCCTGCGCAGTTTATTCATGGAAGAGAAAGATGAATATTATAAATATATAGTGGAACTTCCCTGGGAGAGCCATTCTTTTGTGTTGCCCACCGGCGTATTGGAGGGACAGGAATTATGGTTGAAATTATCAGAATTGTTTTATCCAGTTTATAATAAGAAAGATTTTTCCCGGTTCTCCATTCCTTTTAAATGTATTGGCACCGATGTGGGCAATGGTGAAGCAGTGGTTATGAGTAAAGGAGAAATAAGCAGCGCCATTCGGTCCAGTATGGCGATACCTTCCTTTTTCACTGCAGTTGATTATGACGGTAAGAGATTGGTAGATGGTGGTGTGGTGCGCAATTTTCCCGTGAAAGATGTAAAGGAAATGGGTGCTGATTTTGTAATTGGGAGTAATGTGGCGGGTGGATTACTTCCCTCCGATAAAGTACGCAATGTGCTCCAGGTTTTATTGCAGGTGGCCTTCTTTCGCGAAGCACAGGATCATAAAGAGGAAGTAGCCTTGTGCGACATCTATGTACCATTTAAAATGGAGAAATTCAGTATGGGCAGTTTTTCGCAGGCTGGCGAAATACTTGATTTTGGTATAGAAGAAGGAAGAAAATTGTACCCACGCTTCAAAAAACTGGCCGATTCCCTGGATGCCATCTATGGGAAACAAACACTCCCCCTTTCCCGGTTACCGGAAGCAAAAGAAGTAACCATTTCTTCCTACGAAATAAAAGGACTCAAAAATACTACGGCAGATTTTTTTATACATACGGCAGGATTCTTTCCCAATCGTCGTTATACGCCACAAATGTTATCAGACATGGTGCGTTCTGCGATTGGCTCCCGTTATTATGGAAGAATAAATTATTCGCTTATCCCCCAAACAGATAGCAGCGCTGAAATTATCTTCGATGTCACGGAACTCCCGCTCACTTTTGCAAAGATTAGCCTGCATTACAATAAATTCAGTGGTATTGCGGCCATTTTTAACTTAACCGCGAGAAATTTCTTTGTAACAAATTCGAGGAGTATGGTTACACTCAATGTGGGGGATAACCTTCGGGCGAGAGCAGAGCATTTGCAATATTTTGGCAGAAGGAAAAACTTTTCGGTTACGCTTTCATCTCAATACGATCGGTTTGACGTGGCAACCTATAATACCTATAAGCAGGATGGTTTGTATAAACAGCAGTACGTTAAACTGGATGCAAAAGCATTGCACAGTACACGCAGAAATTTATCCATCGGTTTCGGTTACCGCTGGGAATGGCTGAAGTACCGCCCTGCGCTAAACTCCGCATTCCAGTTCAGCGGATTTAATAGTTTTCATACCAACTATGTTTATTTCCATCACAACAGCCTGGACAAGGCTGTGTATCCCCGGAGAGGTGTAAACATTGAAGCAGAAGGTGATTGGGTATACACACAGGACCCGGAGGTTACTTTCCTGATTAATGGTAACCCGGTAAGCCAGGATTCTTTGAAAGTTTCAAAGGATCCTTATTCCAGGTTTATGATAAATGTGGACAGTTATACGCCGCTTTCCCGAAGGACAACATTGCAACTAATGGTACAGGGAGGGGCAAATTTTAATTACAGCAATAATATCATGAATGAATTCTCGATTGGAGGATTAACCAAATTATTTCACAACCAGGTACTGTTTGCAGGATTACAGGAAGGCTCTTTGTACACACCTGCATTTGCATCTTTACAGGCAGGTTTGCGGTTTGAATTGTTTACCAATACCTATGTCATTGGCAAAGGGAATGTGCTC
>Ga0075024_100000431_pt1 | contig 15191 bp, 17 predicted proteins | sample Str013_2_FD_71389 | JGI IMG/M metagenome (GOLD analysis project Ga0075024, IMG submission 71389) | Freshwater sediment microbial communities in response to fracking from Pennsylvania, USA - Straight Creek_MetaG_SC_2013 | ecosystem: Environmental > Aquatic > Freshwater > Creek > Sediment... | reverse complement strand
AAGCCATCCGGCTGGAAACCGGGGTGACCACCGGTGCCGAGGTCACGCCCTATTACGACTCCATGATTGCCAAGCTGATCGCGCACGCCAATACGCGGGAGGCAGCCATCGAAATGCTACGGGATGGGCTCAGCCGGCCCTTGGTCTTCGGCCTGCAGACCAACGCGGCGTTCCTGCATGCGCTGCTGAGCCATGCGGAGGTGGCGTCTGGCGGCATGGATACCGGTCTGATCGGCCGGGAGCTGGCCGCATTGACGGCCGTGGCCGGCGATCCGCGCGTGGTGGCTGAGGCGGTATTCGCGCTGCTGCAGCATCGGCAGATTTTCTGCAGCCGCGACACGGCAACCGACTCGCCCTGGTCGATCGCCGACGGCTTCCAGCTGGGCGAGGAGCGGCGGCAAACGTTGCCTGTGCTCGTCGACGGGGTAGCTGAAACCATCGACATCCGCTGGAGCGGCGGAAGGTCTGTGGTTCACGTCAAAGGCACGCGGGCCGATACGGTGCCGGCCGCGTACGTCGTCGGCGAAGAGTCCGTTCACGCCTTCGACTGCATGCGCACGTTGCAGGTGGCTTGGCCAAAATACGACAGCGAGACCGGCACTTTCGGCGATGCGGACCCCAGCCGGGTGGTCGCCCCCATCACCGGCAAAGTGGTGAAGCTGCTGGTGGCCGAGGGAGCCAGCATCGAGAAGGGCGCGCGCATCGCCGTTGTCGAGGCCATGAAGATGGAGCATGTGCTGGTCGCGGCACGATCCGGAAAACTCGAGACGCTGGCGGTGCAGGAAGGCCAGCAGGTGGCCCAGGGCACGCTGATCGCGTCGATCGGCGACGACTGAGCACCGAGTTGGCAGACGTGCAAATTTTTTGCAGGAAAACCTGGCGATACCGCATGCGCGGCAGCTTCGAGGGCGTTATCCTGGTCGCCTAGCCCCGCTGCTCTGAGAGGCCCCGTGCCGCTGCATCTCGTCAAGCTCTGTGTCGGTGCCGACAGCATCGAGGATCTGCGCGCCTGGCAGGCCGAGCGTCTGCGGGACATGAAAAAATCCGGCAAGAAACCCGAGCTGTTCCATCGCACCTATCAGACGCCCAAACGCGCGGACGAGCTGCTGGGCGGCGGCTCGCTCTATTGGGTGATCAAGGGCATCATTCAGGTGCGCCAGCCCCTTACCGGCTTTCGCGAGGGCACCAAGGACGACGGCAAGCCGTGCTGTCTTCTGATGCTGGCGAACCGCCTTGTTCCGGTGCGTCCGCAGCCGCGGCGGGCGTTCCAGGGCTGGCGCTATCTCTCGGCCGAGGATGCGCCGCCCGATCTGAAGCCGGGCGAGCAAGCGATCACGGACCTGCCGCCGAGAATGCGGAAGGAGCTGGCGGACCTCGGATTGATTTGACGGCGGGCGGGAAAAACCACGTCAGCGGGAGGCGAACACGCGCCGGTCGTCATCCGCCCGCTTGGCCTTGCTCGCCTCACTGCGGACGATCGTCACCGGCATCCAGCGCTGCTCTTTGTACCGCCGCTTCTTGTAGGCCACCGGCTGGCGCGAGCGATGTCCGTCCAGAACATAGGTCAACGGATTGGTGACCTTGAATTCCATGTTGCCATCGGCAACCAGCTGACCGAGCGCCTTGATGCAGGCTTTCGAGACGCCGGCCCACAGCAGCAGCGACTCGTTTTCATCGCAGAGGAGATCGTCCGATCCTTTGAGATACGGCAGGAAGCGCAACAGCTCGACGAAGGTCAGTCCATCGCCCCGCCAGTCCGAGAGCGCAGGAATGTCCTTGAGCGGATCACCGGTCGGTTGGAACAAGCGCATGGCAGCTCCCCCACATCTATCCGAATGGAGAGGCTAGCTGATTCGTGCGAACCAGCTGTGTCCCTAAGGACGCTCGGTGTGGTGAAACAGTTCCGTGCGGGTACGCTTCCTGACGGTTGCCGGACCTCCAGGGGTCTTGCCCCCGGGGTGGTCAGAGCCTTCATGCCGGCGGGCCGTCATTGTAGGCGGCGACGTCCTTGCCGTGCGTGCCGTCGGCGGCGATGAACCAGTCGGCGATCTCGCTCGAGGTGAGGAAGATCACGTCCTGGCGCCGCATCAGCAGCTCCAGGCACTTCTCGAAGTAATAGGCGCGGTGGGCCACGCCGAGGATGTGGGGATGCAATCCGAAGCTCATGACGCGCGGCTGGTGTTGCGTCTCGCGCTCGAATACGGCGAGCGTGGCCTCGAGCCGCTTCAGCAGCTCATCGCTCGATTGACCCTGCACCACCCAGATCGGCACGTCGTTGAGCTCGAAGCTGTAGGGCAGCGCCAGCAGTGGACCATGCCGGGTGCGCATCCAGCAGGGCAGATCATCCACCACCCAATCGTGGATGAAGTCGAGGCCGACCGCCTTGAACAGATCGGGCGTGCCCATGCTCTCCGCGCCCGCTGCTCCAAACCAGCCGCGCGTGCGCTTGCCGGTAACCTGCTCGAGCCGCTGCAGGCTTTCGCGGATTTCGGTTTCCTCATCCTCGACCTGCTTCAAGGAGCGCTGGAACAGCCCGTGTCCCACCAGCTCCCATTTCGCATCGACCACCGCCCGGGTCAGCGAGGGGTAGGCATCGGCAACCTGGGCGTTGATGAAGGCGGATGCCTTGATGCCGTAGCGAGCGAGCATCTCCATCAGCCGGGGCATGCCGCAGCGCATGCCGTATTCCACCCACGAATAATTGGGCACATCCGGCGGCTGCGCCACGGCACCGTGCGGCGGGGGGAGAATGCCGCGCGGCATCGGCCGGTCGAACGGCCAATACTCGATGTTCATCACCATGTTGACGATGATCGGCTTGCCGTCCGGGGGAGCGAGCCGCGGCCGCCCGCTCGACAGCTGGAAGGGAATGCGCGGATTGGGCCACATCTGACAATGTCCTCCTGTTCCGGAGCCCCATCAGGCGTTATCTCACCCACAAATACAAGTGCATCGGTGTCTTTGTGCAGGCCAATCCCATTCGCGAGGGCATGCGCCGGCTTGTGCGGGCGCGGCGCACTCGGGTATGATGGCGCATCGCGAGCGTTGCAAATTGGAACCGGGAAAGAACGCGGCATGGACCTGAAGCTGCGCGGCAAGACGGCCTTGATCACCGGCGCCTCCAAGGGCATCGGCCGGGCGACGGCGGAGGTTCTGGCCGCCGAGGGGTGCAACGTCATTCTGGTCTCCCGGACCGCCGCCGATCTCGATCAGGCGCAGGCGAAGATCCGGCAGGCATGTCAGGTCAATGTCGAGCGGGTGGCGGCGGATCTCTCCGACAGCAAGAACGTGGACCGGCTTGCGGCTGCGCACCCCGGCATCGACATCCTGATCAACAATGCCGGCGCAATTCCGGGCGGTACGCTGCTCGATGTGGACGAGGCGCGCTGGCGGGCGGCCTGGGACCTCAAGGTGTTCGGCTACATCAACATGTGCCGGGCCTACTACCGGCTGATGAAGGAGCGCGGGCGCGGGGTGATCGTGAACGTGGTCGGCAACGCCGCACAGACGCATGATCCCGAATACATCTGCGGCGTCGCCGGCAACTCGGCGCTGACCGCGTTCTCGCAGTCGCTGGGCAGCGTCAGCCATCGCGACGGCGTGCGCGTGGTTGCGATCAGCCCCGGCCCGGTCTCGACCGACCGGCTGGTCGGGCTGATGCGCACCAAGGCCGAGGCGCGAACCGGCAATGCCGAGAACTGGCGCGATTTGTTCAAGCCGCTGCCATTCGCGCGGGCGGCAACGCCGGAAGAGATCGGCGCGGCGGTCGCGTTCGCGGCGTCGGACCTGTCCGGCTACACCAGCGGCTCGGTAGTGGTGATCGACGCGGGGCTGTCGGCGCGCGCGCAGGCGTTCTGACCGGCCGTGGGCCGGGCCCGGCTCACCGCGCAGTGGTCCGCCCGAGGTAGGCTTGCTTGACACGATCGTCCTTGCGCAGGTCCTGGCAACTGCCGCTGGCAACGATGGCGCCGGTCTGCAGCACGTAGCCGCGGTTTGCGGTTTCAAGCGCATAGCGCGCGTTCTGCTCGACCAAGAGGATGCTGGTGCCGGCGCGGTTGATCTCGCGGATGCGGCGGAAAATGTCCTGGACAATGACCGGGGCGAGGCCGAGCGAAGGCTCGTCGAGGCACAGCAGGCGGGGCTCCGACATCAGCGCGCGGCCGAGCACCAGCATCTGCTGCTCGCCGCCGCTGAGTGTGCTGGCACGCTGGCTGCGACGCTCCCCGAGCAGCGGAAACATGGCGTACATGCTTTCGATCAGGGCATCGATACGTCGTGTCTCGCGTCGGAATTTGAAGGCGCCCATCTCGAGATTCTCGCGCACGGTCAGGAACGGAAACGCCTTGCGCCCCTCCGGCACCAGGGCGATGCCGAGCTGAGTGCGCGCATAGGAGGGCAGTCGCGTGATGTCGTGACCGGCAAAGTGGATCGTGCCGCGGCGCGGCGTCAATGCGCCGGCGACGGCACGCAGCGTGGTGGACTTGCCCGCGCCGTTGGCGCCGAGCAGCGTAACGATCTCGCCGTCCAGGACCGTGAAAGAGATGTCACGGCAGGCGGCCACCTCGCCATAGGCGATCTCCAGGCCCTTCGCCTCCAGCAGCGCCGTCACGGTGGATCCTCGCCGAGATAGGCGGAAATCACCGCCGGGTTGCCCTGCACCTCGGCGGGCGTGCCGGAAAACAACGGCTCGCCGTGATGCATGACCAGAATATGGTCGGCGAGGTTCATGACCAGTTCCATGTTGTGCTCCACCACGAGCAGCGTTAGGCCGCGCGCGCGCAGCTGGCTGAGGTAGCCGAGCAGATGATCGACCTCGGCGGGGTTGAGGCCGGCGGCGGGCTCGTCGAGCAGCAGCAACCTTGGTTGCAGCGCCAGCGCGCGTGCGATCTCGAGCATGCGCTGCTGGCCGTAGGCGAGGGAGCCGGCAGCCGCCTCCGACTGGCCGGTGAGGCCGACGAACTCGAGCAGCTCGAGCGCCTCGCGGCGCGTGTCGGCCCTCGCCTGCCGAAAGGCGGACCCGTGCACAACGTACTGCCAGGCGGGAATGCGATGGCGGATGTGGAAACCGGCGATCACGTTGTCCAGCACGCTCAGCTGGCGGAACAGGCGGATCTTCTGAAAGGTGCGGGCAAGGCCGAGGCGCGCGCGCTTGTGCGGCGGCAGGACGGTGACATCGGTGCCGGCGAAGACGACCCGTCCAGCGTCCGGCGCATGCACGCCGGTCAACAGGTTGATCAGGGTGGATTTGCCGGCGCCGTTCGGGCCGATGACGGCAAGCACGGTGCCCTGACGCACGGTGAATGAGGTGGTGCGGACGGCTCTTACGCCGCCGAAATTCTTGCTGAGCCCGCTCGCCTCCAGCAGGGAGGCGGCGGTGGCGGCTTGTGTCGAGGGCGCCAGGCTTGCGGCGGTGCTCATGTCAGGGCGAGCTCCGTGCAGCTCTGCGGGGTCCCAGGCGGCGCAGGATCGCCTGTGCCGCCTGCACGAGACCGCCCGGCATCAGCATGACCACCAGCGTCAGCGCGAGGCCGTAGAGCACGAGACGCAGATCGCCGATGCCGCGCAGCAATTCGGGCAGGATCGTCAGCAGGATCGCGCCCCACACCGGGCCGATCAGCGTGCCCATGCCGCCGACGATGACCATGGCGAGGATGGTGAAGGATTCGGTGATGAAGAACGCGTCCGGCACCAGCGTTCCTACGAAGCTCGCGTAGAAGCAGCCGGCTGCGCCGGCGAACGCCGCGCCAATGCCGAACGCGAACACCTTCCAGGCCGCGCAATTGATGCCGAGCGAAGCTGCGGAGATTTCATCCTCCCGCACGGCGGTGAGCGCCTCGCCGATGGGCGAGCGCAGCATGGCGTCGAGCAGCAGGTAGGCCAGCAGCGTAAAGCCCGCGATCAGGTAGAACATGTTGGCCGGATGGGCGAACGCGATCACCGGCAGCCCCGGCAGGGCGAGCGGCGGCGGCGGCGGAATGGCATAGATGCCGAGCGGGCCCTGGGTCAGGCCGATCCAGTTGAGCAGGATCTGATACGTGATAACGGCAAAGCCCAGCGAGGCGATGGCGAGATAATGACCGCGCAGGCGCACGCCGAACACGGACAGCGCCACGCCGGCAAGCCCCGCGCCAAACATCCCCAAAAGAAACGCGCCCCAGTAGGGCACGCCGAGGCGGGTGATGAGCAGGGTCGAGATGTAGGCGCCGAGCCCATAGAAGGCGGACTGGCCGAGGTTCAGCTGGCCGGCGTAGCCGAGCACCAGATCGAGGCCGAGCGCGAGCAGCACGTTGATGGCGCAGACGATCAGCGTCGATTGCCAATAGTTGTCGGTGAACAGCAGCGGCAGCACGGCGATGGCCAGCACCGCCGCCAGCAGTTTCCCAGCTTGCAGCAGAGCGCTCGGCGAGGGACCGCGCGGCGCGCTGTGGGCTATGGATGCCGAGGAGCCGTCAGACATTCTCTTCGGTACTCTCGGCAATGAGGCCGGTCGGGCGGAACGCCAGGGTTGCGAGCAGCAAGCCGAATACCACGAGATCGGTCCAGCCGGGATCCAGATACTGGGTCGTAAAGCTCTCGATGAGACCGACCAGAATGCCGGCCAGGATGGTGCCCTCCATGTTGCCGAAGCCGCCGATGATGACGATGGCGAACGCCTTCACGATCACGGAGGCGCCGGCAAACGGCGTCAGCACCAGGATCGGCCCGAGCATGGCGCCGCCCATGCCGGCGAACGCCGAGGCGATGACGAACGTCAGCATGATCACCTGGCTTTGGTTGATGCCCATCAGCCCCGCCGTATCACGATCCTGCGCCACCGCGCGCAGGGCCTTGCCGAGGAACGTGAAGCGCATGAACAGGTAGAGCAAGCCGATCGCGATGGTGGAGACGGTGATGATCAGCAGGTTCTGCCAGGTGATGAACATACCACCGAACTTCAGCACCTCGTTGCTGTACTGGGTCTCGAAGGCATAAGGCACCGGGCCGAACCAGGCCAGCATGCCGTTCTGCATCATCACCGAGACGCCGATGGTTGCGATCAATGGCAGCAGCTCGCTGCGCTTGGCTCTGAGCGGCTCGAAAATCGCCACGTTGATCAGCCAGCCGAGCGCACCGCCGACGAGGAGCGCGACCAGGATGGCGACGAGGTAGCTGCCGCCGAGGACGTGCATGTAGAAGTAGGCTGCGAAGGCCCCGACGGTGACGATGTCGGCGTGGGCGAAGTTGATCTGCACCAGCACGCCGTAGACCAGGGTGAGCCCCAACGCCACCAGGACGTAAAGGCTGCCCATGACGACACCGTTGAGCAATTGCTGGGCGACGATCACGGTGGGGTCTGCCGGTTCATGTGGTTTCCGCTTGTGTAGAACGGTTTGCCTAGCCCCCCTCCCCGCGCGTGGGGCAGGATAAGTCAAATCTACCTTTCACTTGCGGCCAAGGACCCCTCATCCGCCCCTTTGGGGCACCTTCTCCCCAGGGGGAGAAGGAAGAAAGAGACGCTTCCACTTCTTTCCTCTCCCCCCGGGGAGAGGATGTCGCGTTAGCGACAGGTGAGGGGGCGCGCGTTCACCCCCTCGATCGGAAACTGCTCAGTTCCACTTCAGGGCCTTCCAGGACAGGTCCGGCTGCGTCTCCATGTAATGGATGGTGTCCATCTTGCGGTTCTGGTTGTGGCTGTCGAACTCGACGCTGCCGGTGACGCCCTCGAAGCTCTTGGTGGCGGCCATGGCGTCGCGGATCGACTGGGCATCCTTGCCCCCGCGCTTGACCACATCCGCGATCAGCATGATCTGGTCGTAGGCATGGGCATTGAGGTGGGTCGGATCCTGGTTGTACTTGGCCTTGAACGCCTTGATGAAGCTCTGCACCACCGGGCGCTGGTCGGTCGGGTCGAACTGCACGATGCGCACGTAGCCGAGCGCGGGCTTGCCGGCCTTCTGCTCGAAGCCGAACGGCAGCCAGATCGTGCCGAGTTGGATCGCCGCTCCCCCGCCGCCCTTGACGACGCCGGCCTGCGCCAGCGCCTGGGTGATCTTCAGGCCCTGCCCCTCGAGCGTGTAGGTCGGGATCACGTCGATCTTGCCGAGGCCGGCGACGCGGGTGGCGATCGAGGTGAAATCATTGACCTCGCGGCCGAAGCCGATGTCCTCGAGCACCTTGCCGCCGAGCTTGGTGAAGGTGTCGGCAAACACCTTGGCGTTGCCGATGCCGGCGTTGGTGTTCTCGTGCAGGACGACGGCGACGCGGGCATTGAGCTTGTTGTAGGCGTTGGTTGCGATATCGGTGCCCTGCATCACCTCGTCGGGCATGATGCGGAAGGTCCAGGGGCTGCCGGGCTCGGTGATCTTGATCGAGGAGGAGCCGGCATTGAGCAGCGGCACCTTGGCGGCCTCCATCAGCGGCATGGCGGCCAGCGTCGCGTCGGAGCACTCCTCGCCGATGACGATGTCCGGCTTGAACTGGTCGAGCAGGCGCTTGGCCGCTTGCGTCGCCGGCAGCGGGCCGCAGGAGGAATCCTCATACTGCACCTTGAACTGGTAGCCGTTGATACCGGCCTTGTTCAGCTCCTCGACGGCGAGCTCGACGCCCTGCTTGTCCTGCACGCCGAAATAGGCGCCGGGTCCGGAGATCGGCAGCAGTCCGCCGATCTTGATGACCTTGTCCTGGGCGGTGGCGGGTCCGATCACAAAGGCCATCACGACAGCGGCAGTTGTGATCGTTGACCTGGCGGAATGTAGATGGCTCACGAGAGGCCCTCCGTTGCTGTCATGTGGATGGGCGCATTAGAGCCAGCGAATGCTCGTGCACGCAAGGCTTGTTTCTGTCGGTGCCGGAAGCGGTCAGTCTGGCCGACCCCAACGGGCATGCGTAGGATCATCCGTGAACGTCCAGGTGGTCTCGGCCAAGGGCGGGGCCATGCTTGGCATGGACGGAGAAGGTGCCCCGGTCGATGCGGAGCATCGCTCCCGTGGTGCCGGGGCGGATGAGGGGTATGTCACCCACTGTCAAAGACGCCGAATTGAATCGCCCGGTGACGTGTTAACGTCAACAATGAACCGGAAAAAAGTTGCCTCAAGGGAGCGAAACGATATGCCATGCTTATTGCGCGCACGTGCTCTGCGACGCTGTTGGCTCTATCGCTCGGGATCGGCATCGCTGCCCCCGCGGCGGCGCAGACTAAGATCGTGATGACCAACGAGACCGCTGCTTCCAGCGTCAAGGGCAAGACCTTCGAAGTCTTCAAGCAGGAGATCGAGAGGCGCCTCGGCAATAAGGTGGCGGTGGAAACCCACCACTCAGGCACACTTTTCAATCAGAAGACGCAGATCCAGGCCGTGCAACTGGGTAGTGCGCAGTTCGTCTCCGGTTCGCACGGCAGCTATGGCTCGCTTGCGCCGAAAATCACTGTGCTGTCACTGCCGTTCCTGTTCCCGAATGCCGCCTCGATCGACGAGGCCGTCAACGATCCGATCGTACGCAGAGCCTTCGAGGCGGATCTCGAGAAGAAGAACCTGCGCGTGGTCGGCATCTGGCTCAACGGGCAGCGCGACGTCTCGAGCCGCACACAGAAGCCGATCCTGCTCCCCACCGATCTGCAGGGCGTGAAGATCCGCGTCCATTACATCGGTGGTACGACGTTCCGTCCGACGTTGACGCGAGGCGCCAGCAGGCTACCGTCGGGTTGTTTCGTTGCAGCAACAATGAAAATGCTGGCCCCAGCTTTCAACTCGCTCTTTTCGCCCGGTGCATAGGCGACAATCGGAGTGCCGGCAGGAACGATGATCTTTTTCTCTCCGTCCTTGTACTTGAGCGTGAGCACCTGGCCATCACTCGAAGCGGCTGTCTGCTCGACGTTGCCGTTGGTCATGGTACTGGTCGATTGCAAATCCCACCCGCGATGTCCGTCGCCGGTGCCCCGCATGGCCTCAGGAAAAATGTGCACCTCGAGCGCCCGCTGACTGCCATCGGCCTGCGGCATTCCCGCTACGCCGACGTAAGACCCTTGCTTGATGTCCGTCAGCGCGGCTTTGTTCAAGGCGACGACAATCGCCTTATCCGCCAGCTTGAGCTTCAACTCGCCGCCACCACGGGCCTTGATGATGTAAACGTCGCCCTCCACGCGGTCGATTGTTCCGCGCACCCGCACCGTCTGCTCCTGCGCGTTGGCCATCGTTGCGGCTGCAGCGGCAAGCACTGCCATAGCCCCCAAGACCCGCATTACAAGCTGGTTCATATACGTCCTCCCGTCCCGCGCCACTCAGGGACTTATGCTGTTGGAAATCGAGCTGATCCGCGTGACCGACAGTGGCTGCCGTTCCGCATTCTTTTTCGATCGCGGGTAGTGTAGGCTCGCTTGACCATGAAAGAAACCGGAAACACGCAGAGCGCGACAGACGTGAGCGGCGCCGGCACCGGCTCGCTGAAGCAGGCCGGTCATCCGCTCTATGTACGTATAACTCATTGGATCAATGCGATCGCCATCCTGGTCATGATCGGATCGGGGTGGCAAATCTATAACGCTGCACCGTTGTTTTCATTCACTTTTCCCAAGGAGATCACGCTGGGCGGCTGGCTGGCTGGCGCTCTGCTCTGGCATTTCGCCGCGCTGTGGGTGCTGGTCACCAACGGCCTTGTCTATTTGACCCTTGGCCTCGTCACTGGTCGGTTGCGGGCTAAGCTGCTGCCGATCCGTCCAGCCGAGGTCGTGCACGACCTCGGGGCGGCGCTCAAAGGCCGGCTGAGTCACGATGATCTCACCCGCTACAACGCCGTACAGAAGCTGCTCTACGTCGGCATTCTGCTGACCGGCGTTGTCATCGTGGCATCCGGCTTTGCCGTCTGGAAACCCGTCCAACTCAGGGCGTTGGCGGCCGTGCTTGGCGGCTATGAAGGTGCGCGATTGGTACACTTCTTCGCCATGGCGGCCATCGTTCTGTTTCTGATTGTGCACGTCGTCATGGCAGTGCTGGTGCCGAAATCCTTGCGTGCGATGATCCGCGGTCGTTAAAGGAGGCAATCCATGCGCCGATCGGATGTGCATGCTGCTGGTGTCGATGCAGGACTGCTGATCAAGGATGCGGCAAAGCTGCTGCCCCATGCTTCGCGCCGCCTGTTTCTGCGCAACGCCACAAGTCTTGGCGCGCTCGCGCTGCTGACGGGCTGCGATATCATTGATGGGCCATCGTCCGAGAAGGCGCTTCGCGTTGTTTCGCAATTCAACGACAGGGTGCAGGCATGGTTGTTTGATCCCAACCGTTTGGCAGAAACGTATTCCGAGCGCGCGATTACGCGCCCGTTTCCGTTCAATGCCTACTATGCCGAAGATGCGGCACCCGATGTTGATGAGGAAAACTACAAGCTGGTCGTCGATGGCCTGGTCGACAACAAGCAGCCGTGGACTTTGCAACAGCTGTACGCGTTGCCCCAGGAGAGCCAGATTACACGCCTGATTTGTGTCGAGGGCTGGAGCGCGATTGGGAAGTGGACCGGTGCGTCGTTGCGCGAGTTCCTGACCCGCATTGGCGCCGATGTCACCGCCAAATATGTGCACTTTGTCTGCGCCGAGGGCTATTCGGTGTCGATCGACATGCCGACCGCCCGGCACCCCCAGACACAGATGACCTTCAAGTTCGATGACCAGATCCTGCCGACGAAGTTCGGGTTCCCCATGCGCATCCGCATGCCCACAAAGCTCGGCTTCAAGAACCCAAAGCACGTCATCGGCCTTGCCGTGCTGAACACCTACACGGGCGGGTATTGGGAAGATCAGGGATACAATTGGTTCAGCGGGCTGTAATCGGCGCAACGCGCATTGCCAGTTTGAAGAGTCATCAGCAAGCTCCGCTGTCTGAAGCCTCGGACGTGCAATTAGCGGAGCATCCGAGGAGACACACCATGCGGCGCATCAACTTCGCAGCGATGCTATTCCTGGCAGGCGGTGCGGCCGGCATCCCGTTCGGGCTCGCTCTCTCTCAGACCGCGCCCCGGTTGCGCATCGAAACGCTCCTGCAGCGGGTCGTGAGCGAGATCCCTCAGCCGACACATCTGCGGGTTCACGACGATCGCTGGGACCCTGGCGCGGAAACCAGCATGCACGATCATCCCGGCCCTGCCATCTTGGTCGTTATCGAGGGAGAGCTGATCGAGGAGACAGCCGGCGGCCAAAGCACGTTGCAGGCAGGTCAGGTGTATTGGAGGGGCGCACGCCAGATGCACAATGTGAAAAACCTGACCGGGAGGACCGCCCGCGTGTTGGCGATCCATTTCGATCCGACCCCATAGTTTAGCTTGCGCACGACGCCTTCGGTCCCCCGGGGATCACGACGACTGTGAATGTGCTCCCGATCCGGCATGGCGGCCGCCATGCTCCAATTCAGGAGCTCGACGGATCGACAGCCCCATACACCGCGGCGGCCTGATCGGTAAGCTTGGCCCACATCTGATCACCCCAGGAATAGTGCCACCATTCGGTGGGGTTGTTGCAGAATCCCTCCTCTTGCATGATCCAGTAGAGCAACCGCCGGTTCGCACGCGCTTCCCGGTTTGAGAAGGATAAGTCGCTGCTGGCTGTCTCAAAGTAGCTCGTATGAGCGCTTTGCGTCACATCATCGAATATCGTGCCCATAAACAGGTGCTCGCCAGACCTGTTGCAGATCGTGAGATCGACGGCACCGCCGGTCGCATGCGGCGGGGGGGATCTGGGATCAATCAACCCGTTGGGAGCCCCCTTCGCCCAGTACATTTCCACCCTGCGCCACAGCTCCTCACCGTTCAGGGCGGGATCTTGCTGCTTGAGAAAATTCGGCATCCAGACGTCGTGGAAGTAGTTTTGCACGGCAACGGGACGCCATGCGTCAAACATCCACAATTGCAGTCCAAATTCTCCGATCCGCTCGTTGATGGCGATGAGCTTTTGCGCGACGGTGGTGCGCAGATACAATTGCTCGATGCTGCCATCGATGCGCTGATGGTACGGCGCGTTGTCGGTACGGAAATAGTGATTGGCGCCTGCAAGGCCGACACTCAATGCGTCGACGCATCGTTCGGCCTGAAATGCGCCATCAAGATCGACGGCGAACCGACGATAACCCTGCTTCTTCATCATCATTTCGGCGGTGTTTTCGGGAAGCGGCCGTTGACGATAGCCTGCAAGCCTGGGATTCAAACCGGAACTGCTTTTTTCGTGCATCAGTAACGCTTCCCAAACTGCCCGTCCGGCGGGCCGGGTTCATTTATCGATGGCAATGCACCAGCGGCCGTTGCCCAGATCGTGCGAGTCGATGTCGACCGGAAGAAACTTGGCGATCACCTGGCTGTTGGTTTGCGTATGCTGGGTCGGCGCCGAGGTGATGAGCCGCCCGCCGCCGGCCAGCGCCATCGGCAACAGCAGCTGATCGGCGAGGTGAGGCCCGACCGGCGCGCGGGCCGCCAGATAGGCCCGCACCTCGTCGACCAGCCGCCCGGCCACATCCTCCGCGGACACGCCACGCTCGCCGAAGGCGGTAAACACCTCGGTCAGCTGGTCGTATTCGAGGGTAGCCATGACCACGTTGCCGTGACCATCCGCGCGCGTCTCCTCATGCGCCCGCAGTGCTTCGACCGGCCAGCCGAGCAGCCGGCCGGCCAGCGCCGCCTCGCGCTCGGCTATATCGAAGGGCAGCGCCGAGACAACGGCATCGATACGGCGCGCCTTGGGCTCACCCGCGTCCTCCAGATCGAGCGATGCGAGCGCAGTCGCTGGCGCAATCTCGACCATGATCTCGCCGCCGCCGGCGGGGAAATAACCGGGGCGGATCAGCCGCGCATCGATTTTGAAACCGATTCGCCGCAGCAGCGGCAGATAGGCCCGATCGAGAAACTCGAACGGCGGGGCGCCCTTGTTGTGCGTGCCGCCGCGCACGGTGACGCGCGACGCCGCGGTCGCCATCGCCAGCGCCGGCAGCACCGTTTGCAGAACCAGCGTCGTGGAGCCGGCCGAGCCGATCGCGAACTGGTAATCACCCGCGCGAATTTCGCCGGGGATGAACGTCAGCGATTTGGAGCCCAGCTCCGCCCCGTCCACTTTCGCGCCGCTGATCTGCGCCGCGGCTATCACAGCGGTCAGGTGCTGGCGCAGCAGGCCGGGCTTGGCGCGGCCGGCGCGGATCCTGTCGATCCGGAACGGCTCGCTTGTGAGCATCGACAGCGTCAGGCACGTGCGCAGGATCTGCCCGCCGCCCTCGCCGATCGAGCCGTCTAGGGTGAGCATTCAATAAATCCCCGGAAACCTTGGCTCCGTGACCGGGCCGGCCAACAGATCTGAACGGGTTTCGTACGTCTTAATGACTTCACGGGCGACAATCAAGCAGATGAGCAAGCCTGAGGAGCGGGCCTTTCTCTGTGCAGCATTGTTGCCCGCCGCGTGCTCCTCACCGGTCTTCAGTCGACCGGGTGGGCGTGACGGGACCACGACAGACAAGACGCGGCCTGCCGACGTCACGATTTCGATGAGCTTGATCCGCAGATGCAGCCGTTCGAGCAGACCGATTTTGGTCCGATCCGGTGTGTCGAATGCGGCCGTGCCCACAATCCGGCGCGGGAGCTGGTCGGTCACGCCCAGCACAATGCTGCCGCCGCTCTCGTTGACCAGTGCACAGCAATAGCCGACAAGTTCCTCGAGGTCGTCGTCTACGACTACGTCGGTTCAAGCGTTCTATGCTGGCGCGCATGGCGCTGAAGCGGTAAGTGGCGGCAAAGTGATCGCGATTGCAGCATGTCGAGGGGGCAGGGGAGCGCAAAATGACGATCACACGAAAACTGGCCGAGATCCTGGGCGAGGTCGACCGGCCCGGAGACTTCTTTGCCTCGGGTTACGCCGAATTTCTGGCGCCGCGCCTGGAAGTCGAGGGTGTCGGGCCGATCGCGCTGCCGTTGTTGTCAGCGCAGGCCAAGCAATTGATCAAGGCTGCAACGCGCGCACCCTACGGGCGCGGCGCCGATACGGTCGTCGATACGAAGGTCCGCCGCACCTGGCAGATCGAAGCCGGCCGCGTCGGCATCAGCGGCAAGCACTGGTCAAAGACGCTCGACGGCATTGTCGAGCGCGCCGCCGAGGGGCTGGGTGTCGCCGAGCCCGTGACCGCCGAACTCTACAAGCTGCTGGTCTACGACAAGGGCAGCTTTTTCATCAGCCATCGCGACACCGAGAAGGCGCC
>Ga0075024_100000430_pt1 | contig 15207 bp, 13 predicted proteins | sample Str013_2_FD_71389 | JGI IMG/M metagenome (GOLD analysis project Ga0075024, IMG submission 71389) | Freshwater sediment microbial communities in response to fracking from Pennsylvania, USA - Straight Creek_MetaG_SC_2013 | ecosystem: Environmental > Aquatic > Freshwater > Creek > Sediment... | reverse complement strand
TACCGCACGCAGCGGGTGCGGTGGCTACCGTTGGCGTCGACGGACTGCATGGCCAGTGGCCCGGCATCGCAAAGCCCTGAGCGGAACTGGCCGCAGCGCGGGCCGAAGGAGCAGCCTCGCGGGCGCTCGCGCGGCAGCGGCAATTGGCCAGGAATGGCCTGCAACGGCCGCCTGGTCTTGTCGGCGCCCGGCACCGGGATCGAGGCGAACAACCCGCGCGTGTACGGATGGCGCATGTTGCGGAACACATCGCCGATCTCGCCTTCCTCCACCGCCTGCCCCGAATACATCACGGTGATGCGTTTGCAGGTCTCACGGATGAGGCCGAGATTGTGCGAGATGTAGATCATCGAAGTGCCGGTCTTGGCCGAAATCTCGCGGATCAGGTCGACGATGCCCGCCTCCACAGTCACGTCGAGCGCCGTTGTGGGCTCATCCAGCAGCAGCAGTTTGGGTTTTGACAGCAGCGCCATGGAAATGACCACGCGCTGCTGCTGGCCGCCGGAAATCTGGTGCGGGTAGGCGCGCATGATGCGGCCCGGGTCCGGCAGCCGCACGCTGGCGAGCATCGCCTCAGCCCGCTCAAGCGCCTCTTTGCGCCCGATGCCCTCGTGATAGACCGGCACCTCGGCAAGCTGGTCGCCAAGCGTCATCGACGGGTTCAGCGAGGCCATCGGTTCCTGGTACACCATGGCGATCTCGGCGCCGCGGATCTTGCGCAGCTCCTCGGCGGGCATGGTGGTGAGGTCGCGGCCCTGGAACAGGATTTGCCCGCTGCTGATCGCGCCGTTGCGGCCCATGTAATTCATGATGGCGAGCGCGACAGTGGACTTGCCGCAGCCGCTCTCGCCGACAATGCCGTGGGCGTCGCCGGGCATGAGTTTCAGGTTGAAATCGACCACGGCGGGCACGTCGCCGGCGCGCGTCCTATAGGATACGCAGAGATCGCGGCATTCGAGGATCGGTTGCACTTCGGCCAAATCCTCAATCCCTCAGGCTGATTTCGCGCAGGCCGTCCGCCATCAGATTGAAGCCGAGGATCAGGCTGGAAACCGCCAGCGCCGGGATCAGCAGCATGTAGGAGAACTTGAACATCATCGCCGCGCTTGCGCCCTCCTTGATCATCAGGCCCCAGTCGGCGTCGGGCGGCGGCAGGCCGAGGCCGAGGAATGTCAGCGTGGCGATGGCGACGGTGGTGTAGCCGAGGCGCAGGCAGGCATCGACGATCAGCGGTCCGCGCACGTTGGGAAGTAGCTCCACCAGCATGATGTAGAGCGGGCTCTCGCCGCGGGTTTGCGCCGCGTAGATGTAGTCGCGCGTCTTGTTGTCGAGGGTCAGTGAGCGAACGATCCGCATGATGCCGGGGGCGGACGCGAAGGTGACGGCGACGATGAGGTTGAGGCCGGAGGGGCCGAGATAGGTGAGGATGAGCACGTAGAGCACCATCACCGGGAAGGCGAGCAACACGTTGGCAAAGAACGAGATGATCTCATCCCACCAGCCGCCGCGATAGCCTGCGATCAGCCCGAGCATCGCGCCGACCACATAGGCGACGGCTGTTGCGGTGATGCCCCAGATGAAGATGCGTTGGCTGCCCCAGAGCACGCGGCTGAGCATGTCGCGGCCCTTCCAGTCGCCGCCGAGCCAGAAGGTGTGCGCACCCTTGACGGCACCGACGGGGGCAAACGGCATCAACGGTTTGTTGGGATCGAAGATGGGCAGATAGGGGACCGTGACGGCGACGAACAGCCAGAAGAAGACGAGGCACAGGCCGGCAATGGCGGCGGGCGATTCCCGCCAGGCCGAGACGCCGACAGCGAACAGCAGGACTGTGGCGGGGATGGCTGGCAGCAGCACGTAGGGCTTGATGGCGTCGTCGATGCGAGCACCGAACATGACGTAAAGCATCAGCGGCACCCAGATCAGCGCGATAAGAGTGGCGACAGCCTTAGCGCTGCGTAGCGCCTTCAGCCAGTCGCGCGGGGGTGCTGCTATGTTGTCGATTGTCGTGACGGCCACGGGTTCTGTGTGCCTCTCAAGCAAACCGAATGCGGGGATTAAGGAACATATAGCCGATGTCGGAGATCAGCTGCGTCAGCACTGCCAAGGCCACTGCTGCAAGCGTTGCGGCTTGAATCACATAGATGTCGCTGCCGAGCGCGGCGTCCAGCAGCATCTTGCCAAAGCCGTGATACTCGAAGAAGTACTCCGTCACTACCACGCCTGACAGCAGCCAATTGAGCTGAAGAATAATGACCGTAAACGGCGCAATGAGCGCGTTGCGCAGGGCGTGGGTGAGGATCACCCGCCAGAATGGCAGGCCCTTCAGCACAGCGGTGCGGATATATTGCGATTGCATCACCTCGGCCATCGAGGCCCGCGTCATTCGCGCGACATAGCCGAAGTCGTATAAAAAGAGCGTGAGAACTGGCAGAACCAGTTGCCAGCCGTCAAAGCCGCTCGACATCGGCGATTTGGACGGCAGCCAGCCCAGCCCGAGCGAGAAGATGACGCTGAGGATGATGCCGGTGGCGATCTCGGGAATGCTGGTGGTGAACACCGCAGTGATCGACAGCGCCCGGTCGAGCTTGGAGCCCTCGCGCATCCCCGACAGCACGCCGAACACCAGCGAGGTTGGCACCATGAGCGCGAACACCCAGAAGGCGAGGATGCCGGTGGCGCGCAGCCGCTCAAGCAGCAGCGTCGAGACGGGCTCGTTCTTGAGATACGATTGGCCAAGGTCGCCGTGGAAGATGCCGGTGATCCAATTGACATAGCGCTGCGGGGCGGGGACGTTGAGGCCCTTCTTGTCCAGCCAGCTCTGATAGTCGCTGTCGGACAGCGTCGCGACCGCATAGCCACCCAGCTCATGCACCGCGATGGTCTTCTTGAACGTGTCGCTGTCGAAGATCACGAACAGGATCAGCGACACGGTGATCATGATCGCGATCATCTGGAGAAGCCGCCGGGCGATGATCTGGAGCATGGGTTGGCAATAAACCTTTGTGCCTGGACCGTCTCCGTATCCTTGTCATCCTCGGGCTTGTCCCGAGGATCCATTGCGCAGCGGCGTCTGACGATGGATGGATCCTCGGGACAAGCCCGAGGATGACAAAAACAGAGCTATCATTGCGCGGCGCAATCGCGCCGCGCAGTGAAATGTTATTTAAGCCTCCACCCAGACCTTATTGAGCTGGTGGTACTGCGTCGGGTGAGCCGGGTAGCCGTGGACCTTCTTGGAGGCAACGGAATAGATCGGCCGCCACAGACTTTGCAGGATCACCGCATCGTTTTGCAGGATTTTCTGCACCTTCTCCATCTTGGCCTTGCGGGCGGCGATGTCGAGGGTTGCCTCGGCCTCGTTCAGGGCGGCGTCGAACTCCTTGTTGGAGTAGTGCGACTCGTTCCAGGGAACGCCCGTGCGGTAGGCCAGCGACAGCACCATGGTGCCGAGCGGGCGGTGGGTCCAGGAGGTGGCGCCGAAGGCGGTCTTGTCCCAGATTTCCCAATACTTGTCCGCAGGCATCACATTGAGGTTGAGCTTGATGCCGGCCTCGGCCATCTGGTCGCGCATGGCTTCCACCATCTGCTGCTGCCAGGGGCCTTCGGTGTTGCCGACGTCAACCGTCAACTCCAGCTTTTCGGCGCCCGCTTCCTTCAGCAGGGCCTTGGCCGCAGCGATGTCGCGCTTGATCGGCGGCAACTGGAAGTATTCGGGATGCAGCGGGGCAACATGGTGGTCTTCGCCGACATCGCCGCCGTCCGGATAGACCAGCGTCTTGATCGCCGCGCGGTCGATCGAGAGCTGCATGGCCTTGCGGATCTTGATGTTGTCGAACGGTTTCTTGTCGACCTGCATGCGCACGACGTTGGTTTGCGCGGTGCGGGCGGGCAGGATTTGCGCGCCGGGGATCGACTTGGCCAGCTCCATCTGGTCGGTGGTGAACTCGTAGATCGCGTCCACCTGGCCCGACTGCATGGCGGCGAGTTGGTTCTCGGCCTCGTAATGCAGGTATTGGATTTCGTCGAGATAGACCTTGCCACCCCAATAGACGAAGTCCTTGCCGTCGGTTGTCTTGTCGACGCGGGTGAGGAGGCACTTCTCGCCGACCTTCAGCTCGCTCAGCCGGTAGGGGCCGGTGCCGATGGCGTTCTGGTGGAACGGGGCCTTGAACGAGGGGTGCAGGATGGCGGTGGGGTAATTGTAGAGGTCTTCGGGCACCGACAGCACCGGCTTGGTCAGCTTAAGCCGGATCGTGTACTTGTCCGGCGTCTCGATGCTGCCAGCGATAAGCTGCTTGGTCTTCTTGGCGTTGCCCTTGTCGTCCTTCTCGCCCTTGTCCACGTCCTCGACGATGGCCGAGAAGGTGGAGAGGCCGATGTTGGACGATGCGGTCTTGGCATCGCACCAGCGCTCGAAATTCCATTTCACGTGCTCGGAGGTGAACTCCTCGCCATTGTGCCACATCACGCCCTTGCGCAGAGTGAAGGTCCAGGTCTTGAGGTCGGGCGCGGCCTCCCACTTCTCGGCCAGCATCGGGCGGGTGATGTTGTCAACGCCGGTCATAACCATGTACTCGGCGATTTGGCGGGTCTGGTTGGACATCTGCACCCACGAATAGGTGGCCGGATCCTCCATCTTCTGCACCTGCATGCCGATGCGCAGTTTGCCGCCGGCCTTGGCTGCCGGATCATCGGGCGCGAACGGCATCGACATGGCGGCGGCGGCTGGTTTGACGCCGGCCAGCGCATAGGCGGTACCCGCCGAAACGCCGAGCAGCGCGGCGAGGCGCACGAACGCGCGACGGTCCATCTGTCCACGCTTCATCAGTTCGAATGCTTCGGCCACCTTCGGATGGGTGCCGTTGTTATTGTCCTGCGACATGGTGCCGTTTCCTCCCTGGCATTCCACAACAACCAGCACCATGCACCAGGGGCCGCGCTGTTTACAAGAGGCCAGCCGCTTTCAGCCTTTCTGCCTCGCGACCGCGCACCCATTCGCGCCAGGTGACGTAGAGGCCGCTGAAAACCACGATGAGCGCGCCGAGGATGGTCCAGAAATCCGGCAGATTGTGGAACAGCACGAAGCTGTAGAACACGGCCCAGACCAGAAGCAGGTAGGTTAATGGCTGGATGGCGATGGCTGGCGCGTGGGACAGGGCGCGGATGTAGAGGAGGTGCCCCAGCAGGCCGGTGACGGATATGCCGCCCATCAGCAGCGCGCCGTTCCAGTCCACCGGCTGCCATTGGGCGATGCCGAAGGGTGCCAACAGCAGCGTGCCTCCCACGGCGGTATAGAGCGTACTGGTTTCCACGCTGTCAACGCCGCTGACCTTGCGGGTGGCGATGGAATAGAGCGCAAAGCACAGCCCAGCGCCAAGCACCGCGAAGGCCGCCGGATTGAACACGCCGAGGCCGGGCCGGATGATGACCATGGCCCCCAGAAAGCCCACCACCAGCGCCGTGCGCCGCCGCCAGCCGATGCTCTCGCCCAGCAGCAAACCAGCCAGCACCGTAACCATGAGGGGTGTCGTCGCGTAGAGCGCGTGCAGGTCCGCCAGCCCCATGAAGCGCAGGGCAAGGCAGAACAGCAGGATATCGACGATCAGCAGCACCGCCCTGATGAGCTGGAGCATTGGCCTGCGGGTCGCAACGGCTTGGGCTAGCCCACCGCGCATACTGGCGTAAATGATGGCGAAAACCGCAAAGACCGCAAACCGCACCATCATGAATTGCGAGACGGGATAGGCGCTGACCAGGAATTTGGTCATGGCGTCCTGCGCCCCCCAAAGGGTGACGGCGAGGAACGCATAGACCATCCCCTTGACCGCCGTGGGAGGGCTGACAACCCTCGCGGTTGCGCTGACAGCGGACATGATTTCGGGTTCCCCAGGGCTTGCGGCGTGACGAGTGCCACGGTGCCGCCCCTCGCGCCAGCCGGATTGATCATGCCTCGTGTCCTGCAACGGCATGGCGCGGGCCGCCGCGAGCGGCTATGTGTCGGCCCAGTTCAAAAACCCCGGAGTTCCGGCCCATGCCGCAGAAAATCATCGTCTATTGGCGCGACATGCCCGCCCAGGTCATCATCAAGGAAGGCCGCAAGACCGCCAAGCGGCAGTTGCCCGAGCGCTTCGAGCAGGCCATCGACATGGCGGCGATGCGGGCGGACAAGCGCGATACCGACGCTTATCTTGCCGAGTGGCGCAAGAGCGATCCGGTCGCGATCGAGGGCGATGACTTCGAGGCGCTGGCCGAGGCTGAAGCCAGCCGCATCGACGACGAGTTTCCGCAGGACAAGCTGGTGGCGCTGGCCAACGCGGGCGGCTTGGCGGCCAAGGGCTGAGGGCAGAAGGCCTCACGCCTTCTTTTCCCAGCGGCCTTTCTCGTTTTGCTGCCAATAGGTCGCCTCGTGCCCAGCGGCCTTCACGGCCTTCCACTGCTTGCGCGCGCTTGCCACGGCTTCGTCACTTCGGCCATCGAACAGGAAAACCGCCCGTGTGTAGGCCGACAAGTCGCCAGCCTCGGCCCCGTCCACCAGGAAGCGGACTTGCGCGCTGTTGGGGTTGTCGGCGCCAGAAGTAAGCAGAACAGGCTGGCGGGCCGCCCGGGTGTCGCGGTCCGTAGCATGGGGCAAAAAACTCTCGTCGGAATAGGTCCAAAGGTGAGATTCCAGCGCCTCTGCCCGCTCGGGCGTGCTGGTCTGCACCACCGCACGCCAGCCGCGCTCCAAGGTGCGCTCCAGCAGTTCCGGCAGCACGCTCTCCAGCGAGCGGTGTTCAAGATGGTAAAAGAAAACTTCCGTGGGCATATTGCGCCGTTGCCGCTCAAATTGCTGTGATGCCGTCATTCCGGCACACGGTTAAGTCAGGATAGAGGCCGGACGGCCGCCGCGCCAGCCGGGCATTGGCCGCTTGGGAATATTGACAGGACTGGCGGCGTTCACTGGTAATAGTCCCTTCGCCCTGGATCAGGAGATCATTTATGAGCACCCGTTCACTCAAGCTGACTGTCTTGGCTGGCTTTACCGCCGCCGGTATCGCTGCTGCAACAATGGCGTTCGCCGCAGGCACCGCTCCGTCTTCGGGCTCTTCGGGCGGCGGCTCCAGCAGCACCACCAGCAAATGCGACCAGTTCAAGGCCAAGAGCGCGGAATGGAAGAAGTGCATCAAGGGCGGTCGCTCGGCCATGAACAATGAGGAGCTGTACGCGGCAGGCTATGCGCTCGCCAAGAATGGAGACTATGCCGACGCGCTCGAGTTCCTTAATGCCGGTACGGACAAGAAGGATGTCCGCTTCCTCACCATGATCGGCTATTCGACCCGCAAGCTCGGCAAGGTCGATGAGGGCATGGGCTACTACATGCAGGCCCTCGCGCTCGACCCCAATTCGGTGACCACGCGCGAATATCTCGGCGAAGCCTATTTGCAGAAGAAGGACCTCGTCAGCGCCCAAAGCCAGCTTGCTGAAATCCAGAACCGCTGCGGCTTGACCTGCGAGAGCTACACCGAGCTTAAGGACCAGATCAGCAAGTTCCAGGCGAGCCTGTAAGCGCGAAACCTGAATGAAGCATTGACCCTTCCCAGGCGTCGCCCTGCGGGAGGGTCATCTTTTTTCGGGCGCCGTCAGACCTGTACATTGCCGATCCGCGCCGGCACTCCGAATTCCTTGTGGCAGGCCGCCGCCAGCGCGGCGACGCCGCCGCGCAATGCTTCATCGGTTGGATTGGCGAAACACAGCCGCAGCCAGCGCTTGGCGCGCGGTCCTGCCACCGACCATTCCGCCCCAGCATTGAAGGCGATGCCTTCGGCTGCCGCCGCGACCGCAAGCCGGCTCGTATCCACCTGCTCGGGCAGCCGCACCCAGAGGAAAATCCCGCCCACCGGCTTCTCGAACTCGGCGGCGGTGCCGAAATGCTCCGCCAGCGCCTCAACCAGCACATCGGCCTTGCGGCTCAGCGCCTTGGTGAGCGTTTTCAAATGGGCGTCGAACTGCGTCGCGCAGAACTCAGCCAGCACCATCTGCTCCAGCGCGCCCGAGCCTGCGTCCTGCTTCAGCGCCAGCAGCCGGCTCATCACATCCCAGTTCGCCACCAGGAACCCCACGCGCAACGCTGGCGCAATGGATTTTGAGAATGAGCCGATGTGGATGACGCCATCCCATCCCGCCTCGCGCGCAACAGCCATCAAAGCGGGCGGGCGTTTGCCGTCGAAGGTGAGATCGGCATAGCAATCATCCTCGAACACCGGCACGCCATGCGCCTGCGCCAGCAGGATCATCTCGCGCCGCCGCTCCAGGGGTAGAATGCTGCCCGCCGGGTTCTGGATGGTCGGGATGGTGTAAATGTATTTCGGCGCTACGCCACCTCGCTTCAGCCCATCGAGCGCCGCCGCCAGCGCGTCCATCCGCATTCCCTGCCGGTCCATCGGCACGCCAACGATGTTCGCTCCGGCCCGATGCAGCCGGCTGATCGTGCCGCCATAGCAATCTTCCTCGATCATCACCGTGTCGCCTGGCGACACCAGCAGCGCGTTGACGAGATCGAGGCCTTGCAGCGAGCCGGAGGTGATGAGGATTTCGTCCGTGGTGCAGGCGATGCCGGCGTGTGCCTTCAGCTTCCTCACCAGGAACTCGCGCAACGGCAGATGGCCCTGCGGCCCACTTTCGAGCCCATAGGTCGCCAGCGTCCGCCCCTCGCGCGCCAGCACAGCATCGGCTGCGGCGCGCAGGGCTTCGACTGGGGTGGAGGCAGGGTCATTATGCCCGCCAATCAGGTTGAATCGTGGGAAGCCAGCATAACGTGCTGATGGTGCGGGAACATCCGGCCGGAGTGTGAAGGGGAGCATGTGGAGCTGCGTCCAATGTGAAGCGGGGCCAATGCCATAGCATGATGTTCCGGCAAATGGGTTGTCCGTCAGCGCCCGGCTTGCTAACCCAGGGCCGATGAACCCGATCCTGCCCGTTTACCTGCCCATCGCCCACGTCTCCATTGACGTGCTGCTGCTGATTGGGATCGGCGCGGCGGTGGGGTTCCTCTCGGGACTGTTCGGCGTCGGCGGTGGCTTCCTGATCACGCCGCTGCTCATCTTCCTCGGCATTCCCACAACTGTAGCCGTAGCCACGGGCGCCAACCAGGTCGTCGCCTCATCGGTCTCGGGCACCATCGCCCAATGGCGGCGCGGCAATGTGGATTTCAAGCTCGGCACCGTGATGCTGGTCGGCGGCATCGTCGGTTCGACGGTCGGCGTCGGCGTCGTCGCCTTCATGAAGAAGCTGGGGCAGGTCGACCTGTTCATCTCGCTGACCTATGTCATCATGCTCGGCGTCATCGGCAGCTTGATGCTGGTGGAAAGCCTTGGCGCGATCTACCGGCGGCGGCGCGAGGATGGCGCGGCGGGCGGCGCAAAGCGCACCACCCATGTCTGGATCCACGGCCTGCCGTTCAAGATGCGTTTCCACCGCTCCAAACTTTTCATCAGCGCCATTCCGCCGCTCGCCATCGGCGTCTTCATCGGCTTTCTGTCGGGCGTGATGGGCGTTGGCGGCGGCTTCGTCATCGTGCCTGCGCTCGTCTACATGCTGCGTGTGCCAACCAATGTGGTGATCGGCACCAGCCTGTTCCAGACCATCTTCGTCGCCGGCTACACCACCATCATGCAGTCCTGGCAGAACCAGGCGGTGGATGCTGTCCTGGCCATGCTGCTGATACTGGGCGGCGTGGTCGGCGCGCAGTTCGGCGCACGGGTCGGCCAGAACCTGCGCGGCGAGGAATTGCGCGCATTGCTGGCTGGGCTGGTGCTGGTGGTGGCGATCCGCCTCGCCTTCGGGCTGATCCTTCAACCCGGCGAACTGTACTCGCTGAGCCCGGCGGCAAGCGGCGGCTGACGGTTTACAGCCTCATCAACTGCTCCATGGCCTGACGGTACTTGGCGGCAATGGTCTCGGCGCGGCGATGCCGCCCGCCGTCCACCTGTTTGACGCCCGACACCCAGACGCCATCAACCGGACTTTTTGGGGCTGCGAAAATCCAGGCATCGAGCCATTGGTCGCCGGATCGTCCGGCAACGGAAAGATGGCCGGCGTCGAGTGACACGAAGTCGGCTGGCGCACCGGGTGTCAGTCCCTCGCCGCTGACGCCGAGCGCGGCGCTGCCACCGGCGTGAGCCGCCTGGTACAACGCCCGGCCGGTCGAAATGCCCGGCGCCCCTATCACATTGCGCTCGCGTCGCCCCAGCCGCTGCGCATAGTCGAGCTGGCGCAACTCGGCAGCCGCACCGATCAGCACGTTGGAATCTGTGCCTATGCCGTAACGGCCACCAGCTCCGAGAAATCCAGGGCCGTTGAAGATCCCGTCGCCGAGATTGGCCTCGGTGATGGGGCACAATCCGGGTACGACTCCCCTTCGCGCCAGCCGCTCGGTTTCCGTCGTGGTCATGTGGGTCGCATGAATCAGGCACCAGCGCGCATCGAGCGCAGCATGGTCCAACAACCACTCCACAGGCCGCTGTCCCGACCAGGCAAGGCAGTCATCGACCTCTCTGGTCTGCTCAGCGGCATGGATGTGCACCGGCCCGTTGCCTGCCAGTGCAACTGCGGCGGCCAATTGCTCGGGCGTTACCGCGCGCAGGCTGTGCGGCGCGACGCCGACAACTGCGGTGTTTATATCGCACACGGATCGCCTGCTCGCCTCCAGCAGCCGTCCAAACTGATCTATCGAATTGAGGAACCGCCGCTGACCGTCGTTCGCCGCCGCCCCGCCAAAATTGCCGTGGGCGTAGAGAACGGGCAGCAAGGTGAGGCCGATGCCGGTCTGCGACCCCGCCGCTGCAATCCGTTCGCTCATCTCGGCGATGTTCGCATAAGGCCGCCCGTCGCGGTCATGGTGCAGGTAGTGAAACTCGCCAACGCGGGTGAAGCCGGATTCCAGCATCTCCACATAGGCTTGCGCTGCGACGGCCTCCATCTGCTCTGGCGTCATGGCCAGGGCGAAGCGGTACATCACCTCGCGCCAGGTCCAGAAGGTGTCGGTGCTGCTCCCCCGTGTTTCGGCCAACCCCGCCATGCCGCGCTGGAAGGCGTGGCTGTGCAGGTTGGGCAGCCCGGGCAGTAGTATTGTCGTGCGCTCATCACTGGAAGATGGGGGCACGCCAGTTTCGATTGTGGCGATGCGTTCGCCAGTCACCGACAAGCGGACCCCGGCTGCCCAACCTTCCGGCATCAAGGCGTTTGCCGTGTGGATGACACTCATGCCAATGGCTCCGGTCCATCGCGCGAGCAATCGAGGCGGTTCGGTTGCTTTCCATGCGCTCGTGACCGAACATAGCGGCGGGCAAGCAAGAGGCAAACACGTGACGACGATTTCGATGCAGCCGGGTCAAGTGCCATTGGCCGATTGGCGGGCGATCCATGGCGGCGCGCGGCTTGCGCTCGATCCTGCGTGCTGGCGCGGTGTCGAGGCGAGCGCTGCCGTAGTTGCCGCCATCGTCGCCAAGGGTGCGCCGGTCTATGGCATCAACACCGGCTTCGGAAAGCTCGCGTCTGTGCGCATCCCGGCGGCCGATCTCGCCACGCTCCAGCGCAATATCGTGCTGTCGCACGCGGCGGGAACAGGCGAACCGATGCCGGTGCCGGTGGCCCGGCTGATGATGGCGTTGAAGCTGGCCAGCCTGGCGCAAGGCGCGTCAGGCGTGCGGCCCGAAACGCTGCGGCTGCTCAGCGCCATGGTCGAGCGCGATGTCATCCCTGTCATTCCCTCGCAAGGCTCGGTCGGGGCATCGGGCGATCTCGCGCCGCTTGCGCACATGGCCGCAGCGATGATCGGCGTCGGCGAGGCATTTGCCAAGGGCACACGGCTGCCGGCAGGTCAGGCTCTGCAACAGGCCGGCCTGGAAACAGCAATTCTGGGACCCAAGGAGGGTCTGGCGCTGCTCAACGGCACCCAGTTCTCGACGGCCTACGCGCTGGCGGCCCTGTTCGGTGCGGAGGCGCTGCTGCGCTCAGCGCTGGTGACCGGCGCGCTGGCGACCGACGCTGCGCGTGGCTCGGATGCGCCGTTCGATGCGCGCATTCACGTTCTGCGAAAACACCGTGGGCAGATCGACGTTGCGGAGCTTTTGCGCTCGCTGATGGAGGGCAGCGCCATTCGCGCCTCGCACCTCACGGGCGATGAGCGCGTGCAGGATCCCTATTGCCTGCGCTGCCAGCCGCAGGTCATGGGCGCGTGCCTCGGATTGCTTCGGCAGGCCGCCGAAACGCTTGGCAACGAAGCCAACGCCGTTTCCGACAATCCGTTGATCTTTGCCGAGGACGGCACGGCGCTTTCCGGCGGCAATTTCCACGCCGAGCCCGTGGCCTTCGCCGCCGACATCATCGCGCTGGCGGTGTGTGAAATCGGCTCGCTGGCCGAGCGGCGCATCGCAATGCTGGTGGACCCTGCTTTGTCCGGCCTGCCGGCGTTTCTCACGCCGCGCCCTGGGCTCAACTCTGGCTTCATGGTGCCGCAGGTCACGGCGGCGGCGCTGGTGGCCGAAAACAAGCAGCGCGCGCATCCGGCAAGCGTCGATTCCATCCCGACCTCGGCCAACCAGGAAGATCACGTCTCGATGGCGGCCCACGGTGCGCGACGGCTGTTGCCCATGGTCGAGAACGCCAGCGCCGTCATCGGCATCGAACTGCTGGCGGCGGTGCAGGGTTGCGATTTCCACCGCCCGCTCACCAGCAGCAAGCCGCTCGAAGCTGTGCGGACCCTGCTGCGCTCGCAGGTGCCGCATCTGGACGAGGACCGCCACTTCCACCCCGATATGGAGACGGCCATCGCGATGGTGCGCTCGGGTGCAATCATCGAGGCCGCTGGTTTGACGAGGAGCCTGATATGAGCCGCATCGACAATGCCCGTATCATCCGTGCGCCCCATGGCAGCGAACGCACCGCCAAGAGCTGGCTGACCGAAGCGCCGCTGCGGATGCTGATGAACAACCTCGATCCCGACGTGGCCGAGAAGCCGGGCGAGCTGGTGGTCTATGGCGGCATCGGCCGGGCGGCGCGCGACTGGGAGAGTTTTGATCGCATCTGCGCGGCGCTGCGCAAGCTCGAGGGCGACGAAACGCTGCTGGTGCAGTCGGGTAAACCCGTTGGCGTTTTCCGCACCCATGCCGATGCGCCGCGCGTGCTGATCGCCAATTCCAACCTGGTGCCGCGCTGGGCCACCTGGGAGCATTTCAACGAACTCGACCGCAAGGGCCTGATGATGTACGGCCAGATGACGGCGGGGTCGTGGATCTACATCGGCTCGCAAGGCATCGTTCAAGGCACCTACGAAACGTTCGTTGAGATGGGCCGCCAGCATTTCGGCGGCAGCCTGGCCGGGCGCTGGATTCTGACGGCGGGGCTCGGCGGGATGGGCGGCGCGCAGCCGCTTGCTGCGACCATGGCGGGGGCCTCGTGCCTCGCCATCGAGTGCCGCCCGTCCAGCATCGAGTTCCGGTTGCGCACGGGCTATGTGGATGTGCAAGCCAAGGACATTGACGAGGCGCTGGCCATCATCGCGCGCGCGGGCCGGGACAAAAAGGCCGTGTCCGTCGCGCTGCTGGGCAATGCCGCTGAGGTGTTGCCGGAACTGGTGAAGCGCGGGGTGCGGCCTGACGCGGTCACCGATCAGACGTCGGCGCACGATCCGGTCAACGGCTATTTGCCGGCCGGCTGGACGCTGGCGGAATGGGAAGAGCGGCGCGTAAGTGACCCGGCAGCTGTGAGCAAGGCGGCCAGGCAGTCGATGGCGACCCATGTGCGCGCCATGCTCGATTTCCACCGCGCGGGCGTGCCCACGGTCGACTATGGCAACAACATCCGGCAAATGGCCAAGGAGGAGGGCGTTACCGATGCCTTCGACTTCCCCGGCTTCGTGCCCGCCTACATCCGCCCGCTGTTCTGCCGGGGCGTCGGGCCGTTCCGCTGGTGCGCGCTATCGGGCGACCCGCAAGACATCGCCCGCACCGATGCCAAGGTGAAGGAGCTGATGCCGCACGATGCGCATCTGCACAACTGGCTGGACATGGCGGCCAAGCGCATAAAATTCCAGGGCCTGCCCGCGCGCATCTGCTGGGTGGGGCTTGGCGACCGGCACCGGTTGGGCCTGGCCTTCAACGAGATGGTGGCCAGCGGCGAACTGAAAGCGCCCATCGTGATCGGGCGCGATCACCTTGATTCGGGCTCGGTCGCCTCGCCCAATCGCGAGACTGAGGCCATGCGCGATGGCTCGGACGCGGTGTCAGACTGGCCGCTGCTGAATGCGTTGCTCAATACGGCTTCGGGGGCGACATGGGTGTCGCTGCATCACGGTGGCGGCGTCGGCATGGGCTTCTCGCAGCACGCCGGCATGGTGATCGTTGCCGACGGCACGCCGGAAGCGGCGCGCCGGATTGGCCGGGTGCTGTGGAACGATCCAGCGACTGGCGTCATGCGCCATGCCGATGCGGGCTATGAGATAGCTGTTGCGGCGGCTCGCAAGCAAAAACTCAACCTGCCGGGCATCCTCGGCTAGCCCCGAAAAAAAGCAAGGACCTCCCGAAGGAGGCCCTTGCCCGCGACGCAGCCAGAACTTGATCAGTCAGAGTTCAGTTGCCGATGATGCGGAGCCAGGGGGCATCCGGCGGCGAGTAGAGGTTCTGAGCCGGACGGTAGGCCGGGGGCGGAGGAGGCGCATACTGGTTGTAGACCTGGGGCACGGGGACGTACTGGCCGTAGGCGGGCTGTTGCGGGACATAGATGACCTGCGGACGATGATGATGGTGGCGGTGACGCCAGTCGCGGGCGCCGTAGTCAGGGCCCTGCGCGTAGAGCTGGACCTGGGGCTGCTGCTGATACTGAACCTGCGGCTGCTGGTGGCCATACTGGGCGGCCGAGGCGGCGCTTGCGGTAGCGACAATGCCGGCGGCGGCAACCAGGGCGGCGGCGGCAAGTGTTGAAATGCGGGTCATCTGCTTTGTCCTCCGTTGGACCGGCGCGTTTGCGTCCGATCAATGAAGTGACAATGCCACCGCGCGCCTGAACGCAATTGGAGCGGCGCATTCATCTTTCGTTTAGAAAAACAAATTTGGCTGCGGCAAGTTGGCATCCGGAATAACACCTAGCCGAGCGGCCCCGCCCTGAAGAGGATCTCGTGATCGCGGGCGAAGTTGGCCAGCATCGGCAGCGCCGCGCCACCGATTGCCC
>Ga0075024_100000429_pt1 | contig 15208 bp, 14 predicted proteins | sample Str013_2_FD_71389 | JGI IMG/M metagenome (GOLD analysis project Ga0075024, IMG submission 71389) | Freshwater sediment microbial communities in response to fracking from Pennsylvania, USA - Straight Creek_MetaG_SC_2013 | ecosystem: Environmental > Aquatic > Freshwater > Creek > Sediment... | reverse complement strand
CACGACGTCGATCCGTCGTCGGCCAGTTGTGCATAGGACGACAGCGGTTGTGCATAGGACGACAGCGGCTGTCGCGTCGCGTCCCATCCGTTGATCTCGGCGAGCACCGCCTCAGGATCGGGATCGTCGAGCTCGCCAGTCAACGGGTAGCTCCACGTGAGATCGAGCACCGGGCGATCGCGCCGATCCGTGGATCCAGACAGCTGCTCGCGCACGAGCCGGCCGAGGTGGAAGAAGAACCACAGATCCGACCGGCAATCGCCGGCAGGCTCGACAGCCTTGTCGTGCCATTGCAACAAGCGCTGCGTCTGGGTGAACGATCCGCTCTTCTCGGTGTGTGCCGCAGCCGGTAGAAGGAACACCTCGGTCCCGATCTCGGCAGTGCGCAGCTCGCCCGTTTCGATCTCGGGCGCGTCGTACCAGAACGATGCCGTCTCGATCTCCTGGAGATCGCGCACGACGAGCCAGTCGAGGGCCGCCAGCGCCTTTCGATGCATGCCCGCGTTCACCGAACCGACGGCGGGGTTCTCACCGAGGACGAAGAACCCCTTCACCGATCCGTCGAGCATGCCAACGATGCTGTCGTAGGTCGAGTGACTACCGGTGAGCCGCGGCAAGTAGTCGAAGCAGTAGTCGTTCTCGGCGACCGCCGCGTCGCCGAACCATGCCTTCAGCAGGCTGACGACGTACGCCCGCATGTGGCCCCAGTAGCCCGACTCCGCCACGTTGTGCTGCACGAAGTCGTCGAGGCCTTCGCCGTGCGAGACATGGGGCATCGGGATGTAGCCGGGGAGCAGCTCGAAGAGCGTGGGTAGGTCGGTCGAACCTTGGATGCTGGCGTGCCCGCGCAAGGCCATCACGCCGCCTCCGGGCCGACCGATGTTGCCCAACAAGCTCTGCAAGATCGAAGCGGCGCGAACGTTCTGCACACCGACCGAGTGATGCGTCCAGGCGACGGCGTAGCAGAACGAGCCAGTCCGCTCGCGACCGGAGTTCTCACAGATCGCGTCGGCAACCTTGTGGAAGAGCGCCTCGGGCACGCCGCAGACGGAGGCAACCATGGCCGGCGTGTAGCGGCCGAAGTGTCGCTTCATGACCTGATAGACGCATCGCTGGTCGCGCAACGTCTCGTCGCGCTGCGCGCCGTTGCCGTCGCCATCTGCGGGTTGGTCGTCCTCGCGGTCGCCGGCCGCCGGGCGAGGTCGTTCGCCCTGGTACGACCACGAGGTCGGATCGTACGTCTCAGTGGCGGGGTCGAAGCCGGAGAACAATCCGTCGAGATCGTCAGTGTCGACAAACGTCTCGTCGACGATGTTGGATGCGTTCGTGTAGGCAACGACGTACTCGCGAAAGTCGAGCTCGTTGGTGAGGACGTGGTTGATCAACCCGCCGAGGAACGCGATGTCGGTGCCAGCGCGCAGCGGCACATGGATGTCGGCAATCGCGCTGGTGCGGGTGAACCGCGGGTCGACGTGCACGACAATTGCTCCCCTCCGTTGCGCTTCGACGACCCACTGGAAGCCGACCGGATGGTTCTCGGCCATGTTCGATCCCATGATCACCACGACGTCGCTGTGCTGCAGGTCCTGCAGGAAGGTGGTCGCACCGCCTCGGCCGAACGAGGTCCCCAGACCGGGAACCGTCGACGAGTGTCAAATGCGAGCCTGGTTCTCGATCTGTATCGCGCCCCAGGCGGTGAACAGCTTCTTCCACAGGTAGTTCTCTTCGTTGTCCATCGTCGCCCCACCGAGCGACGCCATCCCCATGCAGCGACGAAGTGAGCGACCCTGATCGTCCTCGTCCTGCCACGACGCCCGCCGCGTCGCGACGACGCGATCGGCGATCATCGTCATCGCCCGCTCGAGCGGCAGTTCTTCCCACTCGGTACCGTAGGGACGTCGATATCTGACCTTCGTCAAGCGCGTCGGCGACTCGACCATCGACTGCGTCGCCGCACCCTTAGGACACAGATGGCCGCGCGAGATCGGGCTGTCCTGGTCTCCTTCGATGTGCAGGATCTCTTTGCCGCGCACGAAGATCCGCTGGCCGCAACCAACCGCACAGAACGGGCAGATCGACTGCACAGTTCGATCGGCCGTCGCCGTCCTCGGCGCGAGCTGGTCACTCCAGCGCGATCGCGCCGCGTCGCCGCGCCCCGTCGGGTCGCGTCTCGTCAGTTGCCGGACGACGGGCCAATGCGAAGGCAGGCGACTCACGATGATGCGATCTCCAAGGGTTGCATGGCAGATGTCGTCGGCGTGTTGTTCCACCGATGGCTGGTACTCATACATCGACGCCCTCGTCAGGACCGATTGCTCCAGTGCGTGTCCAACTCTTGAACGCGATCGATCGGGTCAGGCTCGGGCATCGGGTCGGGACGCTCTGGCTTTGGAGGGGGCGTGGGGGACGGTATAGGAGGCATCGGTGTCGGACCGGGATCGGGGCCTGGGTCTGGTCGCGCCGGTTGTATCGGATCGGGCGGGATGATCGTGTCGAGACTCCCCATGGGTACATCTCTTTCAGATGCGCTTGTCCACGCGCGTCGTTACCCGCAGACTCGCCCCCGCATACCAAGGCAGAGCGCAACCATCCTCACGACTCACGCGCGGACGCTCGTGGGCATCGGCAGCCGGCCTCGCGGGAACGATCGAACAGGTAGCGCCACACTCGCGCCCACGCACGAAGGTGTGTGGCGAGCCGCGAATGCGGGTACACGAATGGCGAACGACGATGGAAGGTGATCGCCCGTGAACGAGTCCGATGACTCTGCCGATGCCGTTGTGCCGGGCGTGCCCGGCGACAACACGACGCTGACCGATCTCATCGACCTCTACGACGATGCGGGGTTTGGCTCGTCATGGGAGATCACGACGGCAGGGTCTCTTCGCTGCGGCGCGTGCGAGCGCGAGATGGCACCGTCGTCGGTGCCGATGCACAGCCTGCGGCGGGTCGAAGGAGCGTCCGACCCTGCCGACGTGGCAGCGGTCCTTGCGCTCACCTGCCCCTACTGCGGCACTCGGGGCACGCTCGTGATCATGTACGGGCCAGAGATGTCCGCCGACGAGTCCGACGTTCTCAGCGCGCTGCACGACCGACGCTCAGACGATGTCGCACCGTCACATGGCGCGCCGGGCGAGACCGGCTCGACCGACGCTGGAACTAGCCGACCGCAGATCGGCGACCCCGCTCCTGATTTCGTGCTGGCGTCGTCGACGGGTCACGTGCTCGACCTCGAGGCGTTCTTGGGCAAGGTTCCGATCGCGATGACCTTCGGCGGCGCTCTCGACTCGGGAGTGGCCGATGCCCTGGACGACGAGTTCAGTTGGTTCGGGTCAAATCGGGTGCAGGCGCTCGTCGTCGCTCGGAGCGCTGGCGACGAGGTTGAGCAGGGTCGAGCATCGGGCAGGTTTCGTGTGCCGGTGCTCGCCGATCCCAACGGCGACCTGGAGATTCGCTACCTCGGCCAGAGCCCTGACTTGCCGGTGACGGTGATCGTCAGCATCGACGGCGACATCGTGTCCCGGATCGAGGGCAGCGCCCCCGCGGACCACGTCGCTCGCGTGCAGGAAGCGGTGGAATTGCACATCCGTTGACTCGCCCAAACCAGCGTCGCGCCGATCGGCAGCATCCGCACCCGCGCTGAGGTTCCCCAAGGCGGTGTCGTGTCAGTGGCGTGGGCTTGACACATTCCCATATCGGAATGTATTCTCGGTTCATGGCCCGTGCCGCAACGACGAGGGATGTCTTCAACGCACTCGGCGATGGCTGCCGGCGCGACATCCTCGATGCGATCGCGACCGGCGAGGCAACGGTCGGCGACATCGTCGATCGGCTCGGTCTGGCGCAACCGCAGGTCTCCAAGCATCTGAAGGTGCTGCGTGCCGTCGACGTCGTGCGCTGCCGGAGCGTCGGACGTCACCGTGTCTACAGCGTGCACGGTCCGGCATTGCAGCCGCTCCAGACATGGCTCGAGCGGCTGACGACGGCGGTGAACGAGCACTACGACCGCCTCGACGACTACCTCGTCGAACTGCAACGTAAACAACCGACGACATCGGAGGACTGAGATGGCTACCCGACACTCATCGGCGACGGTCACGTTGCCGTCGGAGACCGAGATCTTGATCACGCGGACGTTCGAAGCGCCGCGGTCACTCGTCTGGGATGCGCTGACAACACCTCGACATCTGTTGCGCTGGTGGGGACCGCACTGGTGCCCGCTGGTGTCGTGTGAGATCGACCTGCGGCCGGGAGGATCGTGGCGATACGTCTCGCGCGATGCCGACGGCAACGAGCTCGGTTGGCACGGCGTCTACCAGTCGATCGTCGCGCCGGAACGGATCGAGTCGACCGAGGTGTTCGAAGGGTTCCCCGATGCAGCGTCATTGAACACGACGACGCTGACCGAGGCCGAGGGTGTGACCACGTTGCAGACCCTCGTGCGTCACAAGAGCAAGGAGAACCGCGACGGTCACGTGGACTCAGGGATGGAGGGCGGCATGCAGCAATCGTTCGACCGTCTCGACGATCTCCTCGCAGCGGCCGACACGACGGCGGAACGGTTCCGGCGTGTCGCCGGGCGGTTCACCGACCGGGTCTCGCAGGTGCCCGCCAGCGCGTGGAGCAACCCGGCACCATGCAGCGGTTGGACGGCGCGAGACATCGTGCGCCATCTCGTCGAGTGGGTGCCAGCGGTGATCGGCAAGTCTGGCATCCAGTTCCCAGCCGGACCGTCGGTCGATGACGACCCGCCGGGCGCCTGGACCGCGCTTGCCGACGCGTTGCAAGCCGCGCTCGACGACCCGACCGTCGCCGGCCAAACCTTCGACGCCGGCCCTCCGGGCGAGCTGACCGTTGAGCGAGCGATCGGGATGCTCGTCCTCGGCGACGTGCTCATCCACACCTGGGACCTCGCCACCGCGGCCGGTCTCGACGATCGCCTCGATCCGACGATCGTCACCGAGATGCTCGCTGGGATGCAGCCGCTCGACGACATGCTCCGCGCCAGCGGGCACTACGGACCGAAGATCGACGTTGCCAACGATGCCGACGACCAGACCAAGCTCATCGCCTTCACCGGCCGCCAACCCCATCGCACATCTCAAGCACGATGAGCACGATCGGGACGGCAGCGTCGCGTGTGGCGCGTTGTCAACCGAGCAGGCCGGCGACGACGTTGATCGTGAGGCCGACGATGACGGTGCCGAACAGATACGCGAGCAGGGCGTGGCGCAGCACGAGCGAGCGCAAGGCCCGTTGCGAGATGTCGGTGTCAGAGACCTGAAACGTCATGCCTATGGTGAACGCCACGTAGGCGAAGTCGAGATAGGTAGGTGGGTCATCGTCGAAGTCGATGCCTCCGCCGATGTCGTAGTAGCGGTGGGCGTAGCGAAGCGTGAACATCGTGTGGACGGTGAGCCACGCCAACGCGACGGCGACGATCGACGCCACGGTGAGGACCACCGCCCCTGCGCCGGCCATGTGCCTCGCCTTGATGATGCCAAGGAACACCCCGCCGAGGCTGGCCACGCAGGCGACGACGACGACGGCGCGGGACGCGGCGCGACTGTTGTCTTCGCGCGTCGCAAGCGTTTGCGTGCTGGCAGCGTCGAGACGGCCGATCGACGACCAGACCCACACCGCGAGCGCGGCCGCGGCGATGTCCCAGCCGGCGAGAACGGCAAGCTGCCATGGGGCGACGAACGCCAAACCGGCACTGACGGCGACGCCGACGGCGGCGCTCGTGACGACTCGTCGCCGTTCGCTTGGATAGCGCGCTAGCTCAGGACTAGTTGCGATCGTGTCAGGTTCTGTCACGAGCGTTCGTCGGCAAGCAGCACGGAGCCGGCGACAACGCGCTGATCGCTCGCCTCGAGCGTGTGGGCCGTGTGTGCGGCCGTCATGTGGCGCGACTCGTCGATGTCGAGCCTGTTGTGTTGTTCGGGGTCTCCGACGCCGATGGTCTTGTGCGACGCGTAGATGCACAGCGCGCCGAGCAGGGCGCCTGTCAAGACGTCGCTCGGATGGTGCATGCCGCGATAGACGCGCGATGCACCGACGGCGGCAGGGATCAGCCCGGCCGCGCCGGCCACGAGCCATCGACCGATCGGACGGCGGATCGAGGCGATGACCAACAACGCCAGCCCGACGTAGAGGGCAACCGATGCCGCGGTGTGTCCGGACGGGTAGCTCGATGTCGGCGGCGACGGATCGAGACGGACCACATCCGGTCGGGCGCGACCGACGAGGTTGGCAATCGCCACGAAGCTCGTGACCTCCAACAGCAGCCCGGCGGCGAGCACGAGTGACAACCGCCAACGGCGGGAGATGATCCGCAACGCGACGACGGCCAGAAGCGCCAGGCCGACCACGACGGGCGTGCTCCCCAAGTTCGACAACCATGACGTGACGCGGTCGAGCGTCGGAGTCCGATCGGTGACGACCCAGACGTTGACGTGCTCGTCGGCGTGGCCGACCGAGCCATGGTCGATGACGTGGACGATCAACAAGCCGATGGCGCTGCCGACGGCGACAAGGCCCAACCAGGTCGCGGCAAGTCGACCGCCGATCTGCCAACCGGCACGACGTCGTCGCCGGTGTTCGTCGTGCGGCGCGCCGCCCTGCGTTACCGGTGGGGACGGCGCTTCGGTGTCCGCGCCGGCCGCTGTCATGCCCACTGGGGCGGATGCACCGGGCGTCGTCGCCAGGGCGCGTCCAGCGATGCGTTCGACCGGCAACGCGGCTCGCAACGCGCGACCGCCAAACGTGACGGCGACGAGCACGAACCAGCCCCAACCGAGCACAAGACCGGCGAGCACATCGGTGAGCCAGTGGGCGCCGAGCAGCGCTCGGCTGGCGCCGACGGCGGCAGCGATGAGCGCGGCCACCGCGCCGCTGAGTGCGATAGACCGCCGTGACCGTCCGCGTGTCAGAGCGAGCGCGACCGCAGCCCACGTCGCCGCGGCCGCGGTGGCGTGTCCGGACGGGAACGAGGATCCCGAGACGCTCACGAATCGGCCGACATCTGGCCGCGCACGCCCGACGGCGAGCTTCAACCCGTTGCTGAGCAGGAACTGACCGCCGACGACAGCGAGCATGAAGAGAGCCGGACCGGGACGCCGACGCCGCCACGACACGAGCGCCCCGACGACAACGGCAACGAGCACGATGACCGCGGTGCTACCGAAGTCCGTGACGATGCGCAGGACGCGTATGCCTTGGGAGGTCACATTCGTTGCGCCCCAGTTGGCGACGCCCTTGTCGAAGCGAGCGAAGCCGGCGTTGCGCGTCACCATGTCGAACAGCGACCCGACGCCGAGCGCGGAGAGGAACACAACGCCGAACACGACCGTCAGGGCGAAGCCCGACGCGGTGGTGCGATCCATGCGGGCGCGAAGGAAGCGCACGAGCCGAGGCCGACGGCGCAGGCGTCGCACGAGCCAGTTGATCTCGGCTGTCGGATCGATCGGATCGACCTTGGCACCCTTGATCGAGACGACGTACGCGCCTACGGCGCACACCACGGCAACGATCAAGACGACGAGAGTGATCGACATCAGTTTGGCGCTTTCAGGTTGCCTCGCAACCGTTCGAGGTCGAGCGGAGGTTGTGGATAGGGTCCGACGACACCGCGCAGAGACTCGACAAGGAGGCGAGCGACCGCCCAGTTTCGGTACCACTTGTGATCGGACGGCACGACGTACCAGGGGGCGTTGTCGTTGTCGGTGCGTCCAAGCGCCATGGCGTACGCCGCTTGGAACTCGCTCCATCGCTTGCGCGTGTCGAGGTCGGCCTCGGAGAACTTCCATCGCTTGTCAGGTCGGTCGAGTCGGCGCAGGAACCGCTCGCGCTGCTCGTCATAGGAGATGTTTGGAACGCATTTGATGACGATCGTTCCGGCCTCGACGAGCTCACGTTCGAACTCGTTGATCTGACGGATGCGTCGAGCGACCTCGGATGGTGTCGTGACCCCGGTCGCCACCGGAACTATTGCGTCCTCGTAGTGTGAGCGGTTGAACACGGTCACCGAGCCCGGTAGCGGGCGCTGTCGACGGATCCGCCACAAGAAGCCATGGCTCGCCTCGCCGGCCGTTGGCGGCCCGAACTCGGCGACGCGCAGACCGCTCTGGTCGAAGTAACGCCCCACGTGCTTGACCGTGCCGTTCTTGCCCGAGGCGTCGAGCCCCTGCAGCACGAGCAACACTGAACGGTCGCCGTTCGCGATCAATCGGGCGTGCAGATCAGCGAGCTCGGTGCCGAGCACGTCGAGCGACTGCTCTGCCGACCGACGTCCGCCGACGCCGGCGGTTGTCGCGGTCCCGTAGCCGGCGAGGTCGACCGTGCCATCCTCAGATGGTCGAAGCCGAAGCATGGTGCGCAGATCGAAGCTGTCGTCGCCCGCGCGCGGTCTGGCACGACGGGGACTCACCGCGTCACCGCCACGGTCTGGCGGTCAGAGGTGTCGCCGGTGGTGTCGTCGGCGTCCTTCGTGCTTGCTGGTTCGGTCGAGGCGACCTTGGCCTCGCTCTGGGGGGCGCCCTTGCCGGCGCGCACCGCTTCGAGCTGGGCGGCGAACGCCAACCCGAGGTACAGACCGATCGATACGAGGTACGCCCACAACATGACACCGAGGAAACCGGCGAGTGGGCCGTAGGTATCGCCGAACGAACCGGACAGGTTTAGGTACGCGGAAAGCACGACGGAGCTGACGACGTTCAGCACGACGGCGACGAGGGCACCGACGAGCAGCCAGGAGAGTGCTGGTTGTCGACGCTTTGGCGACAGTTTGAACACGCAGGCGTAGCCGACGGCGAGGAGCACGGCACCGAGCGGCCATCGTCCAACCACCCAGACGGTGCGCGAGAGACCGGAATGCAGGCTGGACGTCACGGCGCGGCCCGCGGCCAGGAGTACGAAGGCGACGGCGAGCAGCACACCGACCGACAACGCCAACGCGACGGCCATCGCGTACTTGCGCAACGCCGGACGGTCCTTCTCGACCCCGTAGATGCGGTTGGCGCCGCGTTCGATCTGACCGAACGCGGTCGAACTGGAGATCAGCATCGCCACGGCACCGGTGATCAGTGCGGCCAGGTTGCCGTCGCCTGACACCGCGCCCGCGCCTTGGTTGGCCGCCTGCTTGAACACGTCGCCGGCCGGCCCCGGCACGAGCGCGACGATCGTGCCGATGATCGTGCGGCTCAACGCGGTGTTGTGGGTCAGTGCCGCGAAGCCGACGAGCACGAGCACGCCAGGGATGAACGACAGGACCAGTTGGAATGCCAGGGCACGGCTGTGCGAGAACCCATCGGACCATCGGAAGCGCATCGCTGCGTCGGTGACGACGCGACGCACGGACGCATCGTGCAACACGCGTCGGGCGTCGTCGCCGGTCAGCTCCCATGTCTCGGGGACGACGTTCGCCGTGCTCATCGCGCACCGTTCGGTTTCGGCCCGAGTGTGACGTCGGCGGGTACGCACACGACGAGAGCGCCCGGCCGCACTCGGATGCACAGTTCGGTCACCGGCGGACGATCCTCGCCGTCGAGCTCCCACGGCCGAGCCGGGCTACAGCGGACGACCATCGACACGGCCCGGCCGCGTCGAACTCGACGAGACGACGTGCGCGAACCGGTGATCATCGATCCCAGCACGGCGAGCCACGATCGCAGCGTGGAGGCGTTGAGCATCGCCAGCTCGAGCGATCCGTTGGTGGGATCGGCGTCGGGGAAGGCTGTCAACCCACCGGTGAGCGTGCCGAGGTTCCCGGCGAGCACCATCGTCGCCGGGCCGGCCATGTTCGCGCTCTCGCGGGGATCGGTGATCTCGACGTGCACCGCCGCCGGGCGCGTCCGCAGGTGGCGGAGCGCGGACGCGACGTAGGCGACCGATCCGAGCCGCGCCTTCCACGTCGGGTTGGTGTCGCGGATCATCATCGCGTCGAACCCGATGCCGGCCATCACGGTGAAGATCTCCCCGCCCGCTTCTCCAACATCGATGCGACGGGTGGGCGCGTGGACGGCAACGTCGACGGCCTCGGCGACGTCGCTCGAGATGCCGAGGTTGTGCGCCAACAAGTTGCCCGTGCCGGCCGGGATGACAGCAAGTGGCACGCCGGTGTCGACCAACCCGCTGGCGCAGGCGCGCACCGTGCCGTCGCCGCCGCAGGCGACGACGAGCGTGCAGCCCGCCCGAACGGCGTCTGCTGACTGTCCCAACCCGGGATCGTCGGCCGTGGTCGGCACGACTACGACCTGTGTGGCACCGGCGTCGCGCAACGCGCTGGCGACCGATTCGCCGTCGGTGGCGCGACCACTCGCCGGATTGGCGATCACGTAGACGAGACGGAGCCGCGCCGGTTGGGCGTGAAGATCATCGGCGGCCGCGTCATCGGCCGCCGCGTCGTTGACGGTTGGCGTGTCCGCACCAGCGGTCATCGGATGTCCGGGCCGGGCAGGCAAATCGGTTGCTGGGACATCGGGTACCTCGTCGATCTGTGGCGCGTCGTGCTGATCGGTGACGTCTCGCCTGCGTCGCTCGCTGGCAGCACGCGTTGCGCGTCAGCGGTTGTGGTTTGGACAAACGGTTGCGATTGCTCGGCTCGTACTGGCTGCGCCGCAGTGGACGCGCGGCTGCCGCGGGGCGACCTCACCGCGAGCGTCGCCACGAACGGCCGATGGTCGCTGCCGGCGCTGTCGAGGTCGTGCACCTCGGTGGCCCACACCCAACGGTTCGTGAGGGCATGGTCGAGTCGGACGAGTGGCCCGAGCCGCGCCAGGAAACCCGTGGCTGCGAGCTTGAACGATGGACGCAGGCCGAGACCCAAATCGTCGTGGGCATCATCGAGGCCGGCCTCGGCCAGATCGCGATAAACGGCGCGATGGATCGTGGTGTTCAGATCGCCAGCGATGACGAGCGGCGATTGCCGGCTGCCAGCGAACCTGGTGAGTGCCGCCATCTCCCGCTTCCATGTTGCATAGCCACCAGGATCGACGGCGGCCGTCGGGATCGCTCCAACGACGTGCAGCACGGCGCCGCCGACGGGCACCATCGCCGAGGCGACACGGAGCTCGCCGATGTCGATCATCCCCATCTCGTGAGGCTCGACCGAGCAGTACATCGACACCGCATAGTCGGAGTCGTCGTCGGCATCGAACGTTCGGTGCGGGTAGCGCTCAGCGCCGCCGACACGATCGAAGGCGGCGCGAAACGTCGGTGTCGTCTCCACGATCACGACGATGTCGGCGTTGACCGCGACGAGCTGGCGCGCTGACTCGTCCATCTCGTCGTTGTCGATGTACACGTTGGCGAGCGCGAGCGTGGTGGTCGGCGCGTCGGCGACCCATCCGGGTGTGGTGCGCCGACGCACGAGGCGGTAGACGAGCCACAGGTGGTAGGCGGCGAGCACCGCGGCGATTGCTGCCGCCAACCACGCGCCTTGTAGCAGGCTGATGAGCAGGCCGACCCAGGCGAGCACCAACACGAGCGGGGTCGCGTCCTGTAGTAGGGCGACGGCGCGGCCCGCCCTGACCCGGGCGAGCCGAGTTGCCACCGCCAACGCGGGCAACCCGATGAGCAGACCGAGCAACGTCGGCTCGGTGATCGAGGCGATGCTCGCGGCGATGCTCATGAGATCGGGACCTCGGGCCGAACGTTGCGGCGCCACGGGACTCGAAGCCAACGACGCGGCGAGCGGGAACGAGTCGGTTGTTCCGCGGGGTCGCCGCTCGTCACCACGATGAGCTGATCGGGATCGGCCGGCCGGTGCTGCCACAGCTCCTTCACGACGACACTGATGGCGCCAGCCGCCGGCACAGCCAGCAGCGCGCCGACCAATCCGAACAGCTCGACGCCGAGGAGAACGCTGAGCAGCACGACCAACGGATTCACCCGCACGGTCCTCGACATGATCACGATCTGCAGCACGCTGTTCTCGAACTGTTGGTACAGCGCGAAGAACACGATGGCGATGATCCCGGCAGTCGGTGAAACGAAGAACGCTGCGATCACCGCAACAACTGCGCCCAACGTGGCCCCGACCAGTGGGATGAGATCGGCGAAGGCAACCCACAGCGCAAGCACGACCGGGCTGGGAACACCGAGCACCATCAGCAACGCGAAGGCAGCCACACCAGCGCACACGCTGATGAGCAGGTTGCCGATCATGTAGCCACTCACCGCGCCGGCTGCGTCTCGCGCTACCTCGGTGATCCAGGCGCGGTGGCGCATGGGCACCATGCGCACGCCAGCGCGGCTCAGCGCGCGGGACTGCGAGAGCATCAGGCACGTCATCACGGCGATGGTCACCGCCGCCAGCGCCGTCTCGATCGCCGAGCCGATGATCTTCGGCAACGACCCCTGCACCCGATTGGCGGCGCTCGTCAACCGCTCCTGGTTGTCACGCACGAGCTGCTCGAGGTGGAGCTGCGAGACGACGTGCCCGACTGGTCCCCGTCCCTCGGCGGCTTGCTGCACGGTGCCCGGCAGGTCGGTCAACACGGCGACGAGCTGCGTGCGGACCGGGAGAATGAACAACGCGATCAGTCCGAACAGTACGGCGAGCGTCCCCGCCACGACGATGCCGGTGGCTGCACCGCGTCGCATCCGGTACCGACCTTGTAGCCAACCAACCGGGCGGGCGAGCACAACGGCAAAGAACGCGGCCACCAGTATCCAGATGACGACGCGCGATGCGATGTAGATGACGAGCACGCACATCGCCGCGGCGCCGACGATGCCGACGCTGCCGACGATCGTCCGCCAGGGAACCTCGGCCCACGTCCGTCGCTCGCGCCCGGCAAGCGCATCCTGAGTGGCGCCCGGACTGTCCGCCCCGCTCGGCGACGTCACGTGCGACGACGGAAGCAGCAACGACGAGACCATCTCGTCGGGCCGATTCCCCTGGCTAAGCGTCACGGAACTGGCGGTACCCGGCGACGCTGATGCTCAAACACGCGACTCACCCGTGCGGGTGGCGTCAACCACGCGTCAAAGACTGCGGCCCGGCCGGGCGGCGCGCTCAGCGAGGTCTGGCCGGGACCACCACCACCGATAGTTCAGCTTTGGCGAGCGACCAACTGCTCGAGGAGGCACTCGATGCGCGTCAGCGAGTCGGCGACGCGACCATCAACGCCGACTGACGATTGACCGTTGCCGTTCTCTTGCGCGCACAGCTGGGCGTAGCACGCCCGCAGCATCCGGCCGCTATCGCGCTCCTCGGCGATGTAGCGACCAAGCAGAGCGCCAGTTTGGATGTCGATGTTCTTGTCGGCGAACATCCGCGTGAAGACATCGTCGTTGGAGCTGTCTTGGATGGACGCCAGATCGAGCTTCTCGAACTTCTCCCGGTCGGTGAGGTCGCGGGAACTGGCGATTGCCATCTTTGCCGCTGCTTGGGAGTTGTCCCGCGGCAACACGGCGTAGCCGAGCTCGCAGACGCGCTTGGCGAACGCTTTGCCGTGCTCGCCTTCGCGCAACGCGACGGTGGCGATCACCTTGCGAACGCCGTCGTCATGGGTTGCCTCCGCCCAGGCGTTCAAGTAGCACTCGGCTTCGCTCTCGCCCAGTGAGATGGCGTTCAGAAGCCCAAGATAGGACGGCTTCTCCGACATGGCGTTCCCCCTTGCTCGTGGGACGCTGACGGTCCCGAGCTTGTGTTGCCAGTGGGACGGTACCGCACTGCGGCCGCTAGCTGCCAGCGCTGATCCGGCCCGAGTCGACGGCGCGAACGGCACGGCCGACCACCGTACGCGGCGCGTCGATCCCACGTCTTGCCGGATGGGTACCATCGAGCAGGATCATGGCAACGGCCACCACTCGACCAAACGAACGATGGCTCCTGGGGCGTTACGACTACCCCCTGATCCACCGCGTCATCGAAGTCGTCGTCGTCACGGTGTTCGTCGGGTTCGCCGTGCCGTTCGCCTGGCAGGTCGGCGTCGGGCTCATCGAGCGTTGGCAGTGGTGGCACCTGCTCTCGCTGGTGATCGTCGTGAGCGCTGCCTACGCGATAGCCGATCTCGTCTCCGGCGTAGTGCACTTCGCGTTCGACAACCTCGGATCACCGCAGACACCGGTGATCGGACAGAAGTTCGTGCGTCCGTTCCGCGACCATCACGACGATCCGACGGCGATGACGCACGGCGACCTCATCGCCGTCAATGGTGACAACGTGCTCGCCTCGTTGTTCTTGCTCGTGCCAGCCTCGTTCCTGCTCGACGCTCGTCGCCATCCAATCGCTGGAACCTGCGTGCTGACGTTCATCGCCGGGGTGATCGCTACCAACCAGATCCACAAGTGGTGCCACACGCCCGACGTGCCGCGGTGGGTGCGTACCGCGCAGCGGGCGGGTCTGATCTTGTCGCCGGCGCATCACGACGTGCACCACCGTGCCCCGTTCCGTAACCACTACTGCATCACATGGGGACACGTCGACGTGCTCCTCGATCGCTTGACGCGACGGGCACGCTTCGCCGGTCGACCCGAGCGCGGATGACGCGATGGCGGTAACGGCTCTCGATCGGGTGCGCAGCGCGTGCCTGGCGCTGCCTGAGACGAGCGAGCGGTTGAGCCACGGTTCGCCAACGTTCTTCATCAAGGGCAAAACGACGTTTGTGATGTACCTCGACGACCACCATGGCGACGGCCGCCTCGCGCTGTGGGTCGCGGCGCCGCCCGGCGCGCAAGGCCAACTCGTCGGCGAGGAACCGGAGCGGTTCTTCATCCCGCCCTACGTGGGTCATCGCGGTTGGCTCGGCGTGCGATTGGACCGCAAGCCCGACTGGGACGAGATCGGTGAGATCGTCGTCGAGGCCTACCGCACCGTCGCCCCGCGCACGCTCGTTGCCAAACTCGACGAGCAATAACTCAGCTCCGCAGCTTGTAGCTGATCGGCAGGCGCTTGTGGCCGCCGACGAACAACGTCTGCATCAGCTCGGGCGTGCCGTCCAGTTCGATCGACTTGAGGCGCGGCAGCAGTTCGGTGAACAGCGCCCGCAGTTCCATCCGGGCCAGCTGGGCGCCGAGGCAGAAGTGGATCCCGAAGCCGAACGAGAGCTGCTTGTTCGGCTTGCGACCGACGTCGAAGCGGAACGGATCGTCAAATGCATCCTCGTCGCGATTCGCCGACGGGTACGACAGCAGCACCGCATCACCAGGCTCGAACGTGTGGCCGCGCAACGTGTAGTGCTCGGTGGCGTTGCGCATGAAG
>Ga0075024_100000428_pt1 | contig 15210 bp, 6 predicted proteins | sample Str013_2_FD_71389 | JGI IMG/M metagenome (GOLD analysis project Ga0075024, IMG submission 71389) | Freshwater sediment microbial communities in response to fracking from Pennsylvania, USA - Straight Creek_MetaG_SC_2013 | ecosystem: Environmental > Aquatic > Freshwater > Creek > Sediment... | reverse complement strand
CGATCATCATGTGCACATGATCCGGCAACAGATGCCCCTCTTCGATCCGGCTTTCCTTCTGTGCAGCCAACTTTCGGAATATTTCCCCAGGATGCTGTCGCAGTTGCCCGTACAACGTCTTCCTCCTGCACTTGGGAATGAATACGACGTGGTATTTGCACTCCCACTTGCTGTGACTTAAGCTCTCGTACTCGTCCATCGATGAAATTCCTTCTCGTGTGCTTTGACGGCTCACGATTCGGAGTTTCGTCGATGGCGACCCGGTTCATACCCCCGGATACGTCAAACTTTTGATGCCTCCCCGGCAGAGCCGGGGGAACTCCCATGTTATTAGAAACGGCGAAATGAAGCGATCTGGGAAGGCGGCACTCGGCGGACGCATACGGACAGCAAATGCCTCCTCGAGTTCAGCTTGCGCGACAAATCGTCAGCACTGTACTTTTCAACAAGCTGATCAAATCGAGCCCAACGCAAGTACTTGGTTAGATCGTGAAATACACTATTCTGGTGCGGCATGACGTGGATCGCTTTCTGTGTCTCGAATGCGGCCGAACGCTCAGGATGCAGAAGAATCAACGTCGTGCGACCCGTCCGCCAAAATCGAACCGGACAGCCGTGGAAACTAGCCCGGCCATGACGGTTGAGGGCGTGTTCGATCACATCGGAACAAGCTCTAGTATCACAACGAAGCGCGATGCAGGCGGCGGCGCGTAGAATCGAGGAGGGCTTTGATGTCCGGCTTTCGTTTCGCCTTCTGCATCGCGGCTGCAGCCCTGAGCGTCATCCTCGCCCTAGAGGCAACCGCGATCGTGCAGAACCCAGTCCAGAACCGGCCGATTGACCCCTTCGGACTCGAAGTGAACGTGGGGGCAAAAACCATCATTTACGTGGAAGGAACAGCCAACTGGAATACTGCATTCGAGGCGCTGACCGAGGCGTTCAAGACGCTCGCGGAGTATCTCAGTAAGGAGGGGGTCAAGGCCAACGGCCCATCGATGACCATCTATACCTCGACGGACGATATCGGCTTCCAGTTCCAGGCTGCCGTGCCGATCCCACGGACCCCACCCAATCCGCCGCCGAATGGTGTTGCTATCGGCCGGTCGCCGGCCGGCCGGGCGCTCAAATTCGTGCATCGCGGCTCGTACGATGCCATGGACAATACATACGAGGCGATCACCAACTACCTCGATGAGAAACAGCTCGACACGCAGGATCTGTTCATCGAGGAATATGTCACCGACCTCTTGAAGACACCGGAACCAAATCTCATCATTAATGTCCTCGTGCCGCTAAAGTAGGGCTCGGCAGGCTATGCCTCGTGTCGCCGATCAATCCCCTCACAAGTCGACATCGGCGTGACGAACTGTACCGTCGCCTCCTGAAGTTTCTGGTTATTTAGGCTGGGCGGGCCGCAGCGGTGTGCAACGTTCCCATCACTCGCGGGCATCCCGAAACACACATTGCAGATGACTACTGCATGTGGACTACGCTTGCGCGGCGCGACCGGAGGCGCATCTGTCATATCGCGTTCGAATCGGCGGTCCGCTTCTTTCAAACTCGAACATCAGCCTATATCTTTCGCCGCTTTTGGACGCAGGAGACGCTCCAAGAGTTCTTGACGGCTGGTGGGATGCCCGGTCGAGGCTGCAGAAGACGGCCGTGACGAGTCAGATACGGAGGTCCGACCGGCCGGCCCATGCTGCGGCGTCACAACGCCGGAAGCGGCTGCTCTGCCGCCTGATGGCGCTCCCAGGGGAGGAGGGTCTTGCATCACATCGGCCTGTCCCAACATCTCCGCGAAAATTTCTGCCCGACTCCGAACTCGGGCGGGCTCCGAACCGCGTCGCACCGTCGGGCGGCCCAGCTGCGGCATCTCGCTGCCAGGCGGGTTTTCGGGCTGCTTTTGCCGCGCTGTCAGCGTATGTGCAGCGCTATGCATTGCATCTACAAGTGTCTGGTGGCCAAAACGATCGATACGATAGGCAATATTGTCGCCAAGCCTGACTAACTCCGCCAGATGGTTGGCACTCAGGCTTTTGAGGATCAATTTGAGGTTTAGACCGTGCTCGGCTTCTTGAGCCCGCCATTCCGAAGAATCCATTCGAACTAGATAGGTGGGTTCTGCTCCCGGTTCTTGTTCAGCGAGTTGAAGGATTGCCCTGTAAGCTGCGATCCCTTCCGCGTCATGCGCTACCATAGGGTTGGGTTTCCCGGTCGTTGCGCCGCGACGCACATATTCCGCGCCGATCCCCGCGATCAGGACAAAAATATCCTGCAACAGTGCAAAAATAAGCGACAGCGCCGCATGGTGCGGAGCGCGGCCGAATCCGAGCAGCGCCAATTTAAGCTGATCGGCTCCCAAGTCGTTTGTCTCAATAAAGTCATTAAGCGTCTTTTGGAATCTTTCACGCTGCTCCGACGATATTCTCGGCGCTAAATTAACACAGTGTTGGGTGTGCTCCTGCGCCCGTCTGAGCAACCGATCCGTGCTTCGGTCGTCCACTGACTCTCCTTGCACCCGAACCTTCAACGCCTGTTCACCGGACTCCCTGCTGCAAAGTGTGGAGAAAGTCCTGAACTCCGCCGCCGCTTCGGTCTGGGCTTTTCCGCGCGCGCTGACATCGGAACTCGGGATACAAGTGACAGCAACCGCATTGCGTATATTGGGCGTTTGAGCGTTAGGGCTGATGGTAGCAAGCGCATTCTTGATTGGCTGGCAAAATCCGGCAAGCTTGGCAAGGAAATCTTGCTGAGGGTCGGAGATAAAGTCCCGCATGGCCTGTTGCATCCCGGGGGCGAGCCCCGACACCATTTGATTGTCCGCCTGCGACCTTTGGCCGATAGCATCCACAGAAGCATCCAGTTGGGTGCGGGTGGAAATTCTTTTTTCCGCAGCTTCCAATCGATCAATAGCCTTTTCGAGACTACCTTTCGCTGGCCCGAGTCGCGGCCTTTCAACTCCGATTTCCCGGGTGGCTTGCTCCTCGTCCTTACGAGCCGTTGCGGCTTGTTTGCCAGCCGCGTTATAATCTGGCCCTTGTCCGGCTCTTTTAGTGACGCTCTTTTTTTGATTGAGTTCGTCCCGTTGACGCTGTTCTGCATCCTTTCGGAGGGATTCGGCCGCTCTTCTTTTGTCTTCAAGCTGACTCAATCTTTGCTCAAGAGTTTTGACTATGGCTTCCTTGTCCTCCTTGTCCTTCCTTAAGCTAGGAAGCTCCTTTTCGGCAGTATCGGCCTCTCGGCGAATCTGCTCGGCCTTGGCTCGATCTTGCTCAGCAGCAAGAGCGCTCGCCGCAGCAGTGTTGGCCATCGCATTCTGACTAGCTGGGTCCAATGCAGCCTTCTGAACCTTCTCCATGTCGTTGTGCCAGCCGCTGATCGCCGGCTGACCAAGGAATTGAGCAATCCCGTCGCGCCGTGCGCGCTCAACGTCGTCACGCAGCCCGGGCACGATCCTCTGAATCAGAGCTGTCGCTGTGCTGCGATCGGAAAGTTCATCCTGTCCCGATCCGAAGGTATTTGTCAGGTAGTTCACGTACGAGAAGAACACGGATATAATAAGCGTGACGGCAAAGCCGATCCAAAGGAAGGAGGCAAACGGAGCGTTCGTGCGGGCATGAAAATCGAGAAAACGGTGCGCCAGCATGCGCCCAAGCGCCAAGGAGACGCCCAGTAGCCACGCCTGGATAATCGCAGCAAACGCTAGCGCGCCCTGCCAATCCTTGAAAATGAGATTCATGCCCAAGTATGTTGTCTTTAACGACCATAAGGAGGCGAGAAACGCGACCAACACGCACGCGATAGCGCCTATTGCCGACCAAATCGGCTGATGGTCCGTCAGATTGTCGGAATCAATGCGGCCCGAAATCATCAGAAATTGCCTTTGTCGTTCAGCAGGGACTTTAGTACGTTTCTATCCGGATTTGCAACTGGGAGTTTGCAGCACCGGACTATCGCGGTGGCATCCGAAAGCGCAGAGCAAAGGCACTAAAACGGCCGTATCGCATGGCGACAATCGTCGCAATCAGGCATGGAAAGACCATCAAGATCTGATGGCTCACGCCGGCGGACAGCCACGACATCGACTGCCCCATGACCGGCAACAGTCCGAGCGCATTGCTCCAGGAAATAAACCAATGCAAGGCGAACAACGTCACCGAACTCAGGAGCACTATCGAAAGCAATCGCCTTACTCGCGCGTCGATGTCTCCGGTATGCTCACTCCGCACAACCTGAAGGAATCCAAGCAACCCGAAAAGGAGCGCGCCAGCTTGCACGGCAACCAAAATCCAAGCGAATCCGACCCCGAATCGTCCAATAAGATAAGCCGCAGGAAAATCAAATTGTACGACCGGTACGCGCAGGGGATCGGACCCGTCAAACAGCACCCTTTGCAGCGGCGTTTCACGTGCACGCGCGGCGTCGGATCGAATCAGTGGGCCGCATGACGAACTGGAAGGAACGTCAGTTGGATTAGCCAGTGAAATCAGCGTTTGGCCAAAGGCAGCCGATCTCGACAAAATGTCCATGATGATCGGATCAGAGGGCGTCACGTCTCGGTTTACATCACAAGCAGCCGCTGCGATGACGGCGCGGGATCGGATCACCTGAAGCCCCCAGTCCCAGTAGCGCAGTTCTGTTCCACTTTCGGACAAGCGCGTGTCGGCCCAAGAGATGAAGCGACCAACGATTGCTGGACGCGAACTGTCGGCATAGTCCTCTTTCAAATGATCCATCGCTTCTTGACGGCTCCAGTCCAACTTCAACTCCTGAATTCCGATGAACTTCAAGGCGTAATCGACCGCAGGGCGCGAGCCGAAAAATAAAACCACAACTCCGATTATCGGCCATATTGCCGCCAACCGGTTCCATCGGATGGGCCGTATTTCCCATCCTGAGAGTTTGGCGGCCACGAATGTCGCTGCAATGCCAAATACGGCGATGAGCGGCGCCAGTATGTAGAGGTATCCACTAGCCATGGAATCCGCCACAAGGCCAGCTATCGCCACCGGCGGGATCAGAAGGGCGATCACGTTCGTGATCGCATAACGGCCGAATATCCTTGCCACCCCTTCGAGGAAACAAAACAGGACCAGCTCGAATACGATCAGGAGAGCAACCGGACTTGTCGCCGCCCAAACATAGAAGGCGGCGGCAAAAATGGAGGAAAATAAGATCGCTATGAGCTCGGCCCCATACAACGTAGGTAACGGAAGAAAACGAGCTGGCACAGAAAAGCGCCGGAATGCGTACTGAAGCTCAAACCGGCCCCAACGGAACGCGCTTACGAAACAATAGCAGGCGAAAACGATTGCCCCCTGCAGCAGCATAATCAGCAGCGGCGACCAATCGCTCTGTGCCGCCGGAACGGCGAATAGCGAAGCGGTCGCAAGGATCAACAAGAATCCCAGGGAGGTCGAACCAACGTCGTGACCCAAAAGCCTGCGAAAGGCCCAAAACAGTGCCAGGTACACAAGGATAATACCCATATCGCAGCTTACGTTGATGGCAAGCGAGTCTCCTCCGACCGCGTCCTGAATAAAAGCATGTAAGGGAGGCGCGAATTTGAACGCCAAAAGTACGCTGCCTGCCATAAGGAGCACAAACAAGATCCACCGCAGGCTGCGGGAAAGCAGCGCCAAGCGATTGTCGCCGATGTCGCGCAGGCGGATAGGATCAAGCCCAACAAGAAAAGCCGCGAGAATGACGCTTGATGCGAATTTTCCGAATTCGACCGGATTAAACCCTTCCACACCCGTTTGCCCACCAAAAAACAACCACAACAACATCGCGGCAAACAATGCTCCCACGGGAGCCCATCGGACCACGCTCATCCAAAAACTTGACTGGTCATGACCGATCAATTTTTGGAGCCACGGTCGAATTACGCGCGGTTCGATGGTCGCCGCGGTCCAAATCCAAGGCGGCAGAATATCAAGGAACAAAAATTTGTTTTTGAAAAAGTAGCTCGCCCAGTAGCTGGAATTTCCATCCATCGCCATGGCGGCTAAAAAGATATTCCCAACCGCGGCGAGGATCACGCTTGAAAGCCAAAATCCGCTTAGGATAAATCCGCCTCCTGAAAGGCAAACGATTCCGATGGAAGCGAGCAGCCAATTCGCAATCGTCAGCGCCATAAGGTGATCGATGGCGAGTTCCACCTTCATCGCCGCCAGAGCGGATGGAGCGAGCGCCAGCAGAGTGGTCGCAACGAGTCCTGTCAGCACCTGCAGGGAGCGCGTCGGAACAGGCAGTGGCGCCAGGATTTCGCGGGCGCGGGCAATGTCACCCGCACTATCCAGGACTCGATATCGGATGTCCGTAAAGACGCGCTTCGACCAGTTCAGGATCGACCTCACCCTGACATAACCACTCAAAATGAACCACAACAGCAAAGGCGCCAATGCCACGCCGATATGCAGAAAAGACTCATGTTTCTGGAGCCTTCCGCTCAATGTGGTCCTGGCACGAATATCCTCGCGGTCTGAGAACTCGCCGAGAAGATATGTCGAAGCCGAAATGTCGCGCACTGGATGTAGGTTCATCATCCTCCGCGCGACAATCCCATCTTGCGGAACATATTCTGGCAACTCCGTGCGCGAACGGCTGCCCCGCCGCTCAGCTGGCGCCGTCTTCGCTCCGGTCGTCGCGGCAACCTCGAAGTAATTGACACGGGATCTGGTCTGGAGGGTCAATTCCACCCCAGCGCGGCCAAGATCCCGCGCCGTGATTGAATAAGTCGTCCGGCCGATCACCAATTCTGACAAATCTCCAAAGCGAGGCTCTTTGAGGCGCCAGGCGATTCCGGAAAAGGCCAACACTGGGGAAGCGCCCGCGCGTTCGAACGCGACTGCCGGCGCGCGACCACCAGGTGGCATCCCGGGCGCGACATAAAATTGACCATCGGCCCTTACTAGCTGGACCGAATCAATCCGCACCGCTCCCGACCCGCCGCCGGTGCCCTGTCCGATCCGGAGATGACTGATCATGCCGGTGCAATCGATCGGTCCACCGACGCTGAGGCGGAGCGGGCGAGCAGAAATGCGCCGACCGAGAAACGGGATCGCGGCGAGCGCTTGCAGCGGATCGAACCATTCCGAGAAGAAGTTTAATAACTGATCCACCTTGCGAATGGCGCGGCATTTGATGGGGGCGGATATCGAGGCCGCGTCGGCACCTACCCTGAAGCCAAGTCGACCGAAGGTGACAAGCCGGGGTGTCGAGCCTCGGGCGTCTTCGTTCACCGATAGGGCAATGGTCTCGGAGTTGATGTCAGTCACGCGCATTCGTGCCGGGCCAACGCGCACGACATCGTCTTTAAGCAGATACCATCTGTTGGCGACCGTTTCGGCTTCTTTCCCATCACTGGAAAGATAGGTCAGACCAAGACGCCTCTCATGTGCGAGGTTTTTGACCAGGACATTTTCAATGCCGCCGCCCGGCATTGAAAACTCAACGTGCCGCTCCTCGGCTGTATCGCTGCGCTCCGCTTGGGCCAACTCACGGCGGCCGATAGTCACGACGGCATTGGGCTTCACGATTAGCTTCAGGTTTTCGAGAGCCGTGACGTTTTCGGCGGTCTTGTGCTGATTTGAGGCGCACCAGAGGGCGTGCTGGTCGCAGCCTAGAAGATTCTCAACTGAGGAAAACCACCAGAAATGAGCTTCAACAACAAAGAAAAGAACGATGAGGATCGCCGCCCATGAAGCGACTTGTCTCGCATGAGAGGAGATCACTTTTGCCAGTCGCGCTATGTAACCAAATTCGGGCATCACTTTCTCAAAACTTTGGCTCGGCCCGGTGATGGGATTGCAATTGGGGGAAGCCCTTCCAGGGCGGCAAAGATCTCGTCAACGATGGGACCGCAGGTGGGGCCGCCGTTTTGCTTAGAATTCGTCACCATGCAGGCGAACGCCATTCGTTTCGATATCCCGGGCCCGCGATTTGATGGCGCATTGGTTGACCTCGGCTCGACCCAGCCGACGAGCCAAGCCGTGTAGTCCGCATCCTTTACTTGCGCTGTTCCAGTCTTTGCAAACAGTCGGTCCGCAAATTGCGCGCGATGAGGCATGTATTTATGTGCGGTTCCGCTGTCGCTGAATACAACGCCCGCCAGCCCACGATGCAGGACGTTTAGATAGCGCGATTGTGTGATGGCGTCGTCGCTATTAAGGAGGGACGGAACATCGTCACAGGGACCTTTGTTTTGACTGACCGGCGCCGCGACGGTCAGGCGAGGGCGGATGATACGTCCTGCGGCGATGGACCCGTATATTGTCGCCATCGCGAGTGGCGTTGCCGATACGGCTTGACCAAATCCGCTCAGCGCAACGTTTTGACGCCGATTGGTACCCGCATCTACCGCCGCAACCCTCAGCGGGTCGGCCTGAAGGCGATACGCCCGCCGTACGATCGCCGACGACTCCGAACTGAGCAACGAGAGGCGGCCGGTATCGCATACGAACCGTCGCGCCATGGCCGCTACTTCCAGATCACGGACCTGGGCGGCCAATTCTTTGGTTCCCGCACCGGAAGTATTTGGGTTTGTAACCTTCGGTTCGTCGAGATATCGGGCCGTGCCCGCGAAATAAAGATTCGAGGACGTGATTAAGGCTTCGCATAATCCGATCTGCGCAGTCACTCCACGAATCGACGGGGGACATTTGGATTCCGCTGTCCTCAGGAATGCGGCGTTAAGGAGCTTCTCTCCCTCGGCATTCCTTATAGGCTGACATCGGCGAACGTCGGGACACTTGGGATCGCCGGCGTTGATGGGAACCAGCAAAGCCTCGCGATGCGCATCGCCGGGGTCGGGCCGGACGTCAAGTTTCCGGTGCGCCTCATTCGCCTGAACCCCCGTCAGCATCGAGGCGAATGGGTCCGCGGGAAAGTTGAGCACTCGCTGGATCAATGCCAGCGCGGTGATGGCTTTGAAAGCAGACCCTGGCGTCGCTGCGCTGTCTGGCGCGCTCCAGCCATGGCCGAGCAGCGGACTCGAAGCGGCGTTGCCCTCCATCAAGGCCCTGAGATCCCAGATGTTATAGCCTGACTCAACTGACGGCACCGACGCGACTGCCAGCATTTGCCCGCTTTCATCAACTGCGTCGCTCACATCTATGAGGATGAAGGCCGCTCGTTTCGCGGCACCTCCAGCTCGTCTTGTCTCAGACTCAGCAACCCGCCGGCGCAGAACCTCGCTGACAAGAGATTGCAAGCGCAAATCAATCGAAAGTCGCACGTTGGTCGCTTCTGCTTGCGGCGGCGCGACAGTGCGGTTAAGCGCCCATACCAGCGACCCAAAGTCTCCCGGCCCAAGGCCGACCACCGGAGCGAGGCCGGCTCCAAGTGCTGCCGTGCTAATCTGGCCGCCTTGACCAAGCAGCGAAACGCCGTTGCGGTCGGCGATGTCGAACTTTGCCTTGATATCTTTGTGAGGCGTCGTCGGCAACCACTCCAGTTGGAAATCGGCTGCACTGCATTCCTTCAGATCCTTGGTGCATGAGATCGCAACGTTTGCGGTTCGTTGAATGATCCAGCGCCGATTAACCTTATCATCGCCGTCCCGCAGGGTGGCAGAATACTTGGCGCGCCGCGGAGACGCGTACAGCTTGATTGAAGGCGACACCTTTCCACCGGTCGAAATCGTCACCACATAAGCGCGCGGAGTGTCGTCCGGAGCTCCCGGCTTGCACTCGGCAGTGCTGGGACGCTGGACGCGGCTTCTGCCCCGAAATATGACCCGAGTGTATTTGCACAGCACCCTTACCACCACTGACGTCTGACCAAAGCTCATGCGTTGAATGTTTCGCCCTGCGACACCGTCCACTGTTATCGTTTGAGAATTTGTGTCGGCTCCGATGGAATGCAAATTCCCTATGACGTGAACAACAGCGCGCTTGATGGAGTTGGGCAAGCTGGCGGTCAGTTCGATTTGGTACGGTTGCCCGGATGCCGATTCCCCAACCGGCCCGATAGTCATCCAGTCGTTCATCCAGCGATCATGTTCTTCCGCGAGCATCGCGAAATCCTTAAAGGGTGCCGATCCGGTCGCAGTGGCTGCTAAAACACCAGTGTTGGCGCTGTTGAGCGCCAGCCGCGCAGTCCAATGCCGCTTGCTGTCGCGGCACCCTAAAGGTATGTAGAATCGAACCAGGTCGCCTGTCTGACACCGAACCTCGTCACCGCTCGGCCGATCGAAATCATCGCGCAGCGCAAGTAATTCGAAGGAAGAATTCCATTGGTCGATTTCGGCGAGCACCTCGTTGCCTTGTGGCGTGTCGCAAAGAATCTTCAATGCAGTGTCGCGTCCGCTGCTCGGCGGATTCGGAAGGAGACGTTCGCCACAGTCGCCGGTGTTGATTCTTGGCAGGCGATTGACCCCAAGCTCAACTCGGAGGACGCCCGCTTTGTGAGCAATCTCAAACGCATCGGCAAGCGACAAAGTCGAGTCGTTGGAGCTTACATTGGCCATCCACTCACGATTTGCGGCAAGTTGGTTTCTGTAGTGCAGGCCTAGCAAGATCAGCGCGACGAGAAACCCGAACCCAATGCCCGAAATCCAGATTGTATTTAGCACGCCCGGCGGCACAAGCCGGAACCACCGGGTCAACGCGACTGCGGGGACTGCAACAAGCCGGTTGGTCGCTATGACGAGCAAACGCATTCTGCTAACGGTCGCCGAGCATGGTCAGGACAAGCGGATCGAGCACGAGCTCGCCGCCCGGTCGCCACGGCGCCTCCTCAACGCGCCTGAACTTAGCCGCGCCAAGCTCGCGGTAGAGCACGCCGTTGGGGGCGCGAACGGCCCAGTTTGCGTCCGCAGGCCCAAGCATAATATCGGCACCCTCCGTAAGCTGGGATAGGGCGGTCAGCGCTTCACGCTGAAACGCCATCTCGACGCCAACCGCGAATTCGAGCCAGTCCAACGAGTAGGATTCCGCTTTGTCCGGAGTAGCTCTGTAACTCACCCAACTGGGCTCGGACGGGCGTTGCAAATAACCAAATGGCTTTGCGCCCAGCTTTCGCAAAATGTGCAAGTGTGGCGCGGGCCCGCCTTGCACCGGCGCACGTTCGACTCGGCAGTCGCGTGCGCTTCTGCGATCGCGTGCAAAAGCGCGCCAATTATATGAATGCACATTCCCCTTGAACACCGCAACCGAGCGAGCCTTCGACGCAAGCGCGGACCCTATCATGATCCCATCCGAGTCGAGGTCCACCCACCAGTGGGATACAGGCTTTCCATTTGTGCGGGGTTCGATTACACCGGTGATTGCAAGTCGGCCGGGACGGGGGCATCGACGGAGACGGCTCGGCCGGATGTCCGCGCGATATCGCAGCAAGAAGGCATTGTTGTCTTCGAAAGATACGACAAATTCGTCTGCGATATCGTCCCCATCTGGCTCTAGCTCAGGCTCATTCCGTCTAATCTTGTAACCGGGATGCGAACCGTCGTGCTGCAGGTTGATCGCATGCAGTGGCCGCTGAGGCGGCAGTGAGGATCTACCTGGGGCGAGGAAGAACATAAATGGATGCGCAAGCGCCAGATCGACGGCGGCCGGCGCGAGACCCGGCATCGACGCAAACACAAGCGCAGATTGCGCCCGATACAGCCCCGCTGGGCGGCGCGTCTCCCCTAGCGTGGGCTCTTGAATAATTCCCCGACCCAATGGCTCAATTTCGAGGGTGCCGACCGGCTGCTCATTCGGCGGCGGGATAAAAATGCCTGCGCCAAAAAACACCTTCAGGGGATCTAGTAGGGCATTTGAAAATTCTAAAAACGATATCCGGGCGCCCACGATTGGATCTATGGCCGCCTTCCACCGCCGTTCGATCTTTTGGGCGAGCTCGACCGCCAACCGTTCCGCTCGCCCCGGATTTCGGTTGCACAGGAAGTACACATGACTGAAGGGAACAGCTACCGACTCTACCCCGAAATCGGTCCCATAACTGAAGCTGGTGGGGAAATGTTCGATCAGGCCGGCAAGGCCTGAAAATTGCCGTTGACCCGGACCATCGAACTTCTTGCGCAAGAAGAAATCATCCGCGGTGATCCCGTCAGATGCAGTCGAAGCAATCGCCACGACAATCGCCACTTCCTCGCTGGGCTGTTCTTCCCGGATCAGATCTCCGATCTGCACGGTCATAACTCGCATTCAGGTCCAAGCTGAAGGATTGTAAAAGCACATGCGCGGGTGTTTCGATCCAACTGTGGGAATGATAAATCCGGGGGCGAGACAATCAATAACCAATAGTTCCCCGCGATTCAACACTGAGCCGTGCTTTTGGATCGCTTTAACGACCGCGTCGAGCTGCTTGATCCCCCGCAGATCGAGGGTCTCTTCGACGCCTCGATAGCCGCTAAGCCGGGTCAGAGGCTTGACTACGTATATCTCGATACCGTGGCGGGCCAGGAGCAATCTGGTGATCGCCTCCAAGGCGGATATAGCCTTTATCGCTTCATACCAATCTTCCTGATCGGAAAAATAAGCCTCCAAGAACGGAGTCGCGGTTAGCAGATTGTCAAATCCCCCCGCCCGGAGAATTGCAGTTGGAAGCTCATCTGGCGTGGGATCCCCCTCGCTTAAGCGCGCGAGTTTAGCGTCCAACTGAATCACCACCTCACACAGCTTTAGAACACGCTCAACGGCGGCGAACTCCGCGTCGGACTGTAACTCCTTGAGTGTGGCCAACGATTCCGATGCCACAATACGGCCCGCCCGCGCCAGACGTGATAGCGAGTCCTGAGCTGTCGATTCAGCTACGCCAATCCTAGCTGGCACTGGATGGTCCGCTTTTTGTTCCACTATGGCCTTCGCCGGCCGGGCGTCAGCTTTTGCTTGTAGAGCGCTAAACAACTTTGGGATTTCCGAGAGGGGGATAGATGCCTTTCCAACGGAGCGGCCCACTTCCGTCTCTGTCTTTTCAATCAACTTAACGGAGCGATTTTGGTTCCACATCGAAGACGCGGTCAAACAGATCAAGCAAATTCCTACTCCCCACATCAGTAGATCGCTTTCGGAAAGCCTGCCTAGCAATGCCGCGTTCGTTACCAGGGTCCCTCCTCTTGTTGAAGTACTGTGACCATCGGACTTGGAATTTTCGCCGTTCGGACTCGATGGTTCGACAGCTGATTGACCACCGGATTTGCAGTCGGCTCTCTGCGAGCCGTCACACCGTGCTATTTTTGTGCCGGCGTTCTGAATACGTCTTGCAGGAAAATCCTGGACAGCGGCAGGTAAAAGGGACGTTGCGGGCGATGCACTGCCAGGAACTTCGGTCACCGCAAAGACGACAAAAATTGTCGCCAGCCCCAGCGCGGCCAGCAACACCCGTCCGGATGCGGATCTAAGAGGGTCGCTAGTACCCATAAACTGTTTCCTCGCTAAATGGACCGAACACTTCGAGAACTTCCAAGCGAGCCGTGACAACGCTGATCGTGGTTCGTTGTTTGCTGTCCGTTTCCCAGCGTATCTTCGAAGCTCCCTCCCGATACGCGTGTTTGACATCACGCAAGTGGGACACCGGGCGCCATAACGGCGGATAATCAGGTATTTCCTCAAGGAGCTCCAGCATCGTCTTGCCCGTGTGCGCGATCTTTTGGTCGAGGCACGGAACCGCGCGGACCAATTGGAAGCGTAAATGGCGGCCGGTAAGCGCGATCTCGCCAGAAGTCCCTTCGGAGTCGGTGATGTAATCAATCGAGGTGATGCGATTTCCGCCTCCCGGACGCGCCGCCATGCGCACGATGGCAAGCGGGTTGAAAACACGACTTCCTGTATCCAAGTGCGGCTCGGCCGCCAGCATCTGTGCGCCCTGGATGACAGCAACTTTCATGTCATGGGGGCCATAAGGCTGCGGCGATATCACGCCAGGGATTTGCTCGCGCGGGTCTTCGGCAATTCCGGTGATGGCTGCGTAAAGATCGGGCCACAACGCCGTGCGGCCGGTCACAATCCAGTGCGGCGTTCGCTTATCGCCATACTTTTGCGCGGCGGCGCGGGCGATGCTTGGAATGACCTCGCCGAGTACTTGCAGCCAGTTTTTCAATTCCCCCTCGGTTAGGGCGGAATGCGGGACGATCAGGCGGACCACTTTCACTCCATTCCGGTCGCTTTCAATTCGAAAAAACGCGCCAGGTTCTGCCGCAATCAGAAATTGCATTCCAACCGCGAGGTTTTCCTTCATGCGTATCGGCCATTCCCATAAAGTCGAGGGTTCACTCAGCTTCACGCTAAATTCCTGAGCGACCGCATCACCCCATTTGAAGGTACCGCTCTTGGAAGAAGTCATGATCTCCGAAGTAAGTTGTACCTTTGCGGTTCTTACTTCATCGAGGAACCGGATGCCGATGCGCTTTTCGTTGTCGTCGGCGGCGTGGGCGACGTCGGAGATGCAAGTCGGGAGCCTGAACTCGACGAACTCGAAAAGTTCCCTCAGCGAATTGTCGTCTGCAGCGCTGTGATAAATCTCGGCAATTCGGGCGGTCAGCGCGCGATCCAGCTCGATTCCGCCCACCGCGATTCCGAAGTGGGAATGTATTTGCCACTCGACCGGATCGCCCCGTTCAATTTGCGCCGTCAACACGGTAACATCGTAGGTGCCCGCGCCGATGTCCAACGTCACAAACAGGCGCTTTCCGCTGACAGCGACACCTTCCAGAGGCCGTTCGAACAGACGACTAATGCCAAAACGGGCCGCCGCGAGGGATTCGGGGACCAAAACCACCGACGGCGACCGGCTCTCCGTCTCATCCGGCGCCCGCCCAAGCACCAATGTGGCGGCGAATTTATCCGCTGCGATCTGATAAAGCCGGCGCTTTTCATGACTCATGCCAGTCGGGTGAGTAATGATCAGCTGAAGATGATCCGGACCCTCCAGCCAATGATCGAGGTCACTCTGAAACAACGCCGCTTCCGAGCCTCGCCCCTGCTGGGTCGCCCACTCGAGCACGCGAGGTACGACGAATGTCGCCAGCTCGTCGAAATAATCGGAAAAGACGTCAAGCAGATCTACACGATTGTCGAGGACGACATGATCGCCGCGGTGGACGCGGTCCATAACGCCTGCTCCGAGGTTGATCATCCAATTTTTTTCGCTGCAGGTGATGAGCTTTCGTTTCGGCTCGAAGATGATTTGACCAAAATAGTCGTGCATTTTGCTCGACGATGGAAAGGGCGCTGACACGTCGTATCGGCGCCCGTGGCTTTT
>Ga0075024_100000424_pt1 | contig 15274 bp, 13 predicted proteins | sample Str013_2_FD_71389 | JGI IMG/M metagenome (GOLD analysis project Ga0075024, IMG submission 71389) | Freshwater sediment microbial communities in response to fracking from Pennsylvania, USA - Straight Creek_MetaG_SC_2013 | ecosystem: Environmental > Aquatic > Freshwater > Creek > Sediment... | reverse complement strand
CCTGGGGGGCGCGAGCCCACGGAAAGTGCAACAGAAAGCAAACCGCCGAAGTGCCGGAAACGGTGCTGGCAAGGGTGAAAGGGTGCGGTAAGAGCGCACCGCGTCGCTGGTAACAGCGATGGCACGGCAAACCCCACCTGGAGCAAGGCCAAATAGGGAAGCAGCGGTGGCGGCACCGCAGCGCCAGACCTGCGCGCGCTTCCGGGTAGGCTGCTTGAGGACTGTGGCGACACAGTCCCTAGAGGAATGACTGTCCAAGACAGAACCCGGCTTAACGGCCGGCTCTCCTTCTTCCTCATGACGATTTGAGCTTTAGTAGCCAAGTCGCTGATCAATAAGACTGTGCCCACGCCAAGCTCCTCGCAGGCGACGATTTCGCACGTAAGTCTTTGTGTGACTGGAGAAAAACCCAGGTCAGAGGCATTGACATAGGAGTGTCACGATTCCTATAGTGGCGCCAAGTGGGAAAAAGTGGGAGGGAATGGGCGTTTTTTAGCCCGTTTGGTCATGTTTCGCGGCGCAACAAAACTCACATTGGACGACAAGGGCCGGGTGGTGATGCCCACGAGGCACCGCGACCGCCTGCGCGAGCAGTCCGCGGGCCGGGTCGTGGTCACCGTGGATCGCGATCAATGCCTGCTGCTGTATCCGTTGCCCGAGTGGGAGCAGATCGAGCGCAAGATCATGGCGCTGCCCACCCTGCAACCCCAGGCGCGCCGTCTGCAGCGCCTGATGGTCGGACACGCCACCGACCTCGAAATCGATGCCCACGGACGCCTGCTGCTGCCCGCGGAATTGCGTGAATTTGCCGGGCTGCAGCGCTTCGCGATGCTGATCGGCCAGGGCGCACGCTTTGAACTCTGGGATGAGGCTCGCTGGACGGAGCGGCGCGAGGTCTGGCTCAAGAGCGACGACGTGGGCGGTGCGCTGAGCGCCGATCTCGACTCGCTGTCGCTCTGACCGGCCGTTTTCATATGCGCCAGGGCGGGGAATTTGGATGAGCACAAGCCGGTGCTTGTCGATGCGGTGCTCGAAGTTCTCGCCGTGCGCCCGGCGGGCCGTTACCTCGACGCCACCTTCGGTCGCGGCGGACACAGCGAACGCATACTCCAAGCCCTCGGCGCGCACGGTCAGCTTGTCGCCATCGACCGCGATCCGGACGCCATCGCCGCGGGGCGCGCGCGCTTCGCATCGGAACCGCGCCTTACGCTCGTGCATGGCGCCTTTGCCGATATGGCGCAGCTGGTGCGCGCAGCACGGCAGGAAATCGCGCAATTCGACGGCATCCTCATCGACTGCGGTGTCTCCTCGCCGCAACTCGACCAGGCGGCGCGCGGCTTCAGCTTTCGGCTCGACGGGCCGCTCGACATGCGCATGGATCCCGGCGCGGGCGAGCCGGTCAGTGCCTGGCTGGCGCGCGTGTCGTTCGAGGAACTTCGCAACGTGATCGCCTCGCTCGGCGAGGAACGCCACGCGCGCCGTATCGCCGCGGCGATCGTGCGCGAGCGCACGAGCGCACCGTTGCTGCGCACCACGCAGCTCGCGGCGCTGATCGAGCGCGCGGTGCCGGTGCGCGAACCGGGCAAGCATCCGGCGACGCGCAGTTTCCAGGCGCTGCGCATGTGGGTGAATGACGAACTGGGGCAGTTGCGCCAGGCGCTGTCGCAGGCCGCGGCGCTGCTGGCGCCGGGCGGACGCCTGGCGGTGATCAGCTTTCACTCGCTCGAGGATGCGGTCGTGCGTGATTTCTTCCGGGATCGCAGCAGCATCGATCCGGCATTGGCACGCCTGCCGGTGGTGCCGCCTGCGGCGCAGCCGGCGCTGCGCCTGGTCGGCCGCAAGCAACGGGCCTCGGCTGCCGAGGTGGTCGCCAATCCGCGCGCCCGCTCGGCGCTGCTGCGAGTGATCGAGCGGCGCGGAGCGGCGCAATCGTGAAGCCGCCGCCACGGCTGCTGTACTGGTCGGCGCTGCCGCTGCTGTGGGTCGCGGTGCTGGCCTCGGCCGCTGGCGCGATCTACTGCAAGCATCGCGCCCGCGAACTGTTTGTCGAGCTCGAGCACTACAACAGCGGCCGCGATGAGCTCGAGGCCGAGTGGGGTCGCCTGCAGCTTGAGCAGAGCGCATGGTCGACCTACAGCTACGTGGAAAACGTCGCCGATACGCGCCTGCACATGCGCATCCCGGCATCCCGCGAGGTCGAGATGCCGCCGCCATGAGCCGTCCCGGCAAGGCACGCAGCGCGCGCGCCGCACGTAGCCCGCATGGCGCCGGGGCGCCGCGACCGGCGTCGTTCCACCTGCGCCTGGGGCTGCTGTTCGTGCTGCTGACGCTCGCCGGTGTCGGCCTCGCCGGGCGCGCCGTGCAGCTGCAACTGGTGCAACATCGCTTCCTCGCCGGGCAGGGCGACGCGCGCTTCCTGCGGGTCGCGGACATCGCCGCGCACCGTGGCACTATCAGTGATCGCCAGGGCGAGCCACTCGCGGTCAGCACCCCGGTCGATTCGGTATGGGTCAATCCCCAGGAGCTGGCCGGCAACAGCGAGCAGCTGCCACGGCTGGCGCGTGCCACCAAGGTCGATGCGCACGAACTGGTGCGCCGGGTGACCGGCGGCATGGATCGCGTGTTCATGTACGTGGCGCGCGGTCTGCAGCCGAATGATGCGCGCAAGGTGCGCGAGCTGGGTATCCCCGGCGTGTACCTGACGCGCGAGTACCGGCGCTACTATCCGGCCGGCGAGGTGGCCGGGCACCTGCTGGGCTTCACCGATGTCGACGACGTCGGCCAGGAAGGCGCCGAGCTGGCTTACGATCACACGCTGGGCGGCGAAGATGGCGCCAAGCGCGTGATCCAGGACAGCCAGGGACGCAAGGTCGAGGACGTCGAGAGCATTCATGCCGCGCGTCCGGGCGGCGACCTGCGCCTCAGCATGGACATGCGCATCCAGTATCTCGCGTACCGGGAACTGAAGGCGGCGATCCGCGACAACCGCGCCCGCTCCGGGTCGGTGGTGGTGATCGACATACGCACCGGTGAAGTGCTGGCGATGGTGAACCAGCCGGCCTATAACCCGAACGATCGCAGCCAGATCAACGCCGCGGCCTCGCGCAATCGCGCGGCCACCGACCTGTTCGAGCCGGGCTCGAGCATCAAGCCGTTCTTTGTGGCGGCCGGAATGGCCTCCGGCCGCTTCACCGCGGACAGCGTCATCGATACCAGCCCGGGTTTCGTGCAGGTGGGCGCCAAGACCATCACTGACGAGCACAACCTCGGTACGGTCCCCCTGGCCACCGTGCTGGCCAAGTCCTCCAATGTGGGCATGGCGAAGCTGGCCCTGGCGCTTGAACCCAGGCAGATCTGGAGCACCCTGAGCGGCTTTGGCTTTGGCCAGATAACGGCCAGCAACTTTCCAGGCGAGTCGGCCGGGCTGCTGTCCAACTATTCCCACTGGCGCTCGCTGAGCATCGCGACCATGTCGCACGGCTACGGGCTCTCGGTAACGCCGCTGCAGCTCGCGCAGGCCTACGCGACGCTCGGTGCCTTCGGCATCCATCGGCCGGTAACGCTGCTGCGCGTCGACGCGCCAGTGGCCGAGGAGCGTGTGCTCGACGGCGCGGTGTGCGTCGCGCTGCTGCACCTGCTCGAATCCGTCGTGACGCCGGAAGGCACGGCGCCGCAGGCGCAGATCCCAGGCTATCGCGTCGCTGGCAAGACCGGCACGGCCTACAAGGCCGAGGGCGGTGGCTACTCACGCGATCGCTACGTCGGTACTTTCGGTGGTGTGGCGCCGGTGTCGAACCCCAGGCTCGCGGCTGTGGTCGTGATCGATGAGCCGAGCGCCGGCAAGCATCATGGCGGCGAAGTGGCCGCACCGGTGTTTGCCGCGGTGCTCGGCGGAGCGCTGCGCCTGATGGGCGTGCCACCCGACAATCTGCGTCCGACCGGGAACGATGCCGTGCTCGGTGGCACGCACGTGGCGCAGCGATGAGTGCCAAGGGCTCGAGCGCGGTCGCCGCAGGTAGCGCCAGTCCCTGGCGACCGCTCAAGGCGCTGCTCGGCGGCGGCATCGACGTGCCCGCGCAGCTTGAGATCTCCGACCTGACGATGGATTCACGCCAGGTGACGCCGGGTGCCGCGTTTCTGGCCTGCCGCGGCCAGCGCGTGCACGGCGTGCACTTCGCCCGCGACGCGGCCGCCGCCGGTGCGCGCGCGGTGCTCTGGGAGCCGATGCCGGGCGTCGCGGCGCCGCAGCTGCCGAGCGAGGTGCTGGTGGTCGCGGTGCCGGATCTCAGTACCCAGGCCGGCTTCATCGCCGATCGCTTCTTCGACGCGCCTTCGGCGCGGTTGGCGGTGAGCGGCATTACCGGCACCAATGGCAAGACCACCTGCGCCTGGCTGCTGGGAGCGGCACTCAATGTCAGCGGGCGGCGCTGCGCCTATCTGGGCACGCTTGGGGTGGGCCTGCCGGGCCAGGTGGTGCCCGGTGCGCACACCACGCCCGATGCCGTGACGCTGCAGCGGCAACTCGCCGCGCTGCGCAGCGCCGGCGCCAGCGCCGTGGCAATGGAAGTGTCATCGCACGCCCTCGACCAGCATCGCTGCGCCGGGGTGCGCTTTCAGATTGCGGCCTTCACCAATCTCAGCCGCGAACATCTCGACTATCACGGCGACATGCAGGCCTATGCCGACGCCAAGAGCGCACTGTTCGAATGGCCGACGCTGGCCGCCACGGTCATCAACGTCGATGATGAACTGGGCGTCCGGATTGCCACGCATACCCGTGCCCCCGAGACCCTGATCGCCACCGGGCGGCTGCGTGACCCGGGCAGCGTGGTGCCGGGCTGCCGCTTCGTGCAGGCACTGCGCAGCGCCCCGGAGGCGCGCGGCCTGTGCCTGGAACTGCGCAGCAGCTGGGGCGAGGCGATGCTGCGCAGCGAGCTGATCGGCGACTTCAATGCCGACAATCTGCTTACCGTGCTCGGCCTGTTGCTGGCTGCGGGACTCAAGCTCAGCGAGGCATGTGCCGCGCTGAGCGAGTGTCATGCGCCGCCCGGACGCATGCAGCTGGCTGGCGGCAGCGGCCTGCCACTGGCGATCGTCGATTATGCGCACACGCCCGACGCGCTGGAAAAAGCGCTGCGCGCGGCGCGCGCGCACTGCGCCGGCCGGCTCCTGTGCGTGTTCGGTTGCGGCGGCGAGCGTGATCGCGGCAAGCGTGCGCAGATGGGGCGGGTTGCCGAATTGCTGGCCGACGCGCTGTACATCACCGACGACAATCCGCGCCATGAGGATCCGCAAGCGATCGTCGCGGCGATTCTCGCCGGGCTGCGCGCGCCGCAACGTGCCGAGGTACAGCACGATCGCGCCGCCGCGATTGCCGCGGCACTGGGCGCCGCACAGCCGGGCGATGTGGTGCTGATTGCCGGCAAAGGTCACGAGGACTACCAGCTGGTGGGCGGCGAGCGGCGCGCCTACAGCGACCTGGCCCAGGTGCGCGCCACCTTGAGCGCGCGGAGCGCGGCATGAAGCGCACGCTGGCGCAGTTTGCGGCCCGCTGCGGCGGTGAACTGCGCGGGAGCGATCGCGACTTCGCCCAGGTGGTGATCGATTCACGCCGGGTGGCGGCCGGCGACCTGTTCTGCGCACTTCCCGGTACGCGCACCGATGGCCACGCGTTCGTGGCGCAGGCGGCCGCGGCCGGCGCCGCCGCCGCGCTGGTGAGTCGGCCAGTAGCGGCCGAGCTGGCGCAGGTCCTGGTGGCCGATGTGGCGCAGGGACTGGTGCAGGCGGCACGCGCCTGGCGCGGCGTGTTTCGCGGCCCGTTGTTCGGCGTGGCCGGGAGCAATGGCAAGACCACCACCAAGGAAATGCTCAGCGCCATCATGGCGCAGCGCGGACCGTGCCTGGCGACGCTCGGCAATCTGAATAACCAGCTGGGCGTGCCGCTGACGCTGCTGCGGCTCACGCCGCAGCACTGCAGCGCGGTGATCGAGATGGGCGCCAACCGCGCCGGCGATGTCGCGGAACTCGCCTGCATCGCCGCGCCCGGCATCGGCCTGATCACCAACGCCGGCGCCGAGCACCTCGAGGGCTTCGGTTCGCTCGAAGGCGTGGCGCGCGCCGAGGGCGAAATGGTCGCGGCGCTGAAGAGCGAGGGCGCGGCCATCATCAATGCCGACGATCCCTTTGCGCCACTGTGGCGCGGTATGACGCGGGCGCGGGTGGTGAACTTCGGCCTCGGCAGTGAGGCCGAGGTACGCGCCACGGAGCTGCGCCTTAACGCCGACGAGCGCGGCTTCGTCACGCGCTTCACGCTGCACGCGGCGCTCGGCAGTGTGCCGATCGAGCTGGCGCTGGCCGGGCGTCACAATGTCTACAACGCGCTGGCTGCGGCGGCCGCGGCGCTGGCCGCCGGCGCGACGCTGGCGCAGGTGGCGGCCGGACTCGCCCAGATGCGCGCCGTGGCCGGCCGCCTGCAGTTTCGCAGCGCCCACGCCGGTGCCTGGCTGATCGATGATTCCTACAATGCCAATCCCAGCTCGGTGACGGCCGCGCTCGAGGTGCTGGCGGGACTCCCGGGACGGCGCTGGCTGGTGCTAGGCGACATGGCGGAGCTCGGTGCGCATGCCGAAGCCAGTCATCGCGACATCGGCGCACAGGCGCGTGCGGCCGGTGTCGAGCGCCTCTACACCTTCGGCCCGCTGGCGGCGCTGGCCGCCGAGGCCTTTGCCGCGGGCGCCGAGCGCTACAGCGACATGGCGCAGCTCAGTGCCGCGCTCGCGGCGCAACTGCAACCCGGGGTGCGCCTGCTGATCAAGGGTTCACGTGTCAACCGGCTCGAGCGGCTGGTCGCTGCGCTCACGGACGCGCCGGCGACGCGGCGGGCGGGCTGAATGCTGTACTGGACCGCCAAGCAGCTCGCCGCGCATCTGTCGCTGTTCAATGTCTTCGGCTACCTGACCTTGCGCTCGATACTCTCGGCGATGTCGGCGCTGGCGATTGCGCTGCTGGTCGGGCCGACCATGATCGCGCGCCTGTCGCGCTACCAGATCGGGCAGGTGGTGCGCAGCGACGGTCCGCAGTCGCACTTGCCCAAGGCCGGTACGCCGACCATGGGCGGCATGCTGATCATCGTGGCGATCGTCGTGACCACGCTGCTATGGGCCGATCTCGGCAACCGCCTGGTGTGGATTGCGCTCGGCGTCACGCTCGGCTTCGGCCTGATCGGCTTCTACGACGATTACCTCAAGCTGGTGGTCGGCAACTCGCGCGGCCTGATCGCGCGCTGGAAATATTTCTGGCAGTCGCTCACCGGTATCGCCGCGGCCGTGCTGCTCTACCAGCTGGCGCATCATTCCGCCGCCGCGACCTCGTTCCATGTGCCGTTCTTCAAGACCGTGGCACTGCCGCTGGGCTCGACCGGCTTCGTGCTGCTCGGCTACCTGATGATCGTCGGCATGAGTAACGCCGTGAATCTCACCGACGGCCTGGATGGCCTGGCGATCGGGCCGGCGGTGATGGTGGCGGGCGCGCTGGCGATACTGGCCTACCTGTGCGGCAACATGGTGTTCGCCAGCTACCTGGTGATTCCGGCGGTGCCGGGCGCCGGCGAGCTCGCGGTGTTCTGCAGCGCCATCGTCGGCGCCGGCCTCGGCTTCCTGTGGTTCAACTCCTATCCGGCGCAGGTCTTCATGGGCGACATCGGCGCGCTGTCGCTGGGCGCGGCACTCGGCTTCGTCGGCTTCGTCGTGCGCCAGGAGATCGTCACGCTGGTGATGAGCGGCATCTTCGTACTGGAGACCGCCTCGGTGATCCTGCAGGTGGCCTCGTTCAAGCTCACCGGCAAGCGCCTGTTTCGCATGGCGCCGATTCATCATCATTTCGAACTCAAGGGCTGGGCCGAACCCAAGATCATCGTGCGCTTTTGGATCATCAGCCTGCTGCTGGTGCTGGCAGGGTTGGCCACCCTGAAACTGCGATGAGCAGCGCTGCGCACAGCACGCCGCGTACCGTGGTGGTGGGCCTGGGCAAGACCGGCCTGTCAGTGGTGCGGCACCTGCGTGCCCGCGGCGTGGTGGTCGCGGTCACCGACACGCGCACCGAACCGCCGGGGCTGGCGCAGCTGCAGGCACTGGCACCCGAGATCCAGGTCAGCACCGGCGGACTCGACGAGCGCCTGCTGGCGGGGGCCAACGCGATCGTGGTGTCCCCCGGCATCGCGCCCAGCGGACCGTTCTTCGAGCGCGCCCGCGCGCAGGGTCTCGCACCGATCGGCGATCTGGAACTGTTCGCGCGCGCCGCACGGGCCGATGTGGTCGGCATCACCGGCACCAACGGCAAGAGCACGGTCACGACACTGGTGGGTCGCATGGCGCAGCGTGCCGGGCGGCGCACGCGCGTCGGCGGGAACCTCGGCGAGCCGGCGCTCGAGCTGCTGGATCCGGCCGCCGAACTCTACGTGCTCGAGCTCTCGAGCTATCAGCTCGATACCACGCAATCGCTGCGCCTGCAGGCCGCCACGGTGCTGAACGTCACGCCCGATCATCTCGATCGCTACGGCACGCTCGAGCGCTACGCGGCCTCCAAGGCACGCATTTTCCACCACTGCGCCACGGCGGTGCTCAACGCCGACGATCCGCGCGTGCTGGCGATGAGCGGGCTGGCGGCCCGCGAGCTGCGCTTCTCGCTCAACGCCGGCAGCAACGCCGACTACGTGCTGCGCCGGCGCGCCGCTGCCGACTGGCTGACGCGGGGCGAGGAGTGGCTGCTGCCGCTCGCCGCCATGCGCCTGACCGGCCGTCACAATGCCGCCAATGCGCTCGCGGCGCTCGCGCTCGGTGAAGCCTTGGGCCTGAGGCGCGAATGCATGCTGGCGGAACTTCGCGAGTTCAGCGGACTCGAGCATCGCATGAGCTTCGTGGCCGAGATCGCCGGGGTCCGCTACATCGACGATTCCAAGGGCACCAATGTCGGCGCCACCGAGGCGGCCATCGCCGGACTCGACGGGCCGCTGCTGCTGATCGCCGGCGGCGAGGGCAAAGGCCAGGATTTCCTGCCGCTGGCGGCGGTGCTGCGCGGCAAGGTGCGCCACGCGCTGCTGATCGGCCGCGACGCGCGGCGCCTGGGTGCGGTGCTGGCCGGCGTCTGCGGCGTCGAGTACTGCGACACCCTGGAGGCCGCGGTGCATGCCGCGGCAGCGCTCGCGAGTCGCGGCGATACCGTGCTGCTCTCGCCCGCCTGCGCCAGCCTGGACATGTTTCGCGACTACGCACATCGCGGCGCGGTATTCGCGGCTGCCGTGCGTGGGCTGGTCGCATGAGCAGCGCCAGCGCCGATACCCTGGACACTGCGCCGGCCGCTGAGTCTGCCGCGCCGCGCGCGGCAGGCGCCGGACCCGCAAGCCGGGTGCGCGTCGATCCGGTGATGCTGCTGCTGGTCAGCGCGATCGTGCTGCTGGGCCTGGTCATGGTGACCTCGGCGTCGATCAGCGTGGCCGCTCACGAGAGCGGCGATCCCTTCGTCTACCTGCAGCGGCAGCTGGTACTGCTGGCGGCGGGGGTGGCGCTGGCAGCCGCATTGTTTGCGATTCCCGTCAGCGTGATCGAGCGCCTGGCGGTACCCCTGCTGATCGCCGCCGGCCTCATGCTGGTGCTGGTGCTGGTCCCGGGCCTCGGCCACGTCGTCAACGGCAGCCGGCGCTGGCTGCGGCTGCCGGGCCTGAATTTCCAGGCCTCTGAAGCTGCGCGGGTGCTGATGCTGGTGTACATCGCGCACTATTGCGTGCGCTTCGAGAGCGCGCTACGGAGCGGGGTGGCCGGGCTCGCCAGGCCGCTCGGACTGCTGGCGGTGTTTGGCGTGCTGCTGGTACTCGAGCCGGATTTGGGTGCCGCCACAGTACTGTTCGTCACCGGCTTCGGTCTGCTATTCATTGCCGGTGCCCGGCTGCGCTGGGTGCTGGTCACGGTGCTGGCGGCCAGTGCCGCGCTGTCAATGCTGGTGATGTTCTCGGGCTATCGCATGCGCCGCCTGACCGCGTTTCTCGACCCCTGGGCCGACCCGTACAACAGCGGTTTCCAGCTGACGCAATCGCTGATTGCGATCGGGCGCGGCGAATGGTTCGGCGTGGGCCTGGGCGCCAGCGTGCAGAAGCTGTTCTATCTGCCTGAGGCTCACAACGATTTTCTGTTTGCGGTGCTGGCCGAGGAACTCGGGCTGGTCGGCGTGGTGCTGACGCTGGGTCTGTTCCTGGCGCTGGCCTGGCGGGTGTTTGCGCTGGCACGGCGCGCCAACGATGCCGGCATGAAGTTCCATGCCTACCTCGCGGCCGGCTTCGCGCTCTGGCTGCTGGTGCAGGCCTTTGTGAACATCGGCGTCAACATGGGCGTGTTGCCGACCAAGGGCCTGACGCTGCCGCTGATGAGTTATGGGCGCAGCAGCCTGATCGTGGCGCTGGCCTGGCTGGGCCTGATCATGCGGGTGCATCACGAAGTATCGGGCGGCAACCGTGCGCACGGGCGCGGGCGGTACGCATGAGCGCGCCGGTCGCCCTGATCATGGCTGGTGGCACCGGTGGCCATGTCTACCCGGCGCTGGCGCTGGCGCGCGAACTGCGCCGCCGCTCGTGGCAGATCGTATGGCTGGGTACCAGGCAGGGGCTCGAAGCGCGCGTCGTGCCGGCCGAACAGATCGCGATCGAGTGGCTCAGCATCAGCGGGCTGCGCGGTAAGGGCCTGCTGGCGTGGCTGGTGGCCCCGCTGCGGCTGCTGCGCGCACTGCGCGAGGCGCTGGCGGTGATGCGCCACCACCAGCCCTGTGTGGTGGTCGGCCTCGGCGGCTTTGTCGCCGGCCCAGGTGGCGTCGCCGCCTGGCTGCAGCGCCGGCCGCTGCTGATCCATGAGCAGAACGCGATCGCTGGCCTGACCAACCGCTGCCTGGCGCGGCTGGCCACCGAAGTACTCGCCGGTTTCCCCGACGCCTTTGGCACCACGGTCAACGCGCGGGTGATCGGCAATCCGGTGCGCGCCGAGATCGCCGCACTCCCCGGACCGGCCGCGCGCTTCGCCACCCGGAGCGGTGCCATCCGCCTGCTGGTGGTGGGCGGGAGTCTCGGCGCCGCGCGCCTCAACGCCGTGGTGCCGCACGCGTTGGCGCAACTGCAGGGGCGCGTCAGCTTTGACGTGCAGCACCAGTCGGGCGAGCGCTGGATCGACAACGCCCGCCGCGCCTACGCGGAGGCCGGCGTGCGGGCGCGCATCGCGCCCTACATCGAGGACATGGCCGAGGCCTATGGCTGGGCCGACCTGGTGCTGTGCCGCGCCGGCGCGCTCACCATCGCCGAGCTGGCCGCCGCCGGGGTCGGCGCGATCCTGGTGCCCTATCCGCACGCCGTGGACGATCACCAGACCAGCAACGCACGGGTGCTGGTGGGCGAGGGCGCAGCGCTGCTGATCGCCGATCGTGAGCTGAGCGCGGAGCGGCTGGCGGCGGAACTCGCAGGCCTGTGCGCCGGGCGCGGCAAATTGCTGGCTATGGCCGAGCGCGCCAGGCTGCTGGCGCGCGCCGATGCCGGCAGCGCACTGGCCGACGCCTGCATGCCGTTTGCGAGGGCCGCATGAACGAGCGCATGCGCCGCATCGGCACCATTCATTTCGTCGGCATCGGCGGCAGCGGCATGGGCGGCATCGCCGAGGTGCTGCTGAATCTTGGTTACCGCGTGCAGGGGTCCGACCTCAAGGCCAACGCCGTGACCGAGCGCCTGGCAGCGCTCGGGGCACTCATTCGCATCGGCCATCGGGCCGAGCATGCCGACGGCGCCGATGTCGTGGTCACCTCGAGCGCGGTGGCGGCCGACAATCCGGAAGTGCAGGCCGCCATCGCGCGCCGCGTCCCGGTGGTGCCGCGCGCTGAAATGCTCGGCGAGCTGATGCGCTTCCGCCAGAGCATCGCGGTCGCCGGCACGCACGGCAAGACCACCACCACCAGCCTGGTGGCCAGCGTACTGGCCGAGGGCGGCGAGGATCCAACCTTCGTGATCGGCGGCCGGCTCAAGAGCGCGGGCAGCAATGCGCGCCTCGGCGCCGGCCGCTACCTGGTCGCCGAGGCCGATGAGAGCGATGCCTCGTTCCTGCACCTGCAACCCATCATCGCCATCGTCACCAACATCGACAACGATCATCTCGGTACGCACGGCGGCGACTTCACGCGTCTGTGCGACAGCTTCGTGAGTTTCCTGCATAACCTGCCGTTCTACGGCCTGGCGGTACTGTGCCAGGACGATGAGCATGTGCAGGGCATCATGGCGCGCGTCGGCCGTGCGGTGGTAACCTATGGTCTGAGCGCGGGCGCCGACGTGCGTGCCACCGACATCCGCCGCGAGCGTGCGCGCACCAGTTTCGCCGTGCACCGCCAGGGCCACGCGGCCGCGCTGCCGGTCACGCTCAATCTGGCCGGCCTCCACAACGTGCGCAACGCGCTGGCGGCGATCGCAGTGGCCTCGGAGCTGGCCATCGACGATGCCGCGATCGTGCGCGCGCTGGCCGGCTTCCAGGGGATCGACCGGCGCATGCAGCTGATCGGCGAGGTGCGCACCAGCGCCGGCACCATCACCATTGTCGATGACTACGGGCATCATCCGACCGAGATCGCCGCGACGCTCGACGCGCTGCGCCAGGCCTATCCGGAGCGCCGCCTGGTGGTCGCCTTCCAGCCGCACCGCTACTCACGCACCCGCGACCTGCTCGACGATTTCGCCACTGTGCTCTCGCAGGTCGACGTACTGCTGGTGACCGAGGTGTACGCCGCCGGCGAGGTGCCGATCAAGGGCGCCGATGGCCGGGCGATCTGCCGCGCGGTGCGCAGCCGCGGCAAGCTCGAACCGGTGTTCGTGAGCCGCGCCGAGAATATCGCCACCACCTTGCGCGATCTGCTGCGCGATGGCGACGTGGTGGTGACCATGGGCGCCGGTCACATCGGTGCCATCAGCCACGCGCTGCCGGCCAAGCTGGCGGCAGTGCGTGCCGTGGAGCGTCGCTCATGAGCGTGGTGCTGACACCCGAGCTGCAGTTGCGCGTGCGGCGCGACGAGCCGATGGCCAAGCACACCTCGTGGCGCGTGGGCGGACCGGCGGACCTGTTCTTCACGCCGCGCGATCGTAATGAGCTGGCGACTTTCCTGCGCTCGCTGCCGCGCGGCACGCCACTGTACTGGGTGGGCCTGGGCAGCAACCTGCTGGTACGCGATGGCGGCATACGGGGCGTCGTGATCTGCACGCACGGCGCCTTCACGCGTCTCGAGCGGCGCGCCCACCAGCGCGTGTACTGCGAGGCGGGCGTGCCCTGCACGCGGCTGGCGCGCCAGTGCGGCAAATGGGAACTCGGCCAGGCGGAGTTCTTCGCCGGCATACCCGGCACCTTTGGCGGCGCGCTGGCGATGAACGCCGGCGCCTATGGCGGCGAGACCTGGAGCTTCGTGCGCAGCGTGGAACTGATGGATCGCGACGGTCAGGTGCGCGCCCGCGCGCCGGGGGAGTTCCAGGTGGCTTATCGCCACGTCGCGGGACCCGCGGCCGATGAATGGTTCCTGGCCGCCGAACTGGAATTCGGGCCGCGCAGCGCCGCCGAGGTGAGCACGGTGCGCGAGCTCAGCGAGCGGCGCCGCCAGACACAACCGCTCGGCGAGTGGAGCTGCGGCTCGGTATTCACCAATCCGCCGGGCGATCACGCGGCGCGGCTGATCGACAGCGCCGGCCTGAAGGGCTATCGCATCGGTGGCGCGGTGGTGGCCGAGAAGCACGCCAACTTCATCCTCAATGAAAAGGATGCCACCGCGCGCGATCTCGAGGCGCTGATCGGGCATATCCAGCAGACCGTGCAGCGCGTGCACGGTGTCGCGCTGGTACCCGAAGTGCGCATCGTCGGGGAGGCGCTCTGATGCGTCTGCGCCATGACCCGGCGGCCTTGAGGCGCGTCAGCAACGCCGCCGACTTCGGCCGCGTGGCCGTGCTGCTCGGCGGCACCTCGACGGAACGCGAGGTCTCGCTCATGAGCGGCGCTGCGGTGCTGGCCGCGCTGCAGCGGCGCGGTGTCGATGCCGAGGGTTTCGATCCTGCGCGGCGGCCGCTGGCCGAGCTGACCCACGGGCGTTTTGCACGCGCCTGGATCGCATTGCACGGACCGGGCGGCGAGGATGGCACCCTGCAGGGCGCGCTCGAGTTTCTCGGCGTGCCCTACACGGGAAGCGGCGTGACCGGTTCGGCCATCGGCATGGACAAGCTGCGTACCAAGTGGTTGGCGAGTGCCGTTGGCATACCCACGCCCGAGTCCGTCGTGTTGCACACCGGGGCCGATCTTGAAGTGGCACTCAAGCGCCTCGGGCTGCCCATGATCGTCAAGCCCGCCTCGCAGGGCTCGAGTGTCGGCATGACCCGCGTCGAGCGGACCGACCAGCTCAATGCCGCCTGGCGCGCAGCAACGGCGCACGAGCCGGTGGCGTTTGCCGAACCTTGGATCACTGGGGGCGAGTACACCGTATCGATCCTGCAGGGCAAGGCGCTGCCCGCGATCCGCATCGCGACGCCGACAGGATTTTACGACTACGAGGCCAAGTATCTGCGCGATGACACGCGCTATGACTGCCCCTGCGGTCTGGCGGCCGACGCTGAGCAGCGCCTCGCGGCGCTGGCGCTCGGCGCCTTCGAGGCCTGCGGCGCCGAGGGCTGGGGCCGCGCCGACTTCATGATGGACCCGCGCGGCCAGGCGCTGCTGCTCGAGATCAACACCGTGCCGGGCATGACCGATCACAGCCTGGTACCGATGGCGGCGCGCGCCGCCGGCCTGGACTTCGACGAACTGGTGTGGCGCGTGCTCGAAACCAGCCTGGTGCGCCGCCCATGCTGAGCCTGCGGCGCAATAACCGGCGCAGCAACCGTCGCGCCGCCACCGAGGAGCGCCGCTGGCAGCTCCCGGCGCTGCCGTGGCGGGTGCTGGCGATCTGGTCCGGCACCGCCGCCGGCACTGCCGCGCTGCTGATCGGCATGCTGGTATTCATCAACCAGCCGATCGAGCACATCGAGGTGCAGGGCGGCTTCCAGCATCTGACGGCTTTCGAAGTCGACCGGGCAGTGCGCTCGCAGCTGCACGGCGCCGGGCTGATATCGGTGCGCCTCGATGCGGTACAGCGCGGCATCCGCGCGCTGCCGTGGGTGGAGTCGGCGACCGTACAGCGCAGCTGGCCGCACGGCCTGACGGTGCGCGTCAGTGAACAGCAGGCCGTGGCGCGC
>Ga0075024_100000420_pt1 | contig 15334 bp, 16 predicted proteins | sample Str013_2_FD_71389 | JGI IMG/M metagenome (GOLD analysis project Ga0075024, IMG submission 71389) | Freshwater sediment microbial communities in response to fracking from Pennsylvania, USA - Straight Creek_MetaG_SC_2013 | ecosystem: Environmental > Aquatic > Freshwater > Creek > Sediment... | reverse complement strand
GCCCGCATGGCTGATATCTTCATTTCGCGACTGTACTGTATCCGGGCCATTTCCATTGCTCTCTCCATTCAATGTACTCGGCCCCTTTATCCCCGTGTCTCATTTTTGGGGTGCAGTCCACCTTAGCGCGGCCCCCCCTCCTCTCCATCCCAAGATCTAAAGAACTTACGCACCGCATCCCAATCTTGGATTGTGGAGCGGCAGCCGCCCTCGGCTGCGGGGTCCGCTCTCCGCTCCCATTCCTCTGGGTCCTCTGCGTCCTCTGCGGTAAAAGCCTTTCCCTTTCCGATCACGGCGATGTCGGCGATCACCGGGGTCCCCAGACTCGCGCCGATCTTGCGCGGGATGGGGTGGGGTCACGTGCGATCCCGGCGATTGGCCCGCTCCTGCGGGCCGCCCCTCCCCTTCATCCCAATATCTAAAGGACTTACCACGCCGCATCCCAATCTTGGATTGTGGAGCGCAGCCGCCCTCGGCTGCGGGGTCCGCTCTCCGCTCCCATTTCTTCGCGACCTCTGCGTCCTCTGCGGTATAAGCCTTTGCCTTTCCGATCACGGCGATGTCGGCGATCACGTGCGATTCCGGCGATTGGCCCGCTTTGCGGGCCACCCCGTCATTTTTTGACTCTTGTTGCAAACAAAAGACTTCCTCAATTTGCCCCTTGGACGGCCCTTGCACCGAGCTTGGACCGACCTTGCACGGCCCTTGGACGGAGCTTGCACGGCCCAAGCCCAAGCCCCGGCTGAAGGGTCACAGAACTTGCTTTTCGGATTGGCTAATTGCCATTTGCTAATTGCTAGGTGCTGCGCTAGCCTATGCTAGCGCACTCTTCCCAGCGATACAACAGCGAAGTAGTACATCTTGACAAGATAGCTTTGCGAAGGTGTTCGCTTTCGCGCAGTTTAGCAACCGGTTTAACGCGGACTGGGTCTTGGGGTGGAAGAGCGGCCCTTCAGGGCCGCGAAAGAATCTAACTGGAACCGTTCCGCGCTGCCGCAGGCTCGCGCGGCTGTTTACGGAGCGCGTGAAAAACGAATCGTACCAATTGCCAATTCTTGTGTTATTTTTGGATTGCACCGCAACGGACAGAAAGTTGCAACTGGCGTTCGAAACCAAGTCGCTCCGCGACATCTGTGAAAACGAGGCTCAAGCAAAGGTCAAATTGGGTGAGACCGTGGCCGAAACCCTCAAGCACCGGTTGGCGGACTTACAGGCTGCCACTTCCGTCAAGGATCTCGTGGCCGGTCGGCCTCGAACCATGTCCGGCTCAGCCGAAAAGACCATGCTGGTTGATCTGCGAGACGGCTACAACCTCGTTTTTACTGCAAACCATCCAAATAATCCGGTGAAACAGGATAAGACTGTTGACTGGGAGAGGGTAAGTAGGGTCAAAATAATGAGCATAGAGCGCGACAATGTCTAGCGTTTTGGAATTTCGCCCTCAGTGGGCATCTTCGCCCGGCGACACTATTTCTGACGTTCTCTCTGAAAAATCTATTTCCCTCGCTGAATTTGCTTCCAGCATTAATGAATCAATCGATCGTGCCAAAGACCTCATCGAGGGCCGCGCTCAGATCACGCTTGGAATTGCCCGCCAACTTGAGCGGGTATTGGGTGGCTCTGTACAGTTTTGGATGTCGCGTGATTTCCAATACCGCGAAGATTCCGCACGCCTGCATGCCCCAGACAAAGGGTGGCTTGCAGAGCTGCCATTGGGAGACATGATCAGATTTGGCTGGCTTCAACCGGTTCCCAAGGCATCGGAAGAGACAGCTGCTTGTCTGCGATTTTTCAACGTTCCAAGTGTTGGGGCGTGGCGGGCAAAATACGCTAGCGTGCAGGCGATGGCCGCCTTTAGAACGTCACGCTCTTTTGAATCACGTCCAGCGGCTGTAGCTGCTTGGCTAAGAAAGGCTGAGATCGAAGGCGAGGCAGTTTCGTGCGCGAGGTGGAATCCGAGCGGATTCGAAAACGCGCTCACAAGTATTCGCCGACTTACCCGATACAAGGACCCAGATCGCTTCTTACCAGAGCTCAGCGAACTCTGTTCAACCAATGGCGTGGCTCTCGCGATTGTGCGGCCTCCAAACGGCTGTCGGGCCAGTGGCGCCACAAAGTTCCTGTCGCCACAAAAAGCACTGCTGGTTCTGAGCTTCCGCCATCTTACTGACGATCAATTTTGGTTCACTTTCTTCCACGAATCTGGGCACCTTCTCCTTCACAGCAATCAAAGCATGTTCATCGAAGGCGTGGACACTTCCCAAACCAAAGAGGAGAACGAGGCCAACGACTTCGCCGAACATGCTCTCATACCGGCTGAGCACATCTACGCCATGTTGAGCCTTCGGCTTGACAGCGTCGAGGTAATAAAATTCGCCCGCAAGATTGGAATTTCGCCTGGCCTGGTTGTGGGTCAACTCCAACACCATAAAAGAATCAGACCTAACCAGTTGAATGGCTTAAAGCGCAGATTCGCTTGGGAGAAGTAGGCGTTCAGCCACGAAAAGGGATGAATTCTTCCGGGCTCTTCTGCCAGTTGCACAATGCGTCCTCGAGAACTTGCATACCCACCTTCAATACGACGTCAAGTTCTACCAACCACTCATCAAGCTCGCTGATTGTCCCAACGCCGAAAAGTCGCGTTGCGCCTTTGACCGGGCCGGTAGCACCCTGCATATAAGTAGACCCCGGCTCAATCGCCGCCAGTCCAAGTTTGCCAAGCATCGTCAAATAGTCAAATCGCGCTGTTCTTCCAAACCGAGTAACAGCTTCCATGGACTGGTATAGTCTCTCAAAACCATCTTTGGGATCACCATGAGCGTCTTCGAGCGCTTGCCTAACTAGGTCTTGGTGGGAGCGGGGCGGATTCACCCATGCAACATAACTTTCTACGGCTGCACCCGTCCCTGTGGGAGCATCCCCGTTCAGACTCTCATATTTTCGGTGGTTCCCGAATCCGCCCGGAACGCCTGGCCTTTTTAACTGAGCTTGGTGATCTTGCAGCCAAACTCTAAATCCAGCTGGGTCGGCGATTGTATTCGCCCAATCCCACCGCTCACCTTCCCCAAGTCGACCGTAGACTTCGCGGGCAAACCGCCATCCTCCCTTTGGATTCTTCCCAAAGTGAACAAACAGGAAGACTAGCCAGTACGCTTCTTCAATTTCACCGCGACGCTGATGCAAGATTGCTGACTTCAATGGATCGAACAATTCATCGTTGGGATCCGCACGCCGCTCGCTCACATCGCGGTGGGACATGACTTGAACAAACTTAATGCGGTGGATGCTCTCCAGAATCTGTTCAACAAGGACACTGCTGGGGATTTCGTCGGCGATTCCGGGAAGGGGGCGCTTCTTCGCTGCATAGTCTCGGAAACTTGCATTGAGTTCGCCCGCAAGTTCCCGATCGCGCGGTCTCACGCCGACGCACCGTTGGCTTCTGCGGCAACCCAATCTCGAATTGCCCGAATAACCTTGGTTGTCACGCCAAAACTGCTCTGAAGATTGTGGTTGTATCCCAATACAAGCAGCTCATGCCCTAAGCTAATCCCGGAAAGGCAGTTCACGGTCCCTTTATACGCGTAGCCTGTCACATCAGGCGTTTGCTCGCGTGGGAGCCCCCAATCTGCCATTTCTTTGCGTTCCAAAGTAATGCCAGAGATCTCTTGGAACTTGGCAACTACAGACTGCCCGTTGAGGAGCAATACACGCACGGGAGAGTCTCTGAGGAGAAGAGCCAGGGTATCTGCAGAAAGATCCAAAAGCGACGATCTTTGTTGATTCGTAAGCTCAGTCCACTTCCGCACGGTAGCATACGGGATCAAGTCGAGATGGCACGCTCCGCACTCCGCATCATAGAAAGATGCATTCGCAGCTGATACAACTAGATCCAGTCTCTTGAACCAGGAGTCGTAAGGATTCCCGAGAAAGTAATCACGACACGATTCCAAGATCGAACTCAAATGCCGAGCATCAACATCGGCCCACGATTTGATGCCAAGAGAACTCAGAGTGTGAAAACGTCGCAACTGCCCCTTAAGTTCATGCCCTTGCTCGTCTACAAACTCCCGGTTACTAGGGTTAAGTCCCAATGTAGCAACTCGTGAGTTTGCGAGGTCACCAAACGAAACGACAGGGCAACCCCATTTGATCACGTCCATGCCAGCCATCGCAGGACTGTCCAAGCGGTCGATCAAAGCGGTCAGCGCTGAGTGCAGCGAAGAACTGCTGCCATATGACTTATGTTTGGGTTCGCGGGTATTTGTCACCGCCCCAATCATCGCAAATCCTCCAATGCTTTGTCGATGAATGGCAGATAAAGCGGAGACGATATTTTTTCACGCACTTGCAAAATTCCTTTTGAATTTTTGCCCTTCTTGTGGGCATACACCTGTAGCAACCTGACAAGGTCTGCCCAATATGGATCTATCGTGTCGAGCACGGACTCATCACACTCTCCAGTAATGCGGATCGAGGACTCGGCTTCTAGCAAAATCGAAATACTCGGCCAGGGGTCGCCTTGCGGCATGGGCGTCATTGATTCCTTTGTTGACTGCCAGCCTTCCTCGATAAACGACTTAACGTCTACGGTCTTATCCTCGTACAAATGAAGGCTCCCAACCGCATGTTTATAGCTGCCAATTTCGATTCCCAGATCCCTCGCAATAATTTCTTGAAGAATCGTGAAGAAAAAAAAGTCATGTGGCAGTCCCCAGAGGACATCATTGGATCGCATGCTAGTAAACATATGAAGCTTCTTGTGCCGAACCATGAACTGCAGGGTGCAAGTACAGGGGATTTCTTTATGCGCGGCAGCGATGTCGTTCGCATCAAAAAGTTGAACAACTGCTTGCCGAGTAGTGTTCCTAGCTTTGAGAAGCTTAATTACATTGGCAATTTGGTTAAGGCCGCCCCAATTAAATAAACGCGGGCCGTAGCCGCCGAAAATCAGGTCTCCATCGGCATCTTCTTTGTAGTGCTTTAAATAGTGCAGTATGAACGCGAGGTCGTTAGATTTCGCTAAGTACCAGCACGTCTGGCCCAAACAACTGAAGAGCTTGCCTCTGGATTCTGTTTTGCTCAATCTGGCGCGCGGATTAGTGAGTTCGAGCAGAACGCCGGTAATCTCAGAAGTCAGCCCCTTTGAAGTGCAAACGTGTTCGCCCTGTTCTCGAATCTCATCAATAACAGAACGCATGAGATCGTCGAGCGTGTCGCCGAAGAGATACGGCTTTGCCATCTATCTTGAACTCAACTTTCTATTGCAAATACTAGTTCCAGGCTTACAAGCCAAACAGTCCCTTTAGAGGTAACTTTTGCCCGTACTCTCCCATGCACCCCCTTAGTCCCAAAGTACACATTTCACATAGGATTTTAGTTCCATGTTCTGTCATAATGGACAGGCTCTGGTGTACTCTGGACTTCAATACACAGGATAAGCAGCAAAGTCCTTATTGAAGGGCGGAACACCTCATGAAGTTTCTTACGCGTGCTTTCACGCCAACCAAGAACCGTCGGCTCAACGAGCTGGTCGGGTTCCTGTTGTTGGCCTCTGCGGTCCTCCTATTCCTTGCCCTGGCGAGCTACTCGCCGTCTGACCCGTCACTGAACACGGCTGCCGGTTCGTCTTCTACGAGCGGAACTGCGTCCGCGCCCGCCGTCCATAATTGGATTGGCATTTTCGGCGCCATGATCAGTGACCTGATGGTCCAGAGCCTGGGCGTTTGCGTTTTCCTTATGCCGCTGATGCTCGGCTTCCTGGGCATGCGCTGGTTCAAATCGCGGGACGTAAAGTCTCCCGGCGCCAAGATGCTGGGCGCGGCGATCCTGCTGATTTTTGCTCCGGCGCTGCTGGCGCTTCTTCCCTGGGACATGCGGTGGCCATCGGCCGTCCCCGTGGAAGGCCTGCTGGGCCGCATTGTGGGCGACGTTCTGCTCCACTACTTCAATCTCGTCGGCGCATATCTGGTGAGCGCGACGGTGGTTGCCGTGGCGCTGTATCTTTCCACTGCATTCTCGTTCAGCACAGCACGCATGTGGTTTATGAGCCGCTTTGCGTTTGTGATTGCCGCGTGGCAACGCCTGCAAGACATGCGCGCATCGTTCCTGACGTGGCGCGAGCAACGCAGAAAAGCCAAAGCCTTGAAGCTGGCGCAGAAGCTCGCGCTTAAAACCCAGAAGGCCCTGGAAAAAGACAGGCGCAGTGGAGAAGAGCGTCGCGCCGAAGAGCGCCGCATGGGACCAATTGTTGCGGCCAAGCTCAATGCAAATCCGCAACAAGTTCCAGCCTCCCAGGCTCTACCTGCCTACGCAAATGGTAGAGCGGCTTCGGCTGCAACAAACTCGGCAGCAACAAACGCGAGCAACGGCGCCGGCGTTGCCGAACGTTTGCAAGGTTTCCCCACGGCACAAAGCGTTTCTTCGCAAACCGCCGCAGGCGCGTACTCACAAACCGCCGCAGGCGCGAACTCTTCACAAACCGCCGCGTCACAGAATTCGACCTCGCCAAGCTCGGTCGGCGCGAATCAGCCCGCCTCCGCAGACAACGCCCCACCGGTCACCGCGCGCGCGGACATCGAACACAAAGGCAAGACCGTGATGCCGAAGATTGCCGCCGGCGGATACAAGCTGCCTCCCACGTCCCTGCTGCAACGCGCGGACGGCCAGCAAGCCGTGAACGAAGAAGAGCTCAAAGCGCTGGCGGAAGTTCTCACCGAGAAATGCGCGGAGTTTGACGTGCTCGGCTCGGTGACGCAGATCAATCCCGGCCCGGTGGTCACAACGTATGAATTCAAGCCGGAAGCCGGCGTGAAATACAGCCGCGTGACCGGACTCTCTGACGATCTCTGTCTGGCCATGCGCGCGGAAAGCATCCTGATTGAACGCATGGCGGGCAAGTCCACCGTCGGCATACAAGTCCCAAACCACACGCGCGAGACGATCTGGCTACGTGAAGTGATGGAAGCGCCGGAGTTTATCGGGACGAAATCCAAACTCACGCTGGCCATGGGCAAGGACATCAACGGCCGCATCATCACCGCCGATCTGGCATCGATGCCGCACCTACTGATCGCCGGTTCCACCGGATCGGGCAAGAGCGTTTGCATCAACGCCATGATCATGTCCATTTTGTTCAAGGCCACGCCGGAGCAGGTGCGCCTGATCCTGGTTGATCCCAAGCGCCTGGAACTTGGGATCTACGAAGGCGTGCCGCACCTCTACGTGCCGATCATCACCGAGCCCAAGCTGGCGGCGAACGCGCTGCGCAACGCGGTGCGCGAGATGGAACGCCGTTTGAAGGTGCTGGCGGCCAAGGGCGTCCGGAATATTGAGCAGTACAACAAACTGTTTGATAAAGACACGCCGAGCCTGTTTGACGATCAGACGGAAGAAAAAGCCCTGCCGTATATCGTGATCATTATTGACGAGCTGGCCGACCTGATGATGCTGGACCAGTCCAACGTGGAAGAATCCATCACGCGGCTGGCGCAGATGGCGCGCGCCGTTGGCATACACCTGGTGCTGGCAACGCAACGGCCGTCAGTGGACGTGATCACCGGTCTGATCAAAGCCAATTTCCCTTCGCGAATTTCGTTCCGCGTGGCAACCAAGATCGATTCGCGCACTATTCTTGACGCCAACGGCGCCGAGTGCCTGCTGGGCAAAGGCGACATGCTGTATCTGCCTTCAGGCTCGGCGCGCGTACACCGTTTGCATGCGGCCTACACCACGGAAAAAGAAACGCACGCTGTGGTGGAATTCTGGCGGCAGCAAGGACAAGCCAATTACGAGCAGAAATTCCTGGAAGCTCCCAAGGAAGAACGTGCGGGGGCCAGCGGATCTGCCGGCGACGATGGCGAAGAAGAAAACGACGAGCTTTTCGAAGACGCAATACGGCTGGTGCTGGAGTTCGGCAAAGCGTCCACGTCTCTGCTGCAACGCCGCTTGCGAATCGGTTACGGCCGCGCCGCACACCTAATCGACCTGATGGAACGCGACGGCATCGTTGGAGCCGCCGATGGTCCCAAGCCGCGCGAGATCTTGAAGCGTCCAGACTGGTTGAACGAGGTGGAAGAGGCGCTACGGTAACACAAGAGTACGACCTCACCGCGGATTTTCGCGGATAAACGCGGACCAGTAAGACTGGGGCTACGGCAAAGCTGAGCCCAGGAATTTTGTTCCAGTTCTTTGACAATTTAAGAAGGCGAAAAGCCTGAAGCGCGAACGCCATTTTGCCCGCATTTTGATGGCTTGCTTTTCTTGCGTCTTAAGCGCACCATATTGGCCGGACCTTAACCCTTATGGCCCTTGTGGAACGCCGCAAGCATCTCCGATATTCATGCGACATGGCTGTCGAGGTCCGCATGACGGAAGCGCGTCCAGACGACCAGGTTGTTACCTATCCCGGCAAACTGGCGGACATCTGTCTGGGGGGCTGCTTTGTATCCACGGTTTCGCCGCTTCCAACCGGCACGGCCGTGACAGTGCTCTTCCACCCGCCTGAGTTCGCACCACAGAGCTTTGCGCTAACCAACGGCAATGGCGTGCCGGCTCAAAATGGAAATGGGCTGAGTGGGCTGCGTCCAGGAACCGCAGCGATCATCACTTCGATCATCGGACGCACGGTGACCAGCGTCCCCGGCAACGGCATGGGCATTGAATTCACCGCGGTCGACAACGAGAGTTCCGCGCGGTTGAAAGCCTTGATCCACTTGCTGGAAAACGGCGCGGCCAGTGCCGCACCTGCGGACGTCCGGCACGCCCTGTAACCAACCGTCCTCCGCGGACAACTGCTACGGTCTTCGCTGGGGATTCGTTCCGCGCCCGGATCGTTGCCGCTCTGTTCGCTCCTGCGTACATGGTCCTTCCGGACGCTGACGCCTAGTTCCTACGTAATGCCCCCTTCACAATCGAATAGTGGAACAATGCGTGCAAGGAGTCTTTTATGCCAGCAGTTGAATACAAAGAGCGCCGCAGACATCCACGCTTTCCCTGCGACACGGGTGTGCGGATTCACCCGGAGAAGGGCAACGCAGGTTACTGGGGAACGCTGTCGGATATTTCCATGGGCGGCTGTTACGTCTTTACGTTCTCACCGCTGCCCGTGGCCCAGATCGTGACTCTGGTCATTAAGATCGATAACGCTGAAATCAATGTCGCCGCTCGGACCGTCAGTTCTCATCCTGGTGTAGGCATGGGGTTTGCGTTTCAGGGCTTCGTCCAGGAAGACGGAGAGGCCCGGCTCAAAGCGTTCGTGGATCGCCTATCGATGATGCCGAAACCAAAAGACCAGGTCGCGGTGTTTCACTAGAACACAGGCAACACCAGGTATCGGGCCCCGAAAAAATCTTGCGGACGCAATAGCCGGTCCTTCGGCAAATAGAAAATCTTGAGCGGAACGGGCTCCGCGCCGGCTATTGTCTCCCGCTCGCAGCAGTCACTCGTCACCCGCTCGGCTTGTGCGCCAGCTTGAGCCAGTCACGATGGTAAGCGTACGAGATCCCCATCAGCACCAATCCCAGCGCCACGAAACTCAGCATCTTGTACTGGCTGTCCAGCGCGCTCACGTCCACGATAAAAACTTTGCCAATGGTAAAAGCCATCAGTGCCAGCGCCTGCCAGCGGACAAACACTGACGTCTGCCAGAAACCAAAAGTCATCAATCCCGCGCCATAAATCAGCCAGATTGCGGAATAACTGAACACACGCTCAATATCCAGGCTCCGCAACCACGCGGGATCAATCGCCACCACGGAATGCACATACCAGTCGGCAATCTGGCGATCGAAATATCCCGCGGCTTCCAGCGTCAGTCCGCGCAGCGCCAGCAGGTTCAGGAAGATTCCGGCCATCTTCACCATGACCGCTTCTTTGCCGGACGCAAAGCGCGTGCCCGCAGCCACAATTCCGCTCAGCACGACAATGGCGACAATGTAAGTGGCGAACCGTTCGTTCAAGACCAGCGCTTGCGGATGGAATTCGTCCACCACCAGCAGACGGAAGATGCCCAGCAGCAACGCGCCACCGGCAAAGAAGCGCAGGTAGTCCGCGCGCGTGCGGACGGCGACCGCCACCAGCAAGCCTGACTCCACCAACCATCCCATGGTGATCCACGGACCGTTCAGTTGCAACGGAACGGCAACCGTCAAACAACCAATCGCCAGCGCCAAGTGGACGAACCCAATCAGCTTCGCGGTGCCCGCATCGGCCGCGCTGTTTGAAATCGTCCGGCGCTTTACTTGAAAGCTCATTCCCAGATAGACCGCAGCCAGCGCCACCGCAAATGGCGTAAGGCTGGCCGTAGCTGGCTTGTAAATCAGAAACAGCGCCAACAAGAAGAACGTAGTGTTGATCACCGGCAAAACCGTCAGCGTAAAAGACGGCCCGCCATGCCAGTTCGAAGGCTTCATCGGCGTAACCAATGGGACGGCCGCGAACAACGCTGCAAAAATCGCCGCAAACAAAACCGTCACACCGAGTGCGTCTCGCGTATCAAAAGCGTTGAACCACGCTCCGTACAAAAATGCCGTGCCGGTAAAATTCAGCCACAACAAACGGCGCCACGTCTTGAAAGCCGTCAGGGTCAGCATGGCTGCGTTGAGCATGGCGACATAACAAAACAGAACAACTTCATGGCTCTCGCCCGTCGCCAGCAGCGCCGGCGTAAGGAACCCGCCAATCAACGCGAACGTCGCCAGTACTTCGGCATCTTGCAGCAACGCCAGCGCAATCGTACTTGCCGTAAGCAGCACCATCGCGGCAAATGCCAACTCCGCCGGAACCAGATGGTAGTACTGGCTTGATGCCCAGAATGAAAGATACATCGCGCCCAGGCCCACGGCCTTCAGCGAGTAGGAAAAAGGCGCATAACCTTTTCTGCGGAAGCGTTCGCTCCACGCGACCACCGCCACTCCGATCAGCAGCCCCAGTCCGACCTGTACGCCGGAACTGATCCAGCTTTTGTCCAGCGCAAGTTTCAGGAAGTAGGCCACGCCGAACAGCGTGGCGATAATGCCAATGCGGTTCAGCCACAGTCCGCCAATCTTGCCTTCAAGATTGCTGCTGTCTTCGCCCACCTCAGATGCTTTTTGCGTGACAAACGCCAGCGGATGGCTCGCCGGGATGAACGGCTTTTCCGTGGTGCTTGCGACCTGGCTGGGCGCGACCTGGCTGGCTGCGACCTGGCTGGGCGCGACCTGGCTGGCTGCGACCTGGCTGGTCGCGACCTGGGTTGGGACCTGGGTTGCGACCTGGGTTGCGACCAGTGCCGCGACCAGTGCCGCCGATGGGTTGGTAGCGAGTGGCTCCGCAACCGTACCCACCACACTGAGCCGCGTACTGGCTGGCGTTACCGGCAGTAAACTTACTGGCGACTCAGACCGCAATGCAGCCACCGTTGCCGTCTGCGGCTCAAGCTTGAGCGCCGCTGCATCCCCGGCGCTAAGCTTCATGTCGGCTTTCAATCCGGTCCACTGTTCCAGGCGCTGTATGCGCTGCCGCAACGTGGCAATCTCAGCCCGTAGCCCCGCCAGCTCATCCTGTGGATCGGCCATGGGCCTAACTTACCGCACTCTTGTCCGGCGAGCAATTGTATTCTGTTGAGGACAAACAGGTTATGTCACACCGCGAGTGTGACGTGGTGAAAGGAGCTGATTTTCAGTTCTTGCCTTTAGTCTCTGTCCGTATATTCTTCCGGCACATCGTCTTCCAGCAGCTCGCGTGTCCTCACTTCGCCTTGGTCCGGATCTTTGGCGTTTTCCACGCCGCTCACCGCTTCGGCTTCCATGTATTGCCCTTCTTCCAGCAATTCTTCCACGCTTTCTGAATCGGCCAGATGACGCCGCGATAGCCCTTGCGTATCACCGGACTGACCGCCGGACTCGGCTTCCAACCCACGCCGTCCCCGGACCGTCACCGGATTGATGACCTCTTGCCTGCCGCGTCCGGGCTTCTTCGCCGGCTTCTTCTTCGCGACGGGCTTCTTCTTCGTCGCAAGTTTCTTCTTGGGCATAATTTTTTTTGCTGACGACTTCTTCGCCGCCGACTTTTTCTTCGCGACTGGTTTCTTGCTGGCTACTTTCTTGCGTGCTGGTTTTTTCTTGGCCATAAGGGAAGTCTATCAAAAGCAGCCCGTGCCCTGTCACTTGAAGCTAAGGTTGATCCTTGAAGACCATGGACATGTATCTCGCGGAGTAATACTCGCGCAGAAATGATTTGTCGCTGAACACGGTAGCGAAATTGCGTAAGGCTGGTTCTGCTATCGAAACCCAACAAACCAGGCGCAATAACGTCGGACGGTCCTTGAACTGCATTTCAGAAAAACCTAACCAACGAACATCGGTGGCGTAGTTTCTGCTCCGCAATGGCTAAACTGAGCTGGCGCGATAATGTTGCGCGTTTCTTTTCGAGATTCTCAAGCCCGGCCCGTAGGCCTTTCGCTTGGTCGCGCCTCGCGGACATCAACCCATCGACCCACTGGATCACGTTCTTCATCGCGGCCTCGCTTCCCTTTGCCGCTGTCACTTGGCCATCGGTGATGATGTGGCCGTCAACTTGAGACTGTATTTCCAAACGTGCGACGGTATCCAATACAAGTCTGCTGTAGACGAAATTCCCCAAATACCAGTGCATAATGTAAGGGCTGGTGAACGATGCGGGCACAGGGAAGGCGGGCAAGGTTGACGCAGGAAGCATCTCCTTTCCGATGGCCTCGATTATCTCCAGGTGCCTTCGGGCCTCTTCGTTCCACTCGTGATCGAAAGCAGCCCATGAAGCCATGAGTGATTTGTAATGGTGCCGCCGCGCATCCTCGAATAGCGCTTCGTCTACCTTAGGCGGTTCGCCGACGCGTTCGAGCGCCACCGCTGGACCGTAGATAGTCGGGAATTCCCCAGACAATGCTTGCGGGTTATGTTGTAGCACTTGGTAACGAACATCGAAGCGCGGGTCGGAGTAGTACGAGAGAAGGCTCTCACGCAGTGGTTCAAGTACGTTGTGCTTTAGCTCGTCGCGATGGCTGTTCTTTGCCTCGTGATAAACGCGCACTTTGCTTGAAATGAAGGAACCGATAATAGTGCTCGCGACGCCCCCGACATAGTAGAGAGCTTTGACTGACCAATCGGCATAATCGGCGCGCATTTGGATTTCATCATATCGTAAACTCGCTGGCATCGTGCCGAAAACTGAAGAGTGAAGACGACGTACCAGCTGTCGGCGAAACTCGTCACCAATTCTCTCGCCTTTTAAATCGTATCGCCATCTCGCACAGCCCCAGTCAAAGGCTGCACAGGTCTCAAGAGCCAATCGAACCTCGGCGCTCTTGGATTCTTCCTCATATCTTCCAACAGGACGGAACGATGTTCTTTCAGGAACCGCACATTCGGGAATAACTCTATGAGAAGACCCAAACACTGCAAGTCGCCTGTGTCCAGTGCAGTCCTAGATGAGACTGAAAGCACCACAGCTAGAGAGTGGCGATAGAGTTCCGTAAGTGAGAGTCTTCCCTTGAGGTCATTATGTTCCCAACAACAGGCGCAACAGTTATCGTGGATGTACCCCTTGGCACAATCGAGGCGGTCGAGCCCGTTATACACGTATGATTTCTTGCCTCTTTTGCTGGCTCTTCGAGACGGAGGAGCCGCACAGTAGAAACACGGCTGGCACGTAAGGTTGAAAAAATCCTCCTCGGATAAGGTGAACTGTAGGCCCTCCTTATCTGCTCGGCTCTTATAACGACCATAGAGGGCTTTAAAGCTAGAAGCGTAACCATCGCGATTGTTATCTAGCAGCGGATTTGGACACATAGCGCGTGGAAAACCAAATGGGTAACCGTCAATCTTCGTCAGATGCGGATGACCTTCGGGCCAGCCCATGATTCTGATCGGCATAGAGATTCTCCCGTTTGGTGACGTTGCACCCACGATTCACGATGTACATTCCCCATTCTATGGCATTGTAGGCATCACCGTTGCGTAAGTGTTTGATATCAAGAAAACTGGCGGAGAGAGTGGGATTCGAACCCACGTTAGAGTTTCCCCTAAACACGCTTTCCAAGCGTGCGCCTTCAGCCACTCGGCCATCTCTCCGGCACAAACATCTGGGACATGTCACAGCCAATGCCAGCCTGGCGGCTGCACTAGCGCGCCGTGACCTTCTCATTATAGCCAAAGCCGCCATTTCCCGCCGTCGGGCGCCGGAACCGGCTGAAAAATCTCGCAAAACGCTTGGCACTGTTGCGTCCAGCAATCCATCATCGTTCCTCGTTCCTCATTCCTCATTCCTCATCTCCGGAAGCACTTTCCCGTCTGTAAACCCGCCCACTCACACATATCGTGCAACGAACTAAGCTCCATCCCCGAAAAAATTCAGGGCCGTGTCCTAGAGTAACGCAACTCCCATCCTGCCCCTGGGTTCAATCTCGCGGAACTTGAAAAAGCTTATCTCCCCTTAATCCTCTTACCTGGGAGTTTCTCCAATGCGACGTCTATCTCTCTTTGCCACCTTGGCAATCATGCTCGCCTGCGCCCTTACCGGTTGCGGCGGTAGCACCAACAATGTCAGCCCGGCCAATGCGGCCAGCGTTTATATCAATGGCGGTGACGCTCCGCTGCCTTCGGTCCTTGCCTTTAACGTGACCCTTACCAGCATGAAGCTGGATGGCACAACCGAGCTGCTGACCGCGCCCACCACTGTGGATTTTGCCCGCCTGCTGGGACTGCGTACCCTGCTCGGCTTTAACACCGTTCCCGCTGGGACCTACAAGAGCATCACCATCGCCATGACCAATCCCAGCATTTCTTTCCTTGATCTCACCACCACGCCGCCTTCGGCTTCCAACCTTACCGGCACATTCAAGGACGCCGGTGGTAACAGCGTTCCCAGCACCACCGTCACCGTGGCTCTCACGCAGCCGCTCACCGTGGCCGCCAGCGGACTGGCCGGCCTGCACATGGACTTCCGCCTCCGTGACTCCATCGCCACCGACGCCACCGGACAGGTCACTGGCGTGATCAATCCGGTCATCAAGGTCAAACCCGTGCCATCGGGCGACCCTGACGCGGACGTGAACGATCTCCGCGGCGGGCTGGTCTCCGTGAACGCCGGCGCCAATTCCTTTATTCTGCAGCGCATTGGCGGCCACAACATCACCATCAATGTAAACTCGTCCACGCAATTCAGCGGCACAACGACACTGGCTACGCTGCCGAACCCTTCCATCATTGAAGTGGATGGTGACGTCCAGGCCGATGGCAGCATCCTGGCCAGCTCAGTGGAAGTTGTTTCCACAGACAAGGCTTTCGTCTCCGGACGCATCGTTGCCGTGACTCCCACCACC